>Ga0134128_10008062_pt1 | contig 12674 bp, 16 predicted proteins | sample KB31754_FD_96462 | JGI IMG/M metagenome (GOLD analysis project Ga0134128, IMG submission 96462) | Terrestrial soil microbial communities with excess Nitrogen fertilizer from Kellogg Biological Station, Michigan, USA - KB3-175-4 | ecosystem: Environmental > Terrestrial > Soil > Unclassified ...
AGGTCAAGGGCTCCGGCGTCGATTGCGCCCAGATTCTTATTCAGGTTTTTCACGAGGCGGTCCCGCAGTATGTGCCGGATTTCGACACCGGCTACTACTCGCCTGAATGGTTTAATCATCGGGACGAGGAGCGCTACCTGAGCTTCGTCGAGCAGTACGCCAAACCTGCGAACCGCGCGCCGAAGCCCGGCGATATCGCCTTGTTCTGGGTCGGGCGCTGCCGCGCGCACGGCGCGATCGTAATGCGCTGGCCGCGCGTAATTCATGCGGTGAGGGGCGGAGCGCCGCGCGGTCGTGCTATACCTGGGAAGGTAGAGTATGGCGACGCCGACAAGGGCGAGCTGGCTGCGCGGCTCGATTCGATTTGGACCTTGAAGGCGTGGACCTGATTTAGCGGAGACTGCGAAAGCACGTCCGCCAGCCTAAAAGCTGTGCGGGCGTTTTTGTTTTTATGGCATTTGGCGGCGGCGGCGTCGGAGCACAAACTCCGACTGTTCATCACATCAAGGTTAGCGACTCTCAATACGGAGTCGTCATCCCACCGGTCTATGGCCGCGCGCGCGTGCCGACGCACATGATTTGGCTGGGGGACTTTCTCGCGACCAAATCGAAGGGCCCTGGCAAGGGGCTCAGCGGCGCGTCCGGCGGCCAGTTCTACACCTATTCGGCATCGATGATTTTGGCGCTCGCGCTAGGGCCGATCGTGGGCGTGGGACGGCGCTATACGACCAGCATCGGCGGCTTACATCGCATTGCAGCGAAGAAAGTCGCGTCAGAATGGAACATCTTTCTCGGCGCGCTCTCGCAGGCGCCATGGTCGTATCTGACCAGCAATCATCCCGGGCAGGACATCGGCTACACCGGCATCGCGTATATTTCGAAGGCCAACCGGCAGCTCGGAACCTCGGCGGTGCTGCCGCAGGACACTTTCGAGGTGTTCGGCAGTTTTCCCTTCAACACCCAGATCCGCGACGCCAATCCGCGCGACGTGATCGTCGATATGATCACGAACCCGATTTACGGGATGTCGCCGCAGGCCGCGCCGGCATGGGCGGCGGTCGGAGCGACTACGACTGATGGGACGGTGGCGTGGCATAACCTCGGCCAGCCCGGCTCATGGACGAGCGGCTCAAAGACGCTCGGAACGATCGTGCTCGATTCCGCGAGCAATGTGCAGGTCGTAACTACGGCGGGGACGACTGGAGCGAGCGCGCCAAGCTGGAATCTCTCGGCCGGCGGTACGACTCAGGACGGCTCGGTGGTTTGGACCAATCGCGGCCTGCCGACCCAGTGGGTGCAGGGCAAGAGCTACCCCCTCAATTTCATCGTCGCGGACACCAACGGCAATATCCAAATCGTGACTACGGCGGGCGTCGCGGCGGCGCCGGGCTGGGTCGATTCCGCCGGCAGTTTCGCGAGCTTCTCGAATTACTGCGCCGCGAACAATTTCTTCGTCTCGTGCATGATGGACCAGCAGAAGCCGGGGCGCGAATGGCTCAAGTTGATGCTCGAGCTGCTCCACGCCGATGGCGTCTGGTCGGAGGGCCAATTCCGGATCGCGCCCTATTGCGACGTGGCGTCGATCACCGGCAATGGCGTCACCTATACGCCGAATTTGACGCCGGTGATGAGCTTCACGGACGACGATTTTCTGGTGACCAAGAGCGGAGAAGCACCGATCTCGATTGATGTCGCGGACCCAAGCCAGCGCACCAACATCCAGAAGATCGAATTTGTCAACACGCTCAACGACTACAACATCGAGCCCGTTGAGTACATGGACGAGAGCGATTACAGCATTCTCGGTGCGCGCCGGGCGAGCCCGCGTCAATATCATCCGATTCCGAACTCGGCGATGGCGTACGCGGTCGCACAGCTCAAGGCCCAATGGGAGCTGTATGTCACGCGGAAGTACACCTTCAAGGTGCCTGGCGCGCGGGCCGCGCTGCTCGATCCGATGGACATCGTCGCAATCACTGACGCCTTCTCGGGGCTTTCGAACTATCCGATCCGGCTGATCTCGGTGTCTGAGACGGGGACCGCGCATGGCGGCCAGGGCCTAGATATCGAGCTGGTGGGCGAGGACCTCGGACCGAACGCGACGCCGGGCTACCTCAACACGCAGCCGACTGGCGGCACCACGCCGCCGAATGTCGAGGTCTCGCCGGCCGACGTTAACACACCGGTCTTCATGGAGCTGCCGTTTTTCCAACTGGACCAATTCCAGGTCTGGATCGCGCTCAGCGGGCAGAACGGCAACGAGGATTGGGGCGGCTGCAACGTGCATCTCTCGCTTGATGGCGGCACGACCTATCCGATTCTCGCGGCGACCGCAGTAAATCCCGCGCAGATGGGCACGCTGCTCGCAACCCTGCCGTCTGGCGGAGATCCCGATAACACCAACACGCTCTCGGTCGACCTCAGTGAGAGCGACGGCGTACTGACCGCGATCGCGACGGCGCAGGCCGATAATTTCGAGAATCTGGCCTATGTTGATGGCGAGCTGATCGCGTTCGCCAATGTGGCGGCGGGCGCGAATCCGTTCCAGTACAACCTCACCTATCTCCGGCGCGGACTCTACGGCACGACCATCAGCAGCCACGCGGCGGGGTCGAATTTCGTCTTTCTCGGCTCGGTGACGAATCCCGACGCCGGCATCTGCCAGACGCCCTACCCGCCCGATCAGGTGGGCAACGTGCTGCATTGGAAGTTCACTTCTTTCAATCCGCAGCAGGGCGACGAGGAAGATATCTCGACGGTCACCGACTATACCTACACGCCGACCGGGCCCCAGATTAACGTGCAGGCGCAGAACGCGGCCAACTGGGCGCCATCGACCGCGTACAGCGTGGGCAATGTCGTCACCTATGGGAAGTATTGCTATCTCTGCCTCATCGCGGGCACCTCGTTCGCCAGCTCTCCGAAATTTCCCAAGCAATTCGGCGCGACGGTGAGTGAAGGCTTCGGCGGCCCCACTTGGCAGAACATCGGGACTTCGATCGCGATTCAGCAGGGTTCGATCACCGGCATCGTTTTGGCCTCGCTGGCGCAACCGATCGTGATCGGGCGAGCTCCGACTTGGACGGGGAATACCGCCTACGCGCTCGATACGGTAATTCAAGATTCGCACGGCAATGGCGAGCAGGTTATCGACGGCGCCGATACCGACTCGGTCGGGAACCTGACGCCGGGAACCTGGGCGGGCCATTACAACCAGATCGCAGCAGGAGCGACGCCTTCGGCCGCGGCTACGATCAGCGCCTCACAGCATTGGGCGGCCGTGACGTTGGCGATAGCGCCGTCGAGCGGCAATCCGAATCCGCAGGTGCAGGGCGTCACCAACAGCAGCCCGAGCGGCACGGTGACTTCGATTACCCTGGCGGCGCCTGCGAACATCGCCAGCGGCGATCTCCTGATTGCGCAAATCGTAACCGAAGTAAGCGCAATTCCGAGCGCGCCGGGAGGCTGGACGAGGATCAACACGGCCGGCGACGGGACCAACGTCGCTCTTAGCTTCTACTATAAAATCGCGACGGGCTCGGAACCATCTTCGTACACCTTTTCGTGGACCAGCGGCGCGACAAATGCGAGCGGCACGTTGCTCCACATCGTCGGCGCGCTCGCCTCCTTATCGGCGATCAATGGCTCTATTGCGGCGTTCGGCAGCAGCACCACCCCGACCGCGTCTTCGCTCACCACGTCAGCGGCGAATTGCCTTGTCCTGTTCCTGATGGGCTGGGATGGCACTGCCACTTTCACGGCGCCGCCGACTTCGTCAGGAGCGTCCACTCCGGCTTGGCCGTTGACCGAAGGGACCATCACTCAGGACGGGATGATCCAATGGGAGCAGGTCGGGCCATTCCAGAATTATGGCGATTGGGTGACGGTCGCTTCCGCGACGATTAATGTGCAGGGGACGACCGACACCGTTCGCATCACGCTCAGCGGCGACACCGCCGTGTCTGACATGCAGGTGGGCGACAAGGTGCTGGTGCGCTTTATGAACGGGACAACTCAGCTTGCCAAGGGGCGCGCGGCGGTCCACGCTGCGAGCAGCGGCTCGTCCAGCTCCGCGAGCGGCGAATCGAGCCCGGTTATCTTACGCAAGCACGTCACCGGTCTCTCGGGAACCGTGACGATCCAAGCCCAGGTGCAGGCGCTTAACGGCAGCGGCAACGGCAGTTTCGCCGCCTCGCTCACCACGGCGGATCTCACTGTCGAGGACCAGATCAAATGAAGGCTTATCTCTGCATCGATCCGGCCGGACGCATCCTCGAGACTGGCATGGTCTCGGATGACCTCTGGAGCGTCACGGGGCCGCATTTTCCGCATTGCGCGCGCTACGAAATCAGTCACGAAATCAAGCTGGCCATCGAGGGCGAGGGGCACGCGCGCTTCTTCGCGAGCCTCGAAGACGAGCCCGGGATCGACGTCGGCCGCGATGTTAGCGGAGCCCTTTTCATTAAGCGCAAGCCCGAGATCAAATTGAGCGCCAGTAAGACGACTTTCCGCTGCGGGGAGCAAATCGAGTTGACGCATGACGGCGCTAATCCAGTGAAAATCTGGGCGGCGCGACGGCCGATCGCGGGCGCGCACAAGGGGAAGGTACACCCGAGCAAGCCCGCGCGCATGAGCGCAGGGCTCCCCGGCTATTATGAGATCGAGGTGCGCGACCCGCGGCATTGGGCCGAACCGATCGAGGTCTGCGCGCTGGCGGAGAAACAAGATGGATGACGACGAGAAGTTATACCCTGGCGCACTAGCGACGTACCACGGACTCTCGGGGCCCAGGTGGCCGGACACACGCAAAACGAAAGACGGCGCGATCACATGGACGAATCCGAATCTTGAAGACCTCGAGCGCTTCGAGCGTTGGAAAGACGATCTATTATCACGCGCTGGTGCGCGACTGACCGGCGCTGAGTCGCTGCGCGCGGCGTTCTTCAAAACGGTCGATGCGCTGAATGGCTGATCGCGTTCACAACCTGAGCAATGGCCGCGCTCGCGACGATCTCGCGGTGCAGGTCGAGGCCAACACGCTCAAGCTCACCGAGCTGGTTGAGGCGACGCGCGCCGACTACGAGGCGAAGCTCGCGCTCACCGAGGAGCTGCGGCTGACGCGGGCGGTCCTGATGCGGATGGCTGCGGCGCTGGAGGCGGCGGCATGAGGGTTTGGATCTGGGGCGGCTCCAAAGGCATCGGCGCGGCGCTGGCGCAGCGTTTTATCCGCGGCGGCGATGATGTCCTCTGTCTCTCGCGGACGCAGCCCGATTTCGAGTGCACGTGGGAGCCGTTTGACGTGGACCGCCCGGGCGAAGCGATCGCGAGCGACGTTGCGCAGATGATCCTTGCGGCCGGCATGGGCATCAATCTCGACGATCTTTACCTGCGGGCGCTCAAGCTGCCGATCCGATCGCGCTGGCTCTACGAGCGGCGCGGAGCGCCCGACGTAGCGATCCTGAGCGCCGGCATTGGCGCATACCTTCGGCAGGACTTATGGCGCGACGACTGGTGGCGGGATTCCTCGGGCAAGCGGCAAGCTGGAATCAATTCGATCATACGCACTAATCTCGCGTCGCGGATGTGGATTACGAACGCGCTGGTGCGCGCCATGCGGCGGCGCCGGAGCGGCCAAATTATTCTGATCGGCAGCCGCGTTTCGACGCGCGGCGCGCACGCGCTGGAAGTGTATGCGGCGACTCAGGCGGCGCTTCGCGGCTACGTCTATTCGGCCTGCCGCCATCCGGCCAAGCGCGGCGTAACCATCGCGCTCGCCGAGCCGGGCTGGACGCTGACGCCGATGACCGCGAGCATCAGCGCACATGTTGCGCGCGCCATCGAAAACGAGCTCGGGCCGATGATGAGCGCCGAGGAAGTAGCCGACCAGATCGTCGCGCATCTGCCGCGCTTCGCGGCGGGGGAAGTGCTGGAGATTGGCCGGTGACCTTCGAGTTGATCAGCCATGTCCCCGCCTGCTGGCGCGAGCCCTGGCGGACCGTCGAAGTGCATCCGGCGCAGCAATCATTCTTCGACGTGCCGCAGCCCTGGCCGATCTGGGTTTATACCGAGACGCCATGCGCGTTGACCGCAATCGACGGGCCTCGCGCCCACATCCGCCAGCTCGAGATTCTCGCAGACGCCGCCTTCGCGACGCTCGAGGAGCATAAGCCGCGCTTCCATTTCGCCAAACTTGGCGACCAGCTTATCGAGGCGTCGGGAACCTCGATCTTCGTGACCGCCTACGAACGCACGGGCCGCTTTGTCATCGGCGCGACCTGGGACGCCGGCGAGGACTCGGCGCTGGTGTTAGGCCGCTTTGCAGAGGTGCGGCGTATCTGCAAACTCGACCCGCGCGCCGCGCGCGCGTTGCTGGTGCGCGATGTGCGCCAGCTTCCACCGCCGCAACTGGTGCTTTCTAACGTGATTTCAGTCGGGATCGAAGATGGCGGCTCCGCGCTGGGCGGTTATGACGCCCGCGGCGCGGCCATTCCGATCTCGGTGATCGTGATGCGCAAGCGGATCCAGTTCGTCTTCGACCATCGCATCTACAATCCGCCGGACGAGCACGCTTTCGTCGAGAGCTTCGGGGAGCGCTTACGGAATCGGATCGAACGGGAGAGTACCCATGGACCGGGCCCTGATGATTTGGCGCGGGCCGCTCGGGCGAGTGGTTAATGGAGTCGTTTACGGTTTAGCGTTAGCCGGCGCGATTGCGCTTTGCTACCTCGGCATCACGGAGTTTAGCCCAAGCAGGCTGGTGACCTATGCCGTGCAGGTGTCCTCGCAGAAGGACACCCGTGCGGTTGTTGGAGCGATCAAGACCAGTTCGCAGGCGATGCAGCATCAGACGAACGCGATTGAGAGCCAGACCCGGCAGGTCGCCGGTTCGACCGCGCAAATGGCTGATTATTTGGCCAAGATGCAGGCCGAGATCGCGGAAATGGCCAAGCAGAACACTGCGGCGCGGCGCACCTCGGCCAACTTGGCGCAACTCAGGCTGGATTTCACCAAACTCCAACGGACCTACGAACGCTCGGAATTGGCGAACGACAAGCTGCGAGCGGAACAAGAGCAGATTTTGCTCGAGGCGATCCGGAAGCTGGATCGAGATTTGGCGGCGCACGGGGAGCAGCAGTGAAGCGCTGGCTAATCCCGTGGGGCGCGTTCTGGTTCGCGTTAGGGTACGCCGCGACGGCCTATGCGCAGGAGATGAGCGACGGTCCCGAGCAGGTGTTCCAGATGGTGCCGCCGGAAATGCGCGCCGTGGCCTTTATCGTCTCGGGCATTGGGCTCGGCCTTTTCGTAGTGGTCTCGCTCGCGGTCAAGTTTGTCGTCCAGCCAGCCGCTGAGGGCGGCGGGATGGAGCGCATCGAGGCGCGGCTGAGCAATCTCGAAGGCCGTTTCGACCGCGTCGACGATCGCTTCAACGGCATGGACGGGCGTTTCAGCGGCATCGAGCGCGATCTGCGGCGCTTGACCGACCTCTGGCGTAATGGGAAGGGGCCGTCCACCCACGGCGCGTAATACTGGACGCATGACGCCAGAACGCGAGCTCGCCGCGAAGTTGATTGCGCAGCATGAAGGCTGTCGGCGGTTCCCCTACCGCGACACCAAGGGGATTCTCACGATCGGCGTCGGGCGCAACCTAGAAGACTGCGGCATCTCACGCGACGAGGCGCTCTATCTGCTGGGCAACGACATCGGATCTATCGCCCAGGCGCTCAGCGAGCATCTTTCGTGGTGGAACGGATTGGACGCGGTGCGCCGGGCGGCGCTGCTGGATATGGGGATGATGGGCGCGGGCAGATTGCTGGGATTCCACGAAATGCTCGCGGCGCTCGGGCGCAAAGACTGGCCTACGGCGAGCGCGCAGGCGCTCAATAGCCAGTGGGCGCTCGATGTCGGCGACGGGCGCTCGCATGATATCGCGGCGATTTTGAGGACGGGGGTAGCTCCATCATGGGCGACCTGAATCTAATCGAGCTGGTAGGTTCGGCGGTCTCGAGCATTGGCGCGCTCAAAAAGCTCACGCTCTGGCAAAAGCTGACGCTCGCGTTCTATACGCTGGGCTCGGTGGCGAGCACCTATGCGGTCTCGCATGACTGGAAATACGCGGCCATCGCAGGTCTCAGCTTCTTCGTCGCGCACGCACATGGTCAGCTGCAGCCGTCGCCCAAGCAGGCGCCGCCCGCGCCGACGATGAAGGAAGCGCAGCAGGTCGCCAAGACGGAGGCGGCCAAGGTGACGACGGGCCAGGATAGCTCGCTGTTAAGTTCGGAGAAGTTCTGATGAAAAGGATTCGAGATGGCGTTCAACGAAGAATGTTATTCGCTACGCGATGAGATGAGGGCTATCGCGAAGAAAATCGCGGACCTTCGCTATGGATTGACGGCGCGCGAGGCGAACGAAGAATTTCCCGCGCCTGCTGATGTTGGGGGAATGATCGCCAACCTGATGTTAGCCTATCGGCACATCGAGGACGCGACGATGCGTATGGGGAAGGCGGTCCAAGCCTTTGATGGCGGGACTTCGGTGTACCCACATTGAAACGATTTGTCATTGCGGTCGTGCTGGCGTTGCTTTGTTCGGGCTGCGTAAGCGTGGTCAAAGCGCCGCCGATACCTGCTGCAACGCCGCCTAAGCTCGCGGCCAAGCCGAGCTTGCCTGCGGTCAAGACCATCGCGCCTGGCGATAAGTCGGCGGTGGCTTGCCTTGATCGCTCTAATTTAATGGCGCTGCTCGAGCGGATTTCGATGCTGGAGCAGGACGATAACTATGCGCGCTGCGCAGCGGGTGACGCGACTGCCTGCAAGTTGATGGCGGGAAAGAAAAAATAAGCTAGACTACTCGCAACCAAAATCGACCGGAGACTGAGTTAATCAAGCCCGGAGGGCGTTTCGCCTTCCGGGCTTTTCTGTTTTGCGGCGAAAATATGAAACGACTGCTGTTGTCAGGGATATCACTACTCGCCTTGCTGGTGGGTGCGCCGCGTTATGGCGCGGCCTGCACTGTCCCGGTCACCGACAGCGGCGCTACACTGATCTTCGACATCAACGCCTGTTTGGCTGCGAGCGTGTCCTCGGGCACGGTGAACGTCGGCTCCGCGAATCAGCTGGCGTACTATCCAGCCAGTAGCGCTGCGGTGAGCGGCGTCACCGTCTCAGGCGACGCGTCCTTTACCGGCAGTTCATGGTCGAATACCGGGCTCCACTTCGGCTCGAGCGACATCCAGACTACGGCGACGCCGCCGACCTCGGGACAATGCCTCGGCTATAACGGCGTCGGCTTCACCGGCTTCGCCTGCGCCGGCGGCAGCGGTTCGGGGACGGTGATCTCGGGGACTGGCCCGGGGATGGCGCAATACCCTGCCGGAACGGGCACGGCGGTCAATGCGGTCACTATTTCGGGAGATGCGTCGGTAGCGCAAGGCGGCGCATGGTCGAACACAGGGCTACATTTCGGCTCGACTGATATTCAGACCACCTCCACCGCGCCGACGAGCGGACAGTGCCTCGAATATAACGGGACCGGCATCACCGGCGCGGCGTGCAGCGGCGGAAGCGGCACGGGAACGGTCAACGTGGGCACCGGGCCGGCGATCGCTCAATATCCAGCTGGGTCCGGCACGGCCGTTAGTCCGGTCTCCGTCTCAGGCGATTGCACCATCGCGCAGGGCGGCAAGTTCACCTGCACCGCGACGAATGGGGTGCCCTTCGGGACGGTGGCGACGCTTTCCGTCGGCTCGGGGCTCACCGCTTCCGCCGGCTTCCTTAACGTCTCGAATCCGACTTACTGCGGTCCCACGAACCTGACCGGAAGCAACACGGTCACCTTCTCGACGAGCTGTCCGCGACAACTATCCACCGCAACCGCGAATGAGACCGCGCTGTCTTTCAGTGAGCTGCGCACGGGCTGCTCCTCGACTAATCGCTGCCCGGAGACCTGGGACTGGTGCCAGGACGCGACCGGCGGCCACACGCTGGCCGTCGCGACGGCGGTTCATTGGAGCAATAACGCAAGCGCGCCCGACTATCCGACGACCGCGGCCGGCGCCGGCGCTAACTGCCAGGAATACTACCTCTATTACAACGGGACTTATTTCATTCAGACCGGCGAAACTCCGCCTTTCGCTGGGCCTTAAAGGAGCACACGGGTCTTAAGTCACATGGAACACGCCGTCAAGAAGCTGTTGATTTGGTTTACGCTTCCGCTTCTCCTACTCGCGCCGCTCGCAGCGTGGGCCGGGACGTTTACCTGGATCCCGCCGCATGGGGCGTTGCCCACTGAGGCGGCGTGCCTTGCGACAATTCTGAGCGGCGGCAACTCGACTGCGACCGAAGGCGTCTCCGGGAACACGCCCTATAACAGCACCGTCATCCCGAAATGGGACTTGGCGAATTTCTACGCCAACGGGAACGGCGCAGCGGGTACGGTCGTACCCAACACGTACTATTCCAATGTCTCGGGCGACCTCCCGACACTGATGTACGCGCAAAATGGGACGGTGCCGACGACTGACGAGACGATCGATTTTTACGCCTGCAAATGGGGTTTAGACCCAGACGTCTATCGTGCGGAGGCGTGGGAGGAGTCGACGTGGAACGCCGAGACGCTCGGTGATCTGCACACCGTTTTGGCGGAGTGCACTCAGCCGACGTACAATTTTTTCGCATTGTGGAATGGAACGAATTGCCACGAATCGGAAGGGATCATCCAGCAGAAGGTCTTTTACTATATTTACGAACATCCCTGGGATCTGATGTCGACCAGCTTCGCCCTGGACGTGCGCGGCGCAATCGCACGCGGCGCGATCAACGGCGATATGTCGGCCTATTTCACCAATAACGGAACCGATAATCCGGCCGCTGGCCACAACCATTATCTGACCGACGTCGGGAATTGCTCGCTGGGGACAAGTTCCTATTGCACGGACCTCTATGATGGGGCAATCGCGACCTGGTTTAGCGGAGCGTGGTGGGATGGGACCAGCAATGGCGCGACCGGCTGCTTGACCACTGGGAGCACTGGCGCAGTCGGCTACTGGTACGATTGCGTGAATCCGTTCGTCAGCTCGAAACCGTGGCCGGGCGGTCTGTAAGCCGCGCACCCTGGACCTGCAAGAATTGTTTAGGAGCTATCAGCTCTCAAGGAGAACGTGACGGAATGAGTTTAATCAGCTGGATTCGGTCGGAAGTGACCGGCGCTTACGACAAGCTCGAGCCTGCGGATATGCGGGCGGAGCTCGGGACGCTCGCGCATGGCTTCGCGGCGAACGTGGTCTATGACGCGAAAAAGTTCGGCATCAGCATGGAGCAGGTCACGGCCGGCGCGATGTCGGAGTTATGGACAGCGGTGAAATCCGCCACGGCGACGGCGTTGAGCGACCCCAAATTCGTAAACGATACGATGCAGGGCAAGCTCTCGTCGGCGATCGCGGTGTTGACCAGTGATGCGGCTCAGTCGCTGGCGCCCTCGCTCAAATTGGTCGGGCAGGACACCGTCACTAATATGGTCCACGCGGCCGCTTCGATGGTGGTCTCCGGGGTGCTGGGAAACCCTACGTCACCGCCGGTGAAATCGCCGGCGGTTTCGTCGGCGGCCTCATCGCTGGGCTCTATCGCGGCTTCAACGGCTAGCGCAGCGGCGATCCCTGCAGCTGCGAGTCCGACCGGCCCGTCCGGCGCCGGTGGCAATCTTGCCCTAGCTAATCGCCGTGAAGACTCGACTGCTGCCGACCATACGAAGTAAAAGGTTCGAGAAAAGGAAAGGGGCGGGTTCGCCCGCCCCTTGTGTAAGAGGGAATGGCTGATAAAAGACTCTATGTAGGAAATCTGGCCTGGAAAGTGCGCGAAGAGGGCTTGCGGGCGCTCTTTGCCGATTTCGGAATCGTCCAAGACGCGACTGTGATCATGGACCGCGAGACCAACCGCTCGAAGGGGTTCGGTTACGTCGAGTTCGATTCCGCAGAATCAGCGGCGCGGGCGCTGGACGAACTCAACGGTCAGGATTACGAGGGCCGCGCGCTTAAGGTGTCAGTAGCAAAACGGCGTGGTTGATTCGGGGGCTATTCGCTGCGAAACAGCCGCATCGTCTCGGCAACGGTTAAGGCGTCGAGATTGTTCTGGGATGCGGTTTCGATTCGACCTACGTTCTTGGGCGCCTCGACGGCGACGTGGGTCGCGAGGATTGCCGTCTCGACGTTGTGGCGGACCTTGGCCGTGCTCGAGAGTCTGGCATAGTCGACAGTACGTAATTCCTTGAGCCCGCTCTTGGCCTGCCGGGCGATATGCGCCCGCCGGCGCTGTTGCTTGGCTGCCTTCTCTTCCTCGGTGAGGCGTTTTAGGCCGACGCCGCGGACCGAGTCGAAAACGACTCCGTCTTCGTCGCAAGCCTTCTTGCGCGCGCTGTCTAGATAACCGCGCAGCCCATCGATGCTGGTTTGCGCCAACTGGCTCAATTCGGCCAGCGCCACGATCTCGCCATATTCAGCCCGCTTAAGTCGATTGTAAATGGCTGTCGTTGCTACTGTCGGCACGAAGGCCGGATGTCTCTGGTCGGGTTTCAGGATTTCAGTCGTCATGATCGATCAACCTTGAACGTTGCGATGCGGAGCGCTGCGATGCGGAGCGATGCGATGCGAAACGTAGCGTCGTGTTGGGCCGCGGAGCCTTGAG
>Ga0134128_10008063_pt1 | contig 12674 bp, 13 predicted proteins | sample KB31754_FD_96462 | JGI IMG/M metagenome (GOLD analysis project Ga0134128, IMG submission 96462) | Terrestrial soil microbial communities with excess Nitrogen fertilizer from Kellogg Biological Station, Michigan, USA - KB3-175-4 | ecosystem: Environmental > Terrestrial > Soil > Unclassified ...
CGAAGTGCTGGGGTAGGTCGCGCCACGGCGAGCCCGTGCGGGCGATCCACAACACCGCTTCGACAAAGAGGCGATTGTCACGCCCGGTCACCCCGCGCTCGCTGGCCTTGCCTGAGCACAACGAACTGGCCTAAAGGACGGGTGACGAATTACTTCCCGAACAAATCCATCTGTGTCGGCTGGGAGGATTCTATATTCAAAACCGGTGCGGCCGAGGTAGAAGCTGCGTTGGTTGGCTGAGTCGGTTTGGAGTGGCGGTCGAGAAATTCTTTCAGTTTCTTGAAATCCTCCTTCAGCGTTTCAAGCAAGTTGCCCTGATGGAGAGCAGCTGCTGGGTGGAGGAGCGGAAAGATGACGAAATTCTTCATGTAGAACGCTTGTGTCTTCACCTTGGTAATGCCGACTTTGCGTTCTAATAGGGTCTGAGTGGCCCAGTTGCCCAAAGTACAGACCAGCTTCGGGCGAATCAGCTGAATCTGCTGCATTAGGAATGGTTTGCAGGTTTCCACTTCGTCCTGCTCGGGGTCGCGATTGTTCGGCGGGCGGCATTTGATGACATTCGCAATGTAGATCTGATCGCGCGAGAGGCCTGCCGAAGCCAGGAGATCGTTCAAGAGTTTCCCTGCCGCTCCCACAAAAGGCTCGCCTTTCTGATCTTCATTGAACCCTGGCGCTTCTCCCACAAACATGATACTTGCGTGAGGATTCCCGACGCCAAAGACGACTTGGCTGCGTCCCAACTTGGCCAGCTTGCAGCGCTCGCAGTTGACGAGGGATTGAGCGAGTTCTTGAAGCGGAGTGAGCTCCATGAGTTGTGAGGGCGACGACATGAGTAGCGGTATCTTAAAAACGGAAAGTCGGGATGTCAATCGAGATAATGTGGTCATAGAACGAGGGAGGCATCTATGAAGCTCACGAGCATGGGAAGTATGCTCCTGATGATGTTGCCGGCGTTTTCTGCTGCAGCGTCGGTGGAACTGATGGCGTTTGCAGACAAACCCTTTTGTGAAAAAGTAGCGGCGCTGTTTGGAGAGCATCTGGACCTCAATGCTGAGCTATCGAAGACGGTGCAGTGGGAGTCGGTCCAGTTAAGAGGGCAGGGGCCGCCGACGCGGCGTTGCTCGAGCTTCGATCGGGTGAGAATGGACCTCGACAATGATGGGCAAGAGGATTTGGTGGTGAAAGCGACCTTCTGTATGAAAGGCGCTCCAAGCGACAGTCTCTACGTATTCCCCGCCGACAGCACGGTTCTTGAACAGGCAAACTGGCAAGACCTCAGTCCGCTGTTGGCAACTCGCAATAAGTTTGAGCGAACCGGTGGAACCTATCCGCTCACGATGCTCCAGATTGATAAAACCCCAGCCGCTCCTGCTTTGATGACATCCTTTTCACTGCAACCCTTTCTTCTTGATGAGACAGCCTATATTGGGCTGACGGATACCAGACAGGAGTGGATGGTCATCGCAAAATATCGTGGCGGCGAGCGGTTTAAGGATCTGTGTTACCTGCACGATGGTAGGTTTTAGAAGCAGATGTCCCTAGCCATACGGTCAAGCTGCGTGGCCGGCGACGAGCTGCGCGCAGCGATGGGCGCTGACGAGCGCGCTCTCCAGATTGGCAGGCCATCCGGTGTCGGTCCATGCCCCGGCGACGAATAAATTCTGGATGGGACTCTGTTGAAGCGGCCGCAGCCGCGAGACACCCGGTGTAAGCAACAGGGCAGCGTGGGGCTCACGAAAGACTGCTCGGACGATCACATCTTTCCTGGCCGTTCCTGAGAACAACTCGCACATCTCAGTCTGTGCTGCATCGACCAACTGATCGTTGTTCAACTCGGCGAGCGCGTTACCGACGGCAGACAGCCGATATTCGATCTCGCCGGAGCCGAGTGATGTGCTGGTGAGCTGGTGGAACGGTCGGCCTGGGAGAAGGAGCAGACGCGGCCTTTCCTTTGGAATCGGGCAGGTCAATTGAATAGTCACCTCGCTCAAGCTTTTGAGTTCAGTTATTTGCGCGAAATAGGCGTAGCGAGTCAGCAGCCGTTCCGGCAGTAGCTGCAGGAGGTTGTGATAGGACAGCGCAATGACGTACCGATTGGCCCGTAACCTGGTGTCGTCGTGAAGCCGGATTTCGCTCACGCCGGTTTGTCCAAACCGAAGGGTAGGCCGATGGGCCAGGGAGACGATCCGCACATTCGCCCGGTGGAGTGTCTGTTTCATGGGAATGATGAAGCGATGGTCGATGGAACCGGCCGGGTGTGTGAGCCTCGCGTCCGACGCATCACGAAGAAACACGGTTGAAAGCAGATGAACGAAGGTTGCTGCGGAGAGCCGTGCCAGCGCATTGCCGGTCAACCATTGAGCGAACGGGTCCCAAATCCGTTCTCTGGCTTCGGGACTTTGCCCGGCCGCCGTCAGCCATTCCTCCGCAGTCCGATTCTCCAAATCCGGCGGGAGGATTTGGGCTTGTTCCCAGATTTGCTCGACATGTGAGAAGAGCCTCCACCGATCCTGCCAGGAGAGGCCGTGAAAGCTGAAGAGACTCATCATCCACTGAAAGGCTCCGGGGAGGCGGGCCGACTGATAGGGGACGATTCGCCCATCAGGCAGCCAAAATTCCAGTGGAATCGTTCGATCGTCTTCCGAAGGCTGTTCTCGATCGAGCGTGCGAAGGACACGTCTCGTCTCATAGTGGCATCCCAGAACAATCGGGACGGGTTGGGATGCATCGGTCCGGAACTCATCGAGCCAGTCAGGATGATCGAGCAGGGTGATGTGGTAACCCTGTTGATGGAGATGGTACGCAGTGGCGAAGCCAGCCAGTCCAGCACCGAGAACAAGGACGGTGTGTGAGGGTAGCTCGGTCACAAGAATCGGGAGCGGAGCCAAATACGTAGGGCAATAACCACTCGTTGCGTTGTGGTGAGACTAATACGCGGTCCGAAGACCTGATAGTTCGACTGCTCGATCCGTTCTAAAATCCGACTGTAAATGCCACGCATGATTTCTGCCACCGTCAGCGCGCGGCGCTCCTGAGGCGATAGGCCCATGAGAGCCGCATCGGCTCGCTTGTAATAGTGGTGCGCTCGGGAGGCCTCATATTCCATCAATGCACGGAACTCCGGTGAGTCGCTTCGATTGAGGATGGCTTTTTCCGGATGATTCCACTTCCGTAAGTCGTCCAGCGGCAGATAAATTCGGCTTTCGGCGGCATCGGTTCCGACATCACGGAGAATGTTTGTCAGTTGGAAGGCCATGCCGAGCGCCACTGCATAATCCTGCGCGCGAGCCGATGTGACACCGAAGACATGCAAACAAATGAGCCCCACCACGGAGGCAACGCGATAGCAATAGAGCGACAGCTCATCGAATGTGACATAGCGATTGTTGAACAGATCCATCTCGACGCCTTTGATCAATTCCTCGAAGTATGCCTTGGGAATACCCAAGGTCTTCACGTGATGGGCGAGACTCACCATGATGGGAGTGATCGGGGCGCCTGAATACACCGCCTCAACTTCCTCACGCCAACGCTTGAGTTCGTCCTTCGGGTCGCTCCCGGCGGCCGGTTCGTCGACGGCACTGTCGACCGCCTTGCAGAAGGCATAGACGGTGTACATGGCGTCGCGTTTGGTTTTGGGAAGGAACAGGAACGAGTAGTAAAAATTGCTGCCGCTTTTCTTCGTGTAGGCTGTGCAGTAAGCTTGAGCTTCAGAGACTGTCATGACGCGCAGCCTGCGGTGAGGGTCGTGGCCTCAAGTTTGATCGCTTTGACTGGGTCGATAGGATGGTCAGGGGTCGGGTGCAGAATGGCTGCGAGCAGCTCCACGCCGTCGACGAGTCGAGGACCAGGGCGGCTGAAGAAAGATGCCGCATCGACGACGTAAAGATCCGGCCGTTGTCCGCAAGCCCGCCGCCATGCGTCTCGGGTTTGTCCGTCCTGCATGAGCTCGTTGACTGTGCGCTCAACGGAGTAACCGCAGGGCATTACAAGGATCACGTCCGGCTGAGCGGCCTCCACGGCGGGCCACGTCGTTTCATGCGATGGGGTATCCTGAGATCCAAGAGTATTGCGGCCACCAGCCAGCTCGACCATTTCCGGGACCCAATGGCCTGCAACATAGAGAGGATCCAGCCATTCAAGACACACCACGCGCGGACGCGAAGGCATCCGGCTGGTCTCTTCACGCACGCGGTCCACTCGACGGCGGAGCTCCTGAGTGAGTACCAGTCCCTTCGGAAGTACGCCTGCTGCCTCGGCGATGCGCTCGATATCATGGATCATGTCGTCTAATGTCGTTGGGCTGAGTGTGAGTACTTCGGGTCGATGATGAAGTGATTCGATCGCTCGTGTGAGTTGGTCCGGCGTGACCGAGCAGACGTGACACAGGTCTTGCGTCAGAATTAGGTCCGGACAGGCTCGGCAAAAGGCGTCCTCATTGAGTCGGTAGAGCCGCTGTCCTGACGCAACCAGTTCTTTGACCTGCCTGTCGATTTCCCTGCCGGATCCTCCATCCTTTCCAACGATGGGTTCGATCATGACGGGAACCTGTCGAACCGAGGCAGGAAAGTCGCATTCGTGGCTGATGCCGACCAGTCGGTCGGCCAAATCGAGAGCGGCGACCACTTCTGTGGCGCCGGGGATAAGTGAGCAGATTCTCATCGTTGTCTCGATCTCATGTCGGCCACAAGCGGATGCGGAAATCCTTGAGACTCGTTTCGCTCAAACTATAGCTGATTGCATCGGCCTCGTGAAGGTCTTGGACGGTGTGCGTATTGGCTACCGCCAGGACCTTCATTCCCGCTGATCGTGCGGCCCGGATGCCGGGACGGGAATCTTCGATGGCCAAGCAGGCACCCGGCAGGATCGGAGCAGCGGAATGCCAACGGTTCAATCCAGCCAGGGCTTGCAGGAACGGTTCCGGATTCGGTTTGCCACAGGTAACATCTTCCGCGCTGGTAATGTGACGAAATGCTTTTCGGATCCCGATTTGTTCCAGCACCAGCTCGATCTCAGCGCGCAAGGCACCCGAGGCGATGGCAATGGGGTAGGTGGCCGCGGCGTCTTCGACAAATTCTCTGACACCCGGAAAAATCACCAGGTGATCCTTGATCGAGGTCAAATAGGCGACGGCCTTTTTTGCCATCAATTCTTCGACCAGCGAAGGAGAGGCCGAGCGTCGATTGATTCGTAGCGCTTCCAGAATACATCCACGATCGTCGAAGCCGAGATAGTCGGCGTAATAGTCTGTTTCGGTCAAAACGATCTCGATGTCTGCCAGTGTCCAACGCAGACTTTCAAAATGGAGCGGCTCAGTGTCGGCGATGACACCGTCGAAGTCGAAGATCACGGCGCGCATGGATTCCTGAGGCTCGTGATGTCTCACCTAATGCGGTGGCAGGAACGGGCGGCATTATAACACAGAGGGTGGCGATCGTATCGCTGCCCTCTGTAGCTGATGAGTGTGGTACAAACAGGCGATCAGGGTTTCAATTTAAGCTGCTTCTCAGTCAACCACCCTTTTGTGCCGAAGTCACTGCGGACGGAATAGACCCATCCGCCAGCCTGCAGGTCGCCGTCGAGGATCGTGAGAGCGGTCCCCGGTGGAATGGCCGGCCCCGGTCTTGCCCCTTCTGCATCCTGAGCCAGGAGCACTTTTGCCCCTGGATTCATTGGATCTGCGAGTACGCTGACTCGCTGTCCTTCGCTGAATAGCGGAGTCGGTGAAGCGATGATGGGTGCAACGGGTGCCGGTGCTGGTGGCGGCGGGGCTTGTATCGGAGATGAGGCCATCGGTGTCGGCTGGGTCGATGGAGGTGGAGAAACGGGAGCTGTCGTCGGCGCAGCAGCCTGCGGTACCTCGACTGGTGCAGCAGGAGGTGGAGTCGAAGTAGCGGTTTGAGGCTGAATGGTCTGGACAGGCGGCGCCGGTTTCGGTGTAACCGGTTTTCGGGCCATAGGCGGAGATGGTTGCGGAGCCGGTGATTCGCCGAGAAGCGGACCGATATAGTCCATGATCATCTCCGGCTCCATCGCGACATAGACGCCGGTACCGATCATGAGCAATACGAGTACCCACAGAAGAGGGCGCCCACTCGATTTCTTTGGCGGCTTCATGGGCGAAGGTGATCGAATCGTGGTTGTCTGTTCCAGCTCCTCTTCCGTGAATTCCAGATCCGGTTCCGGCTGACGAGCAAAAAGTAGACTCCAATTCAGAGGACTGCCGACGAACGACGGACCCCCAGCGATAGCCAACATCGAGCACCTCCCTCTAGCGGACAGTATCGAAGAATATGGAAAGGTACTTATCACCAAGGCTGGTGGCTGTCAATTTTGTAGGTGTTTTCGACAGGGCTCAGTCCGTGCGGACGGCACTCATCAGGATTGCACGTGGGAGTTGGACAGTGTGTCTTCCTGCCACGATGGTCTTCGACCGGTTGGTGGACTCAGCATTATAATATAACAGGCTCTCCATCGGCTGCAGAACATGCAAGAGGAGAGAATCGCTCCGGCCTCTTGCATGTCTGTCGAGACGGCAGGCACAATACGGTGGTTAACGATCATGAAGTCCTACCGCGAAGAACTCTGGTTCGAGACAACGACCAGGCGGACCTACATCAATATCACGCCCCATGTCGAGGCAGTGGTAAAAAAGAGTGGGATACGGGAAGGCCTCGTCCTGGTGAACGCGATGCACATCACGGCCAGCGTGTACATCAATGACGATGAGCCCGGCCTGTTGCAGGACTACGACGATTTCTTGGAACGGCTCGCTCCACAGAAGGCGGTGTATCGGCATCACGACACAGGCGAAGACAACGGTGATGCTCATCTGAAGCGACAAGTGATGGGGCGAGAAGTCGTCGTCGCGCTCACGGAAGGAAAACTCGATTTCGGTCCGTGGGAGCGAATTTTTTATGGCGAGTTCGACGGACGTCGTCGTAAGCGGGTTCTCGTGAAGATTATCGGTGAATAAGGACATGTATCGATCATGTGCGTGGCGAGTCGTGAGTAATCGTCCTGAGGCTTGCATGGGGAGGAAAAGTTTGGCAACATGCTTTTTGAGTTGTCGAGCCATGACTGACGGCTCGTACAGTAGGGAGCCTCGATGTTAGGTTGGTCTCGCCCCGATCCACTCACACGGGATCTCATTCATCTCATCAATGCCCGTCGCCACGATCATGGCGACACCGATGATGCGGTCGATACCTTGCAGGCGTTTCTTGAGCAAGGACGGGAGCACGACCTACTGACCGTGCTTGCCGCGCTCGATGAGGAAATGGCCGAATGGCTCTTCGATCTAGTCGCCGAGGCGAGCTGCACGTTGCTATTGGACGGCCCGAATGATGAAAAGCCGACGTATGCTACGATGGCGGCCCTGGAACTTCCTCTGCAGGCGAACTTAACTGCTCCGCTCAAGCTGAAGATAGATCCAATCGCCACAGCCGATCTCCTGCACAAGTATCTTCATCTCCCCGCTGGAACGGTGGTTCGCGTCGAGTCTCGCCTCTTAACCGATGCCACCTTGGAGATGCTGAATCTTCAATTGTTCCATGACCACCTTGTGACGGTTACAGATTCAAGGCGTGTCCAATCCGTGGCGGCGCGGTTGCTTCCTCCAGTCGAAAATACCGCGTTCCTCCTGTTTGAGCTGATCGGCGCTCCGGATCCAGGATTGCCCGATGCGTGGGAGGATCGACAGCGTCGTGAGATTCTCGACGGGCTGGTCAAGCAATGTCCGGAGCTGGCCTGTGCGCCTGACACGATTGAGGCGCCGGTGTACGCTGCCTATGCCATGTTCGACGCGCAGAATGCAGTACGGCTCCATCACCTCGCCGATGAGACGGCCGCTGTGTGGAGGGAACTGGATTCGCTGGTGAGGTCCCGCACCATTGTGCACCTCCATACGCAATGTGGAAATGGAGTCTACATGCCCGTGTGGACAGACCTGTTCGATCCGGAACTACCGGACGAACACGGCCCTGTCTGGACCTCTCCCGATGTCTGGGTCTTCACCGCTGATCTGCCGATTGAATGGCCGGGTGAGATGTTGACCAATCGGCTATTGGCGGAAGGCTGTACCAGGTTCGAGAATCACATCGTCGAGACCCCGGACAACTAGTTTCCATCCCATTTCAGTCTCTTCGGTCGACAGCACTGTCTTGCGCAAAACTCCCCTTTCGGTGATTTTCCTGCAACTTTATTTTATTCTCAGCGTGATGAGGACTACTAACACTCAGAAACAGTCCGGAAAAACCGTCACGAACTCCATTTCAGCGGCGGGGTTGATCTTAATCTGGACCATCATCTGGGCGAATTTTCCGTCGAAGGAAGAGCTCTTCTCAGTGCAATCGGCTTCATCGATCGTTAAAGCGCAGCGCCCACCTGAGCTGGATCTGACGATCCCAGGCGTGACTAGTCGGTCGGCCGAAAGCCAGCCGGGAGCGTCAGACCCGTCATCTGTGGCCATTCTTGGCGGATTATCTGTCCCGCACGACAGGCGTGCTAGGGAAATCGCGGAAGTGAAGTGCGAAGCCGAAGTCCAGCAGTACTGCCCCGATTCCCTGACAGGCGAAGACAGGCGGCGTTGCGTGATACAGCGTCTCAAGCGGTTGGATGCGCCATGTCAACAGATCGTCCGGCAACGGCTGGTACGCTGGAGGGAAGCGGAAGGATATAGGCTTGCCTGCGTTGAAGATGTGAGGCGGGTCTGTCCGACAGTGCAGCCGGGTGATGGCCGCATTCTGCAATGTTTGCAGGAACACGAACAGGACCTCTCGGAAAGTTGTTACCAAAGCTTGCCCAAAGGCCGCCTTCATCTCCGAAACTGAAGATTCGTGCATCAGGCACGCCGCCGCACAGATTTGCTTGTGTCGCTTTCGATTGCCTGTGTGACGCGATTCATACACGGCGATCGGAAAGGTTGGTTAGAAAACGAAACTCTCGTGGAGAATGGAGAGCGGCAGCACCAGGGAGTATTTACGCGGCCAATCCTTCGAGGCAGGACCGAAGTTCCATGGCGAACTCGCCGGCGCGACGATAGCGGTGGACCGGGTCTTTCTGCAACGCTCGATCGAGGACTTCCTTTATGGTAGGTGGGAGATCGGGTCTGATCGCTTTCACGCTGAGATGCGGTGTGTGAGCGATGGCAAACAGCAGTGCCGAGACGTTATCAGCAATAAAGGGTGGACGACCAGTCAGGAGTTCGAACATCACGACGGCGAGCGAAAAAATATCTGATCGCCCATCCACCTTCTTCCCGGCGATCTGTTCGGGGGACATGTACATGGGGGTTCCCAGCACGATATTCGTCTGAGTTTTCGACGACGTCGCCATCTTGGCGATGCCGAAGTCCATGATCTTAACGACCTTATCGGTGGTCAGCATGATGTTTGCCGGTTTGATGTCGCGATGCACAACGCCCTGCTGGTGAGCATAGTCCATCGCTTCAGCGACGGTCGCCAGTATCGAGATCACTTTGCCGAGCGCCAGGAGATTCGGTTTCCGTGACCATTGTGTGAGCGTGGTGCCCTGGAGCAGTTCCATGGCGATATAGGCGAGGTCGTCTTCTTCTCCGGCGTCAAAGATTGTGACGATGTTGGAGTGAGACAATCGTCCGGTGGATTCAGCCTCTCGAAAGAACCGAGCCTTCACTTCCTGCAGTTTATCGCGGTCGGCGATCTCGTCGAGTCGCATAGTCTTAATCGCCACGAATCGTTGGATCGTCGGGTCTTTCCCAAGATACACCACACCCATTGAGCCGCGTCCTAACTCCTTTAACACTTTGTACCGACCGAGTGTACCGGGTGGACTGTTTTGTGTGGTGAGGATATGCGCTGCGGTCTCAGTCTCGCTACTCTCTTGTTCCGAATCGATTCCGTCGATATCTTCGGTCCGCAGTCCAGGTTCTTGGCGTCGAGTCGATTGCGCAGGCTTCACAAAAAAGCGGTGAAGGGCATCGAGATGCAGGAGCCATGCGGCGGTGATCCAGAGCCCGATCAGCGTCAATGCCGCAGCGTAGGCCATGGTATAGCGTGGGGATCCCACGCGGTCGAGAAGCGGAAGTTCGACAACTGGGAGAGTCTTATCTATCACGATCACAACGAACAGGGTCGTGACGGGAAGAACCAGCCGCCGTAAAAAGGAGAAGCCTCGTCCGTTATCCGGCATCCGTCGGAATGCGCGGAGCGAGAGCATGCAAAGAGCGACCAGCCCCGTGCCTTCAATGATGAGGTGAATGGTTTGAGAACCGGTCAAGCCGAACAACGTGAGGGGAAAGGATTGCGCCGCCGGTAGTTTGCTCAGTACGGGACCGGCAAAGAGCGCAGCCAGTGCGACAAGTACATATTGAACAGCCCAGCTCGACGCATTGACCATGGGTGACGAGATCTGAAGATGATCAGAGTCTAGCGGATACCGAAGAGGAGTCAATGGATTCAGGGAAATATGCGGAGGATGCTGCCCTAGAGCCGCCCGGCGGCTTCCTTCATCTTGGGAAGCAGTGCGGTTGGTATGTGCAGCGTGCCCTTCCCGATGCCGACTTCGATGTCGGGTTTCGTGAGACCATGGAAGTCGCTTCCGCCAGTGACCAATAGACCGAGTTGTTGAGCCAGGCTGAGGTATTCTCGAGTCTGTCTCGCAGCATGCGTACTATAGTAGACCTCTACACCGTCGAGCCCGTCGACTTTGAGCTGTCGAACCAGATCAACTAACGACTGCTCTGCCACCCTGACCCACGTCGGGTGGGCCAGGACGGCAAGTCCGCGAGCGGCCTTGATCCAGCGGATCGCTTCGGCAGGGTTCGGGAGTTCCCGGAGAACGTAGGCCGGTTTCCCCTCGGCAAGAAAACGATCAAAGGCTTCTTTGGCAGAAGCGACGACGTGTTTGTCCATTAAGACACGGGCGATGTGCGGTCTGCCGATCGAGCCGGTGCCGGCGAGTGCGCGTACTTCGTCGTACGTAATGTCGATTCCCAAGGTCTGTAATCGTTCGATGATCTGTGGATTCCGGCGATGACGACCGTCTCGCAGGGTCTTCAGATGCTCGAGCAAATCGGGATCTTGGCAATCAAGAAAGTACCCCAGAATGTGTAACTCCGAGTTGCCGGCAAACGAACTGATTTCCACTCCGGGTATGACCTCGATTCCACACTGTTGTCCGACCGCAATGGCTTCGGCGACACCGGTCACAATGTCATGATCGGTGATCGCCAATGCCGTCACCGCTGCACGATGTGCCATGTTCACCACCTCAGTGGGCGTGCAACTTCCGTCCGAATGGGTGGTATGCAGATGAAGGTCCAGGCGGCTCATATCGATGGCCCTGGAGCTGAGGGTTTCTGTGCCGTAAGTTGAGCCGTGTAGACGGACTCCAATCCGCTCGTTCCTTCGTGAAGCCCTTCGTCATAATGGAGAATGCGTAGGCCGGGCGTGAGGCTTAAGAGTTCACAGGGTGCAAGGCAAAACTCTCGACGCTTTGGATGCCGGTATTGGACATGGTTATCGACGGTGAAGGTTTCATACAGCAAGACACCGCCGGGTGTCAGCGCATCGATAAGATATGGGAAGAGCGGTCGGTTCAGGTAAAAGAAGACGAGAATGGCATCGTACGCTTCATGGCTGAGATTCGGTTCATGCGGCGGCTGCTCCAGATCAAGCACTCGCGAGCTGATGCCGGTGAGATATCGTGCGCGGGCGCCTGCAGAAAGCTGTGCGAGGGCAGGCTCATCACGATCGACGGCATCAACCTGGTAGCCCAGCGAGGCGAGGAACAGCGCATGACGCCCGCTGCCGGAGGCCACATCGAGAACCTTCCCTTTGGGAAGGCGATGAAGCTGTTGGACGAGAAACTTGGCCGGTGGCGGATCTGCGCGGAGAATCTGCTGCGCGAGCCTTGTGCGCTCAATGCAGATTCCAACGGAACGGGTTACGGAGGAGATCGGGGGATGCAGCTTCCGCAGCCATAGCTTGATACGACCGATCGGGAATTCATCGAACAGGGCTGCCAGGAGTCGCTCCGCCAACGCTTCCAGCAGCTGAGATTCCTGAACGGTTCCAATGCCGACGACACGCTGAGCCACTTTCGCGTAATCGATTGTGTGAACAAGATCGTCGGACAATCCTGCTGCCTCCAGCCGACCGTCCAATTCCAGATCGACGGCGAGCGGTTGCGGGCGAGCGCGCTCCTCAGGCGTCACGCCGCAGCGGCCGCGGAACTCCAATTGTTCGATGACGACGTGTTCCCCCATCGACACATTGTCGGAGATCGGATTTCAAGCTGTCAAGCGAGGGAGAGAGATGGGCTTTGGAAGCGACAGATGCGCCGTTTACGACGGCTAGAGGAAGTAACGGCTTGTATCGAATTTGTGCTCCGTATTGTCAATCAGCCGAATGATGCTGTGATGGTACTCGCCGATGCCGTCTTTCTCGGTCAGGTCCAACTCGGGACCGTTTTCGATGGGAGTACCCTGCGCATCGGTGATGACTTTGACGATCGGCCGTTCGCTCGCGCCCTTGTCGGCGGCTGGCTTGAGCACGACGGCGAATTCATCGGAGTCGAGGACCACCAGGCTTCCGATCGGAATGATTCCCACGCAATTGACGAAGAGTTTGAGCAGGGTCGCGTCGAAACTTTTCCCGGATTTCGCAAGCATCATATTCAGCACTTTCGAGGGC
>Ga0134128_10008064_pt1 | contig 12672 bp, 10 predicted proteins | sample KB31754_FD_96462 | JGI IMG/M metagenome (GOLD analysis project Ga0134128, IMG submission 96462) | Terrestrial soil microbial communities with excess Nitrogen fertilizer from Kellogg Biological Station, Michigan, USA - KB3-175-4 | ecosystem: Environmental > Terrestrial > Soil > Unclassified ...
ATCCATTTTTATTCGCCCTGCCGTTCGCGCCGCCCATGCCCTCTTCGCAGATGTCGACGAGAGCGAGCATTCGCAACACTACGAAAACGAAAGAAACCAAGAGCAAAGCTACATCCCTCGCAAGCAACTCGACGTGCATACGCTCGCACGCAATACTTCCTGCCTGCAGCAGGGGATTAAAGACGTGAATCATGTGACATCCAAAGGCAGCCTCGCCTGCGTGGGCATCGGCATGACGCTGGGATCGCACATCAGCCCGCGAGCCCGCAGCCATATCGAACAGGCCGACGTGGTGTTCGCCGGCATGTCCGACGGCATCGTCGAGCTCTGGCTCAAGGACATGAACGAGGATGTGCGCAGCCTGCAGCCCTACTACCAGGAGGGCAAGTCGCGGATGAAGACCTACCGCGAAATGGTAGAGGCGATCATGGCCGAAGTGCGCGCCGGCAAGCGCGTCTGCGGCGTGTTTTACGGTCACCCCGGCGTGTTCGCCTGGGTGCCACACAAAGCCATCGAGACCGCGCGGGAGGAGGCCTATCCCGCCCATATGGAGCCGGGCATATCCTCGGAAGACTGCCTGTACGCCGACCTGGGTATCGACCCCGGCGCACGCGGCTGCCAGCACTACGAAGCCAGCCAGTTCATGCTTTACCGGCGTCACATCGACCCAAGCGCATGGCTGATCCTGTGGCAGATCGGCGTGGCCGGTGACAAATCGCTCAAGCGCTTCTCCACCGGCCCGGCCCACCGCCAAGTGCTGGTGGATGTACTGGCCCGCGACTATCCGCTGGACCATCAAGCCATCATCTACCGCGCCGCCACCCTGCCCTTCCAGAGCCCGCGCATCGAACACCTGGCGCTTGAAGCGTTGCCGCAGGCCGAGGTAGGCATGGCCGACACCCTGGCCATTCCACCGGCCAGGCCTTTGGAAGCGGACACCGAGGTTCGTGCAAAACTGGCGGCTTTGGCCTGATCGAGGCCGATTCGAAGTCAAATCCATGGCGGGCGGGAAGCAGCCTATTTCATCGTCCGCCAGCCCCAGCAAGCCCGTCTGCAGCGCGATATGATGGCCGCGCCCTGTGTGCTCCAGGAATGATCACTGTGGGCGATACAGGGGTACACGGCATTACAGGGGTAATTTGATGTTGAACGTCATTCGTTTTTTGGAAAAGATGGGTAGCGAAGCTCAATGGAACGACCTCGCCATGGACCAAATGGAATTGGCACTTGCAAAAGCTGATATCGAAGGTCCGGTCCGCTCGGCCATCTTGAATAAAGATGTTGCCGGGTTGCAGGTGCTTTTGCAGCAGAAGCTATTTAATCCCATCATAGTTCCAGGTACAGAAGAAGAAGAGGAGGAAGAGGAAGATGGGGATGAGCCCGTCGAAAAAAGTGTGCGCCATTCCTTTCCATCAGCTCCTCAATCGTAAATGCACGCCACCGGCAACAAACGCCGGAAGTACTGCCATGCGGGAATTCTCCTGCTGCTCGTTGTGCTCGCGGGTGTGGCCAATGCCGCCTCACCTGCACCACAAAACATTTCGCAACTCTTGGCCTTCGCCGAGAACATCAAAACCACAGACAATGCAGCGTTTGCCAAACTTCTCCAGGAGCTCCAGGGCCGCACAACTGAGCTGTCCGAGGAAGAGAAATGGCGACTGCGCTATCTGCAGGCTTACCAAAACGCTTACATCGGCAAGCAAGAACTAGCTCGGACTGAACTGGAAGCCTTAGCGAAGGAAGTGCCAGACAGCACTTTGAAAACCAAGGTGATAGGCACCTTGATAAACGTACTTGGTACTGGGCACCACTACGACGAAGCTTTCCAATATCTAGATCATGCCTTGGACAATTTGGCGCAAATCACCAACAAGGACGCACGTTTTCATCTCTTAGCCGAAGCTTCGCAGTTGTTAAGCGATGCAGGGCAATACGAATTGGCCGCTGTCTACGCCAATCAAATCGTCGTCGACTATCCAAATGGTAGAAACGGCTGCATCGGCCGCATATTTGAGTTGCACGCCAAACTTCGCGGCGGTCAAGTCAACATCACCAAGGACCAATTTCAGGAAAGCATAGACAGCTGCGTTGCGGTCGGTGAAAAGATGTTCGCCGACGCGGTGCGACGCGATATGGCCGTGCTGGACATGCAACAAAATAAGGTGGATGACGCGCTCGCCTTATTGCAGGAACACTACGAAGAAGTAAAAGGATTCAATTATCCCGCGCTGACCGCAGACTACAATGTCTTGTTAGCACAAGCCTACTGGAAGAAAGACAACGGCCTTTTGGCGCAAAAATACGCGATAACCGCAGCCGATATTTCCTCCAAGAGTGACTTCACCGAATCGCTGGTAAAGTCCTATCAACTGCTCTATCAAATTGAGCGGCAACAAGGAAATCTTCGCGACGCGCTTGCGTATCACGAAAAATATGTCACTGCAGACAAAGAGCATTTGGATGATATTCGCGAAAAGGCGCTCGCCTATCAAATTGCCAAACAACAAGTCGAAGCAAAAAAAATCGAACTGGACGCGCTAAACAAGCAAAACCAGATCCTGCAGCTGCAGCAAGCGCTCGACCACAAAGCCATGGTAACGAGCCGCCTGTACATCGCACTGCTGCTCACCATCCTTGCTTCCATCGGCCTCTGGTTGTACCGCCTCAAGCGTTCACAGCTGCGTTTCATGCGCCTGGCGCGCCGCGACGGACTCACCGGCATCTTCAATCGCCAGCACTTCGTGGAAGAGGCGGAACAGGCCTTGCGCTACGTGGCCAAGTCCCAGCGTGGCGCCTGCCTGATTCTGATTGACCTGGACCATTTCAAGAACGTCAACGATACGCATGGCCACATCGCGGGCGACAACGCCTTGAGGCGCGCTGTACTGATCTGCCAGCAACATCTGCATTCCAGCGATGTGTTCGGGCGCATTGGTGGTGAGGAATTCGGCATTCTGTTGCCGGAGTGCACGCTGATCCAGGCGCTTGAGCGGGCAGAACGCATTCGCCAGGCCATTCAAGCAACGCCGGACGCGGAAACCGAACACGTTCCGATCACGGCAAGTTTCGGCATCGCCTCAACCACGCACTACGGTTACGACTTGCGGCACCTGTTGATTGCGGCAGACAGCGCGCTTTACCGCGCCAAGCGCGATGGTCGCAATCGGGTGGTGGTCAGCATGGATGGCCATGCGTCTTCATTTGCTACCGACAGCGCGCAGCGCGATAAGCGCAGTGACACGCCGCCTTATGCAGATACGGTTGAATAACCTGAAGTTATGACTTTATTCCGCAGACACTCACGGCCTCCCGCAAGAAATTTTGATCTATCCTCAAGGTCGTCATTCCCGCGAAAGCGGGAATGACGACCACGAGTATTGCCTCTCCATGCAGAGGCAATCCCAGCTTCGTGCGAATCTACTTCCCGCCTTCCTGCCCTTTACTCAAATCGATCATCGGAATGGACCCCCCTCCCACCACTTGCGGAAGAATGCCGTTCCAGTGCTGCAGGCCGTAAAAACGCGAGTATTCGGCATTATTCTTCAGCGCCTGGCCAACCGTCTCGATCGCTTTGGCCTGGGCCTGCGCCTGCAGCACGGTGGCCTGCGCTTCGCCAGTGGCGCGCTCCACCGCCGCCGTAGCTTCAGCGTGTGCGGTAACGGTTTTCTGCTCGCCCTCGTAGCGCTTTTGCGCCACCGTATTTTCCGCCTGTACGGCCAGGTTCTTGGCGCGCACGGCCTCTTCGATCGACTGATCGAAGATCGGCGAGTAGTGGATGCCGATCAGCTGCACGTCGATCACGTCCACGTTGAACAGGCGCTGTAATGCGTCGCTGATGTCCTTACGCATCTGAGCGGTAATCTGCGCACGCTGGTCGGAGATGGTCAGCGTGTTGTACTGGGCGAAGGCGGCCAATGCGCGATCACGAACCACCGGCAGAATGGTGGTTTCGATGTCCATCGAACCGGCGCGCCCGATGTGATACAGCAAGTTCATCACTGCGGAGCTCGGTATCTGGTAGATCAGGCTGAGGTCGATGGTGACTTTCTGGTTGTCATTGGTATAGACGTCCAAACCATTGAGCGTGTACACCGAACGGCTGGTCTGTATGCGATCCACCGTTTCAAAAAAAGGCACCTTGAAATGCACACCGGTCTTCAGCGGCACGCTGGTCATCGGCGTACCGCCCAGCCATCGCGTCCCGGCTTCTTCGCTGGGCGACACCACGAATACGCTGCTGAGAAGCAGGACGGCGACGATGAGGGCAACGATGAGCCCACCACCCACACGAAAACGACTGAGAAACGAGCGCGGGTCCCTGGGTGGCAAGTTGAGCATGGAAAACCCCTTTCCTGATGGTGGCGGCATCTTGCCCCAATGGTGTCACGTTGGCGAGTGACTGCAGCCGGCTGCACGTGCTCCGCGTAGTGCCAAACGCGGAAGATGGTACGAATTGCAGATTCGCCACCACCGTTCGCCACGCGACAGCGATGTGCCCCGTCACGACGACCGCTTCCATCGTGCGGACGAACGGATACCGGGCGGGCTTATCCGAGCGGACGCGCATGAAGTGTCCGATGGATGAGGTCCGGTATCGGCGACCCATAAGTCGAGGCGACAAACAGGGCCGGTTACCGATTGCGTCAGGTGACGCGGCGAGTCACGTGGACAACGCTATCAAGTAGCTTCCCTGCAAACGTAGCGCGCCCAAACATCACGCCGCCGTTTCAGGCAAAACAATCACTTCCGGGCACTATCGCCACGGCGTCTTCGCTTATCGGGCTCGCCCGCAAACCCATCCGCACCGCTTTTTTATTGGCGCATTTCCTGCTTGCCGATTCTTGAAGACCGCACCTGCGAGTCGAGCACAAAAACGGACGCTCAGGAGGGCGCGGTGGGAAGGCACAAAGACGGCGGTATCGAAATGGTATCCAAACTGCCCTGGCAGTCCGGCATTGTGCTTGGCGTTGCAGGCTACGCCGCCATGCGCTACGGGCTAGGCTGGTTCATGACCACCTTCGGCGGTCCCGTCGGCCACACTCTGGGAACCTCGCTCGCCGATGGCGTCTATGCCCCTGTTGCGTGGCTGCTGCTGATTGCCTGCTGGCTCGCCGCGCTCATTTCCTATCTCGATAGCCGACGACGCCGGCGATTGTTGGCGTCGCAAACCGGCTTGCGCAGTTTGAGCACCATGGACTGGCGTGAGTTCGAAATGCTGGTCGGCGAGGCGTTCCGCCGCCAAGGCTACAAGGTGCGCGAAATTGGATTGGGTGGCGCCGATGGCGGCATCGACCTGATCCTGCAAAAGGATGGCGCCACCGTACTGGTGCAATGCAAGCAGTGGCGCACCAAGCTGGTGGATGTACGGCTGGTACGGGAGATGTACGGCCTGCTCATGCATCACCGCGCCGATGCCGTGAAGATCGTGGCCATTGGCCATTACACCGACGATGCGCAACGCTTCGTACAGGGCAAGCCGATCGAGCTGATTTCCGGAAACGCGTTGATGGCCATGGTGCGGGAATGCCAGGCAACCGCGCAACAACGCAGGCCGGCTTGAACCTTGAGACGTTACGTCCTGAACAATGCCGCTTGCCCGCGCAATACACCTGCCTGGTCGACCAACTGCCAGACAATCCCATCGTTGATCCAGAAGGTGCGCTTCGACTTGCCGATGCGCAGTCCGCGATAGCCGATTGCAAAACCCTGTTTGCTGACCTGCTCCAGAAACTCCCTTCTGTCCTGCACCTGCTGTGGTGGCGCTGACAAGCGGGAAGGAAGCTGCATCAATTCATCCCAGGCATATTCGAAGCAACGTTGTGCAGAAACGTTGCCGTAGACGAATAAAGGGTCGGCACGCGTGTCCTGCGCCAGCAATCCGAAAGAGGCCTCTTCATAAAGCCAACGTGCTGCCTGCTCATCCGTCAACACTGGATCGACGAGCGGCTGCTTGAGCCAGCTGGAATAACTATCTGCAAGCAAGCGATAAAGCGCGGAGGCTGCGACCGGAATACCCATGGAGTTCCTGCAATCGATGATGATGATAAATCCGCTGTAGCGCGAAGCAGCGCCACCGCTCGCGCTAGAGATTCTTCAAACGAGGATTGGGGCCTACGATCTGCTGACTGTCCACCGGAACCTCGACAAGCATGGACGGACGATCCCGCCGGTAAGCGTCACGCATGATGTTGGGAAGATTGCTCAAATCCGGTGACAGTCGAACGCTCAGCCATCCGCACGCGCGAGCCATGGCCGCGAAATCCATGCGCTCCAATCCACCGTGATATCGACGTGCCGGTGTATGTGGCAGGACCTTGGAAAGTCCCTGCTCCACGATCCCGTAGTTGGCATTGTCCAGCACGAACAGGGTAATGCCGAGTTGCCTGGCTTCCATCAGGCATCCCCCATAGAGCCGGAAACATCCGTCGCCTGAAAACACGAAAACATGTTTGCCCGGCGACGCGATTTTTGCGCCAAGGGCAAGGCCGTAAGCACCGCCATGGCAGAACCGCGATACAACGAGTACATCTTTGCGTACGGATGCGGACGCTGGGTTACGTATTGACGATCCTTGTAAGCCAGGCACACGTCGTCAAAGCCAATGCTGTCGGGCTGCCACAAACCATCGAGCTTTTCATAGAAAGCCACGATGTCCACCGCGTTGCCGTGTACGCGTTCAGAGGTGTAGGTGTTGAGATCCGAATAAAGCGGCGTGTCCTCGCTGCAAATCTGCGGATGCGCCTGGCACCAAAGAATGGTCTCCCGCAGTATCTCTTCGACATCACCGATTGTTTGCTGGAACTCCCCGACCACCTGGTGACGGAAGCTTCCATGCGAGCTCCCATACAAGTGTGCGTTGGCCGTGATGTTCCAGACCAGGCCTGCCTTGGCCGGAGATAAATTGGTGGTGTATTCATCCCCGCAAAAGCCGATGGTTATGAGCAGGTCGTGCTCATTCAAGCCATCCCAAAGCTCTGCAGCACGGTCGTTTCCTCCAAAACCCAGATAGCCGTAACCATAAGGGTTGTCTCGGGATACCGCGTTGGCGCCGTTGATGCTCCATATCATGGGCGCCTTGAGCACTTCGCAAAGCCGTGATGTCAGATAAGGCAAATCCGGATAACGCGCAGCCTCATCACCCGCCATGACAACGATTCGGCCCTTTCTTCTTTGGGAAAGATGGCGTTGCAGAAACGCGGCCGGACGTTCATGAACAACGGCATCCCGCGAGCCAACACTCATGCCTGCACCAGGTGTCTGAGATGTCATTTCCGACAACGCATCGGGTGGCAGGACGAGCACTACCGGCTTCGATTGAATCAGCTGATCCCATGCAGCCGAAAGCTGCTCGTCCAGGGATTCGATGTCATCCAGCACAAACGTACCTTCTGGCAGCTCGGCCATAAGCTGGCCGATCATGTTGCTGCCCGATTCCGTGCTGTCTTGCAAAGGCGATTGAAAGGCCATGCTCGATGGCGTTGCTGCAATGAGATAGACGGCCGGAATATTGTGCAGCTTGGCATCGCTCATGCCGCACAGCAGAAGCTTGCTTGCGGCGCCCGTAGTGGCAGCCGCGGCAGCGATTTCGCCGGTCGCAAGATAGTGGCCAAGCGGCGCGAAGCCCGCCACATATTCGCCAACCGTGAAGAATTCCATCTGTCTGCTGCGAGCACGATGCGGAACATAAGGGTCCATGTGCTTCAGCAAATGAACCAAGCCGCCGCCCGTTACACCGGAGCAAATACTGATGCCCCACTCCTGCAAGGTGTCGAGCAGGCGCTCGTAGCCAATCCGTGGTTCGACGATAACCATGAAAATCCCCCTGCGATTTTCCGTTGCGACACGAGCAATAGCTCGCTGCCCAAGCGTCATGACGAGCTTGGGAATGATGTCGGTGGTTTGCGGCAAACCAACGCAATCCGGCTTGCGCTACATGTTCGAAAGGTGCATCCGCTTGCCTTCCGCAACAGCGGACTCACGCACCTGCTTTCAAAGCGACCTTCACGATCGATGCTACGAACGGTTAAGTACGATAAATAAGAACTGCCGCACAAAAGTGTCTCTGTTTCCGTTTTTGTGCATAACTTTCCGAAAATGTTTAGCAGCGTGCGAGCTGCGCTCGAAAATGATGAAAGCGTGAATGACCGTCCCGTGACAAGGCCAGTTCATGCAAGCTGAGCGCTTCGCATGGCGAGTTCGCGCAAACGGTTTTTCAGCGTACACAGATCGCTATGCCGCATGTCTTCGCGTACTTCACTCGGCGACATGCCCAACGCCAACCGAAATGCATCGGTCATATGGCTATGGCTGTTGAAACCCACGTCGCAAGCCAGCGCCGCAAGATCTTTCTCGCCATCACCAAGCCGGCCCAGCGCCGTTCCAAGGCGCTGCTGCATGCGGAATTGGCGCAAGGATTGCCCGGTGCAGGCACGGAAGATACGGCACAAATGAAACGGCGAGCACCCAACCAGACTGGCCAATTCATTTACGCCAAGATTTTCCTCGGCGCGACCGATGATCATCTCCTCCACGCGCGCCACCTGTCGCTGCACTTTGATGTCCTGTGCGGCCGATATCCCAGGTTCATACGATTGCACGAGATAACCGAGCGTATCGGCCAATATTTCTTCCCCATCCTCCGCGTCGCCACTACGCAGCAAACCAAGCAGCATTTCCACATGCGTCTTCTGGAAATGCAGGTCATGGCCGAATGCGCGGCAAGGTTGGCCCGGATCGGGGCGGATGCCCAGCATATCCAGCGCTTCATCATTGATCAGCACATCGGTGCAGCAGTCGCAGCTTTCAGCATCCGGATGGGTGATGCGATATTCGACGCCCTTGCTCACAAACACCACTTGTCCCGGCCTGGCAAACCAGCTTCGACTGCCGATGTGCATCATGAACGAACCGCGGCGGGTAAAGATGAAGCGCGCCGGCTGATCACCGACCACGTAACCGCAATCCACGCGCGGGCGCTGGCAGACATGGCTGACGACTTTAAAGTGTGGCGAGCACAACACTGTCTGCATGATCGACATAGACGCGGCTCTTGCATCCCCGGTGCCGGGCCGATCATACGCCTTCTACGCAAAACCCAGGTGTTTTCCGCGCGAAGCACGTTTCTGGAAGCAATTCATCTTCATCTACGCATGGCCGCGTGCCGGCACGTTTATGGAAGCGCGCGATGCGCAAGTGCCTGAAGCTCAAAGCTCCCCGAGAGGCTCCGGCCTCCCCCACGCTGTATAGCACTTCACGCCAGATGGAGGATCTATGCGCAAGAAACTCTATACATGCCTGGCGGCCTGCTGCACGCTGGCCGTCGTTACCGCCGCCCAGGCTTGGCCCGATCACGACGATTCCCCGATCTATCCAAAGTGGTCGCATCCGTTCGATCGCACCATCAACGGTTGGGCCAACCTGTCGATGCAATGGTTGTACGCGCAACCTTATAGCCAGAACCCCTATTTCGATCCCACCGGCCAATACTGCGCCGTGGGCCAACAGGGGCCGGTGTGGTACGTAGCGCCAATTTTCGCCATGAATCCTGGTAGCTACACTCGCACATGCACCATTCCACACAACAAGGCGATTCTGTTCCAAGTCGCCTGGGTTGCTGATACATGGCCATGCCCCGATCCGAATTTCGGCCCCGCGCCCGGACAATCGCTTTACGACTTCCTGTACCAGGACAGCGGCACGTACATGATGATGATGAACGTCAGTGTCACGCTCGACGGCAAGCCGATCCACGACGTGCTGAAGTACCACTACATCTCCGACAGCCTCAACTCGGTCAAGGGCGATCCCAGCCTGCAAGCCACGTTCGATTCCTGCATTACCGGCGCGTATCAGCCGGTTGTCACCAATGGCTATTTCCTGATGTTCAAACCGCTGTCGCCAGGGATGCATACGATCGTGCGCACGGCAACCAACAATATGGGGATGACCAATACGTTTACGTACTATTTGACGATTCAGTAGATCGATTTCATTGCCACTCGACAACCTTGCCTCACCATCATTCCGGCGAAAGTCGGAATGATGGTGAGGCATAACGTCAGGTTACCCACCTGCGCTGCCACGCTCCAGGTGACGTGCGATAATCCGCAACGCACTCCTCAGCAGGCCGCCCCATGCTCCCGCCCCAGAACCTGCTGCAAGCATTCGACCGCGTCACCGACTATTGGCCGCCGAAAGTCATCGGCCGCGTCAACGATCAATTGCTCAAGGTGGCGAAACTGAAAGGCCATCTGGTGTGGCATGCGCATGATGCCGAAGATGAGCTGTTCTATGTGGTGAAAGGTTGCATGCGCATCGAGCTGGAACAGCAGATCGTCGACTTGCGTGAGGGAGATTTCTTTACCGTGCCGCGTGGCGTTCGGCACAATCCGGTCGCCGACGAGGAATGCTGGATCGTGTTGATCGAACCTGCATCGACCAAGCACACGGGTGATGAGATGACGCCGCAAACGCGCAGCCTTGACGAGCAGTTGGCGTAGCACGCCTTGCTCGAAGGCAAAACCGTCAACTTACTTGCACCGCTCCGCCACCATTACGCTTGGCCGTATACATCCGGCCATCCGCAAGAATGCACAAGCTCTCCGGCGTTTGCGCATCATCCGGAAACACGGCCAGGCCGATGCTCGCGCCAATCCGCATGGTCTGCCCCGCCACCGTCAGCGGCGCCTCCAGCAGTTGCCGTAGGGCGCTGGCAACGCTGGCGGCTTCGTGACGCGTGATCGGGCCTTCTAGCACTACCGAAAATTCGTCGCCGCCGGTCCGCGCCAGCGTGTCGACACGGCGCAGGCGCGCGATGAACAGATGCGCCACTTGTTGCAGCACTTCGTCGCCCACGTGGTGGCCCATGGTGTCGTTCACCTGCTTGAAGCCATCCAGGTCGATGGCCAGCATGGCCATGCAGGCATTGCGTTGACGCGCGCGCTCAACCGCGCGGCTGATGCGGTCCTGAAACAGGCGGCGATTGGGCAGGCCGGTCAATGCGTCGTGCTGGGCCAGATGCTGGTTGCGCGTCAACTGACCTTCCAGCAACAGCAGGATCATGCCCACCGCCACCAGGTATTTGGGCAGGTTCCATACCTCGGCACTCACCTGCACCGCGGGCCAGAACACGTCGAACGCCATACCCAGCGGAAACACCAGCGACCAAGCCAGCAGGCCAAGCAGGGTCACCACGAATCCGCCAGTCTTGCGCTGATCCGAAAACGCAAACTGCAGGCCGCAGGTGAAGTAAGCCACGAACAGCGGCAGTACCACCATCAGATCCGGGCCATGCCTGGAGAATTGCCAGCCAAGCAAAGCCACGGCGAGCGCTACGTTGAGCACCACCGCAATCCACCGACTTGCCGGCCGCTCGGCACGCGGCGTCACCATGACGATCGTCAAGGGCACCAAAGCAAACAGATTGGCCGCGACCACCATGACCGACCGCGGCGGTGGCGTAGGTAACGACGCCAGCGCGATGTAGAGCGTGTAGACCAGCGCCAACGCTCCGTAGAGTGCACGGCTGTCCCATTGAGCGGGGCGAGCATCCAGCGAGCAGCAGAAAAGCGCCGCGCACCACACCAAAGAGGCCGTGCCCACCATGTCCGCCAGCACGCCGCCGGCACCCGGAACCTCGAGAAACGAATAAGCGGCGAAATGCACCTCGATGCAAATCCAGCCGGCCAGCCACAAACGCGTCGTTATATTGCCGGCGGGGCGCGACACGGTTACGAATGCGTAGATCAGCAATCCAACCGCCAGCAAATCAGGGAGTTCTTTCCAGGACATTTACTCGCCCCACGCTTGCGGGGAACCTCATACGAAATGCATCAAGATTCGGATTGAGCGACGTCCCTATCCAGCCATGCATGGCCGTGTTCATGCGATGAGCAACGTCCTCATGCTTGATACCTGTAGTGAGATCGGCATGCATCGCAAGATCTTTAGCGCCGAATGATCGCCCAACCTGCGTGATCGAGTCGGCAGCACGACGCCAACACCTATTGAGCGAGTGCAAGATGACTCTGTTGCGTCACTTGCATGAATAGACTCGAACGCAGCTGGCATGCGCGAATTTCCCCTGTCCCCCAACTACACATGCATTTTTCCGTTGTTCCTTGCGCATCGCAACAGCTAAAAATGTCGGATTATTGAATCGATCCAATTTTCTTTTTTGCATTGCAATGCAATAGATACTCACGAGGCCTTTCGATTCATAGACTTATTCGTCACAAAGCTGAATTTAGATCGTGGCAAGTTTTGATTGACAGCGCTTTTCTTCTGGCTTATTGCTTACGGCGCTTTTCACCAAGGCGAATCGCGTTGCGACCGTTCCTGTCGATGGGCGCCCCGTACTCGCCACTGGGATGGCGGAGGTTTTTTAGACACGGCGGAGACCAGAACCATGTCCCGCCCAAACCGGCAGTAGCTACACATTCCTGAAAAACGAAAACGGGTGGTCATGGCGTCCATGGCCTTGGGTAGGTTTGTGCGCCTTGAAAACGGCGCATGGACCTCTGACATGCCAAACAGGCAGGGGATATCGCAGATGCATTGCAAACGTATGCTTTCGGCGGCCATCGCCGCCACGCTGATGATGAGCACCCACTCATGGGCGCAAGATGCCACCGTTACGAATCAAGCGCAGCAAAACGATTCATCGCAACACGC
>Ga0134128_10008065_pt1 | contig 12672 bp, 9 predicted proteins | sample KB31754_FD_96462 | JGI IMG/M metagenome (GOLD analysis project Ga0134128, IMG submission 96462) | Terrestrial soil microbial communities with excess Nitrogen fertilizer from Kellogg Biological Station, Michigan, USA - KB3-175-4 | ecosystem: Environmental > Terrestrial > Soil > Unclassified ...
CGCGTCGAGAATGGCAGGAGGGACGTCACCGGCGGCATGATCGCCTGCGCGGGCCAGGTGACGATAGACGGCGGGGACTACGGTGTGACGGGCGGCGGTGGCGAGGAGCAAGGGCCAGTCGAAGACGGGGGGCGCGGCAACGGGGACATCACCGCGCCAGCCGCAGGCGCACAGGATGAGACGCGCTTCGGGGCGCAACGGACGGGAATCAGTGGAGCCCGAAGCAACGTCGCGCGTGGGCGGCTCAGTGGCGAATGAGGGTAATGATCGAGGCGGCGGCGCCCAGGACGCCGACCACCGGGACGAACACCTGTCGAAAGAACTCCGAACGCTGTGTGACAGTGATTTGGTCGCCAGACAAAATGCGGGAATTCGCCCAAGCCGCATCAGCGTGAGTTAGATCCAGCACGTACTCGGTACCATTGCGCCAGAGTTGTACCTTGTCCATTCGACCATCCGGCAACGCTCCCCCCGCTTGCGCAATCGCCATTGCAATACTTGTTTCACGCGGAAACTCATACACTTTCGGCTGGCGTACCTCACCGCCGACTATTACGTGGAAAAGCGGCTCCACAACTACCTCGGGAGTCGACTGGTACTGCGCCAGGAAGGTCTTCAGGCGGCGTTCTACCTCAGAAATGGGGATTCCCGCAACGGGAATTTCCTGATAGAGAGGCTGCCGCAGGGCGCCATCGACACCAACTGGAAAATCTCCACTCAGTTCCGGATTTCGCCAAACGGTAATGCGGACTACATCACCCGGCTTGAGGACAAGTGCAGTATCAGAAGCCGGAGACGAGGCGCCTCCTAATTGAACGGTGCGCTCGAGTATGGACGGCTGCGATGAGGGAGAAACGCGGCCCGGCTCTGACGTGACGGGAAGACAGCCGGCGATTAGCAGAGTCAAGCATGCGCCAGGAACGATCAATTTCCTCGTCAAGAGCTCTCCATCCCATAGTAGTCGTAATAGTAGTAGCCGCTGTACTGCGGCACTTTCTGATCGGGGTCGTTCAGTACAGCTCCAACCACGCGAATGCCGAGACTCGAGAGCCTGCGAATGGCATCCAGTGCGCTGTCGCGCTCTGTGTGTCCTGCGCGCAAGACGAGCACAGCCCCGTCACTAATTCTCCCAACAATGAGGCAATCTGCAGCCGCATGAACTGGCGGAGTATCAAGAAGAACCACGTCAAAGCTGCTCGCGAGAGAGCCAACAAAGGCCTGCATCCGAGCGCCACCCAGGAGCTCGGATGGGTTCGGAGGTAGCACGCCGGCAGGGACTAACGACAAGCCGTCCACCGTCGTGGATCGAATGATCTCCTGTTCTGCCACTTGGCCCAGCAGGAACTGCGTAAGTCCTGGCTCGCGAGACGTGCGAAACATCAAGTGCAAACGCGCCCGACGCAGGTCACAATCTACGATGGCGACCCTCATGCCTTGTTGGGCAAACGCTACCGCTAGGTTCGCCGTAGTAGTGGTCTTGCCATCTTGTGGCGACGGACTGGTGACCACGATGACGCGAAGTGCTTGCACGGCCTGCGAAAAAATCAGATTGGTGCGCAACGTGCGAAACGCTTCGGCGCTTCCAGAACGCGCGTCAGAGACGGTGACCAGCGACGCGCCATTCTGCTTGCGTAACCGTGCAACAACCATCGCGGGCCAGGGAAGTGATAGTTTCCCTACACGGAAGCGCCGCTGAGCCTCGCTGCCATTCGCAATGCGCGGAATGATTCCGAGGCTGGGGATCTGAAGGATCGATTCAATCTCGTCCCGACGTCGAATCGCCGTATTAAGGCGCTCTCGCATGAAGGCGGCGCCGATGCCGAGCAGTAGCCCGACGATGGCTCCTATGAGAAGCTTGAACCGGCGACCCAACCCTATAGGCGCATACGGCTGTCGCGCGAGATCGACGATCTCGACCTGTCCTGCCTCTACGGCTTCCGCGACTCGAGCCTTCTGATATTCGGAACGGAGCTGATCCGCCATGTCGCGAGTGGAGGCCACCTGTTCAAGCAATCGAGCTTCGCCCGCTTGCGTGGCGGGAAGCAACTTGAGTGCTGCCGCGTTGCGACGATGCAACTCGTCAAGGGCCTCAATGCGAGCATCGAGGGAGGTGACCTGACTCTGGACAGCATCAATGAGCTGACCCTCAAGGCCAGAAATCAACTTCTTCAGCCGTTGTACGTCAGGATTGGTCGGAGCACTTTTCCATCTGCCGGTGGTGACGGAATCCAGATTGGCTTGATATGCCGCGAGCTGCTGGTAGGTAGACTGAACCACGGGATTATCCGCGATACCAGGCGATGCAACGAGCGCGCTGAGCGTGCTCCCCCGCATGTTGGTGCTATCGCGGGACAATTGCTGCAAGAGCGATTGATAAACGCGACGGCTTGCCATCATGTCTTGCCGCTGCGAGTCCATCGCAAGCAATCCTGACTGTTCCGCGGCCACGACCGCATCAGCTGACCCGTATACGGCCTTGGATGCGCGGTAGTCACTGAGTCGCCCTTGGGCCACGCGCAGCAAGGAGTCGGTTTGTTCCAGTTGCGATCCCAGGAACACACGCCTCCTTCGTGACTGTTGTTGCGCACTCGCGGCGTTCTCATTTTGGAATACTCGCACAGCCGTATTCACAACCTGCTGTGCTATGTACGGATCGGAAGCCGTATATGAAACGTCGATCACGTCGGTGCGCGTGCGCTGACTCGCGTGCAAATTGGACAGCACCAAGTCCGTTGCTGTCGGTGGCGGAACCAGTACCAGCGTGCCAGCATCTTGCTTGGTCGGTTCGGCGATAACCTTAAAGTGAATGCCAGCGGTTTCGATTGATGCGCCGTACGGCGCATTGTACGACCTTCCGTCTGCGGTGACGGTGACTGCACTCTTGCGAAATGCAAGTCTGACCGTGTCTGCCAGATTCTCGGTCGACACCGATACATCGCGGAGGAGTGCTGCTGGGAATCCGCTTACCAGAATCCTCGTGCCAAGTGCTTGAGAGTCGACCACTGCCTGCCCCACCGCGTGACTCCGTAGTACCTGCATTTCCGATTCGATCGGATCAGTCCAGGCACCGATAGGTTGAAAAGGCGTGTTATTGGCAAGATTACCCGCGAGTTCTCGTTGAGTATCCACCAACCGAATTGTGGCAGTCGCTTCATATTGTCGCTGTTCGCGATGTAGTCGATATGTCGTGTAGAGCGTGGCAAGTCCGGTGATAATAGCTACAATCCAGACATGCCGACGCAGAACATTGAGCGATTCCTTGAGATCGACGGAATCGTAATCCATTCGCGCATCAGTTTCATCGACCCTTTCGCTCAGAGGTGCGCTCGAACGCTGGTTCACAACAGCGCTAGGCCGATTGTCGCCGTCATGCACGAGATTGCCCATGGTCTATGAGGCACACTGAGGCACCGTGGAGTCGTTCCAGGTCCAATGCGCGTTTGCAACCGCTTCAACGACCCTGGTCAGATCGCTCGGTGTCATGCTCGACCCGCTAGGAAGGCACAGGCCAAACCGGAACAACTCTTCCGCCACAGCGCCACCGATCCGCTGATAGCAACGGTATAGCGGCTGCAGATGCATCGGCTTCCATAGCGGCCGTGATTCGATGTTTCGTTCTTCCAGGAAAAGGCGTAGCTCGTCACGACCAAGATTGAATTTCTCGGGCCGCACGAGGATAACGGTAAGCCAGCGTGAGGCACGACCCCATGCCGCTTCTGGCATGAACTCTATGCCCGGAAGGCAACCAAGGGCCTCGACATAGAACTCGAAGTTGCGCCGCCGTGCCGCAATGCGTTCGCTCAGAACCCGCAACTGTCCGCGCCCGATGGCCGCGAGTACGTTGCTCATTCGGTAGTTGTATCCAATTTCCGAATGCTCGTAGTGCGGCGCGGGGTCACGCGCCTGAGTAGCAAGCTTGAGTGCGTGCGATACGAGCCGCGCGTCGTCGCTCACGAGCATCCCGCCGCCGCTCGTCGTGATGATCTTGTTCCCGTTGAACGAGAAGATTCCGGCGCGACCGAACGTTCCCGCGGCGCGTCCCTTGTACGTAGCGCCGAGCGCTTCGGCGGCATCTTCAATGAGTGGAATCTCGTAGCGCTCGCACGCCGCCATGATGGGATCGAGATTTGCGCTTTGCCCGTACAGATGCACAAGCACCACGGCGGCGGGAAGCCGGCCCGCACGTGCGCGCCGATCGAGTTCGTCGACCAGGAGCGCGGGATCCATGTTCCACGATGTGCGCTCACTGTCAATGAATACTGGTGTGCCGCCTAGGTAGAGGATGGGATTCACGCTCGCCGCGAATGTGAGCGTGCTCACAAGGACTTCGCTCCCTGGGCCGACTCCCACGAGCTGCAGCGCCAGGTGCAGTGCGGCCGTGCCCGAGCTGAGGGCAAGCGCGTGATCGGCGCCGATGGCGTGCGCGAATTCCGTCTGGAAGGCATCTACCTGAGGCCCAAGCGGCGCGATCCAATTGGACGCGAATGTTTGGGCCACGAACTGCTGCTCCAGCTCACCCAGGTGCGGCGGAGAGAGATAGATGCGTTTGTTGCTGGACTGGGTCATGAGCTCCGTGCTCTCGTGATGACTCTCGCGGGTACGCCTGCCACGCAGACGCCGGGCAGTACGTCATTCCTTACGACGGCGCCGGCGCCGACAACTGCTCCATCACCAACCACGACGCCGGGGAGCACAACGGCGCGCGCGCCAATCAGACATTCGCTTCCAACTCGTACGCCGCCTGTGAGGACCGATCCAGGCGCGAGATGCGTGCCATCACCAACCTGGCAATCGTGCTCCACGATTGCCCCCGTATTGACGATCACTGCGAGTTCGACGACAGCCGCGGCGTTGATCACCGCACCAGCGAACACCACCGTGCCACCCCCCAGCGAGGCTGACGGACTAACCGTGGCCGCGGGGTGCACCAGAACGGGCAAGAGATCACGCGATGCACTCATCACGCTTCGCGCGTGTTCAATGCGAGCGCTGTTGTTTCCGATACCAAGCGCGACGAGCGATGCTCCTTCCGGCAGTATAGCACCGGCACGCAATGCTTGGCACAGGTCGTCTTCCAAAATGACGACACGCCCTCCCCCCGGTTCCGCCAGAGTGCCAAGCTTCATCCGATTCTGATCCGCGAATCCTGCTACGTTATATCCTGTGGCTCGTGCCAGATCGGCAACCACCTTGCCGTGCCCACCAGCGCCCCAGACAAGTACCCGCTTAGTGCGCGTTGCCACGGAAGGCGTCCATGGTGACGTGTCCGTCATGGGCGATCCCTTCCTGTCGCACCACGTGGCCGAAGGTGCGGAGGAGGATGCGGCAGTCAAGCAGCAGGCTCAGGTGGTCGACGTAGTATATGTCCAACGCGAACTTGTCGGGCCAGGCGAGCGCATTGCGGCCGTTCACCTGCGCCCAGCCGGTGATTCCGGGGCGGACGGCGTGACGGCGCCGTTGCTCCGTGGAGTAGAGCGGAAGGTACTCCATGAGCAGTGGACGCGGCCCCACGAGGCTCATGTCACCGCGCAGCACATTCGCGAGCTCCGGAAGCTCATCGAGACTCGCGGCGCGGAGCACGCGGCCCAGCGAGGTGAGTCGCACGGCATCCGGAAGGAGATCGCCGTCACAATCAGCGGCATTCCGCATCGTACGGAACTTGAAGAGCGTGAAGGGCTTGCCGTCGAGCCCCGGACGTGTCTGACGGAAGATCACCGGACTGCCAAGTCGCAGGCGTACGGCCGCGGCGATGAGCAGCAGGAATGGTGAAAGAACGAGCAGAGCGAGCGAGGCAAGAACGATGTCCATCGGTCGCTTCACGGATGCGTAGGTCACCTCGAAAGTATTTCAACTCCGGAGCGGTGTTGGCCGAATGAGCTAAGTGCGAGACGCCACCGCTCGTCCCCGCCAGCAATAGACGCAGTGAATAAGTCCCACACCCAATGAGCGTTAAGCAAGCCGATTAAGAGCTCAAGAAATGTCTTCAAGAAATGGTCTTAATGAATGGTCCCGACGCAGACATAGTACCCGGCCTGAACCTCAGGCTAACATACTGGCCGCGTCCCCGTCAGGAAGAAAACGAAGTTTTCCACCGCGCGGTGCGCGGAACGGCGAATGGCAGCCGCATTGGGGTTTCCGGCCTTTAGGCGGGCGACGCCGCCAAACTGCGATCAAGCACTCGGATCGCCGAACGCGTGCAGTCAGAATGCGAGCCACGATGGCGCCACGCTTCTGCAGTCCGAATAAAGGAAATGCGCAATCATGCCACTGCAGACGGCCCGCCACTGTCCTCACTCACAAGGGATAATCCTCGGCTTTGAAACAACCCGTTGGCGTGAGCGGTAAGCGCGGCCGCAGCAACCAAAATCGCAACGACGTTCGCCACCGGAAATCGCCGCCAGTGCCATCCAAATATGTATGAACCCAGGCCGCCCTCGATGGCCATGCACGCAAGCAGGACACCATAAATGGGTTTGCTTGAACTCCATAATCGCTCGAGCGAAATAGCACACGCAACAAACACCAACGGCGCGACTACCTCGAACATACGGATGATGTCACTGTTCCTGTAAGAAGAGATGGCTGCGCCCGCCAAGAAGCAGGCGCAAGCAACGAGGCAACGCCTATCCTCAGGGCGGCGCCAGCGCAAACCCGATAACCAGAAAATGAAGATTGTCCACGCCACTCCCCAACTCGCAACCAGAAGCTCAAGCTATCGTGCCCAGCCCACTCCACCATGTGCCCAGCCCGTATGACTGAGATATGCCGTGCCAGCCGGATGGAAGATCAGGCGGGGGACCAGGAAAATCGCAGCGCCGATAGTCGCTGCAATCCAGGGCAGCAGGCCGCCCAGTATCAACAAGGCCGGAAAAAGGAAGACCACGGTCTCACGCGTCAGTAAACCGAGAAATCCTGCAACCGAAAAATTCAGTCGATCACCAGCCATGAGGGATTGCGCCATCAGGGTGATAAAGAAAAGTCCGGCAGCGTCTGTGAGCCAAGGATTCACCAACATAAAATTGAATGCGGGACAGCAGCAGACAATTGCCAGTGCTACAGCTACGTGATGAATGGCAACTTTTTCCCGTCGGGCCATTCGACAGAACAGGAGGAGCACGCCCGTCAACGCGGCTAACGTGATCGCCTCGAAGCGCTGTGCAACTGGCCCCGGGATACCCCGTGCAAATAGCGGTACTAAGACGCGATAACGATATGGAGAGGCAGCCTCCGAGATCCCGCCTGTCGCCATCTTGAAATATTCAAACGAGTCGGAAGACGGAGCTGAGTGTGGAATTGAGGTGCACAGCAGTCCGATCAGCAGGACGCACAGCAAAAACAAGCCACTCCAGCCACCACTTCGAGATTCGGCGGGTGCGGGAGCTTTCATGACTTGGGATATTCCATTTTAGCGAGGACGTGACTCATGGAGTACCCGTTCAATGCCATTCCAAACGTGATGACGTGTTCGGTGAAGCCGTCCATCGACTGCGGCCGGCGCCGCCCTCATGCAGCTTTGCAGATCGCTTTTCATTGCGTAGAATCGCTTGAACGCACACCGGGGATCGGAGGTCCGGCAGTTCTCTCAGCATGATGGGGTCACACATGAAGCAGCAGTCGCGATGCTCATCAGGCGCGTGGCTTCGGTGTCGCACCGTTGTATCGAAAACAAATCATGTCCTGGAAGCACAGCACCGCCCGCGGGTCATGAGGAAAGAAGTCGTCGGGGCAGACCCGAATCACTGGCGGCATTCGGCATTACGAATGTCACGCTTCAACATGGTCGAGCCAGTATCTCGTCAGCATGAGCAATTGATTCTGCGTCGTTCACCGCGGAAAGTTGGTAGCCCCAACTTTGAAGTAGATCGCAACAGCGGGAGCGGACGTCGGCACCGTGGGTAGCGAGCAGGATAGCCGGCTGTGCCCGCGCCAGAAGTCGCGCCGAACCTTGCAGAACATCGTACTCAGCTCCTTCGACATCGATCTTCACGACGTTGGGCAATGCGATCGATCCAGAGTCCATTAATCCATCGAGTGAGACGAGCGACACTTCCAGAGCGCCATTCTCGTCAATCCGGCCCATCGAATTGCTGCGCTGGTGGGCCGCAAAGCGAACGCTGCCCATCCGGTTGCCAACTGCGGCATTCACTACAGTGACGTTACTCAGTGCGTTCAGCCGGAGGTGCCGCTGGAGCAGTTCGATATTTCGGCTCAGAGGTTCGAAGGCCACTACCGTTCCCCTCTGTCCCACCAGTACTGAGGCTAGCAGCGTATAGAATCCGACGTTCGCGCCGATATCGAGGACGGTGTCACCCGGTGACACCAAGGTTGCGAACAACCGCTGCTTCCGGAATTCGTAGGAGCCCAGCCAGCATCCGTGATCGCTTGCCCCTGAGATCCAACGCCGTCCACGCAGCGGTCCCTGAAGCACTGGGAGCACCAGACCGCGTGGCAAGAGTCGGAGAGGCATTCGCAGTAATTTGCCGATGCGCGAGCCGCTTGAGATGGCGGACAGGTTCATGCTTCGGACGCTGACCGGGAAACCGAACCGACTCCGGACGTTTCGGGAATTATGCGAAAGACATCACGGAGTCCTGCTTCGAGTTGAGCCAGGCTGAACCGCCGGTCGAGCCAAGCAAGGCCGTCACCGTTCACCCGCGGATGCTCAATCAGCGCAAAATAGACCGCGTTGATCACAAACATGCTGACACTAGATCTGTAAGCGCATTGCATTCAGGGGGCGTAGTCAGTGAGAGCATCAGGCGCGCACTATCGCTCGCTTGCATTCGCCATCGCTTCAGCCCGAATCGCCCAGCGCGACACCTCAAGCAACTCCTCAAACGGTATTGGTGTCGGCCCGCCCGCGCTCACCGCTTTGAGCCACTCCGTGATCTCTGAGGCGTGCCCCTTGTCCATTCGCCGCGTGCGTTCGATCCAAGGCAGCACCCCTTCGTAGCCGAGCAGCCTGCGCCAGTTGTCTATTGAAGCAGTCCGTCCATCCCAGAAGCACTCCACGCGCTCCTTGGGAAAGGCGCGGGAGCCGTTTGAGAGATAATGCACGACGCCTGTTGACCCGTCGGCGAACTCGAGCGACAGGTGTGCAACATCGTCCACTACGCAACCATTACGATCCCGTGCGGAGACGACCGTGAGATCGATAATAGGAGAGTCCGTAAGACAGCGTGCCAGATCAATGAAATGACATGCTTCGCCCACGATACGTCCGCCTCCCTGCTCTGCATCGCGCGTCCAGTGGTCGGGCGGGATGGCGCCGGCGTTCACCGTGACTACCACCGCGAGCGGGCCTGCGCGTCCGAAGAGTCTTCGGCGCAGCTCCGTTGTCAACGGCGCGAAACGGCGGTTGAAGCCTGCCATGATCAAGTGCCCGCTCTCTTCCACGGCGCATGCAATCTCGTCCAGTTCCTCGACGCGAAGCGCGAGTGGCTTCTCCACGAACACGTGCTTCCCCGCGCGCAGCGCCCGCAGCGCTAGCGGCGCGTGCGAGTCGTGGCGCGTGAGCACGAACACCGTGTCTATCTCGCTGCTCTCCCAGATCGTGTCGAGATCGGTGGTCGCGCGCTCGAAGCCAAACTTCTCTCCCGCGATCGCCCCGCTTGTGCCGGCGCCGCTCGCGATGGTGTGCAGCCGCACGCCCGCCTGCCGCAGGACCGGCAGCAGCGTGCGCACCGCGAAGTTGCCGGCACCGATCACGGCTACGGTGGGGCGCGATCCGGCCGCGGCGGCCGTGGTGTGACGGAGCGGAGATCTCGAGGTCGTGCGCGACTCGCGCGATGGCGCCATGCCGCCGCGATCGGGATACGTGAGCACCACTCCCAGGCTCGGCGCCGTTCCGCTGATCACGTCGTACGCCTCGGGCGCCCGCTCGATGGGAAACCGGTGCGTGATGAGCGGTGCGACATCGAGCTTGCCGTCGGCCACGAGCGCCAGGACGGCTTCAAAATTCCGCTGCTCGGTCCAGCGCACGTACGCCAGCGGATAGTCGTGGCCGCTTTCCTCATACGACGGATCGTAGCGCCCTGGTCCATAGCTGCAGCTCACCGCGAAGGAGAGCTCCTTCCTGTAGAAGTCATCGCGGCGCAGATCGAGGCCGGTGGTGCCTACCAGGACAAGACGCCCGCGCTTGCGCGACATGGCGGCCGCTTCGTGCGCGGGATCATCGCTCTTCGAGGCAAGCGTGAGCAGCACGGCATCTGCCCCCACACCGTCAGTGAGCGCGAGCACCCGTTGCACCACGTCACCTTCGGTCCCATTCAGCGTGACGGCGCCAAATCGTTCGGCGAGCGCCAGGCGTGACACGTCGCGATCGATGCCGAGCACGCGGCATCCGTTCGCCCGGAGAAGCTGCACCGTGAGCAATCCGATGAGACCGAGCCCGAATACCACGACGGTCTCGCCAAGCGTCGGTTCCGCAAGCCGGATCCCCTGCAGCCCAATCGCCGCCACGGGAGTGAACGCCGCGCTCTCGAATGACACGCTGCCCGGGATGCGTGCGGCCAGCGTGTGCGGCACGCGCACGTACTCCGCATGCGCGCCATTGGTCACGACGCGATCACCCGGCGAGAACGCGCCAGCGCTCGTTCCGGCTTCCACCACGACGCCGGCGTTGCAGTAGCCGATGGAAATCGGCTGATCCAGCTTGGCGCGAACCGCCTCGAGCGTGGGACGCACACCATCAGTGCGCACCTTGTCCAGCACCTGCTTCACCTTGTCGGGCTGGCTCCGCGCCTTGTCGATGAGCCCCGAGCGGCCGAACTCCACGAGCATGCGCTCGGTGCCCGCACTCACGAGCGTGGCGCGCGTTTCCACGACGATGCTGCCGGTGCCCGCGGCGGGCACCGGAACCTCGGCCACCGTGGTGTCGCCGCTATCGAGGTGCTGGAGCAATTGCTTCATTGCTGACCGGTGAAGGTGAGCCGGGGGACATGGAGATCTCGCAGGTCACGCGGACGCCGGGCGCCGCGCTGCGCTCCACTTCCACACAGCACGAGGGAATTCTCTCGTCGTAGGTGGGGGAAAACCAGCCATCGGTATCTTCCTCATCGGCCGCGAGTACACGGCGATCGCCATCCACGTGAACCACATCGGCGCTGACGCCGGGGTACACGAGCCATCGCGTTACCACGCGCGATGCGTCGCGAGCGAGCACCTCATCTTCCACGTCCACGCCCATGAGCCGCACGCGCACCGTGCGGCGCAGCCGTCCCGGTACTTCGCCGCGAAGCACGAAGTCATCGCCATCGCGCACCGCGTCCGTGAGCGCGGCCTCGGGCCAGCGATACCAGAGAAAGCGCGGACCGCGCATGCCGGGTTCGCGCTCGTCCAGGAGCGGGCCGTTGTGCACGCGGGCGCCGGCAAGCCCGTTACGCCACGGGGGCGGCGCGTTGTAGGAATACGTGCCGGGATCCACGATCACTTCGCGGCCGCGGACGCGCACGTCAGTGTGGAGCGAGTCGAGATGTCCAGGGCGCGACGTGTACTTCCCCGCGCGCAGGAACGCGACCGTTCCACCACGCCGCGCCACGGCCCACCCCGATGCGCCGCGGTGTATGCCGTCGCGCACGGCATCGCCGCGGGGAACGTCGCCCAGCCCGAGCCAGGCCAGCACCTCGCGGTCCGCGGGAATGTTGGACGGCAGCGGCACGGCGAACGACGCGCACGCCGCGGTGACCGTGGCGCGATAGTCACGGAACTCCGCGAGCGTAATGGGGTGCACGAATGACCCGTCGTTGGCGCCGTGGTTGGGCACGACGCCCGTGCGTGGTTCCATCACCGCCAGCAGCAGCTCGGTGGCCGCGCGCAGCCGGTTCACGGCGACCGGCGAGAGGGAGATGCTGGCCGAGCGGAGCACGCGCTGCGCAATGATGCACTGGTCGAGTGCCAGGCGCAGATAGTTGAATGAGTGCTGGATGTACCAGCCGTCCTCGGCGAACTGGTCGCGGATCAGCCCCTCGAGGAGGTGCTTGCCGTGGCTCGCCCAGCGCACCGCTTCGGGGTGTGTGCCGCGAAAGCGTGCGCCCAGCACGAGCAATCCCACCGCTTCGGAGATCCCATGATTGTTGCGCTGGGAGAGCGCGTAGCCAATGGCGTCGCCTATGCGTTCGCCGCTGGCGGCGAGCACGGCCGCGATGCGCGCCATGGCGTGCTGCGTGCTGGACGGTGCTCCAGTCAGATTCGCCTCGGCGTAGAGCAGCGCGATGGCGCGGATCGTCGTTTCCTGCCCACATGCCCAGTGCACGCCGCGAAAGGGCGGATTCCCCTCGACCCACGCGGCCAGCGCGTCGTGGAACGCGGCGGCGTAGCGGTCGTCGTGCGTGATGACCCAGGCGCGCACGAGATCGTACGCCCAGGCGAAGCGAGCGGGCTCCCAGACCTGCTTCACGTCCACGCCCGGCATTTTCATCAATGGAAGCTGCCACCAGGGCGTGTGGCTGGGAATGACATATTCAATGGGCGTGATGTGCCACTCTCCCGGCGTTGCCGGACGGAGACGCCAGTGCCAGCGGAACGCCTGGTATTCGCCGTACGCGACGCGATCGGCGCGCTCGATCGCGGCATCGTGGTCGGTCGTCGCCGCGAGCGCCGCCCCGTTCACGGCAAAGGCATGCGGCCGGGGTGCGGGCGCGAATCCCACGTCACGCCGCGGTTTCCTGCGGA
>Ga0134128_10008072_pt1 | contig 12668 bp, 11 predicted proteins | sample KB31754_FD_96462 | JGI IMG/M metagenome (GOLD analysis project Ga0134128, IMG submission 96462) | Terrestrial soil microbial communities with excess Nitrogen fertilizer from Kellogg Biological Station, Michigan, USA - KB3-175-4 | ecosystem: Environmental > Terrestrial > Soil > Unclassified ...
ATACCCTCACCTATCAGTCGCTCATCCGCTTCCTGAAGACCCTGGGAATTCCGATCGTGGCGACCATACGCGACTCGCAGAACTATCTGCGTGCCGCGGAGCAGGGCATCGGGGTGCACGAGATGAAGAGCTATGTCGCCAGCGAGGACATCGAGGAGTGGCGGCCGCTCATAGAGTGGCTGGAGCCTTCGGCCGCCTTGCCGACTGTGCCGACCGAGAACCCGCCCTCGACCGTGGCAGTGCCCTGATCGAGAGTCGTCCGAAAGCAAGTGAGTGAGCGGCCCAGGGCCGCTCCCGTTTCCCTTAGCGGTTCGGAGCCTTGTTCGCGCCACCGGCGCGGGCATTGCTCTCAGGCTGGCGCTCTTCGTCCTCCCAGGACTCGCGCATGCGGTCGGCCCAGTTCTTGTAGCTCGACCACGTGTTGAGATTGCGCGTGATTGCGGCGTGGCGCCCACGAGCGCGCTGCACGCGGTCGAGCCAGTCGGGATATGGCTCGGCCGGATTCGCAGCCGCCGGCCCGCTGGTGGGCGGGTCCTTCTGTGTGCCGGGCGCGTTACCTCGCCCCCTGTCGGTTGGGCTCATGGATTCACCTTAAGCTTTTACTCAGGGTACGGCTTTGAGCCGCGGCACGCAGGAACTGGTTCACAAGCATGTCGCCCGTTGCCTACAGTTTTCGCAATCCGCGCGCGTTATGTCACGCGGGCTAGGCAACCAGGCGGTAGACGGGCCGGTAGGTCGCGCCGGGCAGCTTCATGCGCCGTTGCGCGACGAATGCGGCCAGCAGCTCATCGAGCAGCTGCATGATGCTGCGGTCTCCCGCGAGCTCGTACGGACCGCGGCGCTCGATCGCCTGGATGCCGTGCTCCTTCACGTTGCCGGTGACGATCCCCGAGAACGCGCGGCGCAGATTGGCGGCGAGCTCGTGCACCGGCTGGCCGCGATCGAGCGCCAGCGCGCGCATCGACTCGTGTGTGACCGCGAACGGCCGCTGAAACTCCGGCCTGATCGAGAGCAGCCAATTGAAGTTGTACGAGTCGCTGCGCTCGCGGCGAAACTCGCGCACCGCCTCCATGCCGCGCACCATGCGCCGGCCGACCTCGGGGGGATCGTCGGTGATCACGGTGAGCCGCTGCGCCGCCGCCTCGCCGAGCGTGCCGGCTATGAAGCGGGAGATGTGCTCGAAGTAACCGGCGCTCTCCCGCGGGCCGGTCAGCACGACCGGCAGCGGCTGATCCTGATTCTCCGGGTCGAGCAGGATCCCGAGCAGATACAGGATCTCCTCAGCGGTTCCGGCACCGCCGGGGAAGACCACGATGCCGTGGGCGAGGCGCACGAAGGCTTCGAGGCGCTTCTCGATGTCCGGCATGATGACCAGCTGATTGACGATCGGATTCGGAGGCTCGGCCGCGATGATGCCTGGCTCGGTGAGGCCGATGTAGCGGCCGTGCTCGATGCGCTGCTTGGCGTGACCGATGGTCGCGCCCTTCATCGGGCCCTTCATCGCGCCCGGACCGCACCCGGTGCAGACGTCCAGTCCGCGCAGCCCCAATTCGTAGCCGACGCGCTTGCTGTACTTGTACTCGTCGGAGCGGATCGAGTGGCCTCCCCAGCACACGACCAGATTCGGCCGCGCTTTGTGATCGAGGACGCGCGAGTTGCGCAGCACGTGGAACACCGCATTGGTGATGTCTGCGGAGCTCGCGAGATCGAAACGGTCGCCCGCGAGGATCTCATTGGCGATGAACACCACGTCGCGCAGCACCGCGAACAGATGCTCCTTGATGCCGCGGATCATCTGGCCATCGACGAACGCCGAGGCTGGAGCGTTGTGGACCTCGAGCTTGATGCCCCACGTGTGGCGCACGATGCGGATGTCGAAGTCGCGGTAGCGGTCGAAGATCTCCCTGGCGTCATCGGTGCCGGCGCCGCTGTTGAGCACCGCGAGGGCGCACTTGCGGAAGAGCTCGTAGAGCCCTCCCTGCCCCGAGTCGAGCAGCTTCTCGATCTCGGCCTGCGACAGGTGCTCGAGACTGCCGCGCGGACCGACCCGGGCGTCGATGAATTGGGGAACGACGATGCTGCTCTCCATGGCTACGGGAGAATGTCGATCGGCGTGCCTTCGTGTGTCAGCAACCAGATCTCCACCATGTCCGCGTCGGAAACGGCGATGCAGCCGTCCGTCCAGTCATTGTGCTGGTAGTACCAGGGGGAGTTCTTCAGGCGATTCGGCAGGCCGTGAATCATGATCGCGCCGCCGGGCTGCCAGTGATGCACCGCCGCGCGCTCGAGATCGCCGGTGTTCGGGTAGGAGATCTGGATCGACAGGAAGAACTCGCTGCGCGGGTTGCGGCGCGCCAGGCGGTACCAGCCCTCGGGGGTGCGGAAGTCCCCGTCACGCTCCTTCGGCCCCTTAGGCTCGAGGCCGAGGCGGATCCTGTAGGAGCGCACGACCCTGTCGCCCTCCATGAGATACAGGCGCCGCTGCGACTTCCTCACGATCACATGATCGACGGAGGGCAGGTCCGGCGAGGGCAGGAGCGTGATTCGTGGTGCGGTCGCCGAATGCGGACTCGTTTCCAGGGACGCCGGCTGACTTCCCATGGCCGGCGGCGCTGGAGGCGGTGTGGCGGCCGGCTCGATCGGGCCCCCAGCACGCGCTACCGCCACCGGGCAGCCGAGCACGACGGCCGTAAGGAGCGCTCTCGAGAATGACATGGCTGAATTATAGGGTGTTTTCGGGAGGACCTCGTGATCCTCCCCTCACCGTCAAGCTCAGATGCCTCAGTCGCTGCCCACAGACACATCCTCGATGCGCGGCACCACCAGCTGCGTGCCGGGGCGCAGGTTCGCGAAATCCGTGTCCGGATTGTATTGGCGCAGCAGCCAGAGCGGCAGCTGCGAGAAATGCCGGGTCAGAGTCCATAACGAGTCACCGCGCTGGGCGAGGTACTGCTGCGTTCCGACGATACGGTGGGCAGCGAAATAGCTCGCCTCCAGCGCCTGATGGTAATTGTGCCGCCGCGCCTCGAACTCTCCCGGCGGCACGCGGCGGAAGTCGAGTCGTATGCGGTGTCCGACCATCACCGGCCGGCCAAATCTCAGGTGGTTGATGCGCCGAAGATCCTGGGCTCTGATTCCGAGCCAATCGGCGTAGTGTCCGAGGGTCTCTGCCGCTGCGACGCGAATGGTGTCGTTCGGCCCAACTGAATAGTCAGTAGGATCGGCGCTCTGGCTGGAGCCGTCCGCGGGCCCGAGAGCAGGGCCCAGCGCATCGGCCTGCGCGGCAGAGACGGGCTGCGCGGTGTCGTTGTCAGCGGCTGCGGCAGAGTCATCCGCAGACGGTTGTGAAGAGGCGCTGCTGCCTTCGAGACCGTTGAAATCGAGCAGGCGCTGTTTCGGCATCCCAAAACTGGAGGCAACCTGCGGCAGCGCATCACCCTCCGGAGTGCTGTCGGGAAGCGTGGTCGCTGTCGGCGACGATGCGGCAAACGTCACGCGCGTCGCACTGCCCGCATTCGCCGGCGCTGTTGCTACGACTGGTATCGCAGCGCCCGCATTCGCAGCAGGCGCTGCAGCTGCGCCCGGCGTCACGCCGCTCGCATTGGCAGGCTGTACGAGCGCAGCCACCAGGCGGGCAGGCGCAGTCTGCGGCCGGCTGCGCCGCGCCGCACTGGCGAGCAGCGCCTGCGAGCCCAATCGCTTGGCGAGCATCGCCGTCGTGAGTGTAGGACCCTCGGCCGGCAAACGCAGGTCATATCCTCGCGGGACTGCGAGCCTTCCCCGCCAGACGGCGGGCCGCAACGCGGGATTGAGCTCCCGCAGAGTCTCCGAGTCGAGAGAGAGCGCTCGCTCCAGCGATCTGACGTCGACGTACGCCGGCATCCTGACCTCGCGGAACTTCGCTTCCCTCATCGGCACGATCGGGCCGAAGTACTTCTCCGGGTCGCGCTCGATCTTGAGCGCCGCGAGAAACGAGACGTAGAAGTTGCGCGAGGCGAAGCCGAACGTGCGGCTCTGATAAGTGCGCACGATCGTGACGATGTCCGTGGTGCCGAGGGTGTCCACGGCGCGGCGCATGCCTGCGACCCCGTGATTGTAGGCGGTGAGCGCGAGCGGCCAGGTGCCGAGAATGCGATGGTTGTAGGCAAGCAGCTGTGCCGCCGCCTCCGTAGCCTGGAACGGGTCCATCCGGTCATCGACGGTGCGGTCGATCCGCATGAAGCGCCGTCCGGTAGAGCGCATGAACTGCCAGAGACCCGCGGCGCCGACTTTCGAGTAAGCGCTCGGATTGTAGGAGGACTCCACGAGCGGCAGGGCCGCGAGCTCAGGAGGCAAGCCTTCGTCCTTCAGTGCCTGCGCAATGTCCTTCTGCCACGTGCCGGAGCGGATGAGCCCGGCTTTGAAGCGGTTCGCCTGGCCGAGCTGGAAGCGGATGTCGTCCGTCGCCTCGCGCAGCCGCGCCGGAGTCGCCTCCGTGCCCCAGAGCGCCTTGATGCGCTCGTCCTCCGGCGACAGCGGCTCCTGTCCCGCGGCGATTCGCTCGAGCTCCGCGACGTAGTGGTCGCGAGCCTGGTTCACGATGCGCTGGCGCGCGCGCGGCGAGCTGTTCGGCGCGAAGTGCAGCGTGTCGTAGACGACGCTGAGATTGTATTGGTCGTGCAGATACCCCGAGTCAGTGTCGATCCGGGTGTACACGCGCACCCAGAAGTCGACGTCCCTTTGCAGCTGCGCAGGGTAAGGCAGCTGCGGATCGGCCGCGGGCGCCTGCGCGATGGCCAACGGCATGAGCAGCACCACCCACATCCAGCGCAGCCGCTTCCGCGGAGTGCCCGTCCCCCGTGTCGAGTTCATTTACACCCCATCCCGTCGAACAATCGTAAGAGTATTCAAAGACTTGCGAACTGACTGCCCGGCCAGGAGCATTGCCGCCACCGTCGGAGTGTCGATGAAATTGACACTCCGCCCGTCCACGCCCCTTGGAGAGATGCGATCGGGCCGATGTGAGTACCCTTCCGGATGTCCGGTAACTTCTCACAACGGGCACTGCGTCACAATTGAACCGCGTCGCAGATGCAACATGTCATATAAAAACAGCGCGCACGCCGACTGGCACGCGCGTTGCTTGTATCACACCACGAGGGCCGATACGCGGTCCGGAAGGAAGCAAGCTAGCGAATTCGAAGAAAGCACGGGCGGGACCCAGCGCGGGATGGCGCACTCCAGTACCGTGTCCGTTGACTAAGAAGAACGACACTCCTCCACACAAGCAAGCGACCGATAGACCAACCCCGCGAAAGCGGGGTTTTTTTCATCCTCTATTGGCCCAAAGTCGGCTACGCCGCGTTGCTCGGCCCCGTCCCTGCGCCGAGCCCTTCGGGCAACTCCGCCCTCACGCCGCCAGGCGGGCGATCTCGGCGGCCGCCCTCGCGAGACTCGTCTCTTTGCTCTCTGTGCCCATGGCGAGGCCCTCGGCGTAGATGAATTCCACGTCGCTGATCCCGAGGAACCGCAGGAAGTCCCGCACGTAGCCGGTCTGGGTGTCCATCGGAGTGCCCGCATACTTGCCGCCGCGCGCCGCGAACACATATGCCTTCTTGCCGGTCAGCAGGCCTGCCGGGCCTTTGTCCGTGTACTGGAAGGTGACTCCCGCGCGCGCGATGTGATCGAAATAAGCCTTCAGCTGCGAGGGCAGCCCGAAGTTATACATGGGCAGGCCGAGCACGATGACGTCCGCTTGCCTGATCTCATCGATGAGCGTATCCGAATACGCAACCACCGCGTGCTGCTCTGCAGTCCGCTCCTCGGGCCGGGCCAGGAACGCACCGAAGCGCTGGCCATCGAGGTGCGGCACCGCACCCGCAGCAGCGACGTCCCGCAGCACGATCTTCGCATCCGGATGGCGTGCCTTGAAGGCGGCGACGAACTGATTGGCCAACCGGCTCGACTGGCCATCGTGATGGCTGATGCTGGCGTTGATCTGTAGCAGGACGTTCATGGCGCAACTCCTCGACGACGACGTTTCTTCTGAGCGCCATTTAGCTATTGAATCAACGAATAAAAAAGCGGGAAAATACGGGTATACCTATCAATCGAGTGAATAGATCGTGGCCGGACCGCATGTTTCCCTGGATCAGTGGCGTTCTTTGCTCGCTGTGGTCGATGCCGGCGGCTATGCCCAGGCCGCGCAGGCGCTGCACAAGAGCCAGTCCGCGGTGACCTACGCCGTCCAGAGAATCGAGTCGGCGCTGCGCGTGAAAGCATTCAAGGTGATCGGCCGCAAGGCGCACCTGACACCTACCGGCGAGGTGTTGTATCGACGTGCCAAGGCCCTTCTCGAGGAGGCGGGTGCGCTCGAAGTGGCCGCCGGCTCGCTGGCGGCGGGCTGGGAGCCGGAGCTGCGCCTCGCCGTGGAGATCATTTTTCCCACCTGGCTGCTGCTCCAGTGTTTCGCGGTCTTCGCCGCGGAGCAGCCGCAGACTCATATCGAGTTGTATGAGACCGTGTTGAGCGGCACCGAGGAGGCGCTGCTGCAGCGCAAGGTGGACCTGGCGATATGCTCGCGGGTGCCCGAGGGCTTCGCCGGCGATCTGCTGATGCGGGTCCGCTTCATTGCCGCGGCGCACCCCGACCATCCGCTGCAGCGGCTCGGACGCGAGCTCACGATGCAGGACCTGCGCAAGCACCGGCATCTGGTGATCCGCGACACCGGCAGCCAGCGCCGCAGCGGCAGCTGGGTGGGAGCGAAGCAAAGCTGGGTTTTCAGCCACAAGGCCACTTCCATCCACGCCGCCGGGCTGGGCCTGGGATTCGCCTGGTATCCGGAGGACACCGTGCGCGCCGAGCTCGAGCGGGGTGTGCTCAAGCCCCTGCCGTTGCGCGAGGGCGCGGAGCGCTGGGGGGATCTCTATCTCGTTTTCGCCGACCGCGACTACGCCGGCCCAGGCGCGCAGCGACTGGCGGAGCTGATCCGTTCGGGCGTGGCCGAGCAATGTCGGAAGCAGGTAACTCGGCCGCGCGAGCGCGGTACGGCTTCTTAGTTCGACGCCTGCGAAGCTAGCCGGGTTCTCTTCGCAGGACCGCTGACCTCAGGCGTCGGGCTCCGCGTTGAGCCAAACGCGATCGTGCCCTTGCGACCATAACCAATCCACCACGGTGTCGTGCAGCCGGCGGCCATAGCCATGCCCCCGATGGGAAGGGTCGACGAAAAGTGCCCATATGCTGCCGGTGAGGGCATCGCCTATGGCGAATGCCACGATCACCCCATCGAGCTCGACCACCCACCCACGACCGGTGGTCTCGATGGCTTCGATCACCTGGTCATCGGGAAGGGTCAGCGAAGGCGGGCGATTTTCCGACACGGCATGCCGGACCCGAAAGAGATCAGGCACGTCGCTACGAACGGCTTGCCGCAGAACGGCCGGCATCTCTCGCTCAGAATCGCAATTCACGTCAACCGCACTTCGAGTCGCCGCAATTGAGGCATGTCATGCAGCCGTCCATCATGACGACCGCGGCCGTGCTGCACTTGCCGCAGAGTTGCGCCCCTTCGGGGAAATGCGTCTTCGCGAAGGCATCCGCCTGCTTCGCACGGGCCTCGAACTCCGCGCGCTTCTCGTCTACGAGCTTCTGCTGATGCTCATCGAGCTGCGGCTTGCGCATGAGGCCGATGGTCTGCAGGTGCCGCTCGATGACATAGCCGAGCTCCGCGATGATCGATGGCATGAACTTGCCACCCGGCTGCCAGTAGCCGCCGCGCGGATCGAACACGGCCTTCAGCTCATCCACCAGGAAGGTGACGTCGCCGCCCTTGCGGAACACCGCGGAAATGATCCGCGTCAGCGCAACGATCCACTGAAAGTGGTCGAGGTTCTTCGAGTTGATGAAGATCTCGAAGGGCCGGCGCTGCTCGTACTCCGTGCCTTCATTCAGCACGATGTCGTTGACGGTCACGTACATCGCGTGATCGGAGATCGGGGTCTTGATCTTGTAAGTGGAGCCGATCAGCACCTCCGGACGCTCGAGCCTCTCGTGCATCCGGATGACCTTCGCCGTGCGGCCATTCTTGTCGCGGACGACCTCCTCGGCAGGTGGTGGCGGTGCCGCAGCACCCTTCGGCGCCTCCGCCCCTGCGGCGGCCGGCCTGTCCTCGGGCTTCTGAACCTGGTACCTGATTATTTTGCGATCGATCTTGACAGTCATAACGCAATCCTAAATTCGGTGAGCGGGGGAGTGAGGGCCTCAGGCCGCGAATGAGAGCTCGTAAGGTTCAAATGGTTCCCGCACCTGGCTGGTCTTCCGTTCCTCGGAAAAGAACGGCCCGATCGCAATGCGCACATGGCCACCCGCCGCCTTGTGGAATGCATCATGGCACTGCTTGCACAGCGTTATGAGATTCCAAAGCTCGAACTTCCACTCCGGGAACTTTTGGAACGGCCAGATATGGTGGGCGTTCAAGTTCCCGCCGCGTCTGCCGCAGCTTCGGCATGTGTAATTGTCGCGCTCAAAGCAGCACTCTCGCACAAGCTTCATGTCCAGCGAAGTCCGTAGCCTTACGCGCTCAGGAGTTACTCCACCCTTCCAATTCCAACGCTTTTCGCCGACATTGGCTTCTCGCAATCTCTCACGCTCGCGTAGCGTATATTCGGTGCGGATGCGCACGTTCATCCTCCGCAGCCACTCCGAGACTGTGGGCGCCGTCACGTGAAGAACGTCTGCAATTTCGGTGGTAGAGAGAAGATTTTCGACGTACAGCTTGGCCGCGAACAGCTTTGCGCGATCGTCGGGATCTCTACTCGCGGACTTAGAGATGCGTTCCCGCAGCTCAGGCGTTACATAGGACGAGCGCCGGTTCTTCGGCACCTCGAGCTCCCGTCGCCAGTCGAATAGTGTACTTGCCGGAATGCCGGTCTTTCGGGCTATCGCGGGGATTGGGTAGCCCTCGCGATACAGTCGTTCGAGAACCGGAAGCACCTGCGCTTTCCGCAAGGTCCCCGCCTGCCTGTTTGGTGGGAGCACGCCCCTGACCCACGCGGAGGCCGTTGCTTGCGAAATGCCGAGGACACGAGCGATCTCCACGGTGGACATGCCCTCCTGTCGCATCGCCCTCGCGCGGGCCATCCGTGACGCGCGAGCCGTCATGTCAGTAACGGCCATAGTACCCGTCGCGTAGCGCGTCAAACAAATTTGCTGCGGTATGCAATTCGCCGTCGTACTCGATCTCCTCATCTCCGCGCACTTCAACTACCTTGCCGTCGTCGAGAGTGAACTTGTACGTCGTGTTCTTCAGGTCTTGTTCCTTCACGAGCACGCCCTGGAACGCCTCGGGGTTGAACCGGAAGGTCGTGCAACCCTTCAAGCCCTGTTCATGAGCGTACAGGTAGATGTCCTTGAACTTCTCGTATGGGAAGTCCGTCGGCACGTTGGCCGTTTTGGAGATGGATGAATCAACCCATTTCTGAGCCGCTGCCTGGACGTCGACATGCTCTTTCGGAGTGATGCCATCGGAGGCGATGAAGTAATCCGGCAACCTTTCGGCGTCTACTGTGGAATCGGGCTTTGCTTTCGGATTGATCAGCTCACGGTAGGCGAGAAGCTCGAAGGAGAAGACGTCGACCTTTTCCTTGCTCTTCTTGCCGTCTCGAATCACATTGCGGAAATAGTAGTGCGCGAAAGAGGGCTCGATGCCGTTCGAGGCGTTGTTCGCCAGGGACAGCGAGATCGTCCCCGTAGGTGCGATCGAGGTATGGTGGGTGAACCGGCTGCCAGTCTCGGCCAGCTTCTCAACGAGTTTCGGGGCGACCTCGGCCACACGCTGCATGTATCGGCTGTACTTTGCATGCAGCAGACGACCTGTGATCTTGTCACCGACTTTCCAGCCGTCGCGAACCATCTCCGGACGCTTTCGAAGCATCTCACTGCTGACCGCAAATTCCTCGCTCATGATGGGGGCCGGACCCTTCTCCCGAGCGAGGTCGAGAGCCGTTTCCCACCCAGCCACTGCCATCTCCCGGGAAATGTCCTCAGTAAACTTGACGGATTCAAGCGATCCATACCTCATGCGCAGAAGTGTGATCGTGCTTCCAAGACCCAGGAACCCCATTCCATGCCGGCGCTTGCGCAGTATCTCGTGACGCTGTCGCTCGAGCGGCAGGCCGTTGATTTCCACGACGTTGTCGAGCATCCGCGTGAAGACTTTTACGACCTCTCGATACTCAGCCCAGTCGAACTCTGCCGCTTCTGTGAAGGGGTGGCGAACGAACTTTGTCAGGTTGACCGAGCCCAGGAGACACGCCCCATATTCCGGCAGAGCCTGTTCACCGCAGGGGTTGGTAGCGCGGATGTTCTCGCACCACCAATTGTTGTTCATCTCATTGACACGATCGATGAGGATGAATCCCGGCTCCGCGAAATCGTACGTGGAGGTCATGATGACGTCCCACATTCGACGCGCGGGCAGAGTCTTATAGATCCTGCAGGCCACGAGCCCCTGATCATTCACGACGTAGTTGTCGTGAATCTCCCATTCGCGCCACACGAACTTGCTCGCGTCAGCGAGGTCCGGATGCTCGCTCTCGTGCTCCTTGCGCGAGATGGGAAAGGCGAGCTTCCAGTCGCGGTTCTCGCGGACGGCGTTTATGAATTCATCAGTGATGAGCAGCGACAGATTGAACTGCCGCAGTCGCCCGCTCTCGCGCTTTGCGCGAATGAACTCCATCGCGTCGGGATGGCCGACGTCGAAGGTGCCCATCTGAGCGCCGCGGCGGCCCCCGGCCGAAGAAACCGTGAAGCACATCTTGTCGAAGATGTCCATGAAGGACAGCGGACCTGAGGTGTAGGCGCCGGCACCCGACACGTACGCGCCACGAGGCCGAAGAGTGGAGAAGCAGTAACCGATGCCGCATCCCGCCTTCAGCGTCAGGCCCGCCTCATGGACCTTCCTCAAGATATTGTCCATGGAGTCCTGGATCGTCCCCGACACCGTGCAGTTGATCGTCGAGGTCGCCGGCTTGTGCTCCAGAGCGCCCGCGTTGGAAGTCACGCGCCCGGCGGGAATGGCACCCCGGCGCAACGCCCACAGGAACCGCTCGTACCAGTGGTCGCGCACCTCTTCGCGCTCGACGTCGGCGAGCGCGCGCGCGACGCGCTTGTAGGTGTCGTCCATCGTCTTGTCGATGGGCGTCCCGTCTTTGGCGGTCAGGCGATACTTCTTGTCCCAGATATCAAGCGAGGCTTCCTGGAACGGGATGGCATCAAGGCCCAACGGCTCGATCTTCACAACGGTATTCATGTGTCCGCGGCGCTCCGATTTTCTTTAGCACGCCTGCTCTACGGATCACAGGGGATATGGCTTGCGCGGAAACCCGCGGAGCAACATGGACCGGGTCTGCCGGGACGCTGCTCTGGCAGCCATACCCCCTGAACCTCCCCCGAACGCGCAATCTCGTGGAGCCGCCGGGCGGGCACAAGATCTTGTATCGGGGTAAAGAGCCTAATGAGCACCCTGGCAGGCGTCAAGATTCCCGGACATATTTCATCTGACATAAATTCACCAATATAAACAAGAAATTACAGCGATTCGGGCCGTGACAGACCTGACACAAAATTTTCGGCGACGCCCTTGCCCGCGCCCGCGGATGACCCAATATCTTGTACCCAGGGCGTGCACACGTTCTGCACAGCATCCTCACATGCCAAGCTGGAGGCCCTGCCATGCCCCGCCGCCGGCGATCCGTCTTGCGCGCCGCCCGCCCCGGTCCCGCCCCGGCCCTTCGGTCCCGCGGGCCAAGATGGCCACACACCCCTCCGTCGCCCACCAACCAACATCCGCGGCTCCCCACTTGAAACTTTCCAGCCCGCCCGCAAATCGCTTCCAACGACAGAGTGAGGCCCGACAGCCTGACACCGATTTCACGTTTGGAGGTTTGCAACATGACTATTCTGCGCTACGAGCCCTGGTCGCTCGTCAACCGTCTGCATCGGCATCTCGATGAGACTTTCTCCGCCGACACCGACAGCGCCTGGTGGATTCCCCAGGTCGACGTTCACGAGGAGCCCGAGCGCTTCGCAGTGTTGGTTGACGTCCCCGGCGTGGAGCCGAAGGACATCGAGATCACTGCCGAGAAGGGCGTCCTGACCATCCGCGGTGAGCGGCGTATCAACACGAAGGAAGACTCGAACGGCTACCGGCGCCTGGAGCGCCACAGTGGCAAGTTCCTGCGACGCTTCACGCTGCCGGACAGCGCCAATCTGGAGTCGATCACTGCGAAGCACACCCAGGGCGTGCTCGAGGTGACGATCCCGAAGCAGGCGAAGCTCCAGCCGCGCCGCATCGAAGTCGCCGCGGCCTGAGCCGGAGCTCATCCCACGCGAAAGCCGCCGAGGAGGGCCGTGCACCGGCCCTTCCTGGCGGCAATTCGCCGTTTCTCAAGGTGGCTTGCCGCTTCGCTCAGGCAGCTTCCGTGATGAGGGCAACGCCCGCACCCGCAGGCTTGTAGAATGGCAGGTCCCATGAAGCCCCGCGAGCTCGTTTGTGCCGCGCTGCTCCTGGCGTCGGCGGGGATCATCCCGCCCGCCACGGCGCCGGCTGCCGTCCCCGCAGCCGTGGGTGGCACGCGGGTACCCTCGCTGGCGCCGATGATCCGCAAGGTATCGCCCGCGGTCGTCAATAT
>Ga0134128_10008073_pt1 | contig 12667 bp, 9 predicted proteins | sample KB31754_FD_96462 | JGI IMG/M metagenome (GOLD analysis project Ga0134128, IMG submission 96462) | Terrestrial soil microbial communities with excess Nitrogen fertilizer from Kellogg Biological Station, Michigan, USA - KB3-175-4 | ecosystem: Environmental > Terrestrial > Soil > Unclassified ...
ACGCCGCAAACGTGACTGCACGCCCGCCAAGCCTGCCTCCCGGCACCACCCCCGCCGAGCTCGGCTATCGCATGCCAGCGGAGTGGGAACCGCACGCCGCCACCTGGATAGCCTGGCCCCATAATCGGGAAGATTGGCCGGGCAAGTTTCAGCCCATACCCTGGGTGTACGCCGAGATCGTGCGCCATCTGTCGCGGCACGAAGCTGTTGAGATCATCGTCAACAACGCGGAGGCGGAACGCGGCGCGCGCAAGCTGCTGAAATCGGCCGGCGTGGAACTGGGCACGGTAGTGCGGTTTCATCACTGGACAACCGACCGCGTCTGGACCCGCGACTCCGGTCCCATCTTCCTGCGCAAGGATTCCTCGCCCCGCAGCTGGACCCCGCGCAACCCGCCGGGCGAGCGGCCGCTGCTGGCTACCGCCTGGCGCTTCAATGCCTGGGCCAAGTATCCCAACTGGCACAATGACGCCACCATAGCCGAGAAAATTGCCATTTCCCAGCGGGCTCCGGTGGTGCGACCCGCCCTGGAGCTGGGCGGACGCGAGTACCGCCTGGTGCTGGAAGGCGGCAGCATTGACGTGAACGGCTGGGGCGCGCTGCTGACCACGGAAGAATGCCTGCTCAGCCCGGTGCAGGCCCGCAACCCGCGGGTGAGCCGCGAACAGCTGGACACAATGTTTGCCGACTACCTGGGAATCAGCAAGGTGCTGTGGCTGGGCAGCGGCATTGCGGGCGACGATACCCACGGCCACGTGGACGATTTGGCCCGCTTTGCCGGTCCCGATACTGTCGTAGCCGTGGTGGAACGCGATGCCAGCGACGTAAACTTTGCGCCTCTGCAGGAGAACCTGCGCCGTCTGCGCTCCATGACCGACCAGGACGGCAAGCCTCTGCGCGTGGTCGAATTGCCCATGCCCGGACCGGTGAGCTTTCGGGGACGGCGCTTGCCCGCCAGCTATGCCAATTTCTATATCGCTAATGGGCTGGTGCTGGTGCCGACATTCAACGACAAAAACGATCGCCTGGCGCTGAACATCCTGGCTGAGGTTTTTTCCGACCGCGAGGTGGTAGGGATTTACTGCGGTGACCTGATCTGGGGCTTCGGCGCCATTCACTGCATGACGCAGCAACAACCCGCGGCCTAGCGGACTCTTTCTGAAGCTGGCGAGAAGGTCGGCTTAGCTGACGCACGCTAAGCTCCTCCTCCGATTTCCGCGGGGCATCTTGCTTGATTTCGCATCTCTAGTAGCGGAGGCAAGCCATGATCTTCCCCGGGTTGGCTCGCTTTACGGATTTGACTCTCCTCTTGCTCCGCCTGATGGTGGGCGCAGTGTTTATCACCAGCGGCTGGAGTCACCTCACCAGATCCGAGGAGAGGAGCAAGAGCATTGGCTTGAGCAAAGGCTTCACTGTGGCACTCGGTCTGGGCGAACTTGCAGCCGGAATGGGAGTCACATTCGGCGTGCTCACGCAAGTTGCCGCAATAGCCTTAATTCTGGTCATGCTGGGCGCCATCCAAAGGAAAATCTTTGTCTGGCACACAGGTTTCTGGGGTGAAAAAGCCTCGGGATGGCATTACGACCTGATGTTCGTGCTCATGAACCTGGTGATTCTGTGCACGGGCGGAGGACGCTACGTGCTGCTGGGCTGATTACGCCCACTGAACGCGCGGGTCAATCCGCAGCCACCCGCTGGGCGATCCACTCCCCCACTTCTCGGGTTCCAATGCCGCCGCCGATGTCCTGCGTGCTCTTCTTCTGGCGCACAGCCTCCAGCACCGCGGTATCAATTCTTTCCGCGGGCGCTGAGAGCCCCAGGTGGGCCAGCATCATGGAGGCGGTCAGAATAGCGCCCATGGGGTTGGCGATATTTTTGCCCGCGATAGGCGGGGCGGAGCCATGCACCGGCTCGAACATGGAAGTGCGTCCGGGGTGGATATTGCCGCTGGCGGCCATGCCCAGCCCGCCCTGCAAGCCGGCGCCCAGATCGGTGATGATGTCGCCGAACATGTTGTTGGTCACAATCACATCGAACTGGCGCGGATCGCGCACCATCTGCATGCACAGCGCGTCCACATACATGTGTTCGGATCTGACCTCGCCGTATTCCTTCGCGACTTCCTTGAACACGCGCTGCCATAAGCCGTGAGCGTAGGTCATGACGTTCGCCTTGTCGGTCATGAGCAGCTTGGGCGGGCGCCCCGGCCGGGCGTGCCGGCGGGCATATTCGAAGGCGTAGCGTATGACCCGTTCCACCCCCTTGCGCGTGTTTACGTCCTCCTGCACCGCGATTTCTTCGGGCGTACCTTGCTTGAATACTCCGCCCACATCCACGTAGAGTCCTTCCGTGTTTTCGCGAATGATCGTGAAGTCCACGTCCTTGGGCTCCACTCCCTTGAGCGGGCACAGCGAAGCATCCAGCAGCTTGACCGGGCGCACGTTGGCATACAGGTCCATCTGGAAGCGCATGCCCAGCAGGATTTCCTTGGCGTGAATGTTGCTCGGCACCCGGGGATCGCCGAAGGCGCCCACCAGAATGGCGTCAAACTCGCTCGCCAGCATGGCAAATCCGTCGGCTGGAACGGTGGTTCCATCCTGCAGGTAGCGGTCGGCGCTCCAGTCGAAGTGCTGCATTTCCACCGGGGCGCCGGAGGCCTCAATCACCTTGACCGCCTCCACCAGCACCTCCCTGCCAATACCGTCGCCGGGGATGACCGCAATTCTTTTGGCTTTAGCGTTCACGGCGAAAAGTGTACATGAGCGCGATTTGATTTTGCGTGCGGCAAGCCGATTTCGCACCAATCGTCGAGGGCGCCCGTCGCAGCATAATTTTTCAGTACATCAGGCGCCAGTGCAGCAGGTGCCAGTTGAACAGGAACCAAACGAAGCCGAGGCTGGCCAGGGCAACGGCCGTGTCCCACAGGCGCGTCCACCACCAGCGAGGCGTCTCCCAGGCGCGGACGAGGTTGTCGAGCGTAGCCACCAGGCCCACCACCCCCAACCAGCCCACAATCTGCAGCAGGCGCATCCAGGGATCGAGTTGCTGGTTGAGGGCAGCCACGTCGGTCAGCCCCAGGATGATGCTTCCCCAACCCACGATGAAGGCCAAATCAAGAGCGCAGACCACGCGCACCGCCAGGCGGAGCCGGCGCTGGCCACTGCTCAGCACGAGGGGTTTGGCATAATGGCGCCGGACCAGGGCGGCCACTGGCCAGAAAAGTAATGTCAGCAGAAAAATCGCCGCGCAAACGCCCAGAATGATCTCGTTCACCAGCTTGTTTTCGTACCAATGCGCCCGCAGGTAGACGATGGCGGGGAAATCTGTAATCAGCCGCAATCGTCCGGAAGCGTCCTTCTTGAAAGCCAGCCGATCCTGGCCGTCAATTTCGCGATATTGCAGTGGCCCAGACTCTTGCCATTTCTTAGGCTGGCCGTTGAAAGCCGTCAACTGGTCCACGCTGAGGGTGCCGTCGGGCTTGGCGGAAACATTCATCTCATCGAATAGTCCCGACACGGAAAAAACATTGGTCTGGTCGCGGCGGCTGGTGATGTAGGTGCCGGCAACCGCGCGCGCGTCTGTGGCGGCTCTGGCGGGCGTGGCCGCTGCCGGCCGCTGATAAGCAAAATAGCGGTCGAGAAACTTCTCCCAAAGCTCGGGACGAGGGTCATCATCAGCCCTCCCGGCACTGTTATAGGACACAAATAACCCCACATCTGCGTCCAGCATCAGGTGCAGGTTGCTGTGAAACCAGTTCGTGTCTCCGCCGTGCCCGATGATGCGGTGCCCGTTTCGGCTCTCCTCATAAAAGCCCAGCGCCATGGCGTTCATATCGGGGACATTGACGAAGGCGCGGGCATGCATGAGCTGTGCGGTTGGTGGCTGCAGAATGTGGACGTCGCCATACTGCCCATCCTGCAGGTGGGCGATCATGAAGTGCGCCAGGTCATCGGCGCTGCTGGAGAGGCTGCCGGCGGGAAAGGCCTGCACCAGTTCAAAATCCTTGGGAGGCTGCGAGCCCAGTTGGTAGCCCTGCGACATAAGGGGCTCCAGACTGGATGGAAGCGGCTGGGCAAACGTCGAATGCATCATCTGCAGGGGCTGGAAAATGTGCTGCTGGACGTATTCCTCAAACGGCTGTCCTGAAACCCGCTCCACGATGTAGCCGGCCAGCGCGGCGCCATAATTGGAGTAAGCAGGAGTGGTGGCGGGCGGATACGCGCGCTGCGGCAGGTGCGTGGCCAGGTATTTGCCCAGCGGCTGCATGTCTTTGGATGTGGGCACGAACAGACCTTTTATGGACTCCTCGAACCCGGGCGTGTGCGTCATCACATCCCGTAGGGTGATCGGCTTCCCGTAAGCGGGCGGAATCTTGAAATCAATGTAGTCATTGACGTCTCGGTCCAGATCCAGCTTGCCCTCCTGCACCAGTTGCATCACCGAGGTCCAGGTAAACAGCTTGGAGACGGAGCCAGGACGGAACAGGGTGGTCTGCGGCGAGACCGGAGTCTTCTTGGCCGCATCGGCATAGCCATAGCCCTGTTCGAACAGCACCTTGCCATCTTTCACCACCGCCACGACAGCTCCGGCAATGTCATCGCGCTCGATCTGCAGCGGTATTAGGCCGTCGAGGAAGGCCTCCAGGTCGGTTGCCGTCAGCTCATGCGTGCCGGGAGTGGGCTTCTCAGGGGCTACCTCTTTCGTCTTCAGCGCGTGAGGCGCCAGCGGGTTTTGTGTCCGTTTCTGCGCGGCGGCAAAGCCTGTGAAGAAGAACACCAGCAGCAGAAGCACGGCGCTGGGGGTGAACACACGATTGCGACGCGTTGAGCGTCTTGTGTCAGGGGAGTTCATGGCAGGACCGCCCATGCTAGGCGGCTCAGCCCAGCAAGTCAATTCTTGCCGCAACCTCTCTCCCTTGTGGCGCGGGCGCCTTCGCCCGCGTTTGCCCTCAACTAAAATCTCATGCCCGAGTTGACTTTCCCCGGCGCGGGCGTTTACCTTCCGCTTTCGTCGCAAACAGGAGAACCAATGTTTCGTCACTTCGGGTTGGTGTCTGTACTGCTCACCTTCGCCGTTTCCGTGCTCGCCGCCCAGGACAAGCCGGAAGCCACCCCACAGTTTGATGTGCGCGCCCACTACACCAAGTACGAATACCGCATTCCCATGCGCGATGGGGTGCGCCTGTTTACCGCCGTGTATGTGCCCAAGGATGCTTCGCCGGAGCGCCTTTACCCGTTCCTGATGGAGCGCACGCCCTACAGCATCGCGCCTTACGGTGAGGAGAGTTATCCCCGGCAACTGGGACCCTCTGAGGAATATGAGAAGGCGGGCTACATCTTTGTCATGCAGGATGTCCGCGGGCGCTACATGTCGGAAGGAACTTGGCGGGAGATGACGCCGCACCTTGACCATCCGCAGTCAAAGAATGACGTAGACGAAAGCACGGACGCGCACGACACCATTGACTGGCTGCTCAAGCACGTGCCCGACAACAACGGCCGGGTAGGCATCTGGGGCATTTCCTACCTGGGCTTCTATACCGCTGCCAGCATCATTGACTCCCACCCGGCCATCAAGGCGGCCTCGCCGCAGGCCCCGGTCACCGACCTCTACATGAATGACGACGCCTACCATAACGGCGCCTTCATGCTGGCGGCCAACTTCGATTTCTATGCTTTCTTCACGCCCCAGCCCAAGCCGGCGCCCCCGCCGCGGTACCCCAACCGGGTGGACTTCGGCACCGAAGATGGCTACCAGTTCTTCCTCAATATGGGCCCCTTGGCCAACGCTGACCGCCTCTACTTTAAGGGACGTAACCCCCTTTGGAATGATCAGGTTTACCACACTACCTACGACAATTACTGGAAGGTGCGCAGCCTGCCCTCGCACCTGCGCAACATTCATTGCGCGGTGCTCACCGTGGGCGGCTGGTTTGACGCCGAAGACCTGCAGGGACCGTTCAATGTGTTTCGCGCCGTGGGCCAGAACAATCCTGGCGTCTATGACGGAATTGTGATGGGACCCTGGGTGCATGGCGGCTGGTACGAATTCCAGGGTCGCAGCCTGGGGCGGGTAAATTTTGATGCCGATAATTCCGCCTACTTCCACTCCAATATTGAGTTTCCATTCTTCGAGAAATACTTGAAAGGTGGCGGTCAGCCAACTCTGCCCAAAGCTTATATGTTCGAAACCGGCACCAACGTGTGGCGCCAGTACAGTGCCTGGCCGCCTTCGGGAGCGGAGAAGCGCACACTTTATTTTCACGCGGATGGCAAGCTTTCTTTCAACCCTCCTACCGCAACGGGAAATGCTTATGACGAGTATGTCAGCGACCCCGACCGCCCGGTGCCCTTCATTGATTACACCTCCCTCGGCGTGCCGCAGGAATATATGGCTTCCGACCAGCGCTTCGCCTCCCGCCGGACTGACGTGCTGGTGTACCAGACCGAACCGCTGGAAGAAGACGTCACTCTGGCGGGACCGGTTTCGCCCAAGCTGCACGTTTCCACCTCGGGCACCGATTCCGACTGGGTGGTAAAGCTGATTGACGTGTATCCGCCGGAGTACCCGGAAGCCGAGCCGGCAAAGCGAAAACGCGAAACAGATGTTCCCCCGCCGTTGGATTCGATGAGCGGCTACCAGCAACTGGTGCGTGGCGAGCCTATGCGGGGCAAATTCCGCCATAGCTTTGAAAAGCCAGTGCCTTTCACCCCCGGCAAAGTAGAGCAAGTGGACTTCACCATGCCCGACGTGAACCACACCTTCCGCCGCGGGCACCGCATCATGATCCAGGTACAAAGCTCCTGGTTCCCGCTGGTGGACCGCAACCCGCAAACCTTTGTGGATATTCCCAACGCCAAGCCCAGCGACTTTCAGAAGGCTACCGAGCACGTCTTCCGCTCCGCGACTGAGGCTTCAGGTGTCGAGGTGGAGGTTCTCCCGGCGAAATAGGCGGGAACCAATCACAACTGCGTGGGCACAGGCGCCCTCGCCTGTGCTGGCTGGGAGTGCCCGGCAAGGCTAGCTGCGCTCGCAAGGTTGGTCGAGGCGGCCGTTCCACGTGCTCATTTCTTGCCAGGTACGACCGCCCGACCTGACGGAACCAATCCCCGGCTCCCACGTATTGCCTGTTGTGTGCTAACGGAATCCAAGCCATCCCGTCCAAGGGGTATCAGGCAAGGAGAGGGCGATGAAAGCGGCGAATCAAGCATGGTACTGGCTGGCAGCAGGGGTGCTGGCCCTGGGCCTGAACGGCTACTACCAGGATGGGGGCTTCCCAGGGCTGCACTGTCTGGCCACCGGCACATCCCTCGCGGTGAACCAGGCCAGAGCTCAGATCGGTCAGATTGCCACCCTGGCCGAGATGGCCATGGCCGAGCCTGCCCAGAGCCGCAGCGAGCGCCCGGCGCCTGCCGTGGTCGCGGTGAAGGCGCTTGCGATTCCAGTCGGCACTCAGGCCCGGTTGGCTCAGGTGCAAGAGCGGTTGCAGACAATGCAGGCAGCCCGGGTTCAGGCCCGCATGGCGCGTTTGCAGGAAGTTATTGCCCGGCGTGAGATGCAGCGGGCGCAAGTCGAGATCCAAAACGGCCGTATTGCGGTACTGAGCGACCAGGGACAGGTGCGCGTGACGCTTTCGCCGCTACCCCGCGTGCAGGTCAGCGTCCCCCACAGCCCCGCGGTGGACGTCTCCGAGCCCAACTGAAGGCTCACAAGTCCGGGCCTTGCGAATCCACCATCTGGCGCGGGCTGAAGTTGACTTCAAATCCTGTGCCAGCACCGCCTTCCACGAATCTCACATTCTTGTCGCTGCTGGAAATAAGCGCGTGCCCGGCGGTATCCGTTTTCGGAAAGTGAAAAACCACCCCGGCGACTCTGCCATCCTTTTCATGATCAACCTCCACTCGAGCCGGAGCAATTTTCTCCTTATTCACCGCAAGATAGCTTTTATTCTTCAGAGTGGACTCGTCGGCGCGGGCAAAAGCGGCCAGATCAGGACCGACAACAGCCAGCAGAAACTCTCCCGGAACAGGCGGCAAGTGCTGGTCTATCGACTCCGGAGATATCTGTTTCTGCAGAACCATGGATCGCGCCCATGCTTCGCGCAGGGTGCGCGATGAAACCCAGCGCACCACATACATGGTCTGCTGCGTATCTCCGCCCGCTTCAGCTTCCCTGGAATGGCTGCCCATCATGTCCACACCGCTCACATCTTCGGCCGGAGCATCGGGAGCTTGCAGGGCAGTGCGGGTAATGCGCTTCGACCAGGGTGAATCAAAAAGAATCTTGCGAACGTCGCCGGCGTCCCAGCTCTTGTAGGGCTTGTCCTTCCAGGGATCACGGGCCCAGGCGCTGGCAGTGAGCACTACCAGGAACGCGGAAACCAGAACTCGCTTCACGCTTGCCTCCCGGGGACGGACCGCGATGTGCACGGACCTTGCCTCTTCGATGGCCTGGAGCGTTTTTACTGTTTTTTGCGCATGTGGATCTCGGTGCCGCCACGCTCGAAGCGAACTTCGTCCATCAGCTGATTGATCAGATAAATGCCGCGTCCATGATTGGAGTAGACGTTTTCACCCACCACAGGATTGGCAATGGCGGCGGGATCGAAGCCCGGTCCGGGGTCGCGGACCACGATCAGCATGCCATGGGCCTCGTCGCAGGCCACGCAGCACTCCACCCGTTTGGAGCGGTCGTGGTTGCAACCATGACGGATGGCGTTGGCCAGAGACTCGCGCACTGCCGTCTCAATTTCAAACTCCTTGCCCACAGCGCACTTCATCTCCCGGGCAAGGGCCAGCACAGCTTCCACCACCGGCGAAATGGAATCAACGTCCGCGCTGATGGTGATATCCAGCTGCACCTTCAGCTTCTTGCCATCAAATTCACATTCTGATTTCTTTCGATCGGTCATGAGCTCCCCAGGCTCCAGAAGTGTGAAATCCAGCCTGATTGTAACTGAGCTGAGTTCCTTTGTGGACCGAAGTGCCTCCGGTCACGGTTCGAGGTGACCTCAGTCACCGCTCCTGGGCCCTAACCTCCCTAACATCAGAATGTTGGCGTGCCCGCCGGCCACAGGAGTCAGGGGGGAGGTTTGCATGGCCCATCAATTGACCACCTGCACCTATTGTGGGGTCGGATGCGGCCTTTACCTGGAAACCGCCGATAACCAGGTCATCGGCGCCTATCCCAGCATCTCCCATCCCACCAACCAAGGCAGAATCTGCGTGCGTGGCTGGCATGTGCACGAGGTCGCCAGTTCTCCCGAACGGCTCACCCAGCCTCTGCTGAAAAAGAAAGGCCAACTGCAGCAGGTTGGCTGGGATGAGGCCTTTGACTTTGTGGCCACCCGGCTCCAGCAAATCCGGGAGCGGTACGGTCCCGATTCGGTTGCTTTTCTGAATTCGCCGCGCTGCTCCAACGAGGACGCCTACCTGCTGCAGAAGTTCGCTCGCGCGGTGATCGGCACCAACAACGTGGACCAGGGCAGCGGCGTCTTCTGCAATAACTCCATTGATGTGCTGCTGGAGATGACGGGCGTTCCAGCGGCCACCACCTCCATCGCCGACCTTGGCGAAAGCGACCTCATTGTGGTGGACGGCGTGGACCTGGGACGGCGGCTGCCTACGATCGGCGGCGCCGTAATTCGCGCCAAACTGCGGGGAGCGCGGCTGATTGTGATCGGCACCCGGCGTCATCGTGTGGCCGAGAATGCCGACCTGTTCCTGCAGATTCGGCCGGGCACGGAAGTGTCTTTATATGGCGCCATGGCCAAGGTCATCCTGGACCGCGGCCTCATGGACCAGGCTTTCATCAAGGCTCGCTGCCGGGGTTATGACGATTTTATTCGTGCGGTGCGCGAGTACGACCTGCTGCAGGCGGCGGAGGTATGCGGCGCGCCGGCGGAAGCAATCGAAGCGGCAGCCGTCAGCTATGCCAGCGCCCGCGCAGCCACCGTCCTCTATTCCACCAGCATGGAAGCGCGCAGCCGCGAGACCATCCGCTCGGTGGTCAACCTGGTGCTGCTTACCGGCAATCTGGGCAAGCCCGGCGCCGGCATTCTTGCCCTCAGCGAACTGAACAACCTGCAGGGCGTTTGTGATATGGGCATGCTGCCCGACCGTCTTCCCGGATACCCGCGGGTGGAAGATGCAGCGGCGCGCGCCCAACTGGAATCGCTGTGGAAGACGAAGCTGCCGGCGGCTCCCGGACTGCAGGCGCGTTCCGTACTGGCCAATGCCGGCCACTCCCAGCTGAAGGCTCTGTGGATGTGCCACTACGATCCCGCCAGCGCCGCCGGCGTGGATAAGGCCCTCGGTCTTTTCGAAGACTTCAAGCTGGTTGTGTCGCAACAGCTTTTCACCACCGACGCGGCCCGCTATGCCGACGTGGTTCTGCCGACCACGGCTTATGGCGAGGAACAAGTGTCGTTCACCAGCACCGAACGCCGCATTCAGCTGGCGCAGAAGGTCATCGAGCCGGCGCCCGGGCTGATGCCCGTTTGGCAACAGATGACCCAAATCGCGCGCCTGCTGGGAGCGAAATGGAACTATGCTTCCGCCGCCGAGGTGATGGAGGAGATTGGCCAAGCCGTGCCCTTTTACAGCGGAGCCAGTTACGAAAACCTGGCGCGCGAGTACGGACGGCAGTGGCCCTGCACCAAGGATCGGCCGCTGGGCACGCGTTATCTATTTTCGGAAAACGGACTCGGGTTCAATTTTGTCTCGGTGAGCAGGCCGCCCAGGGTTGCCGCGCCTGCCGAGTTCCCCTTCCAGCTTTTCTTCGGCAGTTCCCTTTTCTACTGGACGCAGGATGTGCTCGTTCGCCACAGCGAAACCCTCAAGCGCGAATACCGCATCCTGTGGCTGGACTATCCCAAGGGCTTCGTGGAGGTCAACAGCGAGGACGCGAAACAGTTGGGCATTCGCGACGGGCAGAGCGTGACCCTGCACACCGCCCATGCAGCCACCCCGGCTACGGCGCGAGTCACGCCGGAGGTGATGAGGGGCACCATTTTCGTTCCTTATTTCCTGCGCGACGTGGAAAACAAAATTCTGAATGGCGCCGTGGACCGCAGCCAGCTCGTTCCGGTGCGGGTGGAGAAGGGGGCGGCATGAAAGCGCGCGTACTGCCCAAATCGGATGTTCCGGCCCTGCTGGACTTGTTGCGCGCCCAAGGCTACGAGGTCCTGGCGCCATTTTGCGGGCGTGGACGAGATACCTACTTCGACACCGTCACCGATCAGAACCGCGATCTGGTGCAGATCCATCTGCCCAATCCCTACTATCCGCCCAAGCGCTTCGTGTTTCCCCATATCGAACGGCTGATGAAGGCGGAGCGCAGCAATGGCGACTTGCGCATTGAACCCACCTACGATGCCCCCAAGCGGGCCATCTTCGGCATCCGCTCCTGCGACGTGGCCGGTATTTATCACCTGGACCGCTTCTTCCTGGGGCGGGAGTTCAGCGATATTTACTACCAGAAGCGGCGACGCAACCTGCTGCTCATCAACCTGGTCTGCACCGATCCGGAGCGCGACATCGGCAAGGAGTGCTTCTGCATGTGCGCCGACAGCGGCCCGGCAGCGCGCGACCATTTCGACCTGCAACTGATGGATCTGGGCGACGAGTTTATGGCCGTGGCGGGCACTTCCGCCGGCGAAGTGCTGCTGGCCAATCCTATCTTCCGTAAAGGAACAGACGAGCACGTGGCCCGTCGCCGCACCATCCTGGAAGATTTACGCACACATTTTCAGAGCACCATGACCAGCTGGTTTTCGGCCGCGGTGCGCTACGTTTCTCAGGGAAAGGTCAGCGACAAAACCTGGGAGGAAATCGGCCAGCGCTGCCTGGAGTGCGGCGGCTGCACCTATGTGTGCCCGGCATGTACTTGCTTCACCGTCACCGACCGCCAAGTCGGGGCGGGCCAGGTGGAGCGGGTGCGGATGTGGGATTCCTGCGCACTGGGCGGGTTTACCCGCATGGCCGGGGGGTTCAACCCGCGGCGCGCCGTGCACGACCGGCGCAACCGGCGCTTTTTCCGCAAGCTGTCGCACTACTTCATCCAGCGCGAACTTTCTATGGCGTGCGTGGGCTGCGGGCGGTGCGCGGCCGTTTGCCACGGAGATATCGGCATGCCCACGGTCGTGGAGATGATCCGGCGGGCTACGGCCCAGGCGGAGGCGGGATGAGCGCGGCCACCCAGAACGTCTATCTGCCCAAGCCCGCGGTGCTGGAGCGGGTGGTGGCGGAGATTCCCGAGGTGAAGACTTTCTACTGGCACTTTGAAGACGCCACAGAACAGCAGGAGTTTCACAAGTTCCGGCCTGGACAGTTCGCGCAGATTTCATTGTTTGGAGTCGGTGAGTTTCCTGCTTCCCTGCCCTCCAGCCCCGGCGAGGAGGAAACCTTTTTCACCATCCGCAAGGTGGGCAGCGCCACCGCCGCCCTTGAACAACTGCAGCCGGGAGAGAAGTTCGCGGTTCGTGGTCCCTACGGCAACGGCTTCCCCATGGAGGAGTACTACGGCAGGGACCTGGTATTCGTAGCCGGCGGCATCGGCATGATCCCGCTTCGTTCCTGCATCGTCTATGCCCTGCAGCACCGCAAGTACTACGACCGGATCCAGATTTTCTATGGCGCTAAGACCCCGCATGAGCTTATGTACCTGC
>Ga0134128_10008074_pt1 | contig 12666 bp, 8 predicted proteins | sample KB31754_FD_96462 | JGI IMG/M metagenome (GOLD analysis project Ga0134128, IMG submission 96462) | Terrestrial soil microbial communities with excess Nitrogen fertilizer from Kellogg Biological Station, Michigan, USA - KB3-175-4 | ecosystem: Environmental > Terrestrial > Soil > Unclassified ...
CACGCCACGTCGCTGGGTGCCGCTTCGGGCGCCGTCGCCGGCCTGGTCGCCATCACCCCCGCGTGCTCCGCCATCACCCCGATGTGGGCCATGGGCCTGGGCCTGCTGGCCGGGGTGGTCTGCGCCATGGCCGTGGGCTTGAAGTTCCGCCTCGGATTTGACGACTCGCTCGACGTCGTCGGCGTCCACCTGGTGGGCGGCATCATCGGGACCCTGTTCATCGGCCTGGCCGCGGACCCCAACTCCCCGGCCGCCGGGCAGGGCCTGTTCTACGGCGGCGGCCTGGAACTGCTGGGCAAGCAGGCCATCGGCGCCTTCGCCGTGATGCTGTACTCCTTCATCCTGGCCTACGCCATCGGCTGGATCATCAACAAGACCATGGGCTTCCGCATCTCCTCGGCCCACGAGTCCGCCGGCATCGACATCTCCGTCCACGCCGAATCCGCCTATGACCTCGGCGGCCGCGCCTCCGGCAGCTTCCACCCGCTGGATGAAAGCTCCGGCTGGCACCAGGCCGCCCCCGCCCGCACCGACTCAAAGGTTGACGCATGAAACTGATCACCGCCATCATCCGGCCCGAACAGCTGGACGAGGTCCGCAGCGGCCTGGAAGGCTACGGCGTCCAGGGCCTGACCGTCAGCGGGGCCCACGGCTACGGCCGCCAGCGCGGGCACACCGAGGTTTACCGGGGCGCCGAGTACACCGTGGACCTCCACCCCAAGGTCCGCATCGAGGTCCTCACCTCCGACGACCGCGCCTGGGACCTCATGGACATCATCGTGGCCAGTTCCAACACCGGCACCGCCGGCGACGGCAAGGTCTGGATGGTCGAGGTCTATGAGGCCGTCCGCGTCCGCACCGGTGAGCGGGGCGTGGCCGCCATCTGACCCAGGGTGCTCGAGCCCCGGGGAGACCCGGGACGACGCCGGCACCCGGGTGGGCTGTGAACCCCACCCGGGTGCCGGCGTCGTGCTGCCCGGTTGACGTTGGAGACAGCCACCGCTGAGCAGGCAGCCCTTGCGTGGTTGTCTCGAACCTCTCTACTGGAGGGGGGTGTCAGTCGTTGCTGGTGGTCCAGTCGGCGGGGCCGGCGGAGCCCGCCACGTATTCCTCCATGGGCACGGCCCCGTCCTTCCACGCGGCGAAGGCGGGCTCCACGATCCGCCAGCAGTCCTCGGCCGTGTCGCCGCGGACGGAAAGCAGGGCGTCGCCGGTGAGCACGCCCTCCAGGACTTCGCCGTAGGGCAGCAGGGGGTCGCTGGCCAGTGCCGTCTCAAGCTGCACGCGGTCCAGGGTGAAGAGGTCGCCCGGGCCGTTGACGTCCAGGTCCAGCGTGAGCGTGTCGGGTCCGAAGCCGATGTGCAGGCGCGTGGGGGAGTCTGTCCCGGTGAAGCCCGCGGGCAGGTGCGGCACCGGCTTGTAGGTCACCACGGCCTCCTTGCGGGCCCGGCCCAGCGCCTTGCCCGAGCGCAGCACGAACGGCACGCCGGCCCAGCGCCAGTTGTTGACGTAGACCTCAACCTCGGCCAGCGTCTCGGTGTCGTTGGCGGGGTCCACGCCCTCCTCGGCCACATAGTCGGGCACCTTCCGCTTGCCGATGCTGCCCTTGGTGTAGCGGGCGCGGCGGGTGGATTCGGCAAGGTCGGGCTTCTCCGGGTGGCCAATGGTGCTGCACCGCAGCACCGCCGCAATGCTGGAGCGGACGTCCTCCTGGCCCAGGGTGGCCGGCGGCTCCATGGCCATGATGGCCATGACCTGCAGCAGGTGGCTTTGGATCATGTCCCTGCCGGCGCCGGCGTGGTCGTAGTAGCGGGCACGGTTTTCCAGGGTCAGGTCCTCGTCAAAGATGATCTCCACCTTTTCGATGTGCACGCCATTCCACAGGGGCTCCAGGAGGCGGTTGGCAAAGCGCAGGCCCATGATGTTCAGCACCGTGGACTTGCCGCGGAAATGGTCCACGCGGTGGATGTGGTCCTCGGGCACCAGGCGTTCCAGCGTGGCGTTGAGGGCACGGGCGGACTCGGCGCTCGAGCCGAAGGGCTTCTCCATGACCAGCCGCGTGCCGGCCGGCAGATCCTTCTTCGTCAGGACCTCGCAGGCCTTCTGGCTGATGGCCGGCGGCAGCGCGAAGTACAGCGCCACAGGGCCTTCCACCGTGGCCAGCAGTTTGCCCAGGGCACCCTTGGCCGTCACGTCGAGCTGCTGGTAGCTGCTGTCCTTCTGGACGGACTTCAGTTCCTTGATGCCGTCCTTGGTGGACGCACCGCCCGGCGCCAGGGCGTCCGCAAAGCTTTCCGCCAGCCGGCCCTGCCATTGCTGGGCGCTCCACTCGTCATTGCCGGCGCCCACCAGGGTGATGCCGGGGGCGCGCCCCGACGCGATGAGGCGTCCGACGCCGGGCAGCAGCAGCCTGCCTGTCAGGTCGCCCGAGGCGCCCAGGATGACAAGCGTCCTGATGCGCTCGCCGGCGGAAGCGCCGCCGGCCGGAGCCCCGCTCGACGCCGGGGACGCCCCCTCGGCCGGGGACCCGGCGGCCGAGGAACCACGCGGCGCGGCGGACGTGGTGGCGGACTGGGGGCTGCGGGTCACTCTTGTGGTTTTGGTCACCAAACCAGCATGCCACTTTGTCCTGGGAATTTCCTTTCCCCCGGGCCGGCCGTGTTGCGCCGGAGCCGGAGCCGCGCGCGGCGAAAACGTGCAGCGAACCCGCCCGGCACTTGATACCCTTGATAGTTGAGTCCTACAGGAAAGGGAGCGGGCAGCAGGTTTGCCGGCCGCCCGCCGTTCTCATCCTGCATATTCGAATCGCCGCACCCGCCGTTCGCGGCCCGGCCGCCTTGGCGGGGCCGCGCGGGTGCCGGCTGAACCCCAGACGAAAGAAGTACACGGCGCGTGTTCAACTCCCTATCTGACCGGCTGACAGCAACTTTCAAGAACCTGCGCGGCAAGGGCCGGCTCAGCGAAGCCGACGTCGACGCCACCGTCCGGGAGATCCGCCGCGCCCTGCTCGACGCCGACGTTGCCGTGCCCGTGGTCCGCGAGTTCACCGCAAAGGTCCGCGAGCGTGCACTCGGCGCCGAGGTCAATGAGGCCCTGAACCCGGCGCAGCAGATCGTCAAGATTGTCAACGAGGAGCTCGTGGCGATCCTGGGCGGGGAGACCCGGCGCCTCAACCTGGCGAAGAACCCGCCCACCGTCATCATGCTCGCCGGCCTCCAGGGTGCCGGCAAGACCACGCTGGCCGGAAAGCTGTCCAAGTGGCTGAAGGGCCAGGGACACAGCCCCCTCCTGGTCGCCGCCGACCTCCAGCGCCCCAACGCCGTCAAGCAGCTCCAGGTCAACGGTGAGCGCGCCGGCGTGCCCGTGTTCGCCCCGCACCCGGGCGTCAGCAGCGAGTTCGAATCCGCCAGCGGCGATCCCGTGGCCGTGGCCCTGGCCGGGGTGGCCGAGGCCAAGGCCAAGCTGTACGACGTCGTCATTGTCGACACCGCCGGCCGCCTCGGCATCGACGCCGAACTGATGGCTCAGGCAGCGAACATCCGCGCCGCCATCAACCCCGACGAAGTCCTCTTCGTCATTGACGCCATGATCGGCCAGGACGCGGTCACCACGGCCAAGGCCTTCGACGACGGCGTCAAGTTCACCGGCGTGGTCCTCGCCAAGCTCGACGGCGATGCCCGCGGCGGCGCGGCCCTCTCCGTCGCGTCGGTCACCGGCAAGCCGGTCATGTTCGCCTCCACGGGCGAGTCGCTGGACGACTTTGAACTGTTCCACCCGGACCGGATGGCCAGCCGCATCCTCGACATGGGCGACGTCCTGACGCTCATTGAGCAGGCGGAGAAGAACTGGGACCGCGGCGAAGCGGAGCGCATGGCGAGGAAGTTCGCCGACCAGGAAGACTTCACCCTGGACGACTTCCTGTCCCAGATGCAGCAGATCCGCAAAATGGGCTCCATGAAGAAAATGCTGATGATGATGCCCGGCGCGGCCAACATCCGCCAGCAGCTGGAAAACTTCGACGAGCGCGAGATTGACCGCGTGGAAGCCATTGTCCGGTCCATGACCCCGCACGAGCGCGTGGCCCCCAAGATCATCAACGGCTCCCGCCGCGCCCGCATCGCCCGCGGCTCCGGTGTGCACGTCTCCGAGGTCAACGGCCTGCTGGAGCGGTTCGGGCAGGCCCAGAAGATGATGAAGAAGATGGCCCAGGGCGGCGGCATCCCCGGCATGCCGGGGATGCCGGGGCCGGGCGGCTTCAAGGGTGCCCGCAAGGGCAAGCAGGCGCCCAAGAAAAAGGCCCGCTCGGGCAACCCGGCCAAGGCCGCCGCCGAGCTGCGCGCCGCCCAGGAGAAGGCGAACGCCCCCAAGGCCCTGCCCACGGGCGCGGCCTTTGGCGCCGGCAACGAGGACTTCGACCCCGCCAGCCTGAACCTGCCCAAGGGCTTCGAGAAGTTCCTCAAGTAGGCGCCTTGGCGCCGTGCGGGCGGCGGATGCGCGGGGCCAGCACCAGCGCCGCCAGGGCGGGAAGCGCCGTCAGCGCGAAGCACCCCGCGAACGGCCAGGGCCCGCCAAGTCCCGCAAGCGCGGCAAAGACGATCGCCGTCGCCGCCAGGGACATGGACGCACCGATGGAGTCGGCGATGCTGAGCGCGGAACTGTTGAAGCCCTGGTTTTCCACCGTGGAGTACTCCAGGGTGGCGACGCCGGTCCGCGGATACATCAGGCCCATGCCGAAGCCGCCCAGCGCCCAGCCGGCGATGGCGACGGCGGGCGGGAGGGCCAGTGCCGCCGTCGCACACGCAGCGGCGATGGCCAGGAACAGGGCAAGCGCGCCGAGCTGGACGCTGCGCGCATGGCTGAGGTGCGTGGACAGCCTGCTCTGCAGCCAGGACCCGGTGGCCCAGCACACGCCGGAGGCGGTCACTGACAGCCCGGCCGCCAGGGGTGGAAAGCCGTACCGCACGGTCAGCAGGTAGGGGATGTAGACGTCCGCCCCGAAGAATGCAGCTGCCGCCAGTCCGCGGCTGAGAATCACGCTGGGGAGGCCGGCGCCGGACACGAAGGTGCGACGGGGAAGCAGCGGGCGCAACGCGACCACGGCGATGGCGGCGGCCGCCGCCGGGCCTGTCCACAGCAGGGGGCCCTTGGCGTCCGCCAGCAGGTTGAGGGCCAGCACGGCGCAGGCCGCCAGCAGCGACCAGCCGAGGCGGCCCAGGTCCCAGGGCATGGTGGGGTGGCCGCCGGGTCCGTGGAGCCTGGCCATGGCGGGGATGACCATGGCCAGGGCCGCCGCCACCAGCCCGATGACGCCCAGGAACACCCAGCGCCACCCGAGCGTCTGCGCAATCAGCCCGGCGACCAGCGGACCCACGAGCGACGGCACCACCCAGGAGGCAGCGAACGCGGCAAAGATTTGCGGGTGGAGCTGCGGCGGGTAGGCGCGCGCCACCACAACGTAGAGTGCCACGGTCAGCGCCCCGCTGCCAAGCCCCTCGATGAGCCGTCCCGACAGGAAAACGGCCATGGCCGGTGCCGTGCCCACCACCGCGAGGCCGGCAACGAACAGGACGACGGAGCCATACAGGGAGCCGCGCGGTCCCGCGCGATCGCACCAGTTTCCGGCCAGCACCATGCCGACGACGCCGGTCGCCAGTGGTCCGGCGAAGGCCAGGGCATAGAGGGACGCGCCGTTGAGCGCGGCGCTGATGGTTGGCATCACTGTGGTGACGGCCAGCGCCTCGAAGGCGGAGAGCACGATGAGCGAACAGATCCCCAGCGTGACCGTGCGGTGGCCGCGGCCGAGAATGCCGCCGGGCGCTGCCCCGCCGGGCGCTGCGTCCCCAACCCACGCGCCGGAATTCTCTTCCTCGACACTCACACATCCCACAGTAGAACCTCACGCTTCCTTTAGGTCAACACGGGATGAACGGGCGGCCTTGTCGACGGGACCGCCGCGCAGACCCTGCACGCTTCCGGGCAATTGGCGGCAAACTGGCAGGAAGCTGTCAGAAACCACCCTGCGGCCCGGAGTTTGCCGGGAGGACGCGCCGCGGCCGGTCCGTGCGAGGCGTTTTGGTGCCCATTGAGGGCAATATGTTGCCACATGGCCGCCTGACAGGGCGGGCGGAGCGGGTTTAGAATCTGCTTTAAGAGCCCTGTCGTGAACCAGACAGATCCACAGTCGGGCTCTGCCATGGAGGCGCATAATGGAAAAGTTGCGAACTCATGGGGGGATCCGGAAGCCGATCTTCCGGATATTTGGAAGTATTGCAGTGGTATTGCTGGCATTGACGGGCTGCTCGTCCGGAAGCGGGAACACGAGCCCCACGGCCACCTCAGGAAATGCCCCCGGCAAGGCCGCTGACACCGCCACCTTTGCGGAACCACCCAACACTGTACCTAACTGGATTTGGCCGTTCTCACCACTCGCTGATTTTTCGGTTTCAAACTCCTCCTACCTGCAGTACCTGCTGTTCCGCCCGATGTACTGGTTTGGCGACAACGGAAAGGCGCAGATCAGTGACTCCCTGAGCATGGCTGCGGAGCCGGTCTACAGCAATGGCGGCAAGACGGTCACCATCAAGCTCAAGGACTACAAGTGGTCCAACGGCACCAGCGTGACGGCCCAGAACGTGATGTTCTGGTACAACATGCTGAAGGCGGAGAAGACGAACTACGCGGCGTACACGCCGGGCCAGTTCCCGGACAACATTGTTTCCGTGTCCACGCCGGATGCAAAGACCATCGTGTTCACCACGGACAAGGCCTACAGCCAGCAATGGTTCCTCTACAACCAGCTGAGCACCATCACCCCGATGCCTGACGCCTGGGACATGACCTCGGCCACGGCGAAGGGCGACTGTGCCACCAACGAGTCCGGGTGTGCCGCAGTCTACAAGTACCTGATTTCGCAGTCGAAGGACCTGCCGACGTACGCCACCAACCCGCTGTGGCAGGTGGTGGACGGGCCGTTCAAGCTGACGAAGTTCAATGCTGACGGACACCTGACCTTTGTCCCGAACCCCACGTATTCCGGACCGGTCAAGGCCTCCTTGAAGGAGTTCATTGAGGTTCCGTTCACCACGGACGACGCCGAATTCCAGGTATTGCGCGGCGGAAGCACGATCGACGTCGGCTACCTCCCCACGCAGGACCTGACGGCCGCGAAGCCGGCCAACACGGGACCCGCCGAGGCAGGGCCAAACCCGCTGAGTGCAAACTACACGCTGGCCCCGTGGTTCCTTTACGGCGTCAACTACTTCCCGATCAACTTCAACAACCCCACCGTGGGGCCGATCTTCAAGCAGCTGTACTTCCGCCAGGCGCTGCAGTCGGAGGTTGACCAGCCGGGGATCCTGAGCTCCGCCGCGAAGAACTACGGGGTGGAAACCACCGGGCCCGTCCCGCTGTATCCGGACAGCCCGCTGATCTCCCAGACCGAGAGGAACAATCCCTACCCGTTCAGCATTGCCAACGCCAAGAAGTACCTCACCGACAACGGCTGGACCGTCAACGCGGGCGGCACCAGCGTTTGCGCCAAGCCGGGCAGCAGTGCCGGCGAGTGCGGGGCAGGCATTGCCGCCGGGGCGAAGATGGACTTCAACCTGCAGTACGCCAGCGGCAACCAGACAATCACGACGGCCATGCAGTCGCTGAAGTCCAACGCGGCCCAGGTCGGCATCACGCTGAACATCACCCCGGCCCCGTTCAACACGGTGACCGGAACCGCCATCCCCTGCTCCGGCAAGACCTGCACGTGGCAGATGGGCAACTGGGGAGGCGGCTGGGTGTACGCACCCGACTACTACCCCACGGGTGAGGTGCTCTGGGAAACCGGGGCGGGATCCAACAGCGGCAGCTACTCCAACCCGGCCATCGACAAGCTCATTCTCGACACCACCACGCAAAGTGGCACGGCCGTCATGCAGGCCTACGAGGATGCGCTGGCCAAGGACCTGCCGGTCATCTGGCAGCCGAACTACACCTACAGCCTGACCGAGGTGGCGAACGGCCTCCAGGGCGCCACGGTGCAAAACCCGTACAGCGCCATCAACCCGGAGGAATGGCACTACTGAGCCATCCGCGGGACAAGCACCACAGGAAATAACGAGTTGCAGGGACGGGGCGCATTGGGCATGGCGGGCGCAGAAGCTGTGGCGGGCAGCGTGCCGGCAAGGAGCGCGGCACCATGATCGGCTACATCCTGCGCCGCCTCGCCCAGTCCATCCTGGTGGTCCTGGTGGTGACCATCATTGTCTTCATCCTGCTCCACCAGCTTCCCGGCGGTGCGGCCCGCGCCATCCTGGGGCCGCGGGCAACCGCGCTCCAGGTGGCCCAGTTCAATGCCGCCAACGGCTACGACCAGCCCCTGTTGGTCCAGTACTTCCGGCAGCTGGGCGAATGGTTCACCGGCAACTTCGGCTTTTCCATCAAGCTGAACCAATCGGTCAGCTCCCTCCTGGTGCAGCGGCTGCCGAAGACCATCATCCTCAGCCTGCTCTCGCTCATCCTCACCGTCATCGTGGCGGTGCCGCTGGGCATCTACCAGGCCGTCCGGCGCAACCGGTCCTTTGACTACATCGCCACCGGCTTTTCCTTCATCTTCTACGCGGCGCCCACGTTCTTCATCGGCATCATCATGATCGAGGTCTTTTCCCAAAACCTTGGCTGGTTCCCACCGGAGGCGCCGCAATCCAACGGCATCGGACCCATATTCGAACAGTTTGACGCCATGGTCCTGCCCATTGTCACCCTGGCGCTGCTGAGCATTGCCGGGTTCTCCCGCTACATGCGCTCCTCCGTGCTGGACAACATCGACCAGGACTACGTGCGCACCGCGCAGGCCAAGGGGGCATCGCCCCGGCGCGTGCTGTACCACCACGTGCTGCGCAACGCGCTGATCCCGATCATCACCCTGCTGGGCCTCTCTCTTCCGGCCCTGTTTGCCGGGGCCCTGGTGACCGAGTCCATCTTCAACTTTCCCGGCATGGGGCTCCTGTTCTGGCAGGCGGCCCAGTCCTCCGACTACCCTGTTGAGCTCGGCGTGGTGATCATCACCGCCTTTGCCACCGTTGCCGGGAACCTGCTGGCGGATGTCTCGCTGGCCGTCATCGATCCGAGGGTGAAGCTGTGAGTGATCCGGGCCGGGCAGAGGTGGAAGTTTCCGGCGAGGTGCCGTCCGGCCCGGTGCCGGTCGCCATCTCCGGCCTGCCCGCGGGCAGGGCCAAGAGCATGTTCCGGCTCGGCCTTGAGGTCTTCATCCAAAACAGGCTGGCCATTGTGGGGATCGTGGTGCTGGCCCTGGCCGCGCTGTTCTGCTTTGTGGCCCCGCTGTTCTACCGCACGGACCAGGTGACAGTGAACCTGCTGGAGACCAACCTGCCCCCGGGCCCGGGCCATCCGCTGGGCACCGACGAGACGGGCTACGACCAGCTCGGCAGGCTGATGGTGGGCGGCCAGGTGTCCCTGGCCATAGGCTTCGCCGCGGCCATCATCGCCACGATTGTCGGCACCGTGTGGGGCGCCATCGCCGGCTTCTTCGGCGGACTGGTGGACGCCGTCATGATGCGCATCGTGGACGCCATCCTCTCCATCCCGATCCTGTTCCTGCTCCTGTTCATCGTGACCATCGTGCGCCCGAGCGTCCCGGTCATGATCTTCGTCCTGGGCCTGACCGCCTGGCTGGTCCCGGCCCGCCTGGTCCGCGGGGAATCCCTCACGCTGCGGGTGCGCGAATACGTCCAGGCCGTGCGGGTCATGGGCGGCTCGTCCTGGCATTCGGTGCTCCGGCACATCATGCCCAACGTGGTCGGCACCGTCATTGTCAACGCCACGTTCCAGGTGGCGGACGCCATCCTGCTCATCGCCTATCTGGGCTACCTGGGCCTGGGCATTTCGCCCCCGGCCACGGACTGGGGCGGCATGCTCAGCAACGGCACCGCGTTCATTTTCCCCAACTACTGGTGGCTCATTTATCCTCCGGGGATCCTGATCATCGTGGTGGTGGTGGCCGTGAACCTGGTGGGCGACGGCCTGCGCGACTCGGTGGAGGTGCGGCTCCAGCGGCGCTGAAGGAGCTGGCGCCACCGGGCCCGCCGGCGTCGTACATGAGACACACGTCGTACATGAGACACACGTCGTACATCAGGCAAACAAGGGAAAGGTGCGCACCATGGCACTCCTTCAGATCACGGACCTCAGCACGGACATCCAGCTGAGCAAGTCGGTGGTGCACGCCCTGGACCATGTCAGCCTGCACGTGGACGCCGGGGAAACGCTGGGGCTGGTGGGGGAGTCGGGCAGCGGCAAGACCATGACGGCCATGTCCATTGAGCGGCTGCTCCCGCCCGGGGGCCACATCACGAACGGTGAAATCCTGTTCGACGGCGAGGACCTGGTGCAGCTGGAGGAGCCGCGGCTGCGGGAGATCCGCGGCGGGGACATCGGCATGATCTTCCAGGACCCCATGACCTCCCTGAACCCCGTCATCCCCATCGGCGACCAGGTGGCGGAACCGCTCCTGCTCCACCGCGGCCTGTCCAAGCGGGAGGCGATGAAGGAGGTGGTGGAGATGTTCGGGCTGGTGGGCATTCCCAGCCCCGTCCAGCGCACCCGGGACTTCCCGCACCAGCTCTCCGGCGGCCAGCGCCAGCGCGTCATGATCGCCATGGCGCTGATCTGCCAGCCCAAGCTGCTCATCGCCGACGAGCCCACCACCGCCCTGGACGTGACGGTGCAAAAGCAGATCCTGGAACTGGTGGACAGGCTGCGCCAGGAGTTCCACATGGCCATGATCCTGGTCACCCACGATCTCGGGGTGATCGCCGGCAGCGCCGACCGCGTGGTGGTCATGTACGCCGGAAAGGTGGCCGAGATGGCGGACGTGCACACCTTGTTTGCCGCGCCCAGGCACCGCTACACCGACGCCCTGTTCGAGGCGCTGCCCGAGCGCGCGGCCGGCACGGGCGAGCGGCTGTACTCGATCCCGGGCCTCCCGCCGGACCTGGTGGAACGGCCGCCGGCCTGCCGGGTCGCGCCGCGCTGCCGCTTCGCCGTCGAATCCTGCCGCGCCCGGGTGCCGCCCATGACCACCATCGCCACCCCGTACGGTCCCCAGGAGTATGCCTGCTTTGTCCCGCGCACCACGCCGCTGAAGGTGGCCGAACCCGTGGACCTGCGCACCACCGTGCCCGAGGCCGCGCGGGTCGAGGCCGCCGAGCTGGAGGCCGGAATGGACCTCTCCGAGGTGGGGGACACCGGTGTGAGGCACGACGCCGGACCCCGCGCGGGAGCGCCCGTCACCCAGGGCGCCGCCCACCGGGCGGCGGTACCGCCGGGGGAGGGGGCGGGGTCGGACGCGCGCGGCTGGGTGGCGCCCACCACTTTCATCCCGGCCGACGGCATCCCGCTCCTGCAGGTGCAGGGCGCGGTGAAGGACTTCCCCGTCACGGCAGGGGCCATCCTGCGCCGGCACGTGGGGGACATCAGCGCCGTGGCCGACGTCACCGTGTCCATCCCGCGCGGCACCACGCTGGGGCTCGTGGGGGAATCGGGCTGCGGGAAGACCACGCTGGGGCGGCTGGTGGTGGGGCTGGACGTGCCCACGGCAGGGAAGATCCTGTTCCGCGGGCGCAGGATTTCGCAGCTGCGCGGCAAGGAGGCGAAGGAGGGCCGGCGGAACGTGCAGTTCATGTTCCAGGACTCGTATGCGTCGCTGGACCCGCGCATGCGCGTGCGCTCCATCCTGCGTGAGCCCCTGGACATCCAGCATGTGGGCTCCCCGCGCGACCGCAACGAGCGCGTCGACGAGCTGCTGGCCGCCGTCGGGCTTCCGGCCCGGGCGGCGGAGAGGTATCCGCACGAATTTTCCGGCGGCCAGCGCCAGCGCATCGGCCTGGCACGGGCGCTGGCCCTCCAGCCCGGGCTGATTGTGGCGGACGAGCCCGTCTCGGCGCTGGACGTCTCGATCCAGGCGCAGGTGCTGAACCTGATGAAGGAGCTCCAGCGCGACCGCGAACTGACGTACCTTTTCATCAGCCACGACCTGTCCGTGGTCCGCTACCTCTCCGACGTCATCGCGGTCATGTACCTGGGCAAGATGGTGGAGGTGGGGCCGGCCGCGGCGGTGTATTCGCATCCGCGGCACCACTACACGCGTGGGCTGATCGACACCATACCGGTTCCGGACCCCATCGTGGAGCGGCAAAAGGCGAAGCTGGGCGTGCGCGGGGAGCTGCCGTCCGCCATGAACCCGCCCAGCGGCTGCCGCTTCCGCACCCGCTGCCCCGTGGCGCAGGAGATTTGCGCGAAGGTGGTGCCGCCGCTGCAGCCGGGCGGGGGATCGGTTCCCATGCCGGCTGCCGAGCTGGAGGCCGCGACGGCTGCCGCCGCCGCGGCCGGGACCATCCCGCACATGACCGCCTGCCACTTCCCCATCAACGGGCACGCCGCCGCGGACACCCTGGTCGAGGGGACGCTGACACCGGGCGCGTAGCTGCCTGGCGGGACAGGCGCGCGGGACAGGCGCCCCGGTGCACGCGCCGGGTGGCCCCCGTGGCGGGCGCCCGGCCGCCCGGTTGCCCCCGGCCTTGTCAGGCGCGTCCGGTACCCTGCTTGAATGACAAAACCCCGGATCGTGTTCGTGCACGGGATCGACGGCTACGGCGC
>Ga0134128_10008075_pt1 | contig 12666 bp, 12 predicted proteins | sample KB31754_FD_96462 | JGI IMG/M metagenome (GOLD analysis project Ga0134128, IMG submission 96462) | Terrestrial soil microbial communities with excess Nitrogen fertilizer from Kellogg Biological Station, Michigan, USA - KB3-175-4 | ecosystem: Environmental > Terrestrial > Soil > Unclassified ...
GACAACGGCATCAAGCCAGAGATTGAGGTCTTCGACCTCGCGATGCTGTACAACGCTGCGAATCTCGTGAAGAAAGGGCTGCTAAGGGAACGCCCTCATGTGCAATTTGTTCTTGGGGTACCCAATGCACTACCGGCAAGGCGTTCAATCTTCGACTTTCTGCGTTCGGAGCTCGCCACCGTGCTACCTGACGCAACCTGGGTGGCAGCTGGCATTGGACGGCACCAATGGGAGGTCAACCAATGGTGCCTGGAGACGGGTGGCCATTGCCGTACCGGACTCGAGGACAACCTGAAAATTGCGCCTGAGCGACTCGCGGCGAGCAATGCGGAACTCGTCCGTAAGGTTGCCGACGCCTGCGCCAGCTACAGTCGCCGACCGGCAACGCCCGCGGAGGCGCGGGTGATATTGGGACTCGCACCAGCACACTGAATCGGAAAATAGAGCGACCACAAGATCACGTTGTGCTTTGTCGACGGTCGACGGAGCGAACAAAGCGTCGAAGCTGCTACATCAAAGCAGGACGATTGGAAGCGTTCGCGGATGACAACTGTCGAAGCCGCGAGTACCGCAACTGACGCATTACTGTAAGTGCGTGTACCGAGTCGGAAAAGCGATCGCGGGGGACCTTGCTTCCGGTGGCCTTGAGTGAAGCCGCACCAATTACGCAGCGGACGAGGACGATGGACCTCAAGCTCGATGGCAGGAAAGCGCTGGTTACGGGTGCGGGCGGTGGCATCGGCGCGGCCATTGCGGCGACGTTGGCAGCCCACGGCTGTGTTGTGTACGTCGGCGATACCAACCTCGAAGCCGCGCGCGTCGCGGCCGCTGCGTGCGTCGGCAAGACTCAGCCAATCTTGCTCGACGTCGGCGATCCAGAGGCCGTCGCGCGAGTGATCGACCGCATCGTCCGTGAACATACCCGCTTCGACATCCTGGTGAACAATGCGGGCATCCTCAAGACCGGCCCCGTTGTGGAGTCAAGCACCAAGGATTGGGATGACGTCTGCCGCGTCAACCTGTCCGGAGTCTATTACTGCTGCAAGGCGGTCCTGCCGGCCATGCTGGGCCAGCGCTACGGCAAGATTGTGAATATCGCGTCTGTCTCGGCGTTCAAGGGGGGAGGGACGTTCGGTAATGTGCTTTACGGTACGACCAAGGCCGGAGTGGTCGCCCTTACCAAGGGTCTCGCGCGTGAACTCGCCCCGCACGGCATAAACGTAAACGCGATCGCGCCGGGAGTCACCGAGACGTCGATGACCAGCAGCCTCATGACGCGTCAGTCCCGCGATGTCGTACTTGCGTCGATCCCTGCCGGCCGGCTTGCGACAGTTCAAGACGTTGCCAATGTTGTGACGCTGCTTGCTTCAGACGCGTTCTCCTATGTGAACGGTGCAACCATCCCTATCGACGGCGGCTATCTCACGCGATAAGGTGTCATGCGAAACGTCAGTGGTGCAACCTAGATCGCATCGATTTACTCGCCCTGATCCGAAGTCGAGCAACAAGCGGTCCAACCGAAGGAGGAGATGAAATGGGCAATCCGAAGCCGAACGTCCATGTGTCGCGCCGCAAGACCAAACAGCAGCCTAAGTCAACCAGGCGCGAGTTCCTTGGTGACATTGCGAAGGTTACCGGCGCCGCGGTGCTTGGAGGACTCACTCCGTCGGCGGCGGGGGGTCAAGGCCAGGCACCCGCGGTCATAGTACGGAAGTTTACCGAATGGGGTTGGCCGTTGCCCTACGAGCCAATCTCCGCGAAATCCCAGGAGTGGCTACGAAGCAAGGGATGGTCACCACTTGAAGCAGCCTGGATGGTCGTGTGGTCCGGCCAGGAGATGATTGGTAACGTAACGCAGACGGAGAGGTTGCTCGCGAAGCGGGGTATCGATACCAAGTGGCGTAACACGGTGGCTGCCGGATTCTCGAACGAGGCGTTCATTCCGGGCCGTATACAGCTCACCAGCACAGGTGCTCTCGGCGTGCTAGCGCTGCTGTCGAACAAGGTTCCGACGTGCGCTTTCGCCGTGCAGTCACCGGGTATCACGCACGCGGCTACGGTGCCTCTCGACTCACCGCTCAAGAGCCTCGCTGACTTGAAGGGCCATAAGGTGTTGAAGCGTCCTGCAATCGTCGGCACGACTACCGGATCGACCAATCACTTCGGCTTCCTTGCGGCAGCAGCATATCTGGGCCTGAAGCAGGACGAGGACTACACCCTGCGAAGCATGCCGCCGGGCGATCTTGCGACGGGCCCGAAGGGTGTGGACGTCTTTACGCTTTGGGAGCCGCATATCTCTTACTCGACGGACGTGCTGAAGGTGACTCGGTTGCTCGAGTCCCTCAACCCTTATTACATCTACAGTGGTTACTGCTACTTGCGCCAGGAGGTCGAAGACCACGCGCCCGATGTCGTGCAGGCGGCCACCGACGCCTTTATCGAAGCGGTACTTTGGGCAAAGGCCAATCAGGAGCAGGCCGTCGCAGATCTCGCCAAGCAGCAAGCCTATGGGCGCCTCGGTGTTCCGCTGATCACGAAGATGTCGCAACGCTACCTCTTCTGGCCGAAACCCACGGTCTACTACCCCTTCGCCGACCCCAACGGCATCTGGCCAAAGGAGGAGTCCCGCATCAGCGAGTGGGCCTACGAAACGGGTGCGTCGAAGAACCGCGTTACCACCGAAGATTGGGTCAAGGTACGGCGCACTCGTTACATGGAGGCGACGTTCGACAAATTGGGATGGAACGTGCCACAGACGCCGCCTTTCCTGCCCAAGGATTTTGCAGGCGTAGGTAAGCTGCCTTACAAGCCGTATGGAGCTGCACTACTCAGCGGACCGGCACCGTTTCCCGAACCGGGAGAGCTAAAGCGGTCATGGACCTTCATGGGCAAGACATATCAGCCATGAGCACTGCAGCAGGTGCTGCGGCGCGCGTCGGTGGACGCGCGCCGGACCACAGCACCAATGCCCGAGACTCGATCCACACGGCAGGCGGCGGAGGGGCAGCGGCCATCGGGAACCCCTCCCCGCAGGCAGTCGCCGCCATCGTCGCACAGCTCGCGCCGCCACCCGTTCCGCGGTGGCGGCGAACGCTGTCACGAGTGAGTCATCTGTGGCTGCTCTTGCTCTTCCTCGTCGTATGGGAGTTTGTGAGCGTCTACGGAACAAGGATCAATCCGAACCTTAACGTGATGCTGCCAGCCCCAACCACGGTCATCTCTGCGGCCGCTGAATTGCTGCATCGCCACGTCCTGTTCACAAACATTTTCGCCAGCCTCTACCGAGTGCTTCTCGCCGTCGGCGTGGCCACCGGGCTCGGCGTGCCGCTCGGCCTTGCGATGGGCTGGTCGCCGCGCTTCCGCCGCGCGGTCGATCCGCTGCTCGAGTTCATCCGTCCGATTCCGCCGCTCGCATGGATCCCGCTCTCCATTCTCTGGTTCGGCATCGGCGACGCTCAAATCGTCTACATCATCTTTCTTGCCGCTTTCTTTCCAGTGGTACTCAACTCGATGGCCGGTGCGCGGGACGTCGACGCTTACCTGGTACGCGCCGGCCTGAGCCTCGGAGCACGGGGCGGCGAGCTGTTTCGAACGGTGGTCCTGCCCGCGGCACTCCCGCAGATCTTCACGGGAATCCGCGTCGGACTCGGCATCGGGTGGATGGCGCTGGTCGCGGGCGAACTGATCGCCGCGCCAAGCGGGCTCGGCTACATGATCAACAATGCACGAACCCTGTTCCGCAGCGACTACATCCTGCTCGGGATGGTGTTGATCGGAGTGCTCGGGCTGATACTCGACTTTCTAATGCGCCAAGTCATCCGACTCACTATGCCGTGGTACCACGGGAAATAGTCAGATCGCCATGAGTACAACTTCGTCTCAAGTAAGCGTCGAGAGCGTCAGCAAGGTGCACTACTCAATGCGGGGCGAGCCGCTACTTGCCCTCATCGACGTCACGTTCTGCGTCGACAACAACGAATTCTTCTCTATTGTGGGTCCGAGCGGTTGTGGCAAAACAACACTGCTCAATCTACTCGCCGGGTTTGAGGAACCGACACGCGGCGAGCTGCGCATTGGTAGCGAGCTCATCACGGCGCCCGGATGGGAGCGCGCGGTCGTATTCCAGGAATATGCACTGTTTCCGTGGTACAACGTTTACGACAACGTGTGCTATGGGCTGAAGCGTAAGCGCATTCCGGAAGCTGAGCAGCGCGCGATCGCCGAGCACTACATCGCGCTTGTGGGCTTGCGTGGATTCGAAAAGCGTTACCCGCGCGAGCTGTCCGGCGGGATGCGTCAACGGGTGAGCATTGCGCGCGCGCTCGCGGTGAACCCCTCAGTGCTCTTGATGGATGAGCCATTCGCAGCACTGGACATCCAGACGCGCGAGTACATGCAGGACGAGTTGCTGAAGATCTGGGAGCGCGAGCCGAAAACCGTCATCTTCATCACGCATAGCATCGACGAGGCGATCAAGCTGTCCGATCGGATCGCAATCATGGCACCGCGCCCCGGGCGTATCGTCGAGATTAAATCGGTCGAATCGCCGCGACCGCGCAGCCTCACCGATCCGACCGTGGCTGAGCTTGCTGGCGAGGTAAAGAATTGGCTTCGCCAGCATGCGTTCGAGTCCACCGCGGCGTGATCGCGCACTAGCGCAGCCACGCGGCGCTTATACCGCCGGTCGAATGACTGATGACGCGTGTCTTCCGATCGATGCCTACCCGATCTCCAGAACAACCTTCCCGATGGTGTGCCCCTCCTCAAGCATGCGGTGACCTTCGGCGACCCGTGCAAGCGGCAGGACGGCACTGACGTGGACCCGCAACGCACCGTCGTCGACCATCGCTGCGGCAGCCTCGAGCATGCGCGTCTGCGCGAGGCGTGCGGCGCCGTTGTTCAGGAACGACGGCGCGGTCATTTGCACGTAGCCGACGACCAGATTTCTCATTCGCCCCCGGTTGACGTCACCAAGTTCACACACGGTCGAAAGTATCGTGGCAATGCGCCCATACATGCGCAGGGCCGGAAATGAGTTGTAGAAAGATGAGCCACCGACCGTGTCGAGTACGACATCCAATCCACGTCCCCCGGTCCATTGCAGCGCGGCAGCGACAAAATCTTCACGTTTATGGTCGATGACGCACTCGGCGCCGAGGCCGCGAACGAATTCGGCCTTCTCGTTCCCGCGGATCGTTGTTGCTACGTGCGCGCCTCGCGCGCGTGCGAGCTGGATCGCAATGTGTCCAACGCCACCGGCACCGGCGTGAATCAGAACACTCTCACCCTGCGCAAGCGCAACGCGATCATAGAGCGCCTCCCACGCCGTGATGAATACGAGTGGTATGGCAGCGGCTTCCACCATCGACAAACCCCTGGGCTTCAGCGCAGCGTGCGCCTCGTGTACTAGCGTGTATTCGGCATACGTCCCAGCTTCGCGTCCCAGGCCGCCATTGAAGAAATACACCTCGTCGCCCGGCTTGAAGCGCGTCACCGCTTCACCGACGTGCTCCACAATACCGGCGCCGTCACAACCGAGAATCGCCGGCAGATGATCCGGGTACATGAAGTGCAACTTGCGCACCTTCGTGTCGAGAGGATTCAGGCCCGCAGCATGCAGGCGCACGATCATCTGGTGCGCATCGGCAATCTTCGGCAGCGGAACGTCATCCATTTCAAGCACCTCTGGCGAACCTGGTGCTCGCATCAGTATCGCCTTCATGCTCGTTACTCCTGTGCGGCGGCGCCTACGGAGCGCATTTGGACGCCGATCAATTCAAAATGGACAATATGGTGATGCCTACGTCAACCCCTGGCTTCGTAAGCGCGAACGCCGGAAGGGCATTGCAGTGCGTCGATAACGCATCGAGGCGTGGAAATCGTCCGCGTGGCACGAGTGCAGGATTGACGATTTGCGCGAAGTCGAACAACGTTACCGCGGTTACGTCTGCCAGCGTGAAGCGATCCAGCACCAGCCAGAGCCTGCCCGGACGCGCATCAAGCCAAGCCAGAGCAGAAGCGGCCTGGTCATCGTTATGCCGCACCCATGGTTCGTGCACCTTTCCCGGCGGACGCATGGTCGTTTCATACACCCCTGCGGTGACCTTCTCGATCGCGCCCAGTCCGCCTGCCACAATTCTCAAGACCTCATGGCGATCCGGTTCTGTCCGGGGCACAAGGGCGCGCGCAGGATCGACCAAATGATCGATGTAGTCGAGAATCGCAACGCTGTCAAACAGCACCTCGCCGGAGTCCAAGGCCAGTGCTGGAACTCGCCCTACCGGGTTATACCGACGAACCTCCTTCAAATCATGCCAGGCAGAAATCGGGCGATGCTCGTACTCGAGTTCGAAATGACGCAAAGCGATGGCAACGCGCCGCGTAAACGGCGAGCGGTAGCGGCCAATGAGAATCATGAGGAGGAGCCCCTTGGCTGGTCGGCGTCGAATTCACGCGCAAGGTCTATACCGGGAAGTCGAAACGATCACGCGTGGTGCCAGTAACGATACACCATGGATTACCCACGCATTCCCGATGTCCGCAATGCCGGCCGCATGTTTTGGGAACAGGCGGCTGAAGGGCGACTCGTGCTTCCGCATTGCGTGCCCTGCAATCGCGCGTTCTGGTACCCGCGTTGGCACTGCCCACATTGCGGATCTGCGGAGGTCGAATGGAGGACCGCCTCAGGACATGGCAGCGTTCACACGTTCACCGTCGTGCGCAGATCCGAGCATCCCGATTTTCGAGGACGGGTTCCGTACGTCGTGGCCATGATCGACCTGGATGAGCGGGTTCGGATCATGAGCAACGTCATCGGCTGCGCACCGGAAGCCGTGACGATCGGCATGCGTGTTCGCTGCATCGTTGAACACATCGACGACCAGCTGGGCGTCCCGCTGTTCGAGCCAACGCGCGAGGTTACGTGAGCGTGCGACCGTGCGGCGAAGCCGCGATCGTCGGCGCGTCCACCAGTGGAATCGGGTGGGCAACCGATCGAAACGCGATCGAACTGATGGCAGACGCCTCCCTGCACGCGCTGAAGGATGCTGGTCTAGAGGCCACCGACGTCGATGGCGTGTTTGCTGTGACGCCGTATCATTGGATGGCCTCGGTGACACTCGCCGATCACCTGGGTATCCAACCGAGCGCGACCGACTCAACGAACATCGGAGGCGCGTCGGCAATATCGCTTGCGGGACACGCGCTGCGCGCAATCGCGCTTGGACAGTGCGAAGTGGCACTCGTGGCGTACGGAAGCACGCAACGCTCGGATACGGGCAAGCTTGTCACCGGTGCCGAGGCCCTGTCGTTTGAATCTCCGTACGGCCCCCAGTTTCCGCTCTCCGGTTATGCGATGGCGACGCAGCGACACATGTTCGAGTTCGGTACGACGCGCGAGCAACTGGCGAGAGTGACCGTCGCCGCGAGTCAATGGGCGGCACTCAATCCCGAGGCACTGAAGCGCGAGCCGGTATCGGTCGCCGACGTGCTTGCTTCACCCCTCGTCAGTGATCCGTTGTGCAGGCTCGACATTTGCCTTGTCACGAACGGCGCCGGTGCGGTAGTTCTGGCACACCGCGACCGTGCGCGGAGTCTTCGTCGCCAGTCCGTCGCCGTCCTGGGTGCGGGTGAAAGTCACGACCATTCGTACTTGTCCAGCATGCGGAGCTTCGTCGCGACGGCCGCGCGGGATTCCTCGAATGTGGCTTACGAGATGGCCGGCCTGGGTCGTCAAGATATGGATTTTGCACAAATCTACGACGCTTTCACCATCATGGTCCCGGTCGGTCTCGAAGACCTCGGCTTCTGTCACAAGGGCGACGGCGGGCCCTTCGTGGAGCACGGTATCGGCCCGGGTTCGCGCCTACCCGTCAATACCTCTGGCGGCGGGCTTCGATACTGTCATCCTGGAATGTTCGGGATCTTCGCCCTGATCGAAGGGGTGCGCCAGCTTCGGGGCGAGTGCGGCGTGCGGCAAGTGCGCGATGCCCGGACTGGCGCCGTGCACGGATTTGGTGGCATCTTTGCGGGCAATGCAACACTGGTCCTTGGACGCGACTGCTAACTGTCGAATCAGGTTGTCCCGATGAATGCTCTTGCTGACTTGATCACGCGCTCGGCCGAACGGTTCGCAGATCGCATCGCGGCTGTGTGCGGCACGCACCACGCGACGTTCGAAGAGATGGAATTGCGCGCGAACACGCTCGCTAAAGCCATGTCGACATCGCTCGGATTACACAAGGGCGACCGGGTCGCCATACTTCTCCCAAACTGCATCGAGTCGATAATTACAGACTTCGCACTTATAAAGGCAGCACTAATTCGCGTTCCGATCAATTCGCGCTTCACCGCTCGCGAAATCGAATACATCTTGCGGCACTCCGGCAGCCGCGCGATCGTCACCGACAACACCCGTGAGAACGTAATCGAGTCGCTAATCAGCTCGCTACCGGAGCTGCGTCACGCAATCGTGATCGCGGGCTCACCGAAGGCCGCACCTTTCGTTCCGTGGGACGCAATCGCCTGCTGCAGTTGCGTCGAAGGGTATGCGATCGCCACGTCCGACGACGACGGGTACATGATCGCGTACACGTCCGGGACAACCGGCATGCCGAAGGGAGTCGTGACCACGGTGGCGTCGCGCTGGGCAGGTGTGCTCCATACTTATGCAAACGAGCTGTTCATCACTCCTGATGATGCCATGCTGCATGCGGCATCACTCGCCCATGGGAGCGGGACCAAGGTATTACCCTATTTTGCAAAGGGGGCCCGCTCGGTAGTCATGCCGAAGTTCGACCCACGCGAGTTCTTCCGCCTGGTCGAAGGGCAGCGTGTGACCACCACATGGCTGGTGCCAACAATGATCGGCATGCTGGTCGAGTCGTTTTCCGCGCAGTGCTCGCTGGGTACACTGCATACGATCTTCTACGCCGGCTCACCCATGCCGCGGCCACTTCTCCGTCGTGCGGTGGCCACATTCGGACCGATCTTCGTGCAGATTTACGGATTGACCGAAGCGCCCCAACCTGACCTGATCCTCAGTAAGAGCGATCATCAGGTGCAATTGGCCTTGGATGATCGCGGGCCATTCCCGGCAGGTCACCCCGCCATCGGCGTAAGCGTAAAGGTCCTCAACGATGCTGGCGAACAGGTTCCGTGTGGCGAAATCGGAGAGCTCGCCGTGACCGGGAAACACCTCATGACAGGCTACTGGAACGATCCCGCGGCTACCCAAGACACCCTCCGTCACGGCTGGTGCATGACGGGCGATCTTGCGCGACGCGACGCGCACGGACTTCATTACCTCGTCGGGCGTAAGCGGGACCTGATCATCTCCGGTGGATTCAACGTGTATCCAAAGGAAGTCGAGGACGTGCTCTACCAGCTTGACGCCCTAGAGGACTGTGCCGTCATCGGTGAACCTGATCCCCTGTGGGGTGAAGTCGTCCATGCGTTTGTGACCTGCAAGCCTGGCCTGCAGCTCACCGAAACGATGATCCTCGACCATTGCAAGCTACAGCTGGCGGAATACAAGAAGCCGCGTCGAATCTCACTGGTCGCTGCGCTACCACTCACCGCCAATGGCAAGCCTGATAAGAAGCGATTGCAGACGTTGCTTACAGCGTCCCCCGACGTGCACGGAGCCTCGCAATGACGTATGTGCGCATCACTGACTATCGGGAACGGGCAGAGACGCGCGATAAGATGGAGTGGTACAGATGCGACGAAACATCCCAGTTCGTCTGCATCGAGCGTTCGGTAGTTGAACGTTCACCCGAACCGGAATTCGACACGCGCGCACTCGCGAGCTGGATCGGGGTTCACGCGCGCACCTTCGGACGCCGGCAGGAAAGTACCGTCACCTATCTGCTCAAATATCCGGTGCCAGGAGATTTCTTCAACGAATTCGACGCTTGGTTTTCGTACGAGCACATGCCACTGCTTCTCGAGGAGCCCACTTGGTACGGTTGCGATTTCTTTCGGGCACTCGGACCGTCGTTGCACACATTTGCGGCCCTCCACTACCTGGAGCCTGGCGCACTCACATCGCAAGCAAGGGACCGATCGATCGCTACTCCCTGGTGGAATCGATTGAAGCAATACCCGTGGTTTGACAAAGGCTTTGTGCGCGCGATTCTACGGCGCGCGTAAAGCGATTCGAAGGGAATCTCCGATGCCCAGACGCGTTCCGATCTGCGAGGAAGCATTGCGCGACGCACACCAGTGCCTCTGGTCGACGCGTATGACCAACGAGATGATGCTGCCGATTGCTGGCCTGATGGACTCCGTCGGCTACGACGCAATCGACCTGATTGGTGGGGCGGTGTGGGACGTCTCCATGCGCTTCCTTCGCGAGGACCCGTGGGAGCGGATGCGACACGTACGTCACCTAATTCCCAAGACTCCCCTCAACGCCTGGGTACGCGGCCAAAGCCTCTGGACGTTCGAGGTGTTTCCGAACGATGTCGTCGAGCTTGCTATGGAGCGATTGTTCGCCAACGGCGTCCGTGAGATTGCTTTGTACGATCAGTTCAATGATCTGCGCAACGTCGAGGTTGTCGTTGCCAAGGCAAGGTCCGTGGGAATCGTCGTGCGGGGTGCGCTCGTCTTCTCGCGCAGCCCGGTGCATACGGATGCGTACTATGCTGGTAAGGCGGCGGAGTTCGTGCGCCTTGGCGCGGATCAGATCATCGTAAAGGACCCAAGCGGAATGCTCGATGTTCCGCGAGTTCGCTCCCTCGTCCCCGCATTGCGCTCGACAATCGGTACGGTTCGAATCAATATTCACAGTCACTGCATGAGCGGGCGTGCCCCGGACGTCCTGCTCGAGGCGGTCGATGCCGGTGCCGATACCGTTCACACGGCAATTTCACCGCTCGCATTGGGACCCTCCCATCCGCCGACCGAATGGATAGACGAACAACTTCGCGAGCGTGGATACGCGACCGATCTGGATCGTGATGCGCTCGATCGAATCGCGTCGTACTTCCGCTACGTCTGTCACCGGTGGCAGAAGCCGCTCGGAGCACCCATGCCGGACGATCCGCTTCTCGACGAACACCAGCTCCCGGGCGGTATGATCACGAACCTGCGCACCCAGCTGCGCGAGTGCGGGCTTGAGCAGCGGCTGACCGAGATCCTGACCGAGGCGGCCCAAGTACGCAAGGATATGGGATACGTCCCGGTCGTAAGTCCGACCGCGCAATTCATGCTGACCCAAGCCACGCTTAACGTGATGCAGGGCGAGCGATACAGGACCGTTCCGGACGAGTTACGCAAGTACGTTCTAGGCTATTACGGCACGCCCCCTGCACCGATCGCACCGGAACTCCTCGAACGCGCGGTACGCAAGGGCGATCGATTCGTGACTGGCAGGGCTGGTGACCTGGTGCCACTGGCGCTCGAGCATGTGCGCAGAACGCGTGGACCATTTCGCTCCGACGAGGATCTGTTGAATGCCGTGTTCTACGGGGACGAGATCCTCAAGCCATTAGTCGAAGCGCGAAACGGACACGATTACACGCAGTTCTACCGACCGGCCAACGCACTGTCCGATCTCGTGCGCGAGATAACGCGTCATCCGGATATCGCCTGCATGCGCATTAGTCGTGGCGACCACTTGTCGATGACCTTCGGCGCAATGTAGAGCCATTGGCACCGGTCACGATCGCAGGCCATAAAGCTCGAGCACTTCGGAACGACGAAGCAAAGCAGAAACCCGCGGTCTCCGGATTCGCCGTTCAAGCGCGCAGGAGATGAATGAGGTGGTCGCCGGCGCGGTGCCGAACATCGCGCCGAACGCCGCGCCAACGAGGGTGCCGCGCAGCATCGACAGCAATGATTGCCTGAGCTCGCCTTTCGACACCCGCATGTCGCGAACCCGCAGCCGCGTCTCGGTGGCTACGGGCCCTTAGCGGGATCCATTCGCCCCGGCCCAGGTTGAGGTGCTTGAGGTTCTCGGCATCGGTGCCGACAGTCCGAACCTGTTTAGATTACCGTCTGTCCCTCACCCCTTCGGAGACATAACATGAACATCGCCCTAAACGTCGGTCCCCTTGCCTCGCTGATCGCCGGCATCCTGATCCTCATCGTGCCGCGCCTCTTGAACTACATCGTCGCCTTCTACTTGATCATCATCGGCGTCCTGGGGCTCGTCGGCGCCAATATGGGACACATCGGACGAGTGATGTGACGGAGGACGTCGTACGTCGCGCTGGGTTGTCGGTACCCAGAGCGTGATCCGGCTCCGCCTCGAGAATCCGCGGGCCTCTCAAGTTGACGCAAGAAGCAAGACGCGCGAACGACGTTGTCGCCGGCTATACGCTGGAAGGGGTGCTCTGATGCGGCGCCCAGGTCCCGACGCCAAGCTTCGTTGATCGTCTGCGCTTCCTCCATGGTTCCGAAGCAGTGCACGTCATCGACGCCCGCCGCTCACTGGACATCCGCAAGGACTGCCTCGACCCGCCGAGCACTTGCGAGCAGCTGCTCGTCATCGCCGATGTCTGTAACGAAGCAGCCCTGCGCAGTTGGACGGATTTCCCCGCTTCGTAAGCGGGCCGCTTTGCGGGATTGAACTCGTGAAAGTCAGAATGGCGAGGGAACGCCACCCCGACAGCGTCGCAGTCGGCGTGACGCAGGGCCCCAGTCGCCGCACGACGGCGGTTA
>Ga0134128_10008076_pt1 | contig 12666 bp, 11 predicted proteins | sample KB31754_FD_96462 | JGI IMG/M metagenome (GOLD analysis project Ga0134128, IMG submission 96462) | Terrestrial soil microbial communities with excess Nitrogen fertilizer from Kellogg Biological Station, Michigan, USA - KB3-175-4 | ecosystem: Environmental > Terrestrial > Soil > Unclassified ...
CAGCGAAGACATAAATTATGGCAAAACCGACTACACCCGCAGGCGGCGCCGCGGCGCCGGAGAAAAAAGGCAAGAAGAAGCAGTTTAAGCGCAAGGAGCGCAAGCACGTCCCGCACGGGGTGGCGCATATCCAGGCGTCGTTCAACAACACCATCGTGACCATCTCGGACATGCAGGGCAACGTGCTCTCCTGGAAGAGTTCCGGGTCGCTGGGCTTCCGCGGATCGCGCAAGGGCACGCCCTTTGCGGCGCAGCAGGCGGCCATGAATGCCGCCAATCTGGCGCGCGATCACGGCGTGCGCAGTGTGGAAGTGCGGGTCAGCGGGCCGGGTTCGGGCCGCGAGTCGGCCATCCGCGCCCTGGCTGCCGCCGGCATCGAGGTCCGCCAGATCCGCGACGTCACGCCCATTCCGCATAACGGCTGCCGTCCGCCGAAGAGAAGGCGCGTATAACAAGATTGCTGTTGGCTATCGGCAAAGGCAAGTTGCCGGCGCCCAAGGGCTGAATTTCCATCGGGAAGAAGGGCCGCCATGCCTGTAAACCGATGAACAAAGGAGAAGAACATTGGCTCGCTACAAAGGACCAGTATGTCGTCTGTGCCGCCGCGAGGGCATGAAGTTGTTCCTCAAGGGGGCAAAGTGCTTCAGTGAAAAGTGTGCGATAGAAAAGCGCAACTTCGCGCCCGGGCAGCACGGCAAGGACCGTAAGGCCAAAATCGTGGGCTACGGCCTGCAATTGCGCGAGAAGCAGAAGGCGAAGCGCATCTACTTCGTCCAGGAACAACAGTTCCGCAATTACTTCGAGTTTGCCGCGCGCAAGCCCGGCGTCACCGGTGAATTGTTGCTGCAACAGCTGGAACGCCGGCTGGACAGCATCGTTTACCGCATGGGATTTGCGGTGGCCCGGCGGCAGGCGCGGCAGTTCGTGCGCCACGGTCACGTCGAAGTGAATGGCCGGAAGGTTAACATCCCTTCCTATGAAGTGAAGCCGGGGGATGAAATTGCCATCCGCGAGAAGAGCCGCACGTTGCCCATCGTCCAGCAGGCTATGGAGTACACGGCGCATCAGGCCGCTCCGGGCTGGCTGGAAGTGAATCGCGAGACGCTGAAGGGCAAGGTGATCAACCTGCCCAAGCGGGAAGACATCAACCTGCCCATCAATGAGCAGCTGATTGTGGAACTGTATTCGAAGTAGTCGGCGGCGCCTGACTGCTGATTACTGGTTTTTGGCCCAGAAACATTTCGTGCCAGATCCGCCTTTTTCGGCGCTGGAGCCGGCTGCGGGCCAGCCGGCAAGCCGAAATTGAGCAGCATGGCCGAAGAGGAGAAAAATGCAAATGCTTTGGAAAGGTTTTCAGAAACCAAAACGGCTGGCGGTTGACACCGAAGGCCTAACTGACAAGTACGGCATGTTCTGGGCGCAGCCCTTCGAACGTGGCTTCGGAACCACTATCGGCAACGCGCTGCGCCGCGTGCTGCTGTCCTCGATTGAGGGCGCGGCTGTCACCGCCGTCAAGATCGAGGGCGTGCTGCACGAATTCCAGTCCATTCCGGGCGTGGTGGAAGATGCCACTGACATCATCCTCAACCTCAAGCAGGTGCCGTTCAAGCTCAACGGAGAAGGTCCCAAAGCCATTTACCTGCGCGCCGACCAGCCCGGGGTGGTCACTTCCGGCATGATCGAGGCTGACGCCGATGTTGAGGTGCTGGACAAGGACATCTATCTCGCTACCATCAGCGAAGGCGGCAAGCTGGACATGGAAATGCGCTTGAAGCGCGGCCGTGGTTATGTGGCCGCTGACAAAAATTTCGATGAAGACCTGGGCCTTGGCTTCATCCCCATTGACTCCGTGCACTCGCCGGTGCGCAAGGTCAACTACACGGTGGAGGCTGCCCGCCTGGGCCAGATCACCGATTACGACAAGCTCACCCTCGAAGTGTGGACGAACGGCTCGGTGCTGCCAGCCGATGCCATTGGACTGGCTGCCAAGCTGCTCAAGGACCACATGAACATCTTCATCAACTTCGAGGAGGAACTGGAGACCATGGCCAGCTCCGAAGAGCGCAAGCCGGAGATCCGCAACGAGAACCTGAACCGCTCCGTCGAGGAGTTGGAGCTTTCGGTGCGCAGCTACAACTGCCTGAAGAACGCCAATATCCAGACCATCGGCGAGCTGGTTCAGAAGACCGAGGCGGAGATGCTGAAAACCAAGAATTTCGGCCGGAAGTCGCTCAACGAGATCAAGGAAATCCTGGCGTCGATGGGCCTCAGCCTGGGCATGAAGATTGACGAGCACGGCAATGCTGTGGCTGTCGCTCCTCCGCCCCAGGCAGCCGCATTGGGCTCGCCGATGTACGGAGAAGGGCAAAATTACTAGGAATTGACGATTCAGGATTGAAGATTGACGATTGCGGCGGCTAGGAGCTGTCCGCAGTCGTCAATTCGGAAATCCAATGAAGGATTCTTATGCGTCATCTCAAAGCAGGATGGAAACTGGGCAGGAACACCAGCCACCGCCGCGCCTTGCTGCGCAACCTGGTGACTTCGCTGATCATGGAAGAGCGGATTGAGACCACGGTGGTCAAGGCCAAGGCCATGCGCCCGCACGTGGAGAAGATGATCACGCTAGGCAAGCGTGGCGATCTGGCGGCACGCCGCCAGGCCGGCGCCTACCTGATGACTCGCGCGGCCGTGGACAAGTTGTTCGAGCTTTCACCACGTTTCGGCGATCGCCAAGGTGGCTATCTGCGCATCGTTCGCACCGGGTGGCAAAAAGGCGACGGCGCCGAAAAGGCATTCATCGAACTTCTGGGAGCCGAGCGCGTGGTCGAGGAAAAGCGCCAGAAACGCGCCGAACTTCGTGCCAAGCGCGCTGCCGATGCCAAAAAGGCCATGGAAGAGGCGCAAGCCCAGCAGCAAGCCGAGGGCGGCGGCGAACCACCGGCGGGCGGGGAAGAGAAGGAGTAGCGAGCACCCGAGAGAAGCCTACCGCAAAGATATCGCTTGTTGCGAACGCACCCGACTTGGGTGCGTTCTTTTTTGCTGAACGCCTGATCCAGGGAAGGCCCTAAGGAGAGCTGTGGCCGGTGCACCGCAGTACCCCAAGATAGGCGCTCCAGGGCCCCACCGCCTGGCGGTACTGGTGGGCCATAATCCTCGAAATCTGGTGAAGATGAGTCAGGTCATGAGCCGCCCAGGTGGCCAGCAGCTCTGAAAGAGTCACCACACCCAGGGCAGGATGTCTTCCACGCCGCTCCAGGTCCTGCGGCCGCAGGTTCAACGTCCGAAGCTCCCGCAGATTCTCTGATCTCACTCGGGCAAATTCATCCAAGAGCTGGCCTAGCGACTTACCCTGGCTCTCCCGCAGTTGTGCGATTCGGTCAAACGGCACAAACGTCTTTGCCTCGCCAAATTGCAGGATCATTCGCGCGCGCGGCATCCAGTCCGTACGTTCGCCGTGAATCAGATGGCCAATCACGTCGAATGTGGTCCAGGTGTTGTTACCCTCATTTCGCGAGGTCCAGGCTTCGGGCAGATCGCGCAAAAGCGCATTCAGAGCGGCCGGGGTGCGGGTGAGAAGCGAGATCGTGTCTTGCAAGTCATGTCTCATACTGCTTCCATTCCTAAATAGTCGTGTTTAAAGCTCTGATGTGGAAACAGCCGAGCTGGTTCCGCATGTTTTATGCATGGGTTCCATGCCGTTAACCACCAGCAAGAAACCTATTTAGCAGCCTGAGCACCAACGTACCTGTACCTTTCGCATCAACCCCTTCTCCTCGCATTGGCGCTAAACTTCGCTTAGAAGTATGGCAGTTCAGAAAAAATGGATCGGACTGGGCGTAGGCGGTCTGCTCGTGCTCTATGCTGTGGGCACGCTGATCTGGCTCGCCAATCAGCCCCCGATCCTGTCGCGATCCGAACAGAAGGATCCGCTCTCCGGTTATCCGTTGGAGGTGCGTTTCAACCCCATTCGCGACCGTTCTCCGGAAAAGCCCGGCGACGAGATGCTTACTGCCATGCAGCAAGGCAAGTGTTCGCAAGAACTCGCGGACTGGTTCAAGGATTACCGCCGGCAGTATGCCGTATTCATCTGCAAGTCGGAAGATCAGCACCCGCTGGTTTCCTGGTCGCTGTTTGATCGCGAAGATGAACCGCCCCTGGTCATCCTGCACTACCACGTCGCCCGCCGCGATGGCCAAAGCACCTATCCTGAGGACCTGTGGCTCACCACCATGCAGAAAGACGGCCGCTGGGTAGCCACCAAGTACGGCGCGTTGTACTAAGCGGGCTTCTTGCTCCGGCCTCCCGCCGGCCTTCACTGAGGCCGTCAGTTTTAATCGGTCAGCTTAAGACACTGTACAAGGTCTCCTGGGTCCAGACGTCTTCGCCTGTGCAGTGACCGCAGTTCGCCTCAGCGTGGTAAAAAGGCGCATGGCTCCTCGCCCCAGTGAAGCCGGTCCGTCTGAAACCTCCCGCAACCTGTACGTCTTTGGCGCCACCTCCTTCTTCAACGACACTGCCAGCGAGATGGCCTACTGGATCGTGCCAGCTTTCCTGCTGAGCTTGGGCGCCGGGCCGGCCAAGCTGGGGCTCATCGAAGGCGTGGCAGAAAGCGTCTCCTCATTCGCCAAGCTGTTTTCCGGGCTGCTTACGGATCGCGTGCGACAGCGTAAGCCGCTGGTGGTCTTCGGCTATACGGTGGCCAACGTTCTCAAACCCGTGCTGGCGGTGACCACAGTGTGGTGGCAGGTGCTGCTGGTGCGCTTTGGCGACCGGCTGGCCAAGGGGGTGCGCGGCGCGCCCCGGGACGTGATGCTGGCTGAATCGGTGCCGCGGGAGAAGATTGGTTCTGCCTTCGGGCTGTTGCAGGCCATGGACTCAGCGGGCGCTATTGCTGGCCCGCTGTTGGCGCTGTGGCTCCTCGTGCATTTAAGCTTTCGCGGCGTCTTCTGGACGGCCGCTGTGCCCGGCGCAATAGCGATTCTGGTGGCGGTTTTCGGCATTCACGAGACCGGAACACCGCCGCCACAGCATGGCTCCGAAATTGCTACGGGGGTAGGTGACCCTCGGACTGAAAGTTCGGCAGCGAAAGCCGTTGCCACTGACGCGCCGGCCCTGCAGGGACTCACGCGGCAACAAACCGCGGTTCACCTGCCTGCAAGCTTTTACTACCTGCTGTTTGCGGTAGGGCTGTTCTCCTTAGGGAACTCCAGCGACATGTTTCTCGTGCTGCGTGCGCATGACGCCGGCATCCCTACCCGGCACGCGCCGTTGCTGGGCCTGGTATTTAATGTGACCTATACGGCGCTGTCGTGGCCTGCGGGCCGGCTGGCAGACCGCCTTTCCAAGCGGGCCATTGCCGGGGCCGGGTACCTGGTGTTTGCCGCTGTTTATTTTGTCTTTGCGCTGGCGCCTTCGCGGGGAGCTCTGTGGGCCGCCATGGCCTGCTACGGGCTGTTCTACGCCCTTACGAATCCCGTGTTGCGTGCCCTGGTGGCAGAAACAGCGGGAGCGAAAGTGCGCGGCCGCGCCTTCGGTATCTTCTTTTTCGTCACCAGCGTGGCCGCTCTGCTCTCCAGCATAATGACTGGGGAGTTATGGAAACACTACGGCGCACAATTGCCATTTTATTTTTCAGCCGGTCTGGCGACGGTGGCCGCAGGAATGTTGCTGACGGTCGGGTTATTTCAGCGGCAGGGATGCTGACAACAAGCAATCAGCTTTCGCCGACAGTTACCGTGGCTTTTTCCCCAAGTTGACGGACCCGCCGTTTCCGCAACAGGGCGAACAGGAACAACTGCACCAGCAGCGCCGCGCTGCTGTCCAGGTACACGTCGTGAATGCTCCCGGTGCGGGAAGGGAGGAACGTTTGGTGCCATTCGTCCAGACTGGCCACTGCGGCGGTCATGAAGAACGCTATGACTGCCCAGGAAAACGCCCACGCCACGGTGCCAGAACGCAGCGTGGCGCGCCACGCGCGGAACAAGAGCCAACTCAGCACCGCATAACCGGTAAAGTGACCCACTTCGCGCAGCGCGGTGTTCACCCAGCTTACGCCTGACGAACTGACTGATCCCAGAAACCAGCCCACAACCTGGTACAACACGCGCCCTGTGTTCTGGAAAGACAACCAGGGAGTGGACTCGATCGCAATCAGGATCATCCACACGATGGCCGGGGTCCACTCACGCCAGGGAAACTTGGTCTGCTGGGAAACAGGCTTAACGGAAATAATGGGAGCTTGCTGCACGTTTCAGGATAGCATTCGGCAAATGTGAAACGGGGCAGTGCTGTTTTGCCTACTCCAGGCGGTAATTCGGCGCTTCGCGGGTAATGATCACGTCGTGCACGTGGCTCTCGCGCAAGCCGGCCATGCTGATCCTCACAAATCGCGCCTTCTGTTGCAATTCCGGGATGCTGCCTGAGCCGCAATAGCCCATGCCGGAGCGCAAACCGCCTACCAGTTGGGTCACAATCATGGCGATGGAACCCCGATAGGGCACGCGTCCCTCAATGCCCTCGGGAACCAGCTTGGCCAGGCGGTTCTGGTCACCTTCTTCGGTGGCCATGCCCGTGGAAGCCTCGCCCCCATCTAGTTGCTGGAAGTAGCGCTCGGCTCCCGCCGAACCGGCGGCCATAGCGCCCAGCGAACCCATGCCGCGATACTGCTTGAACGAGCGGCCCTGGTAAAGAATGGTTTCGCCCGGGCTCTCGTCGGTGCCGGCGAACAGCGAGCCAATCATGACCACAGAAGCGCCAGCAGCCAACGCTTTCGTAACGTCGCCTGAATACTTGACCCCGCCGTCCGCGATGATGGGAACCTGCGCCTCGCGCGTGGCGCGGTAAGCTTCCGCGATGGCTGTGATCTGCGGCACCCCAGCGCCGGTTACGACCCGAGTGGTGCAGATGGAGCCCGGCCCGATGCCCACTTTGATGGCATCAGCGCCGCTGCGCGCCAACTCGCATGCCCCGTCAAATGTGCCCACATTGCCCGCCAGGAGATCCACTTCCGGCAGTTTCGACTTGATGGCTTTGATCGCTTCCAGCACCCGGCTGGAGTGGCCATGCGCGCTATCAATAGCCAGCACATCCACCTTGGCTCTGGCCATCTCCTGCGCCCGCTCCAGGTAGTCGCCGGTGGCGCCAATGGCCGCTCCCACCCGCAACCGACCGTGCGAGTCTTTGGCGGCGTTGGGATATTTCAGCTTCTTCTGGATGTCCTTGACCGTGATCAGGCCCTTGAGGTTGTACTTGTCATCCACCACCAGCAGCTTTTCCACGCGATGCTTGTGCAGGATCTTTTCGGCATCTTCCAGCGTGGTGCCCACGGGAACGGTGATCAGGTTCTCTTTCGTCATCACCTTGCTGATGGGAACATCGGTGCGAGTTTCGAAGCGCAGATCGCGGTTGGTGAGAATGCCCACCAGCTTCTTGTTCTTGGTGATGGGTACGCCGGAGATTTTGTACTTGCGCATGACTTCGAGCGCGTCCGCCACCTTGTCGTCGGGCGACATGGTGACCGGGTCCACGATCATGCCGCTTTCCGAGCGTTTGACCTTGTCCACCTCGTTGCCCTGCTGCTCAATGCTCAGGTTCCGGTGAATGATGCCCATGCCGCCCTGCTGCGCCAGGGCAATGGCCATGCGCGACTCAGTCACCGTATCCATGGCCGCGCTGATGATGGGAATGTTCAGCGTTATATTGCGCGTGAGCCGAGTCTGTGTGTTGACCGTAGCCGGAGTGACGTCGGAGCGGGCGGGCAGCAGCAACACGTCGTCGAAAGTAAGTGCCTCAGGCACCGGAAAATGAATCATAGGTCTGGCGCTCGCGTGGGGAGATAAACCTCTATTCTAGAGAGGCTTCGAGGTTTCAGCAAATCGCGGCTGGAGCACGCCAAACTTGCCGCTGCTGCTGTTTGCTCGTGTATCCCGGATCAGCGGCAGCGCCGGAACACTGCTATCACTTCACGTCGGCGGTGGCCGGTTTTGGGTAAGAATAAAGCTGCCGCGAATCGAGGTTGCGCACACTCCCGCCAAGATCCCCCAGCTCAACATCAACAGCCAGGGGTAACCCGCTGGACGATAGGAAAACTGAACCGTATTTTGTCCGGCTGCGACCCGCAGCGCGCGAAAAATGAAATCGCCACCGAATACTTCCGCTGGCCGGCCGTTGACCCGTGCTCTCCACCCTCGCGCCCAGCGGTCCGTAACCAGCAGCCAGCCGTCGCCAGGGGAGTTCACCTGAAAATCCAGGTGGTTGGGTGTGTAACGGAGCAGGTTCACCTGGACGCGCTCTGCCGCTGGCAGGCGCAGGATGTCGCGAACGCCTTCGCCGTCCTGGGACGTTTGCAGGTTGTGTTCGCGAATGTTCGGCATGTCCTGGGGGCGGTGGACCAGCGCCACGGGCGCTCCCAAATCCTCGCTTCGCCGCACAAAGGCGGCGTAAAACGTGTCCGTGGGCGGAAGCAGAGCCGCGTCCCGCGCAAACCAAATGCGCTCGCTTCCGGTGCTCATGCCCAGCAGTACAGGATGATTGGGAAAGTCCTCCTTAAACCGATTAGTCATTACATCGTAGCCGGTCAGGGTCGCAACCCGCATCGGGACATTGTGATTGTTGTGATAAGGGTCAATCCAGCGTGTGAACTGCAGTTCGCGGTTCAGACCGGAACTCGTCTGATCCAGCTTGCCGTCATGAGCGGCATTGATGTTATCCCACACCGTGCGGGCGCGAATGTTGCCGGAAACGGTTGCCCGGCTCGCCAGGCTGAAGCTGGTCAATCCGTCCACGAGAGCAAGCGCAACCAGCATAACCGGCAGAACGCGCCGTGCTCTCGGAATGCCAAGCGCGATAAGTGCAATCGCGATTGTTCCCAGCCAGGAAATAGCCAGGAACGTGGTTGCTCTCTGAAATAGCGGACCCCGGTTGGAGACATTCAGAACCACGTGAGCGTAGGCCGCGCCTGCCGCGCCTGTGGTAATCAGCGCCGCTGCCAGCAAGCGCCGCAAGGTGGGCTTCGACCCGCTGTTCAACGCAGCCTGAACGTGTTGCATGCCAAGTATAGCGAGCACAACAACACACATCATGGCATAGGCGCGAAATTCCCCAGGATGGCGAAAATAGCGAGTGGGCGGAACATAATCATAGACCCAGCCCCGGACCGGCGTTTGGCCACCAGCTGCGCAGAGCACGGCAAACATGCTGATGCCCAGCAGCCACCATCGCCAGGCCGAAAGCGGACGCTCCAGAAACGCGAATAAGGCCAGCACGGGAATGAGCGCACCTAGGTAGATATTCGTGAACGATCCGTCCGTGGTAGGCCAGAGGCGGGTGTAATAAATGTTTATGTTATCCAGGTAGGTGCTGCTGAAAGTGTCGAGCGCCCCGGGCGGCATGGGCATGGAATTGATGGCGTCCTCGCGCGCCCGCGGTCCAACCCGGTCGCTGTAGCCGTGTCCTTCGGAGAAGAAGGCCACGTAGGACGGGGCCAGAATGGCGGTGCCAACCAGCGCCACCAATACCAATGAGGCCAGGCATAGTGCCAGTCGCCGCAGCGTGCGAGCTGAATTGTCGGCAGCTTCCGCCGGAACTCGACCGGCACACACAAACCTGCCCGCTGCCCACAGGAACAGGAAGCCGGCCGTCAGGATGGTCAATTCCGGATAGCCCCCCAACGCGGACGCTCCCCACAATGCGGCGGCTTCCACCGCCGCCCATAGGCGGCCAGTCCTGAGCGCCACATCAAAACGCCAGAGGATCCAGGGAATCCAGGCAAAGGAGTAAATATGGGAGGTGTGTCCAGCATGTCCGGTGTAAAAGCCGCAGAACATCACCCCCACGGCAATGGCGAGAGCCGCCCAAGGCCGCAGGTCGAAAGAACGCGCCAGGAGAAAAATGCCCACTCCACCCAGATACCAGAACAGAAGCACGTAGGCGCGGAAGGCGACCTCGGTTCCGCCCCCGAGGAATCCTACGAGTATGGCCAGCGGAGAAGTAGCGCCGAATTCGGGCTCGGCATAATCGGGACTTCCCGCGCTGGACCAGAGGTTCCAGCGGAGGATTTTTCCGGCGCGAGCGTGATCAGCCACCAGCGTGAACGCGGGAGCGAAGAATCCTTCCGCGTCCCAGACCAGAGTGTTCTCTCCGGTGACCAGCTTTATGTTTCCGGCCAACAAGACTAGGGCCAACGTGCACAAGGCCAGCACGGAGGAAACGACGCAACGGCTCGCAACTCCCCTCCGCCTTTCCTGGCCGCACTCCATCACGGCTGCGCTTGCGCTTACCAGTGGTTTTACGTCCAAGACGCCCCCGAATGCATCGCGTTGCCCGAGTTGTACGCCAGTCGGGGCGCGCCGGTCAATCAGGATCCATGCTGTTACCGGAGGGAACATGTGCAAGCTTGACGGCACAAACCTGGTCGTTCAAAATGCACCTTCCTGTGACCGAGTTCTCCTCCACCAAGCCAATTTCGCGTTGGGAATGGCTGGTCCCCGGCGCCATTGCTGCCGTCCTGATGGCTTGTTGTGTCCTGATTTCTCCCAAAAAGCCGGTGTGGTTCGACGAGGTAATTACGTGGATTGTCGCCACCGATCCCTCGCTTCGGCACATGCTAGACAGCATCGCTACCTCGGCCGACCTGCCAGCGACTTACTATCTCTCAGCACAACTCTGGCGACACATATTCGGCAGCGGGGCGTTGGCCCTTCGCCTGCTCTCAGCCGTTGCTATTTCCGGGGGAGTGCTTGCCTCCTGGGCGGCGCTGCGACGCAGTTTCAGTTTCGCTGCCACCGCCTTTGCGCATGTCGCTATATTTTGCACGTCGACCGTGCTGCTCTTTCAGGATGTGGAACTTCGGTCGTATGGCGTTTTCATCGGTGTCATGGCACTTGCGCTTCTGCTTTACGCCCGCGTGGCAAACTCCTCCCGCGCAACGGCCAAGCTGCTTATCTTAACCGCCTTCTGTCACGGGGCATTGGTGCTGTGCCATATCTTTGGGTTGGCTTACAGTGCTGCTCTCCTGCTCGCCCTTTGTATCTGCGACTTCCGCTCCGGGCGCTTGCGTCCCCGGGTTTACGCTGCCATCTGCGCCGGGTGGGTCGCTTTTGTTCCCTCCATAATCCCCCTGATCCGCCTTGTACACGTGGGGCGGACCCACAGTTGGAGTAATTCACCAGGCCTGATGGATTTGTTACCGGTGTACGCCTGGCCAGATCTGCCCATCTTGATAGCAGCAACCTGCCTGCTTCTAACGTTATCCCTGGCAGGCATTTCGCAATGGCCGGCCACGACGCGAATGCGCGTGTCATGCGGTGTTCTGGCGCTCCTCTGCGTCGCCGAAATCGTCCTTAGCCGCCTCGATGCGAGCTGGAGTGCCATCACTTTCGCCGTCGTCAGCGGTGTTGCTGTGCTAGCATGGGGTCCGCCTTGCGCAGGCCGCGCCAGCGCCCGATCGCTGCTTTATCTCTCTCTCGCCTTAATTGCCCTGCCGCTCGGGTTCTTTCTGGCGGCCCGCTTCATACCTCCTATGTTTGTGCCCCGGTATTTTCTTCCCACGATCTTCGCGTTTCCCATCTTGCTGGCAGCCTTTTTTGATAACGCTCTTGCCTGGTTTGGCGCAGCAAACCGTTTTCACCGGACCGCATTTGCTGTCGGGTTGATCAGCCTGCTCATAGCTCCCCTATACGGTGCGGTCAGGCTCCCGCCCAACGATGTCCCCTCCAACGGCGTCAGCGCCTCCGCTCTGGAACAATTGGCTCCGAATGGCTTGACCATCCTCGTGGAAGATCCCTTTGCCTTCCTTCCCCTCTACTTCCATTCTCGCGGTGTGCGCACGTATGTCTACCTGTTGAACCGGCATGCCGCGGAAGCTAGTCGGTTCAGTTCGGCGGTCATCAATTTTGACTTGCTGCGGCGCTTAAGCTCTTACGGCTACCTCGAGGGTCACGTCTTACCGCAGCAGGAATTCCTTGCAGCGACACCCACTTTTCTCGTCCTCCACAAGCCGGGATTCGCTTGGTTCGACCTCACCCTGGCTAACAACTCCGGTTATAGTTGGCGAACTCTTGGGCAGGTGAACGGCTCCGTCCTCGTCCAGGTACACCGTACCAGCTCCACGGTAGTACCCGATTTTCCTCGATAGAGGTCCTGGATTCCAAGGTAAGGAAGGGGGGCTCGTTCTGGTCCAGATCCGGCCGGTTGCAAATAGCGAGGTTTGCGGCGACCACCAATGGTGTGATTGGGCTGGCGTTGAGAGATACTTTCCATCTTTTGCGGCTGGCGCGCATATCAGCCAGGGCACCGCCAACGTTGAAAAAGCCAAGCGCTCCCAGTGATGGCCAAGCGGTAATTACGGAATCCCCTGAGCTTCCTGGGTCGCCGTTTGGCCGATGCAACGTCAGCCGCCCTCAGTCTCGAACTGACGCATTCTCTAATCAGTTCCGTGCCGTGATATTTTTTGGGGGTGCGAGTGTGGAAAAGCGGCGCGCAACTTTGGCTTCTGACCGCCATCCTGCTGACTGTTGCCATGCTGCTTGGGCGCACCGGACCGGGTACCTACAGTCCAGCTGCCCTGGCCCTGGTGGGCATTTCCGTTTTGACCCTCGATAGCGGCGGTGCGTGCTCCAGTTTACCAGTCCATTTTGCCCATCGCTCTGGCAGCCAAAAAACGAC
>Ga0134128_10008078_pt1 | contig 12664 bp, 20 predicted proteins | sample KB31754_FD_96462 | JGI IMG/M metagenome (GOLD analysis project Ga0134128, IMG submission 96462) | Terrestrial soil microbial communities with excess Nitrogen fertilizer from Kellogg Biological Station, Michigan, USA - KB3-175-4 | ecosystem: Environmental > Terrestrial > Soil > Unclassified ...
GGCAAACTGGCAGACCGTCGAACGGTATGTGCAGCGGCAAGGGCAGCCTCACGACGATCTCCGGCAGCTCCGAATGTTTTAGTTCTGTGATACCCCGCAGCTTGCTGCGGGGAGCTTCATTGACTGCTCCGTTCGTCCTGAGGCTCTCGAAAGATGAACGGGGGTTTTCCGCAGCCTGCTAGAGCGGGCCTTATGCAGACGCTATCGATTGCTGGATTTCTTTCACAGCTTTGCCGTCCTCCTGCAGGTCTCTCTCCCCAGTTTCTGTGGATAAATCTGTGCGCAACTCTCCTCGCGATGCACGAATCTGCGAAATGCACCTTGCGAGACCTTTTTGCCTATTTTTTAATCATTGTATAGAAATAAGAATGAGACACTACATTTAGTGGTCTTGGATCGCTTCGGAATAAAACTTTTGAAAAAGCTGGTTCATTCTATGTTTGTTCGCTTCGTACCGTTAAAATTTTTACCCGGTCGAAAAGTTATCTACAGATAACCCAGTCCCTATTGACAGGTAGAGGCAATGGGTGTTACCAATGGATACAATATGAAATCGAAGGATCTCAAAGAGATTCGAGAAGAATTAGGCCTCACGCAACAACAACTTGCCGAGGCCTTACACACGACTCGGGTGTCTGTGGCACGTTATGAAGCCGGTATGCGCCGGATTCCCGGTGTCATATCGGTGGTGCTGAGTCAACTGCGACAGAAGACCTCTATTCCAATGGCCGGTCTTGTTGCAGCTGGCTCCCCCATCGAGCCGGTACCGCAAGCGGGACTCGTGGAGGTGCCGCCGAGTATGTTGCGAGGTGGAGATTCCTTTGCGTTAAAGATCAAAGGAGAATCGATGAAAGATGAGGGGATTTTGTCTGGTGATCTCGTGGTTGTGCGCAAACAAGGCACGGCCAGAAACGGGCAGACTGTCGTTGCCCTGGTCAATGGCGAGGCCACGATCAAGACCTATTTCAAGAGGAATACACACATCGAACTTCACCCAGCCAATGAAACGATGCAGCCGATTATCGTCCAATCGTCGGACGAGTTTCATATCGAAGGGATCGTCATCGGCGTCATTCGCCATTGCGCTGTCTAATACTCAAAGGGAGGGGACGATGATCGCGACAGAGCGAACAACCCTAACGAAAGACCATTTGATGGATTTGGAAAGAACAGTGGCAGCGCTGGACACCCGGCTACAGAGCATCCAGTGGGGCTTGCACCGAGGCACGGCAGGCTCGTTGGTAGAACGTTTTCGAAACTTAATGCGGTCCAAGCAGGGAAGCCGGTTCATGTCGACAGTCTGCAATCAACAGATACGCTCGAATACAAAGCTGGCGAATTATGACGGTCCAAGAGTATAGTGCACCATCAGTGACAACAGGCCCTTGTTCCGATTGTGTGGAATAGTCGCCGAGTGGCGGATGAAATCGATCAACGACTTTACGCACTCGACGGTTCAACTCTGCCCAGCTTGTTGGAATGCCTATCGTCAGTAACAAGTCTTCACCGACGGATGCTGCGAATAGGAGAAGGCTAAGGCGTGGTGGGCGCGGGCACAGAAGAGAGACGAGCAACAGCCCAATTGCCGCTCTCAAGTATAGAGCGTCTCAGCCACAGGCCCGGTCTCCTGTCCAGGGCGCCAAAGGAAGGAATGAAAGATCTCGTGCACCATATGGTTTCATTGAATTTATCTGATGGGCTGATCATGTTGTATGGTCATCCGGTTGCCTCGAAAATTGCTTTATAGGCTCTCGTCAATCACGCACTGACCGGACATCCGGTCGTATATCTGGACGGAGCTCACACATTCGACGCGTTGGTTATCGAACGACTGGCACGCAGCCGGCGGCAGCAACCTCGGAAAGTCCTGGCACAGAGCCTTCTGATGACATCGGCATAGACTCACCCCTTCCCGTCCAATCCGCGGGTCAATACACTACGGTTCAGTCACGCCCCCGTAGCTCAGTTGGATAGAGCAGCGGTTTCCTAAACCAACCCTCAAGGAGATTACCCATTTCTGAAAATTGCTCGCGGTGATGTAGAATTGCTCATGGCACAATACAAAATCCAGAAAGGTTGCAGCGCAATATTCCCAATGAAGTAGCGACCGGCACATCCATTGCCGCCAGACAACCCTTCACCGCTGGTTGATCAACAAAAAATCGTTAGCAAACTCTTTGACAAGAGGCTCGACACCATCTGCGATAATTTGGCGCAGATTTGCCTCCCCCACCATCCCCACAACACTCGCTGCCCAGGTGGCCGCCCAGGCCTGCGCGCCCTTCATCGACAACAATCCAACTACTTGCTTGAGATCCACATTTACAGCATAGGCGTACAATCCTAGCTCCTCCTTCAGCAGGTTGACATTGATATAGAGATACGGCGCTGACGTTCTTTCTATGTTCGTGAGGACTCGAATGCCTTTTGAGCGGAGGATCAGCTCGGCCGCCGTTCGGATCGCATCTTGCGAGAGACTATCAGCTGAGGCCTCGAGACTGATGCCCTCAACCACCACCCCCACTCCAGAGATCCCTCTTAAGGATTCCCGGCTCCCCGCATCAAGCGCTTGGGCCACCTCCATATTTCCCCAGATCAAGGCCACGACTATCAGCTGCAACATGCACCGCATAGGACCTCCAAATGCAGATAACCTATCTTTGCACTCGTCCACCATTCCTATGGCGGGATTGAGGTTCAGTCGGCCCACAACCTTTCTTGACTTCGTGTGCATTCTTCTTCAGTGCTTCAAGCATCGTATCTCCCGCACATATTTACGTGTACCACCAACGGCAGCCCTCTTTCACCCATTCCTGATTAACGCTGTTCCTATCCGCGAGTAGGACGTCGGCAAGAATGTGCGCTTACTTGTCGTTGCCATTGGATCTGAACCCTGACGTCGGCTCTCAAGCTGGAAACTATTCACAGTCTAACCGGTAATTGAAATTGAAACTGAAGTAGAGGCCCCAGGGCTTGATCCATCCTCCGTAGCAGACTACTGCGGAGGACGGGCAGCCGTGGTCTCTGTCGATTCTTCGGCAACACCTCGCCGGAGCGTGTCCTCCTACAGCAAGACTTCGGAGGACACCTACTGCGCATTTCCTCAGCGGTTTCCTGCGTAGGCGGGTGAGCAACGGGGTTGACAGGGAGCTACAAACCATTGAAACTACACTCACGCCCCCGTAGCTCAGTTGGATAGAGCAGCGGTTTCCTAAACAAGTCGGGCGTTTCTACAGTAAAATACCTTACGCCACAGTGGGAGACAGCAGGACCGAAACCACGCATAAGTATTGAGCTTGCAGCACACAGCAGGCTACGGCAAGATACGGGGGCGACCGTGACTAATTCTGGTTTGTCCCCATCTTTTTGGTGCAACCGTGACTGAAACGGGACAGAGCTACAGCACGGAACGGATACATCAGGTGTAGGAACTGAGTTACCTCGGATTAATCTCGATAGACCTCAGGCCTTTATTATCGCCTCTCAAAGGCGACACCCTCCTTGCCTTACCGTGACTACTATTAAGACATCGACACTTCGAAAACGGAGGAGCACTAGAGAGACAAGGATAACGATGAATTGGTTTGCGAGAAGGTTTTTTGAAGACTTTCTCAGAGAGAAGAATAAAGCTATCCACAATCGTTTTCCCAAAGAGAAACCAGATAAAGACCGCGTACTAGCACAATACTGCGAGGAATTCTGCGCCTTAATTGAGAATTCGAAAACCCAGAAGCAGTTTATTACCGGAGCAAAGAAACTCTGGTCAAAAGTCTTCACCTTAAAAGAAATGGCCAATCAAAGGCGTCCGTCTGAATGGAGAACGATCATTGTTGAGATAAAACGTTGGTACGAGGCACGCAATAGAGATTTTCGTCACGAAATGGCTCTTGATGGTCAGCTCATAAGGGATGTGAAGGCTAACCATCCTAGGCTAAATGCATATACGATAAGGAAATATGTAAGGCTTTTCCGTGTAACGTGGACGCCTCCCTGGGAAAGAACTAAAGGCGACTGGGAATTATTAAATGAAAACGCATCGGAGATCGTCCAAGCTGAACTTGAAGCAATCAGGAACATACTCAGAGAGAGACCACAAACCGATGGACTCGCTTCCTTGCTGAGAGACGTCGAGCAGCACCTTCCATCCTTGATTAAGTCTCGCTAGCGATACTGCAGACTACTACACAGTTACAAAATCAGTTTCTTATCCCCTTCTGACAGGAACACGACAAACGCTCAGTAGCCCTGACCTACCACGCCAATGGTCTAATTTTCGGGGGGGTAGGTCAACCCCGCTCCGCCTACTGTTCAAACGTCCTTACCAGTAGATTAATGTTTATTTAATTATCTAGATCTGGAGACTCATTATTGTACCTAGTAGATTGACAGCGTTCAGCAGGAGGCAATGATAAACGCTGGTAAATCGAAAAGGAGAAATCGTTATGATCGAACTCGTTACAGCAACCGTTTTAGAGCAGCGGGGAATCTTGCGCAAGAGTACCGCCTACAAGATGGCCGCCCAAGGAAAGCTCCCTCACTATGTGGTCGGCTGTCATGATCGAGGTGTTCGTTTCCGAATTGAAGAAGTTCTCGCTGCCTTGCGCCGTCCGGCTGTCTCTGAGAAGGCGGAGCAGGAATGAGGGTACAGGACCTTCTTGACCGGTTAGCGGGAGTCCGTCCACGCGGAGCGGGGAAATGGTCGGCCAGGTGTCCGGCTCATCAAGACAATGGTCCCTCCCTTTCTATCGCCGAGCGCATGGACCGAATACTTGTGCATTGTTTTGCGGGATGCACACCGGAAGCCATCGTCACAGCGCTTGGCCTAAGGTTGCGTGATCTCTTCATGGACGCTCCTCTCTCTCAGAGACAACGGGCTACACTATTACCTCAGACCCTCGACCTCACTGCCATCGCGTTTCAGTTCGACCTCGCGGCCCTAGATCGACAGCTCAGAGCGGAGGAGGTTTTGATGGCTATTGCGACCTTCAACGGTGATGGGCTCAACAACCAGCAGCGTGATCGAGTCATGAACGCGGTTGCAAGGGCCTATCGCGATAGAGAGCGGGCTGAATTATTCGAAGGGGTTGCCGACACGCTCCGCGTGATGGTCTACGAAGAAAGGATAGCTCGCCATGCCGCTTAGCGTTGAGGAAGTGGAAAAGATCGCAGTGCAACCGCTCTTAAGCGATCCCACGATGACGAACGAACATAGCCTTATGAGTCACGAGCGTTCTCCTCTTGAGGAATATCGCCATTTACTGGACGGGCTCGACGCAAAACCAGCTCCCCGACTCCCGCAGGACTTCCATGAACAGCACTTACATATCGGCATTCCGATTGGGTTGACACCCTATGTGATCCGAGGAAATCAGACTATGGCTCCTGCCGAAGAAATTAAAGCGGTTGATTATGGGCTGGCCGGTAACCGGGTCCGATTTTCAAAGACTGGTATCACTCGTTTCTTACAAGGCGAGACCATCCCTGGCTTTACGCTGCTCGATAGCCTGGAAACGTTCCTTCGCCGGTTCGTGGTGATGGGTGAAGATCTTCCAACACTCCTCGCGCTCTGGTTGATGGGAACCTATTGTTACACGGTGTTCGAATACTTCCCGTATCTCGTGCTTCGGTCACCTGAAAAGCGGTGTGGGAAGTCGCGAACCCTTGACCTGATCTCCATGCTTGGCTTCAATGCACACCAGCCAACGGCCTGCCCCACAGAAGCGCAAGTCTTTCGCGAACCGAAAGAAGACGGTGGGGTGCAAATCTTCGATGAAATGGAAGGGATGACCGGCGACAAAGAACGCTGGGGAGCTGTCACAAGCGTGCTGAACGCTGGATTTCATAAAGGGCAGATTGTCACAAGATATAAAAAGGCTGGCCAGGGGCAAGGTCAACAAAAAGAGATTTTTGAGACGTATGTCCCTCGCGCCATTGCCTCGATCAGTGCCTTAGAAACCACCCTGGAAGATCGGTCGATCATGATCATGATGCAGCGAGCCTTACCGAATCAGAAGACCGACCGCTTCAGCCTTCGGAAGTTGGACAACGACGCACAGGCCTTACGCGATGATCTGCATATCTTTGCCCTCACGACAGCCCCCACAATTGCCGATTTGTACGACGGTGGTGAGTTCCCGGGCCTTCATGGTCTGGATCATCGAGCCGTGGACCTGTGGGAGCCCATTCTCGCGATTGCTTCCATCATCGATGCATCCGGCGGGAATGGTGAGGTGACAGAGCGAATGATCAAACTGGCCAGCCGCCTTGGGGGAGACAGAGCAGCCCGAACGTCTGAGGATGCCAACTCTGTGATTGTCGAGGTGTTAAAGGAGTGTGTCGAGAACACACAAGAGGCCAAAATTCCAACCAGCGACCTGGCCGAGAAAATCAGGACTCGCTTGGGGTACGAAACGCTTACCTCTAAAGCTTTATCCAATCGGTTGCACCCCTTGGGGCTAAAGCCGTCCCAGTGGCGGAACACTGATGATAAGAAAACGAGAGGGTATGTTTTTACGAAGGCACAGATCAAAGACTTAGCCTCCCGGTATATTCCGGAACTATCCGAGGCAACCGGGACATGAGACGGAAATCACTGTAATTGTCATTGCTATTCAATTAGTTACGGTGTGCCTCGGATGCCTCAGATGCCTCGGGTACAGGGGGGAATGGGCCGGGGAGAAGGAGGAGATACATGGTTGACGTGGAATTAGCAAAGAAAGCACGGCAGATCTTGAGTCAACGAAAACCGGATGCACACCAAATTCAGGTCCAAAAGATGGCTTATGAGATGCCTCGATCCGTTCAGAAAGCCACGGGTCAGGTAGATGTGGTTTCAGTCACGCCCATCATTGAACCGCTCTCAAGACCGGACGGCAAGCCCTTGCTGGCAATCTACTGGGAGACTGGGGACGGGCGGATTCTGGGACCTGCCACGCCTGAATTCCAGGCAAAGACAGGCAACCAATTCTGGATCGTGACAACCTTTCAAGGACACATCAGGTGGATCGATGCCGATCGATTGCGATCCAAGAAGTCCTTCGAGACTCAACGAGCCATTCATGAAGTGGAGCTGATCCGTGGGTTTTAACCGCTAAGGAAGGAGTAGGCCCCGGCGCTCCCTGGGCGCAGTATGGGCGTGAACACTATGGCCTCGAGACCGACCAACCATCAGCGCAAGGTTATGGCGAGTTGGAAAGCCACGATTATCAAAAACGTGGATTCTCTGGCTGATCTGTCTGCCCAGACCATCCTAAAGGCATTGCAGGATGGCGACACGGCTACCGCTGTGTTTGTCTTTAAGCTGCTCTACCATCGAAGCACGGCTTGGAGAAAGCGGGTGGTATTCGCTGACGATCCTGCCCAGGCGCAAAAGGAAATGGAGCAGGCCTTCACACAAGGCGAGCTTAGCACCGAGGAGCTGACGGTATTGATTCGTTCTCGAGACTTACAATTAAAAATCGCTGAGCATGAGGCCTTGAAAAATCGGCTTAGCAATCTCGAAGCGAAACTGGATCAACTACTCACTCAACGGAAAGAGGGGACCCCATGAGCCTGACGAAGCGCCTTGGACAGATGGAGAGGAAGATCACCGAACTCACTGGGAAACCGGGAGAGCAGGGGACAACAATTATCTTACGGCATTGGCGGCATGCACCTGATGCTGTGCTGATCGGCTATCGCCACTCTACGGGGATCTTACCCTTGGATCGGACTCACTGGCCGCACGTCCCAGCTGGGACCAGGATGTTTCTCAGAGAGGTCTGGAGCGACCATGAAACATATCGAGCAGAGGCGGTGCAATCATGAATTCATTCTTTTCCGGCTCTAGGAGGGCGGGGCAATCATTGCAATAGCGCTTTAGGAGGTGCTGCCGAGAAGGACTAGCCTCCATGATCGTCAACAATCGATCACAGGTACTGCGCCGTTGACGCTTCAGGCCTTAATGAAGGCGCTACAGCAGAGCGACAGTTGATGCCATTTCTTTATTCTCAGGTTCCCTAGTTCCGGTCCATTTGTGATTTGTCACGGCACGGGGGCGGGGCGGGGCTGGTTGTCATGGGGCGCAGCAGTGAATTGGAACGCGCCAGCGTCACAGGAGGAACCAGCAGGCCGGGCGCCGCCCGCCATGTCAACCGGCACGTCGCGTAAGGGCACGCCCGTTCCTATTGCGGGCGACCCGTCCCGCAGATGAAAATCGCCACCGTCTGCGTTGACCACCCCCGGTTCTGACGTGAAGTTGGCTTGGAGCGTGGTATTGGTGCCGGTGTTTAGAATTTGCTCGCCCCTGTGGCCCCACACAATATTGTTAATCACGCGCGTGTTCCGGCTTCCCGAATGTTCCGAGCTGACGAGGATGCCGTAGTCATCGTTTCCATACACCGTATTATGGGCCATGAGGGTATCAGCTGCGCCATAGCCGACGAAAATGCCTGCATGATTGTGATAGACGAGGTTGTTGTAGACCTGGTTATTTCGCCCGCGCGAGATGAGAACGGCGGGGGCTGTTCTTTGACCGCTCCCTCGCTTTATGTACCCCCTTCCGTTGTCGAAAAAGATGTTATTGCGGATGACCCAGTTGCTGGGTTCCTGGCTCTGCTGGAAGAGGTGGATGGCGTAGCCGCCGTTCTCGTAGAAGATGTTGCCTTCGACGAGACCGTTGTCGCCACCCGTGTATATCCCATACCCTCTCATATGGTGAATCCTGTTGCCGATGATCTCGTGTTCACCGCCGCCGCTGATGCCCTCTCTGCCGTTTCTGATCTCATTGCGAAGCAGGCGATTGTGATGATCCTTTTCGCGCGTGATCACTACAGCCCCCCCTTCCGTTTTGCTGGCATCGAGAACCAGGCCGCTGACCTCGACGTAGGAGGTGCCCCCGAAGAGCATCACGAAATTCCCGCCGGGCGGCTGGAGAACGACTTTCCCTTCCTCTCCAGGGTATGCCGCGTAGCGCGTCATGGCGTTCATCGAGGTGCCGCGCTGGAAGGTAAACCCGCCACTGCGGTTGACCATCGCCTCAGCATAGGTGCCTTGCCGGATGAAGAGTGTATCGCCTGATGCGAGCGCTCTCGACCCCTGGGCGATGGTCCGGAACGGTCGGTTTCCGTCCCTGGGTTGCTATCGTTGCCAGTCGTGGCCACGTAATACGTCGTGGGGACACCGGGCAAACGGCTCGATGCACAGCCGCTGAGAAGAGTGAGGACCAGGGCGATCGCGAGTCGCATGACACCTCTCCGTGAACGTACTGAGATCCGGACCGACCGGTATCTTCACTTACCGTTCGGCTCTACCAACCCAATGAGCCTGGAATCTTACCATCCACAATTTGTTGGCCATACCTGAGGCACTGGGCGATGGCTTCCTCCTCTGTCGCATACCGACCAGTCTGCCTGTCCATGGGCGCCTTCCGGGCTGGATAAACCCGTGGAAAATGCGATGATAGAAAGTTTCAACGGGCGATATCGCGACGAGTGTTTGAACACCCACGTGCTTGTCTCATTGCAGGAGGCTCGACAAAAGATCTCAACTGCGGGAGAGCGAGGCATTGCCTTACTCTGTATCGTCTCGTATCCCTTAGCTTCCTACACCTTACGATTACCTACGTATCTTGATTTATCTTCAAGACGTATACTACCGTGATGACTCATAGGGGGGCTGACCTTCTCCATGGTTCCTGAGACTGACGAACTGAGCTGGCTTGAGCCCAAGCTGGACCGCATTCAGTAGCAGACACTCCTTCCGCCAAAAATGCGACATAGGCCTCCTATTGTCGATATGTGTGCTGGAACAACCGTGCTTGGAATGTCCCACTGTAGCCAATTAAGTGATGATGACCCGTCCCCTATGGGTGTACCACCAACAATGGGACGAAGCGCGCCCTGGCGCGACCGTTTCCGGTACCGGGGGGCCGGTCCCCAGATATGGAGGTTTGAAATGTTTCGCGGACACCTAGCATTCTTCTTACTCTTTCCAATCGCTGCTGCACCTGGCTGCACCCAATACCACTGGGTGAAGGAAGGAGGAACGCAAGCTCAATTTAATCGTGATTCGTACGAGTGCCAGATGGAGGCGGTTCGCGCGTACCCGGCCGCTATAGTAACTCAGCAGCTTACAGCAGGCTATTCGACTCCAGGGCGCACGAATTGCTATAGCACAGGTTCGGCGTATGGTTCTGGCAATACTGCTTATGGGTCCAGCAGTACAAACTGTACAACGACTCCCAGTCAGTCAAATGCGCCGGTCACGTATACCGTCGATGCAAACCAAAATAACAGGGTACAAGCTGGAAAGGCCTGCTTGTTCGCACGAGGCTACAAATTAATTCGCAAAGAGTAGACGAACGTCCCTCAAAGTCACTCAATGTTAGGTGATAGATTGAGTCATAAGTAATCCCTGCTCACTTGTTTTTCGGTAACTGCCCCTTTTTCTCAAGCTCATGAATCTTCTCTTCTAGAGCTTCCAGTACCAGCGCTTTGATCGTTTTGCCTTCCACGGCGGCAGCTATTTTTGCCCGTTTCATCAACTCGCGGGGGATGTCACGAAAAATCCAGGCCCCGCCCTTATCTTCCTCCCCGCTTTCCATTTTCTTGCGCATAGTGAGGGCAGCATACCACGATTTATGAGATGGGTAATACCACTTGACATATCGTGATATGATAACATATCATTTTACATATCATATATGAGGTGCCTATGAAAATGGAACGAATGTTGATTCAGCTTCCTGCGCAGCTCAAATCCAAGCTCGACGCCGAACGAAAACGCGGTACCACGGCGGCAGGGCTGATTCGGTATTTACTCGAACAACATTTCCAATCAGTACCGACGCCAAGGAAAGGACGGTGAGGCATGGCACGAAAAGGGCGACTGGATAGAGGCCTTATGGAAAAGCGCACTGCCTCTGGCCAACGGGTTTGGTATGTGCGCCTGTATCATCACGGCAGGGAGAAGCGCTTCGGCTCTTTCCCGACAAAGACCGAAGCCCGCAACTTCTACGACAATGCCAAGAAGGAACAACGGGAAGGGCGATTCTTTCCCGAACAGTACCAGCGGAGCGCCTCTGAGACCATTGAGGCCTTGCTCCACGACTATTTGTTGACGACTACCGGCAAACGAGCCGTGAAGCGCGAGCACGAGTTCGCGCATTGGTGGGGCCATTGGTTTACGGGCAAACGCCTGCCTGCTCTTCAACCCGCTGCGATTGAAAAAGCTCGGTTGGACCTTGCCAAGGGATTGCGGTACGTCAAGGAGAAGCATGATGGGCAAGAGACAGGCCGGATCATTGAACGGATTGCGAGTCCCCGATCCAGCGCTACGCTGAACCGCTACACCGATTGGTTGCGCCGTGTTCTGAATTGGGCCATCAAACAGAAGCGCCTGAGAGAAAACCCAGTGCTCTCGATCGAACGGAAACCAGAAGACGAAGCTCCGATCACGCAGTATTCCTTGGAGCAGGAAGCCAGGCTCATCGAACAGTTAGACCCTGAAGAAGTGGATATGTTGCGACTGGCTATTCTGACCGGCATGCGACGAGGCAATCAATTCAGCTTGCGGAAGGATCAGGTCAATCTGGGACAGGGCGTGATTCTCCTTCCTCGCACCAAGAACCGCCGCCCTCGCATTATTCACCTGTCGGAGGAAGGCAAGGAGATCCTTCGGCGGCAGATGGTCCGCTATTTGGAATCTCCGTGGATCTTCCCGGGACGGCGTCACCCTGAACGACCCTTGAATACCCGGTGGTGGTACACCAGCCGATTCAAGCCTGCTTGTAGGCGGGCCGGGATTCCGGTTGACGAGATCCGGCAGCTCTGGCACTGTGCCCGCCATACCTTCGGCTCTCGCTTGGCAAGTCTGCAGTACAAAGAGAAAGCGATTATGGAGGCCGGAGGGTGGTGCAGCAGCAAAGCCGCTCAACGGTACATCCACCTTCACGATGAAGCATTAAAGGAAGCGGCTGAACGACTCTCGTCTCTAAAACCAGTGGCTGTTCCAAGTGCAACCGTGACAATAACCGGAAATGTGGTTCACAACGGGGTTGACAGGGAAGCGCAAACCCTTGAAACTACAGCCACGCCCCCGTAGCTCAGTTGGATAGAGCAGCGGTTTCCTAAACCGCGGGTCGTACGTTCAATTCGTATCGGGGGCACCAATTTTCAACAACTTACATCGATCTCAATGTCTATGACTCTCTGACTGTGCTCAAGATTGTGCTCAAATCACATCAATGGAACAGCCGATTCTAGATATACTAAGCACATCGAAGTACCAGCACAAGTTCCCGCCACGCGAAAAAGTACACCAATTAAAATCCGACCTGGCCGCCAGAGGCATACTACTTAGTGGCACAGCAATAAAGTTAATCACTGAGACCTACTGTTCAAGGGCTGAATCGGTCTTGAATGAATTTACAGAACATGTACTCAGAAATCGTTCTGCTCTTGGGTTAAATTCCCAAGACACAATCCTAGAAGCAATTGGCGAAGCGTTTACCAACGTCATTGTTGAATCCAGAGGATGCGCCATTAGCGAGTTTCCCACCGAGGAAATGAAGCTCCCCGCAGCAAGCTGCGGGGTATCACAGAACTAAAACATTCGGAGCTGCCGGAGATCGTCGTGAGGCTGCCCTTGCCGCTGCACATACCGTTCGACGGTCTGCCAGTTTGCC
>Ga0134128_10008079_pt1 | contig 12664 bp, 11 predicted proteins | sample KB31754_FD_96462 | JGI IMG/M metagenome (GOLD analysis project Ga0134128, IMG submission 96462) | Terrestrial soil microbial communities with excess Nitrogen fertilizer from Kellogg Biological Station, Michigan, USA - KB3-175-4 | ecosystem: Environmental > Terrestrial > Soil > Unclassified ...
ACTGGTGAATGATCCCGGCCGCGGCCCGACGCGGACGGTACTCGAAACCGAACTCGTACTCCGCGATTCCGCATGAACGGGCAACGTTTCAGGGGGCATCGCGCTGTCCAGGCAAGCCGTCACGGCGGTGGCGGCCCGGGCCAGTAGGCACGCGAAGGGACCGGGCGTCCGGCGTCCGGTCCCTTCGCCCTTTACGCCTACTGGCCGACCTTGAGGCCAGGCATGCCCGCCGGGTAGCCGATCGGGTCGGCGACCCGGGTGCCTGGGACGTTGGCCTGCTTCGACCACCTGCCGAGCGGGATGATGGCCCGGCCGTAGGAGTGCTCGAGGACCATGGCGCCGCCGGCGAGCCAGGCGGCCGCGGCGGAGATGACGAACAGCCAGCCGCCGGCGTTGACGGTGGCGAGGCTGCCTGCCCACAGGCCCGCAGCCGTCACGGCGCTGCCCGCGGTAAGCGCGGCCAGGGTCAGGAACACCAGCATGTTGTGTGCCAGGGCGCCGATCATTCCCCAGAACGTCACGAGCGTGAGCGCGACGAACCACATGGCGAACGACGGACTGGCGGCGCCGAGCGGGATCGCGGGCATGACATGGGTCGCCACGAGCAACTGGAGTACACCCCAGCCCACCCAGAAGCTGCCCCACGCGGTGTGCACCGCGACGGCCGCGCCGTCACGCGCGCGAAGGCTGGCGACCGCGGCGATCGCCTGCATGACGCCGCCGGCGAACAGCGCGAGCGGCCAGATGACCAGCGGGGTCGCCGCATTGCCGTACCAGCCGGCCTGGTAAGCGCCGAGCATTACCGTGGCCATCGCGAAGCCGAACAGGCCCATAATGGACGGTGCCGCGATCGGGGTCAGCATCACCCGGCTGCGGGCCACCCAGCCAGCGTGGTCCTCCGCCGTCACCAGGTCCTCCCAGGCGCGGTGACCGTCGGGGCCGGTTGCGTACCGTGGATCGGTTGCCATAACGGCCTCCCTTCTCGGATCTCGATACGAGCGCCAATTACCTCGTAGTACGACCTATAAACGGTCCGCACCCAAGAAAACATCGCACTGCGATAGATTTTCTGCTCGCCGTGCAGGCGGCGGACAGCCCCGCGGGCAGGCCAGGGCGCGACGGACTAGCCGCTGCCCTGCGCGGTGTGCGGCGACCTGCCAGGGCCGCGTGCCTGCCAGGCAAGGCCCGATTCGAGCGCGGCCAGGGACGCGTTGTATTCGGCCAGGTCAGGAACCGCACCGCGGTCGGCCTTCTGGCGCACAAGCCCGACGGCGAGCGCGGCGGCGAGCGCGGTCATGATCGCTTCGCTGCCCGACAGCATGATCAGGCCGGCCGTGTGCACATCGGCGGCGGTGTAGCCGCCGAACGCCCGGACGAGCATCAGGACCGCGCCGGTGGCAATGTCGGCGGGCATGGCCGCGAGCAGCAGCAGGTAGCGCGCGAAGAGCGAGGGACGCCATCTGGTGGGCTCCGACCCGACCACCGGAAGGAAGAACAGGTATCCCGCCGCCAGGTAGGCCAGGTGCTCGGCGTCGTGCGGCCAGCCCGTTGCGCGGATGAGCGGGCTCAGGTGCGTCCCGAGCACGACCGCCGAGTAGAGCAGCACGCAGCCGGGCGGCCAGGTGAGCGCCGCCACCGTCGTCGACCTGACCACCCGGACCGCCCGGCTGTGCCACGGGTTGCGGGTGGCGTGCAGCAGCAGCGTGACGGGCCGCCCGTACACCAGCAGCGGCGGGGCCACCATGATCAGCAGCAGGTGCTGCACCATGTGCGCGCGCAGCAGCACGTCGTCGTACCCGCCGGGGGAACCGCAGACGGCGACCGCGATGACCGCGAGCCCGGCGAGGAAGGCCGCACCGCGCCCCCTGGGCCACGGCCGGGCCGGATGGGCCCGCGCCACCGCCCGCGCGCCAGCCAGGTACAGCGCCGCGCACAGGGCGAGCGGCACGCTGGCAAGTGGCACGAACTGCCAGGTGGTCAGCCACGGGGATGCCATGGCCGCCCGTTACCCGGCGGCAGGCAGCCAAACCTCGCAGCCAAACCTCGTAGCCAACCAGGCTGGTAACCATACCGGTAAACTGCGACGCTGAACCGTGCCGGCGGACTGCGGGGTCCCACGGTGCGTACACTCACTCCGGCTGCATCCGCGGATAAAACTCGTAGACGATGGCGGTGACCAGGACGGGCACCGCGAGGTAGGCCGCCCACTCCCCGACGGCGAGGGCAGCCCAGGCCATGCCCACCGCGGTGGCGAGCAGCACGGCCGACGCGGCCCGCGGCGGCTCGCTCAGCGCGTCACGGCGGCGCCGGCGGCCGAGCCACACCGCGAGGGCGGTGAGGAACACGATCGTGGCCGAGGCCGCGTAGATGCCGAACGGCAGGAAGCTGGCCCGGCCCGCGCCGCCGTAGAACCCGGCGGCGATGAAGCCGGCCAGCAGCACCGCGAGCAGGCTGTTGAACGCGGCCCAGATGAGGACCACGACGGTGGCGGACGAAAGCAGCCGCTCCATGGCTAGGCCTCCTCCCCGGCGCGCCCTGCGACCTCAGCGCGCCCGGACGCTGCTGCCTGTTCGCGGGGGGCCTGTTCGCGGGGGGCCTGTTCGCGGGGGGCCTGTTCGCGGGCGTCGAGCAGCGGCGCGTAGCTGTGCACCCGGGGCACTGGGTGCGTCAGGTTGAAGTTGAACCGGGGCGGCGGCGAGGAGGTCGCCCATTCCAGCGTGTGGGCCAGCCAGGGATTCGGCCCAGCCGGGACCTTGGCCCTGGCCGACTCGTACAGGTTGAGCGCGAACACGAAGATCGAGATGCCGATGATGCCGGCGCCGATGCTGGAGATCAGGCTGAGCGTGGTGAAGCCGGCCCCTGCCGGATAGGTCGCCATCCAGCGCGGCATGCCGTCGTAGCCGAGGATGAACCACGGGATGAACGTGACATTGGCCCCGACGGTCATGATCAGCCAGTGCAGCTTGCCAAGCCGCTCGTTCAGCATGATGCCCGTCGCCTTCGGAAACCACAGGTAGAACCCGGCGAAGAAGCCGAACACACTTCCCGCGAACAGCGTGTAGTGGAAGTGGCCGAGGATGAAATAGCTGTTGTTGACGTGGTAGTCGATCGCCGGGTTGGCGATCAGGATTCCGGTGAGCCCGCCGATGAGGAACTGCGGTATGAACGTCAGCGCGAACAGCATCGACGTGGTGTACCTGAAACGTCCGCCCCACAGCGTGCCGAGGAAGCCGAAATACTCGATTCCCGCCGGGACGCTCAGCATGATCGAGGTCAGCGAGAAATAGTCGTTCACCTCCTGCCCGCTGGCGAACAGGTGGTGCCCCCACACGGCCATCGATCCCGCCGCGAACAGCAGCAGTGACAGCACCGTCCCGTTGTAGCCGAAGAACCGGCGCCCGGTGAACGTGGCCAGGGATTCCGCGACGCACCCGACGAACGGGAAGAACATCACGTACACCACCGGATGCCCGTAAAACCAGAAGAGCTCCTCGTACAGGATGTCCCACCCGTTGCCGCTGACGAGCGCCGGGTCTATCCGGCCCACGGCGTTGATCAGCTGTGCCAGCAGCAGCGCGGGGAACCCGGCGACGACCATCAGCGTGGTCACGATCTCGGTCCAGGTGAACACCGGCACGCGCATCAGCGTCACGTGCGGCGCCCGCATCCGCAGCGCCGTCCACAGCACGGTCGTGCTCATCAGGATCATGCCGCAGGCCGCCAGGAACACTCCGGCGATCCACAGCGACATCCCGTAGCCGCCCGTGTAATCGCCGTAGGACAGCGGGTTGAAGCCCCACCACCCATCCTGCGCGCCTGATCGGGGCGTGACGAAGCCCCAGATGAGCGACAGCGAGCCGAACACGTACAGCCAGTAGCCGAGCAGCGTCACACGCGGTGCGGCGATCCGCGGCGCGCCCACCTGGAGCGGGACCAAGTACACGCCGAGGCCGATGGCGAACGGGGTGATGGTGAGGGCGATCATCCCCGTCCCGTGCTCCGTCATGAACTGCAGGTACTGCTGCGGGCTGAGGATGTCCTGGTTCGGCTGCGCCAGCTGCGCGCGCATGGTCAGCGCCAGGGCGCCGTTGAGCACGAACAGGAAAAGGGCCGCCGCGATGGTCAAGATCCCGATCCGCTTGTGGTCGGTCGTCAGCAGCCACTGCGGCAGGCCGGCCCTGTCCTCCTTGTCGGCGGGAGACGGGTACGGGATCACTCTCGTCGGCGCGGTCATAGCCGCCCCGTCTTCAGGTAGCTGGCGAACTCTGCCCGCGGCACCGCCTCAAGCCAGAACCACATCTCGTAGTGGTTGAGGCCGCAGAGCTGCGCGCAGCGGCTGATCCACTTCCCGGTGCGCGGGATGGTGAGCGTCGCGCTCGACACGTGGCCCGGGTACGCGTAGAGCTTGAACCGCCACTGCGGCATCCAGACGGCGTGCAGCACGTCGGCCGACGTCACGTCGAGCCGGACGGGCTCGCCGACGGGGACGACGAGCACGGGCAGGTTCCGCAGTCCCTGGCACTGACCGGTGGCCGTCACCGGCGTGCCCTCGTAGTGGAAGCGCCAGCACCACTGGAAGCCGGACACCGCCACCGCCATTGCGGGCTTCGGCGCGGTGCCCGGGTAGTCCTTCGCGTTGGCCGAGAAGCTGGAGATCACCAGGAATATCGCCATGCCGACGAGCGCGCCGCTGTACCCGAGCTCGAGCCGGGTGGCCTTAACCGCCTTCAGCGGGCCCTGACCTCGCCTGCCTCGGTACCAGCTGTAGCCCATGGAGCCGGTAAGCACGAGGACGACCAGGCAGAAAACCACCCAGGCAATGATCGTGTCCTGGGTGAACAACTGCGAGAAGGCACTCTCGAAGGGCACGGTCCCCCCTGCGCTCGGCTCACCTGACGGGCGGCGGCTACCGCACGCGCACGCCGCCAAACCCGGCAGGCCAGAAGAAATATCGGAACGCCACATGTTAAGGACCGCATGTGACGGGAAACCGCGTAGCGATCGCGCACAGAGGGAGCGAGGGTGGACCTAGAAAAAGCGGGGGAGAAGGCAGGCGGCGCCGTCGACGACCGCTTCCACGCAGCCAAGTACGGGCGCAGCGCACTGCGCAAGGCGTTCCCTGACCAGTGGTCGTTCTTCCTCGGCGAGGTCGCGCTCTACTCGTTCATCATCCTGCTCGTCACCGGGGTGTACCTGACGTTCTTCTTCCACCCGAGCGAGCACGAGATCATCTACCACGGCTCGTACGCCAAGCTCGACGGCCTGTCGGCAAGCGAGGCCTACGTCTCGGCGCTCAACATCAGCTTCGACGTGCGCGGCGGGCTCCTCGTGAGGCAGATTCATCACTGGGGTGCCCTGGTCTTCGTCGCGGCCATTGCCGTCCACGCGCTGCGGATCTTCTTCAGCGGCGCGTTCCGCAAGCCGCGCGAGCTCAACTGGATCATCGGCACCACGATGTTCGCCCTGGCCGCCGCGGAGGGCTTCGCCGGCTATTCGCTGCCCGACGACATGCTGTCGGGGACCGGCGTCAGGATCGCCCAGGGCATCATGCAGTCCATTCCGGTGATCGGCACCTACGTCGTCTTCTTCGTCTTCGGCGGTCAGTATCCGGGCGAGGACTTCATACCGCGCCTGTACATCGTGCACGTGCTGCTGATACCCGGCCTCCTCCTCGCGCTCGTGACGGCGCACGTGATGATCCTCTGGCACCAGGGGCACACCCAGTGGCCGGGCAAGAAGGAGCGAGAGCACGTCGAGGTCGGCGCGCCGATGTTCCCGGTCTTCATGATGAAGACCACATCGCTGTTCCTGTTCGTCTTCGCCGCGCTTGCCGTACTGGCCACCGTCGCGCAGATCAACCCGATCTGGCTGTTCGGCCCGTACAGCCCGCTGAATGTCAGCAACGGCTCACAGCCCGACTGGTACATCGGCTTCCTTGAGGGCGCGCTGCGGCTGATGCCAGGCGTGGAGACGAACTTCGGCAACGCCGTCACCGGCGGGCACACGATCATGTGGAACGTCTTCATCCCGGCGGTCGCGCTGCCCCTGCTGTTCTTCATGGGCATGTACGCCTACCCGTTCTTCGAACGCTGGGCCAGCGGCGATGCCAGGCCGCACAACGTGCTCGACAGGCCGCGGTACAACCCGACGCGGACCGGCATCGGGGTCGCGGTGATTACCAGCGCGGTCGTCCTGCAGGTCGCGGGCGGCGACGACGTGATCTCCTTCCACCTCGGCATCGCGGTCGAAGACCTCGTCTGGATGCTGCGGGCCAGCTTCTTCGTGCTGCCTGTCGCGGCGTACCTGGTGACCAGGCGGGTCTGCGTGGCGCTGCAGCGCGCGGACCGGCGCAAGCTCCGGGCAGGCCACGCCTTCGCCATCGCCAGCCTGTCACCGGACGGGCACCCGAACGGCCACGCGATCACCACGCAGCCGGAGCTCAGCTACGCCCCGGTGAGCCATCCGCTGACCGAGCAGGAGCGCGAGCGGCTGGCCGCGCACCGCCCCGACGAGCTCATCAGGCCTCTACCGCGGCACCTGATCCCGCTGCCCACGCCACGCAGGATCGGCGCGCAGGTCCGCGCCCGGCTCAATCATCACTACCTGCTGTCCGCGCTCGAACCGCCGTACAAGGCGGGCACCGGCAACGGCCACTCCGCGAGGGACTCAGCGGAGAACGGTGACCGCTCGCCTGACGCCCCGGTGAACCCCGCCGGGTTACACGGTGGCCAGGCGAGTCAGGAGCACAGGCGGGGAGGGTTCACCGACGGCGGCCAAGGCGGCAAGGCGGTAATCGCCGTCCACGGAGCCCAGAAGAGGGGCAGCGTCCCGGTTTGCGCGGGCCATCGTGAGGTACCGCGTACACCGAACGGACGGAGGAGACAAGCTGAGCACGATCACTTACCTGCTCGCCGTGCTGGCGGCGTGCGCCAACGCGACGTCTTCTGTGCTGCAGCGCAAGGCGGGGCGGCGGGTGCCGCAGGGCCAGAACCTCAGCCTGCGCCTCATCGGAAGCCTGCTGCACCAGCCGGTATGGTTCTGCGGCATACTCGCCGTGACCATCGGGTTCCTGCTGCAGGCGGCGGCGCTCGGCAACGGCCAGCTGTCCGTGGTCGAGCCGGTTCTTGTCCTCGAACTGCCCTTCACGCTGCTGCTCGCTACCCGGGTCTTCCACTCACGGCTGCACGCCAGGGAGTGGGGCGCGATCGTCGCGATGTCGGCCGGGCTGACCGGACTGCTCTACTCGCTGTCTCCCGTCGGCGGCAGCCCGCAGCACGTCCGCTGGTACACCTGGGTCCTCGGCATCGGCGCCAACCTGGGATTCGTGACGGTGATGGTCGCCTGGGGCCGGCGGGGGCCAGCGGGCGGCGGCTCGCGCAGCGGGCAGAGCAGCGCGCGGCAGGCGGCCGTGCTCGCGGTCGGCGCGGGTGCCGCGTTCGGCATGACGGCCGCGCTGATGAAGGGCATGACCAGCGCCTATTCCCGGGGGATTGGCGCCATCTTCACCAGCTGGCAGCTGTACGCGATGGTCCTGGTGGGGGTCGGGGCGATGTTCCTCGTCCAGTCCGCGATGAACGCGGGCCGGCTGGTCGCCGCGCAGCCCGGCCTGACGCTGACCGATCCGATCATATCGATCCTGTGGGGCGTGCTCGTCTTTCACGAGCAGGTCAGGACCGGCTGGTGGCTGCTGCTGACGGTCGCGGGCGGGCTGGTCATCGCCGGCGCCGTGCTGGTGCTCGCCAAGTCGCCCCTGCTGTCCGATGAGACCTCGCAGCAGGAACGGCCGCGGGAGAATGCGGCCAGGGGCACTGCCCGCAGCGGGAACGGCTGATGTCACCGCGCGACTCGCCGGGCACCGGCGCCGTCCGGCGCACCGCTCTGCGCGTGCGCACGATCGCGGTTGACGCGGCTGGCGGCCCGGCGCGGGCCCGGGTGGCGCTGACGCTCGCCGCGGTACTCGCCGTCAGCGGCGCGGACACCGGCACCATATCCGCGGTCGCGGACAACCTTGAGCGCGCCTTCGGCGTGGGCAATACGCAGATCGGGCTGCTGCTGACGGTGGTGAGCCTGACGGGGGCGGTGTGCACCGTGCCGGCGGGCATACTCACCGACCGCGTCCGCCGCACCCGCCTGCTCGGCGGCAGCATCGTGATATGGGCCGTGGCCACCGTCGCCTCCGGCGCCGCGACGTCCTACCTGTGGCTGCTGCTCGCCCGTGTCGCCCTCGGCGTGGTGACCGCCACCGCGGGGCCTGCCATCGCGTCACTCACCGGCGACTTCTTCCCCGCCGCGGACCGTGCTCGGATGTACGGCCTGATCCTCGGCGGCGAGCTGGCGGGCAGCGGGGTGGGGTTCCTCATCTCAGGCGACCTGTCAAGCGTCACAACCTGGCGCGCGGCCTTCTGGTGGCTGGCGGTGCCGAGCCTGGCGCTCGCCTGGGTGGTGTGGCGGCTGCCCGAGCCTGCCCGCGACGGCGCGAGCCGCATCCCGGCCGGGGCGACGGAAGTCACCGACGAACGGGACGTCGCGGCGGGCGGAGCTGCCAGGGTGCGCGCCAGGCGCCGCGGTAAGAGCTCCGGCCAGGAGGAGCCCGCCCCCGTGGAACGGGCGCTCGCCGACTCAGGCGTCGGCCCGCGGGATGACCTGGTGCTGCGGGAGGATCCCGCGCGGCGGTCGCTGTGGTGGGCGGTCGGCTACGTGCTCCGGGTGCGGACGAACGTGGTGATCATCGTCGCCTCGGCGCTCGGCTACTTTTATTTCGCCGGGCTTCGCTCGTTCGCCGTCATCTTCGCCACCGGTCACTACGGGATAAGCAAGCCGACGGCGTCCCTGCTGATCCTGGTCATCGGCCTCGGCACGCTGGCCGGCGTCTATGTCGGCGGCCGGGCCACCGACCGGCTGCTGCGCCGCGGCCACCTCCGCGTCCGGGTCTTCCTCCCCGCTGCCTGCCTGCTCGCGGTGACCCCGGTCTTCGCCGCCGGGATCGCCGTGCCGGCGGTCCCCATCGCGCTGCCGCTGCTCATCGTCGGCGGGTTCCTGCTCGGGGCGCCGAACCCGGGCCTGGACGCCGCCCGACTTGACATCATGCCCGGCCGCCTGTGGGGCCGCGCGGAGGCGGTGCGCACGGCGCTGCGCTCCGCGGGCGAGGCGACGGCGCCCCTGCTGTTCGGGTTCGTGTCGCAGTACGTGTTCGGCGGTCCGGGCGCCGCGAGTCCCGGCCCCGCGAGTCAAGGCACTGGGAGTCCGGCCGCGGCCAGCGGCGGGACAACCGCGGCGCAGTCGGCGGGTCTCGAGTACACCTTCCTGCTCTTCCTCGGCGCGCTGCTGATCGCGGGGCTGTTCGCCCTCGCCGCGCTGCGCACCTACCCGCGCGATGTCGCCACTGCGGTCGCGTCAGACAAGGCCATCGGCCAGGCCGCGGCCGGGCCAAGGGACAAGGCGGGCAGTTCCGCGGCATAGCCGCCGCGAGCATCCGGCCTCTGGCCCGGAGTCAGCGGTCCCTGGTGGCGGGCGGGCGGGGGTGGATGTACAGCTCGCGCCGGTTGACCGGTCCGGCCTGCGGCTGCGGCGGAAGCGGCAGTTCGTAGTCGACGGGGCGCCGATGGTCGGCGCACTGCCGTGCCGCGTTGTAGACGTGGTTGAACTTCCACAGCATGCGGGCGAAGTTGGTCTGGCCGTGGGCGAGGTTGCGGCCGAGTATCCGCGCTGCCCCGGTCGCGGTGCGCAGCCCGAGGAACTTGCGGTTGATTACCTGCTGGGTGCGGACAAGTTCGCGGTAGAACTCTTCGAGCGGGAGCGTGGTGGGCACGACGGCGTGCTGGATGTCGAAGAGGCGGTAGTCGCGGGTAGCCAGCCTGCGCGACTCGGTATGCCAGATCTCGGTGCCCGGATACGGGGTCATGACGGTGAGGTGCACGATCTCCGGCACGGTCGTGGCGAACTCGCGGATGAGCCGGAACTTCGCCGCGTCCCATGCCGGGTCGACGATGAGGTTGATGGCGACGGTGATGCCGAGGCGGCGCGCCGTCTCGAGCGCATGGAAGTTGTCGTCGGGACTGACCCGCTTGCGGTAGAGATCGAGCCCTTCGGCGTCGATGGACTCGATGCCGAGGAACATGTACTTCAGGCCGAGGGCGGTCCACCGCCGGAACACCTCGGTGTTGCGCAGCAGGACGTCGCTGCGCGTCTCCAGATAGTAGTGCTTGCGGACCCGGCGCCTTTCCACCTCGGCGGCGATGGCGTCGCCGTGTTCCTGGCGGATGAACGCGACGTCATCAACGATGAACACGTTCGGCTCGCGGATGCCCGCGAGTTCCTCGGCGGCCGCCGCGGGCGTCGCCTTGCGGTAGCTGCGGCCGTAGAACGTCCAGGCCGAGCAGAACGAGCAATCCCAGGGGCAGCCCCGGCTGAACTCGATCGACGCGCACGGGTCGAGCTCGCCGATGAAGTACCTGCGCCGGTGCCGCATCAGGTCACGGGCCGGGCGCGGGAAGTCGATGCTGTGCATCGCCTGCGGTGCCGGGCCCGCGCCCCGCGGCGTGACGATCCCGGGAACCGTGTCAAGCGCGCCGTCACGGACCGCGGTCAGCAGCGGCCCGATCGCCGTCTCGCCCTCGCCCCTGATGATCGCGTCGACGTTGCCCCGTGCCTGCGCGATCACATCCCCCGTGATGAACGAGACGCTGTGCCCGCCGAGGAAGGTGAAGCACCCGGGATTGTCCCGTTTCGCCGCGGCGCAGATCTCGAGCGCCTCAGGGACGTTGGCCAGGTAGTTGAGCGAGATGCCTATCGCCTCGGGCCGGAAGGCCCGCAGCTCCTTGTCAAGCGCGGAGCGCGGCAGGACCTGCAGGTCCACGACCCGCACGTTGTGTCCGGACAGACGGGCGGTCGCCGCGACCCGCTCGAGGCCGAGCGGCTCAAGCCGCAAAAAGATTTCCGAGTACATCAGCGGGCTGGGATGGGCGAGGAGCAGACGCACGATTACCTCACAGCTCGATGGGTCACTGAACGGTTTCCGTAGCCGGCGACGGCGGCGGTGGCCGTCATCCGAAGCGCCCGGCGAGTCGCCGGTACAGGGCCGGCGTGACGACGCGCACCGTGCACGGCAGCCGCAGCCAGGCGGGCAGGTATACCTCGGCGCGGCGCGCCGCGGCGGCGGCGCAGATCTCCGCGGCGACCTCCTGCGGCTGCCTGAGCCGCGGAACTGACCGTGGATACGGTGTGCCGCGGCGGGCGAAGAACGGCGTGTCCACCGCCCCGACGACCACGTGCGTGATGCCCACGCCGGTACCGCGCAGTTCGTAGCGGAGCGCCTCGGCGAAGGCGCCGATCCCGGCCTTGGCCGCCGAGTACACGGCCTCACCGCGCACTCCCACGCCGGCGATCGAGCCGACGAGCACCACGTGCCCGCGGCCTCGCGCGATCATGCCGGGCAGCAGCGCGCGCACTAGGTGCACCGCGGACACGAGGTTGACCGTGAGGACCTCCTCAGCGATGTTTTCCGGCATCGACGCGAACGATCCCCACCAGCCGATTCCGGCCCCCGCGACGAGCAGGTCGACACCGTCCGCGACGTCAAGCACCCGGCGCGCCAGCCGTTGGGCGCCCGCGGGAGCCGCGAGGTCTTCCGGCAGGGCGAGCGCGGCGACCACGGCGGCCTGCTCCGCCAGCCGGCCCGGGTCCTTGCCGGAAAGCAGCAGCCGCCACCCGCCGGCCGCGAGGCAGCGCGCAGTGGCGGCGCCGATGCCGGAGGAGGCGCCGGTCACCAGGGCGAGGCCGCGGCCGGGCGCGCCGGCGGCCAGTTTCCGCCGCGTCTCCGTTGTCCTGCCTTCCGGCACAGCGACGTCGGGCAGTTCGGCGCGCGCGTCAAGCTCGGAACTCATCGCTTGCGGACGGTCTGCGGCGCGTGTCCAGCTCTCAGTAGCCATGCCCTGGTCTCCCCGGCTCACTTGCGTGCGAGTAGTCACATGGCGCACGCTGATACCCGGTGCGCGATAATTAGTCGTAGAACGACATCTATTTTTGGCAAAGAGTTCCTGCGTCCGCTGGCCTTGCCTCCGCGTCGAGGAGACGTGTCGGCGGCATGGGAGAGGGAAGCGAAGCCTTCGCATGGAAGTCGCCATCCTGCTGGCCGTTGCCGCCAGCCTCTGCACCGCCACCTCCTCGGTGTGCCAGCGGCTCGGCGCGCGCAGCCAGCACGTCGAGGGCTTCGACCCGCTGCTCGTCTTCCGGCTGGCACGCAACCCTGTCTGGGTGCTCGGCTTCGCGAGCATGCTCGCGGGTTTCGCGCTGCAGCTCGCCGCGCTGCACTTCGGGCCGCTGGCGCTTGTCCAGCCCATCCTGGCGCTTGAACTGCTGTTCGTTTTCGTCTCGCTCGCGGTACTCACCGCAATGCGGCACACCAGACGGGTGCGGGCGAGGGACCTGGTCGCGGCGGCGGCCATGTCGGCAGGAATCAGCGTCTTCCTGCTTGCCGCGGCACCATCCGGCGGCCGGCCGCACGCCCCGGCAGGCTTGTGGTGGCTGGCCGGGCTGGCCTGCGGCGGCGGCGTGCTGTTGACGGTGGCGGTCGCGTCGCGGCCGTCGCGCGGCGGCGCGGTCAGCGCGGACCCGGGCCGCCTGGCGGTGCGCCGCGCCGCCCTGCTCGGCATCGCGACCGGTCTCG
>Ga0134128_10008080_pt1 | contig 12663 bp, 13 predicted proteins | sample KB31754_FD_96462 | JGI IMG/M metagenome (GOLD analysis project Ga0134128, IMG submission 96462) | Terrestrial soil microbial communities with excess Nitrogen fertilizer from Kellogg Biological Station, Michigan, USA - KB3-175-4 | ecosystem: Environmental > Terrestrial > Soil > Unclassified ...
GGCCAGATCGACCTGCCGCAGGTTGTGATTCAGGTCCAGGGCGATAAGCTGGTGGCGGTCTATGGTGGCAAGGGTTTCATCGTGAAGCCTAATTATCCAATGCCGGCATGGAATGCCCGCTGAGTACCAAGGCGCCGGCCAACGGGCGGAGTAACGCGTGGATCTGCTGGCGCAAGTCTTGATCAACGGCGTGTTGCTGGGCGGGCTCTATGCCGTAATGGCATTGGGGCTCGCCCTTGTCTGGGGCGTCCTCAACATCGTCAACCTCGCCCACGGCGCCTTCATCATGCTGGGCGCATACTTGGCCTGGCATCTCTACACGTATCTTGGCATCGACCCGTTCCTCGGTCTGCCGCTAACGGCGATCGTGATGTTCTGTGTTGGCTATGCGTTGCAGCGGGGCCTTCTGAACCTCATCGTTCGTGCACCGATGTTCAACACCTTGCTCATCACCTTCGGCCTTGAGGTCGTGCTGACCTACCTGGCTCAGCTTGCCTTCTCGGCCGATTTCCGCACCATCAATCCGCCTTACGCTGGCAACAGCATCGCACTGGGACCGCTGGTGGTGCCGTTGGCGAGGTTGATGGCATTCGGTGTTGCGGCTGCCTTGACGGTCGGCATGTGGCTGTTCCTGTTGCGTACCACACTTGGTCGCGCCATCCGGGCCACAGCACAGAATCTCGTGGCAGCCCGGCTGTATGGTGTTGCGCCGCGACACCTCTATGCCGTTACCTTCGGAATCGGAATCGGACTCGCGGGCGCGGCTGGCAGCCTCTACGGCACCGTATCCCAGATCAATCCTTATATCGGTGCAACGCTGACGGCGAAATGCTTCGCAATCGCGATCATTGGCGGGCTAGATAATCCTCTTGGCGTGCTGGTCGGCGGCCTCGTGCTCGGGATTATCGAGTCACTGACGGTCCTCTACATCGGCGCGACATATGACGACGTGGCAAGCTTCGGCGTCTTGGTTCTCGTCCTGATTGTTCGACCGACCGGCTTACTCGGAAAGACAGCATGAGCGCCTTTCGGATCGGCCTTGCCATCGTAGCCGTGGCCGCGCTGGCGGCCTTGCCACTGTATGGCTCCGACGTAGTGATTCAATTTGGCATCAATACGCTCCTGCTCGCTGTGCTCGCGCAGGGCTGGAACATCATTGGTGGTTACGCCGGCTATGCTTCGTTCGGCAACTCCGCATTTTACGGTCTTGGCAGTTACGGCGTCGGGATCGCAATGGTGCAGTGGGGCCTGCCATTCCCGGTCGGAATGATTTTCGGTGTCGTGCTCGCAGTTGTTTTCGCCTTCTGTCTCGGCATTCCAGTCCTCCGTCTCAGGGGGCACTATTTCGCCATTGCCACGCTGGCGCTCGCACAGGTGATGAGCGCCATTGTATCCAATGTCAGCCTTGCCGGTCAGAACATTGGTCTCGTGCTGCCGCCGCTCAACAATGATCGTCTCTTCTACGAGCTTTCCCTCGGCTTGCTAGTAATTGCAACTTTGACGATATTTTGGCTAACCCGCAGTCGCTTCGGCTTCGGACTCATCGCCATCCGCGAGAATGAAGAAGGTGCGGCGGTAATGGGCGTCAACACCACCCTGTATAAGGTGCTGGCTTTCGCATTGTCCGGGGTATTTACGGCGCTTGCTGGCGGCATTCATGCCTACTGGATCACTTTTCTTGATCCAGAGAGTGCGTTTGACATCAGCCTTAACGTCAAGATGATCATCATGGCCGTATTCGGCGGTCCAGGCACCGTATTCGGGCCAGTCGTTGGCGCTTTCGCGCTTTCGGCGGTATCAGAAGTCCTGTCCAGCGAAGCCACCAACGTCGCCGGCTTGTTCTTTGGTGTCGTTGTCGTCGCGGCCGTTGTGCTGATGCCCCGCGGCATCGCCGACGTGATACGGAGGTTTCGCACTTCCGGCTGGCACTACTTCATCGAAAACCTGAGAGCGCATCGGATATGAGCGCGATCCTTAAGGTCAGCCATGTCACCCGCCGCTTTGCAGGACTGGTCGCCGTCAATGACGTCAGCTTTACCCTCGGCAAGGGCGAAATCCTCGGTGTGATCGGTCCAAATGGGGCTGGTAAGACGACATTGGTGAGCTTGATCAGCGGGACGCTGTCGCCGAGTGAAGGTGATATTTTTTTTGAAGGCAGCAGTATCGCCAGGCTTCCCGCGTTCCGCCGCGCCCGTCTTGGCATCGGCCGTACATTTCAGATTATGCGACCGTTCCCCGGCCTATCGGTCCTCGATAACGTCGCCGTTGGCGCTCTGTTTGGTCATGGCGCGGGCGAGAGCGAGTTGGCCAAGGCTCGAGAAAAAGCTCTCGCCCAGCTCGATTTCGTCGGGCTTGGAAAGTTCGCGGCGCAGCGCGCCGAGGAGCTCGGCGGGCCTAATCGCAAAAGACTCGAACTTGCCAAGGCGCTCGCCATGCAGCCCAAGGTGCTGCTGTGCGACGAGGTCATGGCCGGATTGAATCTGGTCGAGATCGATGAAGTCATCGAGGTCTTGAGAAAGATCCGCAAAAGCGGCATCAGCATTCTCGTCATTGAGCACGTAATCAAGGCCATCAAGAGTCTCTCCGACAGACTGGTTGTTTTGCATCACGGCGACAAAATCGCAGACGGCCCGACCGACGCGGTGCTATCCAACAGCGAGGTCATAGAGGCCTACCTCGGCAGGAGGCGTTCGTGACGGCCGGAGCTGCTTCAAACGATCGGGTATTGGTCGTCGGCGGGCTGAGCGCCGGCTATGGCGGCATGCCTGCTCTGCGAAACATTTCCCTGGAAGTGCGGCGCACCGAAATAGTTGCTCTTGTTGGCTCGAATGGCGCCGGCAAAACCACTTTGCTGCGCGCTTTGTCGCGCGTCATTCCCTGCGTCGGCTCTATCGAATTCAACGAATACGATCTGATGCCTATGACGCCAGACGAAGCTTTCGGCACCGGCCTGGTTCAAGTGCCGGAAGGCCGTCAATTGTTCGATCGCATGACGGTTGCGGACAATCTATTGATGGGCGCCTATCGCCGGGATGATAAACCCGCTGTCATCAGCGATCTCGAACGGATGTACGGGCTGTTTCCCCGTTTGGGTGAACGACGCGCGCAACTTGCTGGCTCAATGTCCGGCGGCGAGCAGCAGATGTGTGCGATGGCCCGCGGTCTGATGGCACGGCCACAACTGCTGATGATCGACGAGATGAGCCTTGGTCTTGCCCCGGTTGTGGTCGACCAATTAATGGATGTGCTCCAGGCGATCCGCAAAGATGGTGTTACTGTTTTACTGGTCGAGCAGGACATTCATCTTGCGTTGTCTGTTGCTGATCGAGGTTACGTTCTGGATACCGGCTCGATTGTTCGTAGCGGAATCGGCAAAGATCTGATTGACGATCCCGCAGTACGCGAGGCCTATCTCGGTCTTGCATGAGATTGCCATCAGCAGACTCACCGTACGCCAACTCATGCCGCGACTCACGTTCACTCGCGTTGAGATCACAAGCGATTAAGTGGATCGTAAGCGGCCATCCGAACAGAGGTTAAGTGCCGGCATGTCCCAGCTTGAGGCCGAGTCTCAATGCCTTCACTTTCAATGACGGAATCGGCCATTTGAGATGTGCGGCTTTCTTCTGCAGCGCGAAAGAAGACGAAGACTTTCAACTGTGATACAAGCGCCTCATCGCGCACTGTAGGCCGTCGCGACAATACAGGGCCCGCTCAATCATGAACAAAGCCAATCAAGCCAAGGCGGCGGACGCGTTTCGGCGCGCGCATCACGGCCCGCGGCTGCTGCTGCTCCCAAATGCTTGGGACAGCTTGAGTGCGCGACAGTTCGAGGCCGCCGGCTTCGAGGCGATCGCCACCACGAGCGGTGGCGTCGCTTGGGCCCTCGGCTTTGCCGACGGCGAGCACGCGCCCTGGTCAGAGCTGGTCGCGGCCACACATAGAATTGTCCGCACCGTCCGGGTCCCGGTGACCGCCGATATAGAAGCCGGCTACGGCGCGACGCCCGCCCAGGTGGCCGCAAACGTGACTGAGATCCTCGCTGCCGGCGTTGTAGGCTTCAACATCGAGGACGGCACCTCGCGTTCGGACGAACCGGTGCGGCCGGTCGACGATGCGGCCGCCCGCATCCGAGCCGCACGCGAGGCGGCAGATGCAGGCGGAATACCGGCGGTCATCAATGCTCGCGTTGACCTGTATATCAAGAATGTCGGCGAGCCTGCGAAGCGGTTCGAGGAAGCCGTGCGGCGGGGCAAGGCCTACCTCGCAGCCGGCGCCGACTGCATTTATCCCTTCGGTTTGACCGATATGGAAACAATAGCCCGTCTGGTGAAGGCGCTGGATGCCCCCGTCAACATCGTGGCGCGGGCAGGAACGTGCCAAGCGGCAGATCTCGAACGGATCGGCGTGGCCCGGGTCAGCATAGCGTCCAGCGCAATGCTCGCGGCCGCGTCACTGATAAAGACCATCGCTCAGGAACTGCACGATCGCGGGCGCTTCGACCTGCTGACCCACGCTGTGAACCGTTCTGAGGTGCAAGCACTCTTCGCGCAGCGCGATTGACCAATCCGAGAAGCGGAGACGATCATGAAAGCTCGGCTTGATTTCCGGAGCGCTTCTCCCGAGGCCAACAAAGCGATGTCGGCTTTACACAAGTTCGTGCAGCAATGCGGGCTCGAGCACAACCTGCTCGAGTTGGTAAAGCTTCGGGTCTCGCAGATCAATGGTTGCGCTCACTGCATCGACATGCACACAAAGGAACTACGCGCAGCAGGTGAAAGCGAGCAGCGGCTATATCTACTTAATGCCTGGCGCGAATCGCCCTTTTACAGCCAGCGCGAGCGCGCGGCGTTGGAGTGGGCCGAAGCGGTGACGCGACTGCGTGACCAGGACGTGCCGGATGACGTCTATGACGCCGTCATGTCAGAATTCAACGAGACGGACCTGGTCAATTTGACGCTTGCACTCGTTGCAATCAACGGTGCCAACCGCCTCAATATCGCCTTCCGCACCGTGCCGGGGAGTTACCGGCCGCAGACACGCCTCTCCGCAGGCGCAAGCGGGACCGCCCTGCCGGGTCGGTGACTTGCGTGTGTTTGTGGTGGCCCTCGTCGGGCAACGCCTGCGCTTGCGTCGCAGTCGACACGGAATGCAGCGGCTATTCTGCATTCTGACGAATATTCGCCAGAACCAATGATGCGGCTCGGCAGAACAGAGCCTGGCACGAATCGACAACCGTCCACTCATTTAGGGACGAACGCGCGCCTTTGGACCATCGCTTAGGTGCCGAGCGGCGAGGCTCCTCGGCCAGCATCCTCTCGACGATGTCCCCGCGCGTCAGCAGCCGGTCTGCGGTGGGCGCGGTAGGATGTCATTACCAGCGACCCCCCCGTCGACGCTCGCTCGGTCAGATCCGTCCCGGGCCTCCGGATCCGCATCAAAATGCCGCACATTGTTTTCCCCGATTGCCATGCGCTCACCAAAATAGACCGATCGTCTTTGATCTGTAACCGTGATCAGAACGTCTAGGCCGTGGAAGCTCAGACGTCGTCCCGTGCGCTGCGACGCAGGCTCAAAATGATTGCCTCTCAAATTACCTCTCAAGGGGTGACCGCCACTTCAGAATCCGATCATCCGCACGGGTGGCGGCGATTCGTGTACTCCACCAACCACAAACATCGGGACAATGTACCTTGTCTTTGCCCTGGCCGCGGGGATAGTCGGCGCAACGCTCTCAATTGCTATGCGGTTGGAGCTGCAGAATCCCGGAATACAGTTCTTTCCCTCACCACACGAATACAACGCGTTCGTGACGGCGCACGGACTGATCATGATCTTCTTTGCGATCATGCCGTCAATGATGGGGGGATTCGGGAACTGGTTCGTACCCCTAATGATCGGCGCGCCGGACATGGCATTCCCGCGCATGAACAACGTTTCGTTTTGGCTACTGCCCGCATCGTTCGCCTTGTTGATCACGTCAATGTTCGTTGGCGGCGAGCCGGGGTCTCTCGGTCCCGGCACCGGCTGGACACTCTACCCGCCCCTGTCGACCTCGGGCCATCCAGGACCGGCGGTCGATTTCGTGATCCTGTCAATCCATTTGGCCGGCGCCTCATCGATCCTGGGAGCGATCAACTTTATCACGACGATCTTCAACATGCGCGCGCCGGGTATGACCCTGCACAAGATGCCGCTATTCGTCTGGTCCGTACTTGTCACCGCATTTCTGCTGCTGCTTGCACTGCCGGTTCTCGCTGGTGCTCTCACCATGCTGCTCACCGACCGTAACTTTGGCACCACTTTCTTCTCCGGTGACCATGGCGGCGACCCGCTGCTGTTCCAGCACCTGTTCTGGTTCTTCGGCCACCCCGAAGTCTACATCATGATTCTTCCAGGCTTCGGCATGATCAGCCAGATCGTTTCGACCTTCTCGAAGAAGCCCGTGTTCGGCTATCTCGGGATGGCCTATGCGATGGTGGCGATTGCCGGCATCGGCTTCGTCGTTTGGGCGCACCACATGTTTACAGTAGGCCTGTCGACTGGCGCACAGGCTTACTTTGTTGCTGCCTCGATGGTGATCGCGGTACCGACGGGCGTGAAGATCTTTTCGTGGATCGCCACGATGTGGGGCGGCTCGATCGAATTCCGCGCGCCGATGCTTTGGGCAACAGGCTTTATTTTCGTGTTCACCATCGGCGGCGTTACCGGCCTCGTGCTCGCCAACGCCGGCGTCGACCGCGTGCTCCATGACACCTATTACGTGATTGCCCATTTCCATTACGTGCTGTCCCTCGGCGCGGTCTTCGCTCTTTTTGCAGGCTGGTACTACTGGTTCCCCAAGATGAGCGGCTACATGTACAATGAGACCATCGCCAAGCTGCACTTCTGGCTGATGTTCATCGGCGTGAACCTCACGTTCTTCCCGATGCATTTTCTGGGGCTGGCCGGCATGCCGCGACGGACGGTCGACTATCCGCTGGCGTTCCATGGATGGAACGAAGTGGCCTCGATAGGCGCCTATATTTCCGCGGTAGGCTTTTTGGTCTTCTTCATCGGCGTCATCGAGGCCTTCGTGCGGAAGCGCGTAGCCGACGACAATCCGTGGGGTGCCGGCGCCACGACCCTGGAGTGGACGCTACCCTCCCCGCCACCGTTTCACCAGTTTATGACGCTGCCTCGCATCCGGTGAGCCGCCGCCGTCGGGTTATTTTCTTGGAAGCCTTGAGCGGCGCCATTGTCGGCGGCCATCGCCGTCGCGACAGTGTTTGTTTTTATCGCCTTTGGCACTCATGTCTTGCTAGGTGGCACCTTTGAGACGAGAACGGTCGGGGCGATGACACTTCGGAGCATTGTGTGGATTGCTATTGCGGCAGCGGCTTGCCGTACGCTCGGATGTTCACTAGGTCAGACGAAAAGCTGACTGTAAAAATCACCGTCTGTACTAAAGGATATATATCTCCTTCCTCGAAGTTTGGCTGATTGGGTCAATTCCGGACCCAAGAAATGCCCTGCCCTAATGTCTGCTCAGAGGTCGATCGCCGACATCTTCTTGTAATGTTGATCTCGCCACCGGCGAGAACGGTATGCTGGCGAGATCTGACCTGACGTGCGGAGCTAACGTCCCCGGCCCACGCCACCAGCTCGGTCTTATTTATGTTCGACTAGCCGTCCGGTGAGCGGAAGCGTACGCCGATGCCGGCGCGGCCACGGTGGAGGAATTCGATTCCAAACTTCGTTTCGAGTGCGGCCTGCACCTTCCGCAAAACCTCAAGCCGCCGGTAGTCTATCGCCTCACCCTCGTGTCCCTCTAGAGACATGACTGCATGACGGCTGACACCCGCCTGCGCCGCTAAGGTTGCTTGATCGATTCCAACCAGACCGCGGGCAGCGCGAATAAGCGCCGGGCAAGGCCATATAGGGTCGCTGGAATTCTTAACCATGTGTCGACTTCGGCAACATTTTGTCGCTGACGGCCCTTCCCAAAGCGCCCTTTGTCGGCTACTTATTGTAGCCGAGGAGGCACAAGAATCATGGACTACCAAGCCTACATCACCAGCAGCCGGTGGCGGAACAGCCCGGCTCGCATCGCCGAGCTCTGCGCCGCCGGCTACCGCTGCAGGATCTGCAATCAATCCGATGCCGAGGTCGAACTCCAGGTCCACCATCGCACCTACGAGCGCCTCGGCTGCGAGCTTCCCGGCGATCTGCTCTGCGTATGTGCCGAATGCCACTACGAGGTGACGTCGTTCATGCGTCGGCGGCGCTATCTCCGGTCGACCCCACGCGTCCTCGACCTCATCCCCGCCCTTGAGGGCGTCAGCACCCTCTACGATCCCACGCGCTGAGGAGTAGCCCATGAACGCGGACACGATGAGGCTCCGGATCGTCGGCGAGCGCCCGCTCCTCATGCACAGCTCGCGCCTGGCCGACCCGCTCGACCCGGCGGCGATCGATCTCGCTCGCGTGACGTCCAAGCGGCACAAGACCAAAGCCGATCACGAAGAGGTCGCCCGGCTCGAGTGGTATGGCGGCCTCTGGGCCGTCGGTGGCGTCCCATGCCTCCCCGCGGAAGCCCTTGAGGCGTCCTTTGCGAAGGCCGCTGCCTTGAGGCGCAAGACGCGCCAGGCCCGCGCCGGGTTCATGGTCACTGAGCCTGCGGTAGTCGTCTTCGCTGGACCGACGACAATCGACGAGCTTTGGGCAGACTCCAGGTTTCGGCTGCGTCGGTCGGTCGCCGTCGGCAACGCCCGGACGATGCGCACGCGCCCGATGTTCCCCGTTGGGTGGAGCGCGGACGTGACCGCCTCCTATCTCCCGACGCTGCTCGACCGCAGCGAGGTCCTCGAAATCTTCCAAATCGCCGGCGCGCAGGTCGGCATTGGCGACTGGCGGCCGCGGTATGGCCGCTACAAGGCGGAGTTGATCGACTAGCCGTCGCGGGGCGTGGCCCGGTGAGCCATGGCAGTGCCCGGCGTGGCGAGGCAGGGCGAGCGCCTCCTCTTTCGAGGAGGCGTTCATGCCCAGCTCAAGTGAAAGAGCTCCAACATTTTTACGAGCAAACGATGAACGAGCGTAAGACGATGCATGGCACCGGAGCCCGGGGGCTCGCCACCGCCGATCACACTCAATGCCGCCGCAGCGCCCCGTTGCAATGGTGGCGGGCGGACCGCTGCCCGCGACTTGATGCAGTCGCCACCGCGGAGCTCAGAACTGCGCTCTCGCAGCTTCACCTGCTCGCTCATCCGACCTGGCCCGACGCCGTCGCCGGCGATCCCTCAGCCGTGGTGCGGATCGCCATGACGATTCGCTACGACATCACAAGTCCGACCTGGCTCATCGATTGCGCGGGCTCGCTTGCGCTCCTGTCCGCCGCCGAGGGCTCCGAGACCGGGGCTGCGGTCCTGCGTCACCTCCGAAGGCGGTACGTCGTCCCGGCGCGCTGCCGCTTGCAACGGAGCGCCTGATCATGCGTATCCAGGTGTTCACCGATCTGCACGTCGACGTCGCGGCAGCGAAGCCGATCACGATCGGCGCGGGCGTCGACGTCGTCGTTGTCGCCGGCGACACCTGCCAGGGCGCGCAGGAAGCGTTCGCGCATATCCGCCGGCTCGTGCCGATGAGCATGCCGGTGGTGATGGTCTTGGGCAATCATGAGCACTATGGACGCTGCCTGCCGGAAGAGCTCGCCGTCGCGCGCGCCGAGGCTCCCGCCTACGGCATCCACCTTCTCGAAAACGACACCGCCTTGATCGGTGATGTCCGGTTCGTCGGCTGCACGCTGTGGACGGATTACAGAATTTTCGGCTCGGCTAACGTGCCCGCTGCCATGCGCGCCGCTGCGCAAGGGCTGAACGATCACCGGCGCATCACCTGGTCGAAGCAGCCTTGGGCACGCTTTCGGCCAACGGAGGCGCTGTTACTGCACAGCCGCTCGCGGAAGTTCCTTCAGACCGTGCTGCAGGCTAAAGACCAGACGCCAACGGTCGTGATCACCCATCACGCGCCGTACCCCCGGTCGCTGCATCCGAAGTACGCGAAGGACCTGCTCTCTGCGGCCTACGTGAGCGATCTCGAAGACCTGATCGTCGCCACCGCGCCGGAGCTTTGGGTGCATGGGCACGTTCACACGAGCTTCGATTACTCGGTCGGGAGGACGCGCATTCTGTGCAACCCGCACGGCTACGGCAGCGAGAACCCCGATTTCAATCCCGGTCTCGTCGTGGAGGTCGGGGCATGAGTGCGCTTGTGTTGCTGTCTCAAAGCCGCCGGCTCGCCGCGTCTGCGCAACCGATTGCGGAGGCGCTGATCGACCTCCTTCGTAGGTCGAAAGTCGCGCCACGGCGACCGGCCGGCGAGATCGACGAACGCGGTCAAGGCGAACTGCGCCTGGACGATGGACAAGAGGATGACGTCTCCGCGACACCCGACGACGACGTTCTGCTCCCGGTGGACGACGCCGCCGGGGCTGTCCTGCTCGGACGTGCTCTTGACCAGGACCGCGACGCGCTTGCGCGACTGCAGGACCGGGACGCCTTCACCGTTATCGAGGTCGCCGACCCCGATCTGGTTCGGCCGATCGCTTCCATCCTGCGTCTTTATGTCTTTGGCAAGGAGCGTACCGTCACAGGCGAAGGGCACGGCTCGAAGGACGTGCGCGTCCTGCCGGCCGGCACGGTGGCGCTGTTCGATGACCACGGCGACACGAAGAAGAAGGACGTCACCCCGGACGTGGTGGCTGCGGTGGAGAGCCGCTGCGCGGTGGTGGTGGTGTCGGCTGCGCCGGGCCGCTACCTGACGCCCGAGCTGTTGCGCCTCGTCAACATCAGGATCGCCGTCCCCCGGTTCGATGCCAACGCGGTCGCCGATGTTATCGCCTCCATCGCCGGGCGGCACCCGGCTAGCATAGACGAAAGCCTCGCGAAGGAAGTGACGCTCAACGCACTCAGGCTCGCGGTGCGAGCCGATCTCGGTCCCGCCGCATCGCTTGCGCGACTTGCGCGCCTGCTCGGCGACACAGAGCGCGACATTAGCAAAGGCCCTACTCTTTCCGAGCTGCACGGCCTCGGTCGCGCAAAAGAGTGGGGCTTGAGCCTCGCCGCCGATCTTCGCGAATATCGCTCAGGGGCGTTGCCATGGCACGCCGTGAGTGGCCATGCCATTTTGCTGAGCGGACCGCCAGGGACAGGAAAAACATCGTACGCGCGGGCTTTGGCGCGAGAATGCGGCGTCGCGTTCGTGTCAACGAGTTACGCCGACTGGCAGGCCTACAGGGAGGGTCACCTCGGCAATGTCGTCACCGCGATCCGCAAGGTGTTCACTGAGGCGCGGGCGAAAGCGCCCTGCATCCTTTTCATCGACGAAATCGACGCGCTCCCTGCAAGACGCTCGGGAGACAAGCACGATTCGTGGTTTACAGCCGTGGTCGATTGCCTCCTAATCGAGATGGATGGCGCCGAGCGACGTGAAGGCGTGATCATCATTGCTGCAGCCAATCATCCGGCTGCGCTTGATCCGGCCCTTGTTCGCTCAGGCCGCCTGGACCGCCATATCGAGATCTCGCTGCCCGACGTTCCGGGCCTGGTGGGCATCTTCCGCTCGCATCTCGGTCAGGGTCTCGCCGGCGCGGACCTGCTGCCGGCTGCGCTTGCCGCACGCGGCCACACCGGCGCCGACGTCGAGCGCTGGGTACGAGAAGCGCGCGGGAAGGCACGCCGTGCGGGACAGCCACTGACAATCAACCTGCTGGTAGATACAGTTCGCGGGAGCACCCCCGCTCTGCCCGAGCAGGTATGTCGCCTAGTTAGCTACCATGAGGCCGCTCATGCCCTAGCCAATATCTCGCTTCGCCTCGCGAAGCCTGTCTCGCTGTCGATCGGCGCTAGCGGCGACGGGGAAACCAACAGCGTCATCGACGAAATCCGAGCGCAAACGCGACACGACATCGAGCAATGTCTCGTCTCCCTGCTCGCGGGCCGTGCCGCGGAAGAGATCGCCTGTGGCATCACCACCGCCGGCGCCGGGGGCGGTGCGGCCAGTGACCTTGCGCACGCCACCCGGATCGCGGTGCGCCTTGAGACGGTTTATGGGCTTGGCGCATCGGGTCTCGCACACATCCCATGCGAGCCGGACCGCCTGCTGTTGATGCGGCCGGACCTGCTTGCGGCCGTGCAAACTTCACTCGACAGGGCTTACGCGAGGGCCAAGGACCTCCTGAATGGCAACCGTGCCTCGCTCGATGCGCTTGCGAACGCGCTTTTCGAGCGAGGCTATCTCGACGCCGCGGAGATCGAGGCGGTACTTCAGGCCACGCCCCTCGCGCGTCCCGCGTCCGTCGCCGAGGAGGGCGCGATCATGCCGCCCTCGACCGCCGGCTCGCAGGAACCGCTCCAGGACGCGACCGAGCAGGAACTCGGCGCCGAGGCGACTGAAGTTGAACCGGCCACGAGCTAAGCCACGCCACCCGAATCCGTGACGACGCGCACCAGAGTGAGCAGCATGCAAGACCAGCCCGCCTTCGAACAGATGGCCGCGACGCTTGAAGCGAGCGGCGACTACAAAATCTTGCGGCGCCTTGTGCCGCGTTCGATCTCGACCGCGCCCTTCAACCCGGCCGACAAGGTCGCCGTCGTCCTCGACGTGGAGACCACCGGGCTCGACCAC
>Ga0134128_10008082_pt1 | contig 12661 bp, 9 predicted proteins | sample KB31754_FD_96462 | JGI IMG/M metagenome (GOLD analysis project Ga0134128, IMG submission 96462) | Terrestrial soil microbial communities with excess Nitrogen fertilizer from Kellogg Biological Station, Michigan, USA - KB3-175-4 | ecosystem: Environmental > Terrestrial > Soil > Unclassified ...
CACCGCCACCAACGCGCCCACTGCGAACACTTTCACAATCACGCCCGACCAAAGCATCACGGGCCGCGTCACCTTGGTGAATCCGAACCTGCGGTTTGTCGTGCTCACGTTTCCGCTCGGGCAGATTCCGCCCGTCGGCTCGCGCATGAACGTCTTTCGCAACAGCGCCATCGTCGGCGAAATCAGCATTACCGGCCCCGCGCGTGAAGACAACACCGTCGCCGATATTATATTTGGTGAAGCGCAAAAAGGCGACGAAGTGCGGGCGAAGTAAAATTCTGTATCTGTAGGAGCCGACGTGAGAATTCTTCTAAACCCTTGAACCGCGACATATCAGCGGCTGTGTTCGGCGAGAGGCGCTGGAGCAACTTCTCCCTCTCCCATCGGATGGGAGAGGGCCGGGGTGAGGGTTTGGGTTCGGGAGGAGCCTCTTTTTTGAAGGAGAGGTGATCTCCCGCGCTCAATCCTCCGACGTCGCCTTGCGCTCTCCAATCGTTTCCTCGATGGCCTTGACGGTCTTGGGAAGCGACTGCCGCTGATACGGCGAATGGAGATTGAAATAGATTCCGCACAACGGCCGCTCGGAATCGCTCTGGCTGAGGATGACCGTGACGTGTTTATCGAGCGCGATGCCGTGGCGCAATTGCGGGCCGCGGGTCTCGTACGCGCGAATCGCCTTTGCCATGAGGGATTTCAGGGAGGCCTCGAACTCTTCAGGGATTTTGTCGATATTGATGACGTACGCATCATACGCCTTCATTGCCAACGCCATCTCGTCTTTAAACGTCTCAACAGTCACGTATCTTAGAATAGAAAACTTTATGTAAAAGTGAAGTAAAATCTGGCTTCACCGTGGTTTCCGGCACCTTCCGGCTGTATTTCACCCGACAATGGTCCTGAACCCACTATGTTATCGGTAGAAACGGAGCGGCCTTGAGTGCCTCACGCAACAAATCACGGGCGGGAACCGTGGGACATTGCCGCGGATATGGAAAGAACTGCGAGGCAAAGAGCGAATGTCGTGATGAAAATGTAGTGAGCCAGGCTGAACCAATACCGAACAGATTGCTTGTCCCTGGCGTATATGGTTGTGCTTCTCCCCTTCTGAACGGCTGGGGCCAGTCCTTTGCGCAAGGCTCGAATCACGCGGAAAGCATATACGGCTCAGTCCCATGAAAATCACGGCGAGCCATTCGTCGAACGGTCGATCTGACGATTGAACGTTGGCGGCAGCGAAAAATATCTCGGGAACCATCAGTAAGAGATCTTCAGGCGGCACGTCGTCTCAATCCAACTCCAACTCCTTTTTGACATTGCTCCAAGACATCCGTGGGCAATGCGCGAAGCTGCTCGATCGCGGATGGAACAAATTCAATTTGGTAGCGCATTTTTACTTCAACTCCCCCGCCAACTGCTGTCCCAATTCCGCCGCTTCCTTAATCGCCCGCTTCGCCTCCGCACGCCGCATCGGGCCGCTTGCAAACGAAATTGCCTGCATCCGCAGTTGTTCACCCACCACCTCCGCATACGCCGCCACGGGACTCTGGCAACCGCCGCCCATGCCGGCCAGGAACGCCCGTTCCGCCGTCACGCACTGAAACGTATTAAAATGATTCAACCGCTCGCAAATTTTTGAAATGCGCTCATCGTTCGCGCGAATCTCAACTCCAATCGCCCCCTGGCCGACTGCCGGCAGCATCACCTCCAAATCCAGCACCGACGCCAAAATCCCGTCCGGCACCGCATCGCCATGCAATTTGCCATCAGCCGAAATCGTAAAATTCAGCCGCAAAAGCCCCGCCAGCGCCAACACCGTGCCATCCAGTTCGGCGCGATCGGCCACTTTCTGCATTCGCGTGGGGACGTTCCCGCGAATTTCCACCACGTTCAAATCCGGCCGCGCCGTCAGCAATTGCGCCTTGCGCCGCGTGCTGCTTGTCGCGATGGTTGCGCCCTTCGGAAAATCCTTCAGCGTGCTGTTCGCCTTCAATCCCTTCAACGCCGCCTGTCCCGGCGTCCATTCCTCCTTCTGATGATTCGCCGGGTTCGCGAAATATTCCGCGTCGCGGTAAATCAGCACATCGCGCACATCCGCGCGTTTTGACGTGGCCACCAGCGCCAGTCCCGCCGGCAATTCCGTCGGCAAATCCTTCAAGCTGTGCACCGCGATGTCCGCGTGTCCCTTCACCAGCGCCACTTCCAGTTCCTTCGTGAACAAACCCTTCGGCAACCCGCCGTCCACCTTCATTGAAGCCTTTTGCAACTTGTCGCCCGTGGTCTTGATGATCTTCAGCTCAAACCGCAGCCTCGGAAAAATCCGCCGGCACTCGGCAGCAATCAAATTGGACTGGGCCAACGCCAGCGCGCTTCCCCGTGTGCAAATGATGATGGGTTTTTCCGGCATGATCTAGGTCAGCATTCAAAAGTTTACCCGCCGCTGGAATGAGTCGACGATGAATGGATTTCAAAACCGTTCCAAAGTTTCACCCTCTCCTGTGAGGGGGAATTCTCCGAAATGAAATTCGCGCTTTGAACCCCGAACCATGACATATCGATCGCCATAGTCGACGAGAGGCGCTGGAGCAAGTTCTCCCTCTCCCATCGGATGGGAGAGGGCAGGGGTGAGGGCGGAGGTCCATACCATATTGAACGGCCTTCATGCCGACCCTTTCGATTTGGAATCACGAAACACGGGACACGGAACACTCACCGTCGTCCCCGGTAAATTCGCTCCAATATTCCCAACCAACGGCTTCGCTTTTTCGATGATGATCTTCTCGCAGCGGGCGATTTCCTCTTTTCGCTGCTGCAAATAGTCCTCGGCAATGGCTTGGAGATCATCGATATTGTAGAGGTAAACATTCGGCATGATGTTCACTTCCGGATCAATGTCGCGCGGCACCGCGATATCCACCAGCAGCAACGGCCGATTTTTGCGAAGCTTCATCAATGGCTCCAATTTCGCCCGCGTCAAAATATGATGGGGCGCCGCCGTGCTGCTGATGACGATATCGACCTGCCCGAATTCATTCGACCAATCGTCAAAGTTCACCGCGCGTCCGCCGAATTCCGCGGCCAGCGCCTGTGCGCGATCAAATGAGCGGTTGGCCACCACGATGCTCCTCGCCCCGCGCGAAAGCAGGGCGCGCGCGGTCTTCTCGCTCGTGTCACCGGCCCCGATCACCATCACGTGCCGATTTTCCAGCGACGAAAAAATCTTCTCTGCCAGCTCCACCGCCACCGAACCCACCGAAATACTTCCGCGCTGAATGCTCGTCTCGGTGCGGACATGCTTGGCCACGTTGAACGCGCGCTGAAACGCCTTGTTCAATCGCGGTCCGGTATGCCGATGTTGCAGCGCGAGGTCGTAAGCCTTTTTCAACTGCCCCAAAATCTCCGTCTCGCCCAGCACCATCGAATCCAGCCCGCAGGCCACCTTGAACAGATGGTAAACGCTCTGCGGTTCGTTCAGCGTGTAAATCTCATCCGTGAGCGGATCGCGATAGTTGTGGCACTTCACCAGAAATTGTTTCAATTCCTCGAAGGCTTTGGCCGATTCGAGCGGCGTCGAAACGTAAAGCTCCACGCGGTTGCAGGTCGAAAGAATCACCGCCTCGTCCGCAATCCCTTCGTCGCGCAGCAACTGGAGCACGGCCGGCACGCGCGCCTCGCCAAAAGCAAACCGCTCCCGCAATTCCACGGGTGACGTATGATGGCTTAGGCCGAGGACGACGATCATGAGAATAGTGGCACGGGCGTCCCGCCCGTGCGAATCCTCGCCGGTTCTCGAAACTCGAAACTCGAAACTCGAAACATAGTTTTACGGATGATGCAACGGAGAGAGCAGGGTGGTGCCCCAAAATGTCAGCGCCAGGAACGCAAACACCGCGATCACTCCCACCGCGAACCGCCGGCCCGATTGCGCAAAACGCCAGCGCGAAACCAGCAGCCCCAGGTAAATCGCCCATAACAGGATCGCCCACGGGACCTTCGGATCGTTGAACAGCGGCTTGTTCTCCTTCTCGGCGATATCTCCGCCCAGCGCCAGGCTCACCGTCAGCAAAGCAAACCCGGCCAGCACCAGCCGCCCCGTGATCACTTCCAGTTTTTGAATCGGCGGCAGCAGCGAAAGCATCGCGCGCATTTTGTGAAATTTCAAATTGTGTTCCTGCGTCAAAAACATCACCCCCGCCACCGCCGCCAGGCCAAACGCTCCAAACGCCAGCAGCGCGAGCGCCGCGTGCAAACTCGTCGGCGCGCCGCTGAATTGTGGTGTCGCCGCGTGCCTGTCCAGTTCCGGCATCAGCGCGAACACTCCCATCGCAAACAGCACCGGCGACGCAAACGCCCCCAAAAATCGCAGCCGCGCCCACAATCCAAAGGCCAAATACGCCGCCACAATCGTCCACGCGATGAAGGTCGTGGCCTCGTACAGATTGTTCACCGGGCAATGTTTCAAATCGAACCCGCGCAACATGATTGCCGCCGTATGCAGCCCGAAGGCCACGAGCAGGAGGAAATAATTGATCCAGTTATCCTGGCGAAACCCTTTGCGCCAAAGGAAAACCGAATAAATCGTGCTGATGCCGTAAATAATGACGGCCAGCAGGAAAAAATGCCGGTCAAGATGGGGGTCTTGGTTGGTGAACCACACAGTGACAGGTTAATTTACCCCTGATTTCAGGCAAGCTGGAATTAGGGCTGAAATCCGAATACCGAATCCGAAATCCGATTAATCTGCCTTCAACGCTCTCTGGCCGATCTCTTTCGGTTTTCGGACTTCGGATTTCTTTCGGATTTCGGATTTCGAGTTTCGGAATTAGGGCTGCCCCCCACTCAAATCCGCCGGAAATTTACCCTGCATCGTCGGAATCACTTGCGTCGGACATTTCCCGCCCGCATCCGCCAGCCCCGCCGCGATGCCCGTCGCATACGCCGTCGACGTCGAAGTCCCCGTCACCGCCCACGATTGCCCGTCATATGGCACGATGCTCGTTCCCGGCAACAACAGGTCCACGAAACTGCCGCGGTTCGCGTAATCCGCCACTTGCCCCGGCCCGCTCCCGGCCGTGACCGATTCCACTTCCGGATAGGCCGCCGGATATTCCGGCGTGGTCACCGGCTGATTGCCCGCCGCGGCGAAAAACACCACGCCTTGCTTGCTCGCATTTTGGATCAACGTATGTAAAAACGTGCTGTCACCCTGGCCGCCGAGGCTCAAATTGATCACGTTCGCCCCCGCCTGCACGGCGTCATAAATGCCCGTTGCCACATCATACGTACTCGTCGTCTCGTTCGGCCCATACACATCCACCGACATCATCTTGGCGGATGTCTGGCCGCTCGTATTCGCCTGCACTGCGCGCCAGATCGTGTCCGCCATCGCGGTTCCATGAGTGAGTTGCGAGCCACTCGTCGCCTTGCCTGCCACCGAAATCGAAGGCAGCATCAATTGGTCAAGATTATTTCCCAGCGTTCCAACCGAAGTATCAATCAATCCAATCACCACCTGGCAACTGCTGTCGTTCGGTGACTTCGGCGTCAAATTGAATTGCGGCGACGCGTTCGCCACACCCAGCGGCACATTCGGTGGTTCCATGGAATAATTATTTTCCACCGCCAGCACGTTTGGATTGGCCGTGAGGCAATCACGTCCCGCATTCGCCGCCGCTTCGTCCTTGAACTGCACGCGATACGTATTGAGCGCGTTGAGGCGTCCGGTCACGGTCGCATCCTTGATGCAAGGCAACCCATCGATGCTCGTGCCCGGCTTCAAAGTCACGACTAGCTCGTTCGGGATTTTGCCTGACTTCGCCGTTTTCGAAACCAGGTCTTCGGGCCGAATCAATTGCGTCGCGCTGCGCCTCGAAGTGCGAAACACGTAAAGATGCAGCGGGCCATTCGTTTGCGGGACCATGGCGAAATTCAAATCGCCGAGCAACATCCGCAACGCCTCGCCCGCTGAAAGGTCGGCAAACTTCGTCGAAACCGTGTGCGTCACGTGCGGCTCAAGAAAAATCTCCCAGCCGGTATGCTTGGCAATTCCCGCGAGGAGCCGCGATACCGGCACCGATTGGATATCGGCGCTGACGATGTTATTATTCGTGTTCCAGTTCAGCGTGTCCGCCGCCGAAGCGCGAGTATTGGAGAACAACAGCATAAGCGCGCAATTCGCCAGGCACAGCCATCCTCGAAAACAATGTTGCATCAGGCACAATATAGCGAAAACCCGCCCGAAGGGAAATGATTCAACCGAGGCGGTGGGGCGCGTCGCTCCGCGCGCGCCGTGTCTTGAAAATTCGAGCGGCTCGAGCCAATCGCCGCTCGTATATCGCAATCGTAAATTTCAGGGTCTTTGCAGCCTGAAAAACTGCACCGCTCCTGTCATAGGCACCGTCACCACATCCCTATTCGCGCTCGTATCCGCAGTCACGGGACTCGTCACCGGCGCCCACGTCGCCGACGGATTGATGCTGCTGCTCGACGCCAGTTTAAACCCTTGCGGCGCCAGCGGCCAGCTAATCACGAGGTTATTGTTGTTCGTCTGGCGGACAGTCAAAGCTATATTGAAGAATTCAAACGCCAGCGCATACGTTTCGCTCGGCGACACTTCGCCGTTGGGATTTTTCTGCACCTGCAAATCATACCGGCCCGGCGGCAGCGAGGGCAGGGTGAGATGCTCCACGTTATCCACCATGCTCGTGCTGCACAGGACCAGGTTGCCGTTTGCCGTGTTGTAGAGAAACAGGTTCAAATCATTGATGCTCATCGGCTGGGCCGGGACAACGGTATGCGGACGCTGCCAGGTGAGCGTGGCCGTCAACGTGTAAACATGGCTGCCGGTCAGATTGAAATAATAATGATTGATTTTGTCATGCAGCGGATCGGGGCTCGTGATCGAATTCAAATCCCAGCCGGTCAACACCGGCACATTGCCCGGATTCGAGCCGGGCGGATGCGGCTGGCCATCCAATACCGAGGTGCTTTCAATAAATGCGCGCTTGCCGCCGGTGAGTTGGCTCCACGAATTGAACACGTTCAATACCCCCGCGCCGTAACGCGCGTCGAGCGGCGTCGTGACGCCATTCGTCCAGCCGGCGGGCTTGATGGCGCCATTCAAGATCAATGCCTTGATCGTGCGATTGTCACTTGCCGATGCGGTGTCGGAACCTCCGTCTCCACGCAACGCCGCCTGTATCAACAAGGCCGCTGAACCGGCCACGAGCGGCGTGGAAAAACTGGTAACTCCACCACCGGGCGCAACGAGGTCCGGCTTGCTGCGCCCATTGTACGTCGGCGCGGTGCTCGAATTCCCGGGATAGACGCCCACCCCAATGCCATTGTAACATGTCGCTGCCGGATACACTGTCCCGGCATTGCCCGCCCCCGAGACAAACAGCACTCCGTATTGTGTTGCCGCATCGTCATACTCCGAATCAATCGTCGCCTCGACATTGCTCGGATAATGTGTCCCGTTTACGTCGGCGTCGTAAACGAAGCTCTGGTTCACCACGCGATCCGGAATTGCCTGCGGCGAAGCGATGTAATTGTCCGAGAAAAAATTGGCCTCGTAATTATCCACGTGCGCCACTCCCGGCGCGACGCCGTTCGTCGTGTTCCCATAAAAATTCCCGGCCACCGCATCCGCATGACCGGATTCGGTTCCGACCGTATTTGTGAAGGTTATAGCGGTGCCGCTGCTCGAAATCCAGGTGAACAAATTCGTCGGCTGGTTTACACCAGCCGCGCCGGGATTCACCTCAAAAGGCGGCGGTGTTCCGGCACTGATGGGCGCTTCGACTTGTCCCACCGAAATCCCGTTTCCGGTCAAACCCGGCGAAACCTGCCGCAGCAGCGTTGCGCCGATGGTATCGATATCAGCACCATTCGCGCTTGCCGCAGCCAGCAGAATAATGAGCAATGCAGAAACTTTGGAAATGGACATGGGCTCCTGTAGCGCGGAGTTTCACTCTGCCGTATCGCCGAATTGCATTCGGCCGTGCGTCAACACGTCCGGCAGTTCGGGACAGCTTGGGCCGATCTCGACGAGTGCCACTTGACGCTGTCCTCGACAGGGAACTGGAAAGTTCCCTGAACCCGCAGGCGGGAAAGCCTGCGCTACATAGCGGTAGCGCAGACATTCTTGTCTGCGAGTTCGGGCGACTTTCCGGTCGTCCGTTTCAATGGCACAAAAGCCACCGCCGATTAAGGATAGTGTCAAAATGCAGCCGAACCCAGCCCTCGATTGCTTTCGAACTTGCGACCCCGCACTCCCTTGGTAGAGTGCAAGAGAACAATTAGAGCCAATTTCAGTTGGGAAACTCATCGCGGCAATTTCGCCGAGAACACGACAAAGTAAAGTGCCGTCCGTCTAAAAAATGGACGTTTCGGCGCTCGCCCGGATGACAATGGCTCGGAATACGTTAAGTATGTGCTTTGGGCACGGTCTTTGCGGGCGAATGGGGCCGATTGCCAATTATGAGCGCCAATCTCAACCAAAATGCCAATGCCTTGCCGTCGGGAGACAACTCCCCGACGTCGTATGCGCTCATGGAATCCGACAGCTCAAATAAACCCGCCGCTTCATCTCCCTCTCCGCCACGAAGCGGGGGAGAGGGCCGGGGTGAGGTGGCTCTCAGGGCTCAGGGGATATCTCGATCCTCCGCCCTCAACTGGCTCTGGATGGCCCTCCTGGCCGCCGGCATCGCCGCCCTGTGCTGGTTCTCATTCCAGTTGGCCGCCATACGCATTTACCAGGTGGACGAATGCACCAACGTTCTCGTCGCGCGCGATATCGCCGCCGGCCAATCCGCGCCGGGAATGGAATTGTTCCAGTTGATCCTCTCGCGCTTCATGTCGCTCGGCGCCAGCGCCGCCGACCTGTTCACCAGCGCTCGCCTGCTGACGTTCATTATTTTCTGGCTGAACCTCGTCCTGCTCGCGCTCGCCACCGGTGAACGCATTCTCTCCCGCCGCTGGCTCGTGGCCCTCGCCGGAGCCGCCACGCTCGCGCCGCTCTGGGATTACGGATTCGAAGTCCGCCACGACAATCTTCTCCTTACCGGCATTCTTCTGATGTGGGGCATGGTGCGCTTTCAACCGCCCAAACTCGGAATATTCTTTTTCATCGGCGCCTGTTTTATCGGTTTGGAATTCGTTTCCGTCAAAGCCGTCATGTACACCTTCCCGATCTCGCTGGGCATCCTCGTCTTTCCGCCGCCGGGCGAACGCAAGCCGCGCTGGCAATTATTCGCCGCGTGGTGCGTGGGCGCGCTCGTGTCGTTTGTCGTCTTGCGGCTGATTTTCAAAGCCGCCGGGCTCGGCCAAAATTATCTCGCCACCGTGCAGAGCGTTTCGAATGTGCCCTCAGCCGCTTTGCGTTTCTCGCCAATACCGGACACGCTCTCGCGCCTGCTCACCGAGACGCCGTTTCTGGTCTCGGCCGTCATCGCCGCGTTCCTCGCGTGCGTCACCACCCTCACGCGCCGAGGGCGCGCCGCGCTGAATTGGAATGGAATTCTGCCGGAAACCTTGTTGGTCGCCGCCGCGCTCCTCGCGCTGTTCGTGAATCCGAATCCGTATCCCTACAATCTCCTGCACTTTGTTCCGTATGCGTTCCTGCTCGCGTTCCGCTACGGCTCACTGCTTTGGGAACAATTAAAACTGCTTCCGCAACGCGCCGTTTTCGCGCCCGTCGTCGTGAGCGCCATTGCGTTCACGCATCTTGCGCCGTTCGGCGTCGTCACGCACCGGCATTGGTCCATGACGAATTACCACCAGGAGCAATTGATGAATCTCACCGAGGATTTGACCGACCCGGCCAAGGATTGCTACTTCGACGGCATTGGGATGGTGCCGACGCGCAAGGAATGCGATCAGCGGGCCTTCATCCACGGGCAAGGCTTGGAATCTCTCTACATCGGCTCCGGCCCGCGCATGCGCGACCTGCTCGCCGCCCATCCGCCCTCGGTTGTCATCTTGAGTTATCGCACCGGATACCTTCCTGACGAGGACAAGGATTTTATTGATCAGCGCTACGTTCCCATCGCCGATGATTTCATGGTGCTCGGCAGCATCTTGCCTTCCGGCGGCGGCACGTTTGAAATCTATCACGCCGGCCGTTATCGCATCAGTTCTGCCGAAGGCTCGAACATCATCGGCACCTACAAGGCGCCGCGAAACGCGCAGGATGCCGTGGCCCAGCCCAAGGAAGTGCCGCCGTTGACCGGCACCATCGATGGCGTCCCGCTGAATGGCAAACCGGTCGAATTGTCCGTCGGCACGCATCGCTTGGAATGCGGTGCCAACGAAAAACCGGCGGTCGTCTGGGTCGGCCCGCACCTCGATGAAATTGCGCGCATGCCTGGCTTCAATCTTCACCGGTTATTCGTGAATTGGTATTGAGACGATGACCGCCACCGATCCAGTTCGCGAAAGCCGCACGGAAATCCCTTCCGTCAGCCATCGCCCCACCGAGCGCGGCTGGCTCGCCGCCTGGAGATCCCCGGCTGTCTGGAGCCGCATCGCCGTCGGCTTTGCCGCGCTTTGCCTCGTCAAGATGATCATGCTCGTCAGCCTGCGCGAAGGACTCTTTGAAATCCATTACCGTGTCAACGACGAACCAGTGACCTGGCTTAATTTTATCGCCTTTTACTTATTCGCCGTTCTCGCCGGCTTGAATCTCTGGAAACTCAGCGCGCGCTGCCTGCCTGCGGGCGCGAAAGTCGTCCGCGCCGCCAACGCCTGCGTTCTCTTCCTCGCCGGGGTGTTCCTCTTCCTGACGTTTCACGAGGGCGACAAAAATTATCTCTATGCCATGATGAACGGCATTCTCGGCGGGAAAGAGATCCTCTGGTATTTGATCAATAGTTTCTGTTTCCGCATGCCGTATCTCGCGGTGTGGGTCCTTGCCTACGCCTTCACCTATTACGGTTTCTGGCGCAAAGGGCGCGAACATTGGATGCTTCGCGTCACTGCTGTTTTCGCCACTGCCTACATCGTTCTTTGTTTGGGTGATCTGAAGGAATTCCGCAACGCGCTCATCGTCATCGATTGCCTGGGCATCGCCTGCCTCGTGTTGAACGGCGGCGGATCGCTCAATCCGTTCTGGATGGCGTTGCCGGTCATCGGCGCCAGTTCACTGTTCTTCTTGTTCCGCCCGTTTCACTACGATCTTGGCTTGACTCACATGAATAGCGAATTCACCGTGCTGCTGTGGGGCTGCCTGCTGTTGCTCGCCGGCGTCACGCTGATGGCGTGGCGACGCGGCTTTCTTGCCGGTTGGTGGCGCATCCTTCCATTTGCCATCGCGTCGCTGTTGCTTGTCAACACCTACTATCCCCAGTACGCCAACTACGAAAATCTTTTATGCATGGGCTTCATGCTCCCGCGCTATTTCCTTGGCGAATTCGGAGTCATGCTGGCTCTCCTTGGCCTTGCCGTTGTTTATCGAAAACTTCGCCCGCGAGGAACGTTGCTCTGGCTCGACATCGTCAACCTCCTCCTCATCACCATCGCGCTGGCGGACCTGCGTCTCACGCAAATCATGGATGCGCGGCTCGATTGGGACGCTCTCTCGCTGGCCATGGGCGAAACCACCAAAATGATGTGGCGCATGGCCCGGCCGTATCTCCCATCTCTCGCGCTCGCGCTTGTTGTAATGACGGCGTTATATGCATTGGCTCTCTGGGCAATGCGCCGCATCAATAGTGGCACGGGCGTCTCGCCCGTGAGTCCGAATTCGCACGGGCGAGACGCCCGTGCCACTACTCCGTCTCGGTCTGGCCGCAGCTTCGCTTTCGCCGTCGTCGCCTGTCTCCTGCTCGCCATTGCCGGCATCGCCCTCGCGCCCGGCGACAAAGCCGAAGGCCAGACGCTGGTTCGCTTTGCGGAAACCACTCCGTTGTTCAAGCGCGGCGCAACGCCCCTGATGGACCGCGATACTTTCTTGAAAACGGCGACTGCCCTCGGCCTCGGTGATATGTGCGCGCCGCCCCCGACCGCGCCCGCGCACCCGCGCCGCGATTTGAATGTGGTCCTGATTTTCCAGGAATCGACTTACAACAAGCATCTATCCATGTTTGACGGTAAGGAAGACACCCAGCCGCTGCTCTCGCAATACAGGAATCGCATGGAACTGTTCCCGAATTTCTTTTCTGTCTTCGCCGGATCCATGAACGCGCGTTTCGCCACCTTCACCGGGTTGTATCCGGTCGCCGATTACCACGCCTTCACCGCCGAGCGCGTCCCGGTGAAAAGCATTTTCGAAACGCTCCACGATAACGGCTACACCTGCTCGATGTTTTATTCCTCGTATTTTGATTATACTGATTTTCGGGATTTCCTCCGCAACCGCGGTTTCGATGCTATGTATGACGCGGACACCATGCCCGGCCCGCGCAAGGATGCGGGCGTCTCATGGGGCTTGCACGAGTCGGAAACGCTCGGCGCCATCCGTGCACAAATCAAAACCTACGCCACCAACCATCAGAAATTTTTCCTCACCTACGTGCCCGCCGCGCCTCACAATCCCTTCGACGGCACACCGCGCGAGTTTCAAAAGTACAAAATGAAAATGTTCGGTGACCTCACGCCGTTCTATTACAACGAACTCCTTTACATGGATTGGGTCAAAGCTTCCATCGTGGATCAATTGAAGGAA
>Ga0134128_10008083_pt1 | contig 12660 bp, 9 predicted proteins | sample KB31754_FD_96462 | JGI IMG/M metagenome (GOLD analysis project Ga0134128, IMG submission 96462) | Terrestrial soil microbial communities with excess Nitrogen fertilizer from Kellogg Biological Station, Michigan, USA - KB3-175-4 | ecosystem: Environmental > Terrestrial > Soil > Unclassified ...
GAGCCTCTTCAACTTTCTGTCCCGGATAATTTGCAGCTACGGCTGAGAGAAAACGCGTGTCGGCCCAGCCTTTGGCGTCAACCGCTTTACTGACGAGGCCTTTCTTTCTCCAGATCACAAACGCCGTATCGAATAGCGTTTCGTAATGCGCCTTTGGACCAGTCAACCCATAGAACTGCGCGTTATCTGCAAAGGGTGTGAGCTTCAAGCCCGACAACATTCCTGACACAGTGTCGGTATCCAGTTTGAGGGCCTTTGCAACAACCTCGTATGAACCGTTGGGATTGTTCTTGATCATCTCGATGCCGTCGAGCCAGCCGCGCACGAAGTCGCGAACGGTTTCCGGCGCCTGATCGATCACCTCCTGGCGCGCGCATAGAGTGTCGGCGATGATGTTTGTGGCCGCCTGTGTTGATACCAGCACATGCGCTTCCGAACCCCGTGCAGTAACAGCAGCCGATAGATCAGGTTCCCAGGTAACGGCGGCATCAACTTGCTTTGCCTTGAATGCCGCGGCCGCAGCCGGCGCGTCAGTGGTGAAGATAATGTCCTTCTCAACGTCGGCTCGTTCTTGCGGGGACAGACCTGATTGAGCCAAGAGATAGAGAAGCAGGAAATGTGAAGGCGTAAACTGCGTACATGCGATCTTGTGGCCTTTCAGATCTTCTACTTGCTTGATCGACGTAAGCGCAACGATTCCGTCGCCGCCGCGTGACCAATCCTGCATGATGATCGACTTGGCTTGCTGATTATTCTCAGCCAGGATTGAAGCTTCGCGCGCCCAGTTGTCGACCGTGTTCCACATGATGTCGACTTGGCCACTGCGAAACGCCGCAAGCTTGGCTGCCGGATCCTCGAGCAACACGAACTTCACGTCCATTCCGTACTGAGTCTTGTAATGCGACCCGCTATTCGGATCCATGCCGTTATTGAAGACGATCCCAGGAGAGTGGCCAGCCCACGTGTTGATACCCACAACAAGCGGACGATTCAGTTTTCCGGTACCAACGGAACCAGCACTGACACCTGTCGAACCAACATTGCGGCCAGGATCGTTCGGCCCACCCTTCAACTTGTCAAAATCGCCTTTGGAGTCTTCGCCGGAGGCCTTTTCACCGCCAGCCCATCGTTTGATTGCATCACCTTTGTAGTACCAGGTGGAAAAACCGATAACAAGTAACACGACTACAGCTATGAATGCCTTTGCCAGGGGAGTCAGTCTCATCTGTCACCTCACATCGTCTTGTTAGTCTGTGCTTGTTGTGCTGCTTTCTTTGCCTTCAGTTCGGCGAGTTGTTGCTTGGCCTGAACCTCACCGGTCTGATTGCGGAGCGCAGCCAGACGCGAGTCAAGCGAAGACTCTGAAAGCTCTTTCCCCAGGTTCGCTTCTGCAATCGTTGTCTTGATGTGCTGGCGCACGTTGTCGAGCGCCTTGACTTCAGCATCAACCGACAAGCCATCGAGTTGCTCCTGAACCTTGATTCGGGCCTGCGCCGACTGCATTTTGGCGAGCATCGAGTCGCGCTCGCTCTGCAGTTTTCTGATCTCAGACTGCACACCGAGCAGAGAGGTCTTCGCCGAGTCAGCGTCAGAACGCGCCTGCTCCATTTCGGTCTTCAGTTCAGTAACGTCGGCAGTCAGTTGGTTCTTCTTCTGAATAAGTATGACTGCGAGATCATCCTGGTTGGTGGAAACCGCAGTATCGAGTTCGGCTTCAGTTTGAGCCAGCTCGGCATTGGCGCGTTTATAACGTTCGTCGAGATCTTCGCGCCGGCGAATGATTCCAGCCGTCGCTGTTTTCAGCTTTGAATACTTCGCCACCATCGAATTGATCGCGTTCTCATAAGCGATTTCCGGATGCTCCTTCTCGATGTCTGAAATCCACAGCGATAGGAAACCTTTCCAGAGGTTAGCCAACCGTTTGAACATAAGGACTGGTTCCTTTCTCTAACTCACCGGCTCAATTTGCCGGAGGGCCTGAAGCGGCCGGGTCTGAAGGATCGTGGAGCTTCGGGGAAGCCTTAACAACTTTCGCAACTGTGTCCTGACCGAAAAACTCCAGCACTTGCTGAATCTCGAGTTTTTTATCGTTGCATACTTTGATTAAGGATTGCTGTTCGTCGACACTCTGCTGCATGACTGAGCGGATGTTTTGAATTTCCTGTTCATACTGCTTGATGCGCGCGTCGGATTCCTGGATGAGCTTTTCATTGTCCGCGGCGCCGTTGCGGATGTAACCGTCGAGTGCCTGAATCTCTTCCACAGTCGCCTCGATGATCTTTTCAATCGGCACGCCGAAAGCCTTGAGCGACGCCTCGACGATCTGCTTCTTTACGGCGGCGTCAGTGCCGGCAGGCAAGCTGCGGAGAAGGTCGGTCGTTCGAGCCACACGCTGTTGTTCGTCCTGATCGACGCCTGCGGCTGAGAAGACGGCAGGGAAATCAACCTGGCCGGCCGTCGGAGGCGGCGGCGCTGTTTGGAAAACAGACTGTGTCGGCGAAGGAGAAGTGTAATTTTCTGTCGCTGGTGCAGGCGGTTCAGGGACATCGCCACTTGCTGCTGAGTCTGGGAGGGCCGGCTCGTCACGTTCGATAAACCAGCCGGCGACAGTTGACCCCCATCCCTTTTTGTCGGTCATAAGCCGTCCTCCGGGGCTTGCGATGTCCAAAACCGCGACAGCTTATCAAATTAGGGGAAGTCTGTGGACAGGATTTACAGGATTTTTCAGGATAATTCAGATTGCAAAATTTGCTTTATAACCGTAATCTATCTCACGAAACCGCAACGCTCTTCCCGTTTAAATCATCTAGAAGTCCGTATCTCCCCCAAAAGCAATAGCCATGCTTCGCGCGAAGTACAACCTGAACGGTCACCTGTCCTTAAAGGGAGCTACGAAAATGAGAGTATTCTGTCCCGAACACAAAAAAGGATTCTTCGCACCCCGGCAAAATCCAATCAAGTGTGAGAACCGCGGACACCTTCTCGGCGATATCGATTTCGAGGGCCAGGCCACGACTCCGGTCGACTTGCAGTGGCAGTATTGCTGTAACTGTGAGCACTTCTCACTGGCTGACTTTGACCAGTACGGCCTACAACGTTGTCCGGTCTGTACCCGCCGCAGCTCGCTCATATACGTTTGCGACCGTTGCTACGTGATCAGCTTCGAGTCAAACACGCCGCTGCAAACGAAAAACTTTACGCTCACAGGCGAGGGCGTGCCCCAGCCTTCATGTCCCGGCTGTTTGCGCCCGGCTTCAACAGACTTGCACGAACACCTGTGCGACGCGGTTAACGCGACGTTCATCACAGGCCTCAGCACCTGTCCCGTTTGCGACGAACGGCTCGACATCGCACCGGCCTTCCCTTCTCTGGTAGCCGGCTATCTGAAGAGAACAAAAGCTGCAAACAAGATTAGCGTCACTTTCGACTACGACTCGGGCACGTTCGTGCCGGTGGAGGATGGCGAGTTCGTAGTTATTACAAATCTCTCGCAGCCAGTTGTCTTGCCGCGAGCGTCGAAGTTTTCCAGTAAGCGCGACTTCTACGAGTTCTACCAGGATTACTACCATTGTCCCAATCCGGATACGGGCGACGTGCAGATCGTGCAACCGGCATTTGTAGCGGACTCAGGCAATGGCTGGAATCTGGTTGCAACCGGAATTCTCGAAGTAGTTAAGCCGCAACCAAAGAAGCCTGTTGTGCCCGTTGTCCAACCTCCAGTCGCGCCGGTGATCCAGCCACCGGTGGTCAAACGCGAAGAACCAGTGATACCCGAGCCAGTTGTAACTGCGAAGAAAATGGAAGCTGGCGCCAGGGCATGTCCTGACTGCGGATCGATGATCGAAGAGAAGTATGCGTTCTGCTGGAAGTGCGGCCATGCTTTGGAAGGTGAGCGCAAGCCGGGAAAGATACTTTCGTCGGCAATGGATTTAGACGACGACGAGATGACGATTCAACATGAACCACGCCCGTTCAGTTCAAGCGTGCTGCCATGGACCAGTGCCAAAGCTCAGGAGCATCCGTCGTCGAGTCGTGGATCTGTGCTGAAGCTGCTTTCCATCGGCGGCGTCGCGTTGCTGTTGTTGTCGCTTGGTTTGTTCGGCCTCTTCCGCTCAGACACGCAGACAGCATCTGCCACAGCCGCGCTTCCTCCGGTTGCGCAGGAGACGCAGCCGCAGCCGCAGCCACAAGCGCAACCCACTGCGCCTGTCACAACTGAAGTTTCCCGTTCGGCGCCTGCGGAAACCACGACTCAGCAAGGCGGAGTCAATCCGGAAGACGAGTTGAAACAGCTTCAGGAAAAACGAATGTCGGCAAAACCTTCAGAGCGTCCGAAGATTTTTCAGGCGTTGGCGAAGGTTGAAAAACAGTATCCGCGTGACTACCGCTTTCCTTATGAGCGCGCGAAATTGGCGATGAAGGGATCACATAACTCAGCGGCGTTCAAGGCACTCAACGCAGCCGCAGAGAAAGCCATCCACACCGGTAAAGCCAATGAGATGTTGAGCGGTTTGGAAGAGGATAAGACTGGAGACTTCAGCAAGCTCTCACAGGGAAGCGTCGAGTGGGGCCGCCTCGTGGCTGCCTTGAAACGCAAAGACACCAGCCTCTTGAGTGAGTAAATATATCATCCACAGATTACACAGAATCTGCGTAATCTGTGGATAGCTCCGTTGTTACTGGTCGCGCGCGATTAGTTTCGAGAAGCGACTCACCTTCCCGTCTTTCGTTTCTTCCTGATACAGAAACGCCAGCCCGTTCTCGTCAAAGCCAGTAAAGAATTCATCCCACGTAATCTCCTCCAGCGAGTCGCCGCCCGAGTAACCGGGGTAATCGATTCGCAGTAGGCCGGGGCTGTTCTTGCTTTCCGTATCCTTAACTCTCGCCGGATGTCCACCTCGTTCTTCTACCCAGCGACGTATCTCGTCGTGATCAGTCGTAACTTGTGATTCAGATGATTCAGTAGCCATGTCTTTTCCCCCTGCAAAATGGTCAGGGATCTCTGTCCGTTCTTTGTGTCAATAGGTTTTCCCTCGTTTCACATGATTTACATGATCGTGTTGGTCCTGCTAAATATGTTCTGATGAGATTCCAGCCCAACTTTTTCACCGCATTCTGTTTCGTCGTCTTAGCCCTGCCCGTTGCTTCAGCACAGCAGGTGGTCCGCATCACTGAGCCTTCGGCAATAGCTCCCGCTGAAGTGTCGATTGCGATCAATCCGAAGAACCCTGACAACATGATTGCCGCGTCGTTCCAAACCGGACATCCGCCGAAACCACGCGCCGGAAGTTATCACTACGTCACCTTCGACGGCGGCAAGACCTGGAAAACAGTTCCGACTCCCGATCCAAAAAATCTCGTGCAGGGCGACGATGTAGTGGCGTTTAGTAACGACGGCATTGCCTACCACGCTCATTTATCGTTTGACGGAATTCGTCTCGCGAGACCGCCGCGCGCCGAGAACGGAATGATCGTGAACGTGTCAAAGGATGGTGGTAACACGTGGACTGATGGCACTGCCGCGATCAATCACATCAACACCGTCATTCCTTTCGAGGACAAACCCGGCCTGGTGGTCGACAATGCACCGTCATCGCGCTCGAAAGGGAATGTGTATCTTGCCTGGACCAGGTTTGATGTTTACGGCAGCTCCAATCCGGAAGATCGTTCGCAGATCTATTTCACGCGTTCCACCGATCAGGGCCAGACATTCTCGATGCCGATTCGTATCTCCGACACGGGCGGAGATTGTCTAGACAGCGACAATACGGTTGAAGGTGCAGTGCCGGCGGTTGGTCCAAACGGTGAGGTTTACGTCGTGTGGGCCGGGCCGCTCGGGTTGGTCATGGACAAGTCACTCGACGGCGGTTTGACCTTCGGTAAAGACAAAGTCATCGGCAACATGCCAGGTGGCTGGGATTTTTCAGTGGAAGGACTCGACCGCGCGAACGGTATGCCTGTTACAGGCGTCGACCTGAGTAATGGACCAAACAAAGGGACGCTCTACGTGAATTGGATTGATGAGCGCAATGGCGACCAGGACGTTTTTCTGATGTCTTCCAGGGATGGCGGCGAGACGTGGTCGGCTCCGGTGCGCGTGAACGACGATCCGGTGAAGAACGCGAAGGTGCAGTTTTTTACGTGGATGGCAATCGATCCGGCAGATGGATCGGTCAATGTCATCTTTTACGATCGGCGTGACGGTAAGGGCACCGAAACGCACCTGACGCTCGCGCGCAGCGTCGATGGCGGTAAGACGTTTATGAACCAGAAAGTCGACTTGCCACCGTTCAGTGCCAATTCACGCGTGTTTTTCGGCGATTACATCAGCATCTCGGCGTATGAGGGGCGCGTTGTGCCGGTGTTCATGCACTTCGTGAATGATGGCAAGCTCGCGATCTCGGTGGCGTTGTATCGCTTCAAACCCGGCACGCAGGAGTTGCTGAAGTAATCTGCGTAATCTGTGGATTAGTCCCGCGAGAGTTGTTGGCGCGAGAGAGTCCAGCGTTGGTTGATGAGGTTGCGAGTGGTGGAGTCGAACGATTTATCGCGAGATAAAGCGGTAAAGATGTTCTGCAACTCGTTTTCTTCGTTCTTGAATGGCGCCTTTTGCTTCCGCAAGATCGCGATTTGCGAAGTGAGCGCATCGGCCATTTGCAGTTTGTAGAGATAATTTCGCGGGTACTTCTCCGATAACTGCCGCGCCATCTTCACGGCGTCTTCGTATCGCTTCTCGCGTTTGTAAATATCGACCAGCAGGACGCGAGCAAGATCGCGAGCCCACTTCCCTTCCACAGTCACACGTTCGAGTGTTTCGAGTCCACGCTTCTTCGATCCACGCACACCCATGGTTCCCGCGATCATCTTCAACGGCAACGACAGCGACCCGACGACGTAGTTGTGCAAACCGATCGTGAGCTCGGCATCGTGATACTCAGGCGAGAGCTTGATGACCTCGCGATGGTGCTCCACCGCGTTGGTTCCGGCGCGCAGAGCCGCAACGTATTTCCGTTCGACTTGTGCGGTATACGCAGCCTCGAGGCCTTCGGCTGCGCCGAGATAATAGAGAGCTTCAACGTTGCGCGGCTCCTTCTTTAACCGTGCTTCGGCAAGCGTCTTTGCCTGGCGAATCCATTTTCGAAACTCGTCCGTCTGGGGTCGATCCGTCTTATCCTTAGTCTCAGTGCCGCTGTAAAGCGTGGACTTGAGCTGGTACGACTCGTTCAACTGCTGCAACCATAGAATCTTAGCAAAACATTCCGCGCCCGCTGGATCCTCCGGCGCGCGCTCCACCATCTTCTGACAACGCCGCCGTGCGCCTTCGTAGTCGAGGTTATAGAGCGCCTCATAGCCCTCGGCGCGCAGCGTGTCGAGCTGAGGCTGTTGACCGAATGCAGTAAGTACGGAGGCGAACGTAAAGAAAATTGAGACAATAATCTTCATCGAATCGGGGAATCCTGTCCCTACTCCGGATGAATTGCAGTGTGTTGAGTGACACTTCTCTCAGTGCCACACATTCAAAAGCAGTCGCGGATGTCTCATAAAAATACGCCCGAACTGCTCGCGCATCCAAATTTCATGTTCTATTTTCTGGCCTGCTACTTGCTCAATCGAAATTCGAAATCCATGGCTATAAGATTCAAGGAGGGGGCATGAAAGACGAGCAGGTACGAGAACTCTTATATCAGGCACTCGAAACTGAACTCGGCGGCGTTCAGGTTTACACCACAGCGATCCGCTGCGCCGAGAATGACGATCTGAAAGAAGAGTGGGAAGAATATCTGGAGCAAACTAAGAGCCACGTCAACATCATGGAAGACGTGCTGACGAAACTCGACATGGACCTGGAAGAAGAAACCCCAGGTCGAAAAGTTGTGCGCACGATCGGCGAAACGTTAGTCGAGACGATGGAGATGGCGCTGGCTGAAGGTGAACCAGGCGCGGCGCAACTTGTTGCCTGTGAGGCCGTGGTCCTGGCGGAAACAAAGGATCATCAGAACTGGCACTTGATCGGCGAGATCGCGAAGAAAGCAAAAGGCGACATGGCCAAGGTTCTCAAAGAGGCACACGACCAGGTGGAAGACGAAGAGGACGAGCACCTCTATCACACCAAAGGATGGTGTCGAGAGCTCTGGATCGAATCGCTCGGTATGAAAGCGGTGCTGCCGCCACCGGAAGAGGAGAAGGACGTAAAAACAGCGATCGGCGCGGCGCGTGCAGAACAGGCTCGCACCAAGGGTGCTTCTAAATAGTTTTGCGGCGGGTCAGATCGAAGCGGCGGGTTAGCTTTGATCGGGGGGCAACGAAGTGAGGCGAGTTGGTTGTACCGCTCGCCTTTCTTCGTGTTTAGGCTTTGCACAAAAGTGTCTAGTCTTTGCACAAGAGTGTTTAGTCTTTACACAAAAAATCCTAAATCCCGCCCACGGCAGTGGGCGGATGGTTCAAGTCCTTTCTATAAACGCATCTCCTTAAACCGATTGTAATCCCGCTCACGGTAGTGAGCGGATACTTCAAGTCCGACCTATTCATCGAGCAGGATGAATAGTAAGGACTTGAACGATCCGCCAACTTCCGTTGGCGGGATTCAAAACACACTAGACACACTTTTATATAGAAAGGACTTGAACTATCCGCCCACTGCCGTGGGCGGGATTTAGGAATTTTTGTACAGAGTTAACTGTTTCTACTCTCGCCTGAGCTTACATGCCAGTGCAGGTGTTTTGAGTCCTGATACCTGCCGAGATTGGTCAACACACGACAGGCGCCATGTTCCGCAAGTACTTCCTGCGCGACTTCACGAACCACACTCAGCATTTCAAGCAGGAGTGGACCATCAGAATCCTCGAGCGTGACCAATGAGGAGATGTGACGTTTCGGAATGACTACGATGTGCACGGTCCAGAACGGGCGCGTGTGGTGATACGCAAGTACGTTATCCGTTTCGCGGACGATTTTTACGGGTGTGCGCCCGCTCAGTACTTGGTCGCAGTAAAAGTCTTCAGTCATAAGTCACGGATTTTACGGATTTTTTGCGGATCGCCACAGCGGATCCGTGATATTTTTGGAACTCGCGGCGGGCTTGTAAGTGATAGCGAGCAATAAATCCTCTCTCCCTGGAGCTTTTCATGTACAGACAAACTATTCTGCTCTCGACCTTAGTATTGATCTGCGCCGGCACTGCGTTGGCCCAGCGACCCGGACCGGAGTTCTGGCGCAAGGTTGGTTGTGAACCACTGGAGCCGCGGACCAAGCTCGAAGCACTCGAAGACCGCCACAGCACCGTTATCTTGAAGGGCTTTACACGCATCAACACGGTTGATGTTCGCGGTATCAGGCTCGATGCGGTGGAGATGCGGGAAATGGGAAACGTAGCCCGCGCAAAAGGACTGGTCGTCGTACTGAGAGAAGGCGGTGAGCGCCCAGACGACAATCGCGCCTTCGTCGATTATGAAGAGATTGATTCGCTTCTCAATGCAATCGACGTGATCTCGAGAGTCGACGAAACCGCCACAAAACTCGTGGGATTCGAAGCGAGATATAAGACTCTCGGCGACCTCGAGATCGGCGTCTTTCGGCAGACTCGCAGCGGCAACGCAGTAATTCTGAGCACCGGCATCTGCGATCGTGCGACTACGACAATTACTCTGGACGAGCTCGCAAAAGTCAAAGCAATGATCCAGGAAGCAAAAGCCCGGCTCGACGAAATTCGTTAGTCGACCACCCGCACACGTGTCTCAGCGCCATTCGTGCGGATCTCGGGCACGTACATCGCATGCCCCAACACGGGCAATGCATGAAACGCGCCCGGGATTTCAGCTCTCATCTCGTAGCTGAGCTGCCAGATTCCTTCCGGCAGTTTGTCTATGAACAGTGCCACTTTCCGATCGCGCAGCTCCTGGTAAACCCATTGCTGGCGTCCCGTAAATCCACCGCCTGATTTGAGCTCACGCACGTAAAGACTCTCGCCACTGCGAAGTTGCACCGCCTCGAACCCTGCAGGCTTGATATCTTCGAACAGCAAATACTCATAGTTGTTCTTAGCCTCAACCGTCAGCACAACCTCGATTCGATCGCCACTCTTCACGCTTTCACCATCATTCAACGGCACCCTCTCAGAAACGACCCCTTTCAACAGCGTCGGATGATTTACGATTTTGAAATACTGTCGCTTCACAAAGATCTCATTGCCGGCAGGCTTCAAAGGCTCTTCCAAACTGAAGAACTCCGCCGCGGCGGAAAAGTAAAGTGGACCACTGCCACTATTCCGCACGATGCTGATCTCGTTTGAGCCATCGCGGAGCAGCTCGCGTGAGATGGCGAACTGGCTTGGAGCACTGAGCGCATCTTCGGCCGTAACCTGCTTTGTCGCCACTGGATTGCCGTTGACCAGCAACTGGTATCCGATTGCAGGCTGTACTTCTCCAGTAACACGCAGGTAGTCGTTCAATGTCAGAACCACGATTGCCGTATCACGCGTATTGCTCCACTGCGCGCCGCGTCGATTCTTCACGAGCCAGTTTGTGACGGGCTCAATCAGCTTGTTTTGCGGATCGATCGCGAGTAAGGCACGCAACACGAACGACGTGGCCTCGACACCACCGTCGGACCAGCGCCAGTAGATTCCGTCCTCGCCCCAGTGCGCAGTTCCGATGACCGAAGGATCAGACGATTGCGCACCACCCTGCACGATCGACGTGTCAGGCTGTGAATCGGTCTTAACACCATTTTCGAGATTCGCGACGAGTGTCTTCGCCTGATCGCGATAGCCATAGTTGTGCGCTGACAGCGCCAGCAGCGCACGCGTGTAAGCGTTCAAGCTGTCGCGATTGTTCCAGAGATTGGTGAAGGCGGTCGCCTGAAACTTGCTCACTGTTGATTGTTTCTGCATCGCGTGATAAACGGCGAGCGAATGCAGCATCCATGATTGCGAGTCGTAGTTACGTTCCTCTTCAACCAACTCTTTATCGAGAAACGCTGCGGCACGTTCCATCACATCCGACTTCACATCGATGCCGCCCTGGCGTGCGAGCGTCATGCCCCAAAGCACGTACGCGGTCATGAAGTGATCGCTGGTACCGTCTTTCCACCAGCCCCAACCGCCGTCGCTGTGTTGGAAGTCGTAGAGACGATCCAAACTCTGCTTCGTGATTCTTTCGAGCTCTTTCAGATCTCTGCTGCCTTGTGGGTGCGTCGCAGCAGCACTGGATTGCTCGATGCCGCCAAAGATCTTGTGCATCGCCGTCTCCGGTTTGAGACCAAGATCTCGCAAGGTCTTGGCAGTGATCACAGCCGGCAGGAACCGGCTCATTGTCTGCTCAGTGCATCCATACGGATAGTCAATCAGGTACGGGAGAGCGTCGAGCATCGTTGTAGCCATGCTGGGCGCGATTTGAACCGTGAGTTTCGTCGAGTCGGCGCGACGTTCTTTCGGAATGTCGAGTTTGATCGAAACGCTATCGCCGCGCATCTTGCCGGATCGCGTGATGAATTTCTCGATGCCATGCTCGAAGACAGTGAACGTCTTTTCCATCGCATCGGCGTACTTGCTGCTACGTGCTTCTACCTGCAGTTTTGCTTCACTGGCGTGCTGCACTGCCACAAGCCAATCAACTCTGGCTTCGCTGTTCGCCTTGATCTCGACCGGCGTTTGCGGATTATTGACGGGTTTCCCATCGATGAGCAGACCAGTAACTGACAGTCCTTCAGCATTCAAAGCCGGCATGACACTCATTGCTTCGTCAGTGTTGTTGTTGATGACGCCCGACACCGTGACCTGGTCGCCGACGACGAAGAAGCGCGGCGCCTGGAGGCGAACGATGAGCGGCTGCTTGGTCCGTGTCGTTGAGTTGCCGATGCCAAACTGATTTCCGGCTGTCGCGACGCGCGCAGTTGCAGACCAAGTCGTCAATGAATCGGGATACTTGACCTTCACCCTCGCGGTACCATCGGCATCGGTCTTCACATCAGGCAGCCAAAGCGCGGTCGAGCGAAAGTCGCTGCGGACTTGCACAGCAGGTTCCTGACCCGGAGGGACTTGAGCCGGGACAGGAGTCGCGGATGGTGGCGGAGCGGCGTTGTCGAGACCACGACGTGCTCGTGCTGATTCCGCTTTTCCTAAAGAGTCGTAAACCATTGGAGCCTTCGTCTTCACGCCGGCGTAGCCCTCTGCGGAAGCCAACTCTTTGGGACTGTTCTGTGGAATGTCGTCATACTCGTTCACTGCCTCCTCTTTGCGGTCGCGCAATTCGCCCTCAACGTCGACTAGCTGAATATAACTCCGCTGATCGAGAGTGCTCTGAGTTTGCACTTCATGCGCGCGCTTGTTGCCGTAGTAAAACTGCCGTGGATCTCCGGCGTAATCCTGTTGAATGTATTTGACTGAGTCGTCAACAAGTCCGAGTGCGATCTCAGCAGAAACCGGAAGTCCTTTCGCATCCTTTGCGGTCACGAAGAGAGTTCCCTCTTCTCGCGGCTGGTATTGTTCGCGATCGGCTCTTACAGCAACGTCCAAAAATCGCTCGACTGGAGGAATAACAACCTGCTTCTCAGTCTGGTAAACCTCTCCATCGCTTATCATCACTGCGCTGAGAAAAATGTTAGGAACATGCTTTTCCTCGATTGGCAATTCGATGAGCTTTGTGTTTCCGGTCATGTGGACCA
>Ga0134128_10008084_pt1 | contig 12660 bp, 6 predicted proteins | sample KB31754_FD_96462 | JGI IMG/M metagenome (GOLD analysis project Ga0134128, IMG submission 96462) | Terrestrial soil microbial communities with excess Nitrogen fertilizer from Kellogg Biological Station, Michigan, USA - KB3-175-4 | ecosystem: Environmental > Terrestrial > Soil > Unclassified ...
CCCTTTCCATCGCTGAGGCCGTTCACGGGCATCGTATCCGGCGCGCCGGGTTTGAGGCCCACGATCAACTCCGCGATATCGCGGCGCATCACGCTGCGCGGCGAACTCGTGTCGATCACGGCATCGATCTCATGGCCCTGCACCGACACCGGCACGGTGATCTTGCCGTCCACGAAATGCACCGGGATCACGGCAACGGCGGCATGCGGCCAGAACGCCACCTGGTTGGGGTCGGTGCAGGTGGTGGGCGTGAGCCAATAGATCGCCTTTCCGCCGAAATCCATCTCGACATCGTATTGCCGGAAGAAATCACCGGTGAGGAAGCCGTCGTAAGGCGCCGAGCGTCCGATCTCGCCCTTTCGTGCCACCATCAGTTGCAGATCGTGGTCGGTGGCCCCTCCGATCGCCAGCGAACCGACCCGCACGCGGGTATCCAGGGACCCGCCGCCGGCATTGTCGCGCACGTCATAGACCGGCGCCTGGATTCCGTCATAGGCGTTGAACATGGCCGTCTTGTAGCCAAAGCGGACAAGTTCGGTGTGCTTGGGGTCTTGTGGCAGATGTAGCTGGGCCATCGCCGCGGGAGAAACCTCGGTGGGCTTGTTCATGCTGAGATCGAGCAGGAATTGCCTGGTTTGGCCATTGATCGCCACCGGCACGGTTTTGAGATCGGTTCCCGGCAATGGTTCCAAGGGCGCGGTGTCGGCGATCTTAGGCAAGGTGCAGGCCGCTGGCGCCGCGGCTTGCGTCTTTGGCGGCGGTGGCGCTTCGTGCGCTGACGCCACACTCGATAATCCCGACAAGGCGATGATAGTGGCAAGCATGTCCTTGAACATGGCATCCCCCGAAAAGCGGTTGGACCAGCCGGCAAGGACGCCATCGTAGCACGAATCCCCGGTCGGGCAGCCCCCGTTGCGTGCCGCCGGTCGCCCCTCACCCGGCCGAGGTCACATAAATGTTCTTCTGGCCGGCCGCGATATAGAGGTGGAGTTGCTGCAGCACATCCATGCCCAAAGTGAGGTCCGGGATGTCGGGCGTTGTGGAGAAAGTGGCGCGGCTGCCCAAGACCGGCACGCGGTGGAGGTCGTGGACCATGCTGTAATTCTGGATTCGCGCCGGCACGTTGATCGCGGTCACGCCGCCGGCAAAGGTGATCTGCGGAAAGGTGTGGACATAGATCTGCTGGCCCATGCCGTCCACGCGTTCGCCATCGGGCGTCATGTCCTTGGCCGCACCGAAGCCCAGCCGCTGTTCGGCGACGCCCCGGCGCATGATGGTGTGGTCGGAGCTGGTGTCGATCACCGCATTGATCACATGCCCCTGGATTGCCACCTGCACATGAATCTTGCCGTCATCCTCGATGGTCATGGGAATGATCGCCACTTCCGCATGCGACCAATAGGCCACCTGGTGCGGATCGGTGCATTCGGTGGGCGTGAGGTAGGTGAGCTTGTTGGCGGCGAAATCCAGTTCCACATCATACTGCTTGAAGAAATCGCCGGTCATCAGCCCGTCATAGGGCTTGGATTTCACCTTGCCCATTTCCTCGTCCTTGGCGATGGCGAAGGTGAGGTTCTTGCCGGTGGCGTCGCCGATGCCGAACGCGGCGATGCGCACATGGGGCCGGTACTTTTCGGCGCTGTTGGCGCCTTTGACGTTCATGACCGCGCCGGGCACCGTCACGTTCATGTCGAAATTGGCCTTACCGGTTTGCTCCTTGTAGGTATCCACTCCGGGGGCCAGGCTCATATGGTCGGTGGGCGCGTTATTCACATCCGGCAGATGAAGGTCAACCACCGTCGCCTTGGAGACTTCGGTGATATTGATGCCAATATCGAGCAGGAATTGCTTCTTCGTCCCGTTGATGACGACCGGCACCGTCCTCAGATTAGAATCCGGCACATCCTGAAGCTCGACCATGTCCGTGACCGACGGCAGCGCACAGGTGGGACTCTTCGACGGCATCACCGTCTGCGGCGCGGGCGCGTCCGTCTGCGCCCAGGCGCCACCATCCAGGCTCGAAAACGCCATCAGCGCCGCCACCGCCGGCTTGAACATGGGCTTCCCCTGCTTCCACTGCCGCGCAAATAATCTACGAATATATTCGTAGAGTCAAACGAAAGATTTCGTATTTAGCGGGCCGCGATTGCCCTTCGGTCATTGGCCGATCAAGGCGGGATCGGTGAACAGGCTGCCATTGGTGATGATTTTCTCACCCGGAGAAAGCCCCCGCCTGACTTCCATGGCGTCGCCCAGGGCGGCGCCCAGCGTCACCTCGCGCAGCGAAAGGCTTCCATCATCGCCCGCCACCCAGACCCGCGCCGCGTCGCCTTGATAGATCACCGCCCTGGCGGGGATGGTGGCCGCGGTGCGATCGCCCACTGCGTCATGGACGATGCCGAGCTTGACCGGCTCGATCTCCAGCGCCGCCAGTTGCTGGCGGGGCGGAATGAAATGCGACAAGGGCGGAGGAACCTGCGCCCTCGCCTCGCCATGGGCCAGGATGGTGAAGCCAAGGAACACGATGCCCGCGGCAGTCGCCACCACCGCCAGCGCGCCCAAGACAAAGAATTGCCGGCTCAACGGCAAGGAATGGGGATCGGGCCGGTTTTCTTGACGATCGCGTATCATGGGTCTCGAAGGAGGCGAAAGCCGTGGCGCCTGTGGGCGCACTTTCCGGACTCCTGCTTCAGCTCATTTCCGAGTAGAAATGGTCGGCGCTGTTATAGCGGCCCATAGTTACGTCAGGCTTACAATCTTCTGGTGGTGGTCATGCGGCTTCTGGTGGTTGAAGACAATGCCAAGCTTTGCGAATTGCTCGCCCAGGGCCTTGCCAAGGCGGGATTCGAAAGCGATCGCGTTCAGCATCTTCAGGCGGCGGAAGAGGCGCTCGCCGCCACCCGCTATTCCGCGATGATCCTGGATCTGGGATTGCCGGACGGCGACGGGCGAACGCTGGTCACCAATCTGCGCGCCAAGGGCGATGCCATTCCGGTCCTGATGCTGACCGCGCGCGACGGCCTCGAAGACAAGGTCGCGGGCCTGGCCTCGGGCGCCGACGATTATCTGGTCAAGCCGTTCGCGTTCGAGGAACTGATCGCGCGCCTGCGCGCGTTGCTCAGGCGACCGGGCGAATTCCTGGGCAACTCGATCAGCGCCGGCAACGTCACCTTCGACACCGTGGCGCGCCAGGTCTTTGTCGCGGGCCAGCCGGTCACCTTCTCCGCCCGCGAAGTGGCGCTCTTGGAAATCCTCATCCGTCGCCCCGGCCGGGTGATCCCCAAACGCATGGTCGAAGACCAACTGTTCGGCCTTTCCGAGGAAATCCGCTCCAACGCGGTGGAAGTGAACATCCACCGCCTGCGCCGGCAGTTGGCCGACACCGGCGCCGATATCGAAGTCCATACCGTGCGCGGCGTGGGTTATATCCTGATGGAGCGCAAGAACTAGGGTCCCCGCCAATGCCCCGCCTTTCTTCGCTCCAGTCGCGCATCATCCTGTTCCACCTGATCGCCATCGCGCTGGTCACCGTGGCAGTGCCCCTGGCCAATTACCTGATGATCAAGCGCTCGACCGACCTTTACGAAACCCAGATCCTCAAAAGCCATGCCGACGAGATCGCCCACTATCTCGTCAAGGATGCGGCGGGCAATTGGCGGCTCAACCTGCCCCCCGAGGTCAGCGCCTTTTACGGCCAGGGGGTGGAGGGCCTTTCCTATGCGGTGCGCGAAGATGGCCGGCTGATCATTCTTTCCGCCAAGGATAGCGACGCGGCCATGGTACGGCCCAGGCGAAGGCTGAACGAAACGCTGAGCGACGGCGCCCATGTCTATTCCGTCTCGGTCGATCGCGGCAATGTCAGGGTGACGGTGGCGCAGAACGCCCAATATCCCGACGTGATCTTCGACGACATCGTCGCCTATTACCTCTCGCGCATCGGCTGGTTCACGGTGGCCATCCTGGCGCTGCTTCTGGCGGCGGACGTGATGATCATCCGCCGCGCCCTCAGCCCGGTGGTCAGGGTCTCGCGCATCGCCAGCCGCATCGATCCCAAGCGCACCGATCTCAGGCTGCCCTCGACCGACCTGCCGCGCGAGCTCCTGCCCCTGATCGAGGCGGTCAACGAGGCGCTGGACCGGCTGGAGAAAGGCATGACCTTGCAGAAGGAATTCACCGCCGACGCGGCGCATGAGCTGCGCACGCCGCTGGCGGTGTTGCGCGCCAGAGTGGATTCAATTCCCGTGGATTCCTTTCCCGAGCAGAAGGTCCTCGCCGCGCTCAAATCCGACATTGACGTGATGAGCCATGTGGTGAGCCAGCTTCTGGAGATCGCCGAGCTGGAGAACGCCAATCTCAGGATCGACGACCGGGTGGACCTTTATGCCGTGGCCTCGGAAGTGGTAAGCATGATCGCCGCAGTGGCCATCGCCCAGGGCAAGGAGGTGGCGCTGACCGGCGGCCCCGTCCTGGTGCGCGGCAACGCCGCCATGATCTTCCGCGCCGTCCGCAACCTGGTGGACAACGCCATCAAGCACACCCAGTCCGGCAGCGAAGTGGTCGTCGAGGTGCGCGAAGACGGCACCATCGCCGTCTCAGACAATGGACCGGGCGTGCCCAAAAGCGAACGGGGGCTGATCGTGCGCCGCTTCTGGCGTGCGCGCCGCGACCAGGACGGCGCGGGCTTGGGCCTTTCCATCGTCTCGCGCATCGCCGAATTGCATGGGGCGAAACTCGGCATCTCGGATCGCGACGGCGGCGGCGCGGTATTCTCGCTGTCGTTTGAAACGGCATGACCCGTTACCCCCTCCCCTTGCGGGAAGGGGCGAAGCGCGGACAACAGGCCGCGCTTCGGGGAGGGTATGGCTCAAAACGCCGCATGCAGTTGTGCGGCGACGAATGAGACCGGACCGCGGTCGCGGTTGTAGGCCGGGTCGGCGATGAACTGGTAATCCAGGTCGGCGGACAGCCACGCCGTCACGGGCGCGCGATAATACGTCTCGAAAATATCTTCCGTGCCGTGGTGGGCAAGCCTGCCGTCGCCGATCAGGATGCCCATCCCGCCATCGGCGAGATAGGTGAGCGCCGATTTGGAAGCCTGGTTGATGACGAAGGCCGCGCCCACCGTGTCACCCTCCCTGCTCCAGGCCGCGCCTTTCAGCGCCAGACCCGCCGCCAATGACCGGTTGATCTCGGTGAATTCATAGGCCTCCTTGCTGCCGTCATTGAAGCTCGCGCGCAGGAACGCGCCCACATCGTCGCTGATCTCCTGCTGGGCGTTGACGCCGGCGCCGGGCTTGTCGGCGGGCGCGCGCACCAGCGCGGTCGAAGGCGGCATCCCCGTTTTTTCCGCCAGCGCCACCGAGTCGTTGTAGTCGCCCATGCGGCCACGATTGACATAGGCGAGCAGCTTGATCTTGCCGGGCCGGTCTTCAAACGAAGTGCGGGCCTCGAACTCGCTCACCACTTCATATTCGCCAAACCCGCGCACCAGGGCCGCATCGTTGGGCGTGCGCGAAAGATCGAACAGCCCGTTCCGCCAGGTCCACCAATCCTCATTCCATTCCACTGCGAGGCCATAGGTATAAGCCCAACTGTCGGCGGCATAGTCGAAGGCGCCGGAATCGATCACGGCCCAGTTGAGGAAATCACCCCGGGGATCGTGGGCGTAATCATTGGTGTCGAAGATGTCCGTGACGGCGAATTTCCCCGCCGTAACCACCAGATTGTCGGAGGTCGTGGCACCGGCCAGTTGATTGGCGGCGGCGGCAACGCTTTGCACATCGCCGCCCAGATCGAAACTCTGGCGGAAGAACAGGCGCTGGAGGCGAAAATAAGGATCGCGCTTTCCGACCTTGTAGGCCTCACCGCTGGGAAAGCCGGCCACGCCCACCGAATCCGAAAGTCCGAAGCCCTGGTCGATCTCGGGATTGATATAGGCCTCGCCGCCATCCCATAGGCGCGCGCCCGCGAACAAGGTGGCGTCGAAGGTCTCGCGGCCGTCACTCTTGGGGTCGAGGCTGTTCGCGCCCATATAGGGCGAGGTGAACGCCGGATGATATTGCTCGGTGAAGCTGGCCTGGCCGTGCAGCGACCAGGTCTCGGGCGCGTCGTCCGCGCGAGCCGCCATGCCACCGCCCAGCCACAAGGCCAAAGCCGCAGACACGATGGCGCAATGACAGGCCCGTGCCACAGCTTCAGCGGACGCGGGCGTAGGCGACCAGATTGTCGGGATTGCGGGGGGCCACCACGCCGGCCGACCCATCTCCCAGATGGCGGTTGAGGATCTTGGCCAGGGTGTCGGCGGTGACCGGCTTCTGGATCACGGGAATCTGGGCGAACCGCTCGGCCACGGAATCCGCCGAATAGCCGGTGACGAAGATGAACGGCACGCCCTTGGCGGCCAGAAGATCAGCCAAGGGATAAACCGACTCGCCATTGAGATTCATGTCCAGCACCGCGCCGTCGAAATTGTCCGCTTTCGCCACCGCGATGCCGTCGGCGAGCGTGCGGCACGGCTCGGTGACCGAGAAATCCATGTCCTCCAGCATTTCGGCCATGAACAGGCCCACCAGCACTTCATCTTCGACCAGGAGCAGGCGGCGCTGGCAGGCCGACGCCTGGGATGGCTGCGGTGTGGGCATCGGGGGGGCTTGGGCTTCCTTGGCCGCCATGTTCAGTTCGAGGGTGCAGATCAGGCCCTCGCGGCGCCAGTCGAACGCCACCTTGCCCCGCCTGGGATCGGTGAGGCCGGCGGTGATGATCTTGGTGCCGAAGCCCTTGGTCGAAGGCGGCGTGACGTGTGGCCCGCCGGTTTCCTTCCAGGTGAGCGACAGCCTGCCCTCGAAGGACGACCAGCTCACATCGACCCGGCCTTCGGGCACCGACAGCGCGCCATATTTGGCGGCATTGGTGGCAAGCTCATGAAGCGCGATCGCCACCGTCTGCGCATTTTCCGGCGACACCATGAAAGGCGGACCCAGCGCCGAGACACGTTGCGGCTTCTCGCCCTGATAGGGCGCCAATTCTTCCAACACCAGGCGCTGGACATCGGCGCCTTCCCAGCGCGAGCGCGAGAGCAGTTCATGGGTCTGGGCCAGCGCATTGATGCGGCCTTCCACACCGACGATGAATTCCTGGATGTCGTCGCGCCTTGCCAGCCGCACGATCGCCTGCACCACGGCCAGCGCGTTCTTGGCGCGGTGATCGACCTCGCGGGCGAGCAGCGCCTGCTTGTTCTCGGCCTCTTTGCGCTCGGTGATGTCGGCGGTGACGCCGGAGAGCCTGACCAGGCCGCCGCCCGCGTCGAGCTGGGCCGCCGTTACCAGCCGGCACCAGCGCAGATCGCCATTGGGCCGAAGGACGCGCACCTCGATGTCGAAGCTGGGCTTGTCCTTCGAGAGCGACTCGACCGCACGGGTGAAGGCCGCAAGATCGTCGGAATGGATGAATTTGCGCATCTTCTCGATCGAGGGCTGGAACTTGCCATGCTCGACGCCGAAAATGCGGCTCTGGCCTTCGTCCCAGAACCAGGTATCGCCCTCCACTTCCCAGTCCCATGATCCCATCAGGCCCGAGGCCAGCGCCAGGCTGCGGGCCTCTTCGCTCTTGCGCAATTGTTCGGTGGAATTGTTGAGCGCCTCGGTGCGCTCGGCGACGCGATGCTCCAGTTCCGCGTTCAACAGATGCAGTTCGCGGGTCTTGCGATAGAGCTCGGCGAAGACGCGGACCTTGGCGCGCAGCAATTCCGGCACCACCGGCACCGAGAGATAATCCACCGCGCCTGCCTGATAGCCGCGCAGATAATCGGTCTCGGACATGTGGATGGCCGAGATGAAGATGATCGCCGTCTTCTGGAAGCGCGGATGCTCGCGGATCATCTTGGCCAGCTCGAAGCCGTCGAGCTCCGGCATGCAGACATCGACCAGGATCACCGCCACCTCGGCCTTGAGCAGATAGGCCAGCGCCTCCTTGGCCGAGGATACCGAGACGAGATTCTCGCCCAGCTCCTCCAGCATCACCTCATAGGAGAGGAGCTTGCCGGGCTGGTCGTCCACCAGAAGGACGTTGACGGAATCCTGTTTGTTCACAGTGTTCAAAAGGTTCCCTTAACGATGGAGCCACATGCGCAGCGCCGCCAGAAGCTGCTCGGTATTGACCGGCTTGGCAAGATAGTCCGAGCAGCCGGCTTCCAGGCATTTCTCGCGGTCGCCCTTCATCGCCTTGGCGGTAAGCGCGATGATGGGCAGCCTTCTCAGCTTGGGATTGGCCCGGATCAGGCCGGTGGTCTGATAACCGTCCATTTCCGGCATCATGATGTCCATCAGCACGATGGCCAGTTCCGGCGTGGCATTGACCAATTCGATAGCCTCCTTGCCGGTGGTGGCGGTCAGGACCTTCATGCCGCGCCGTTCCAACGCGCTCGACAGCGCGAAGATGTTGCGGGCGTCGTCATCGACCAGTAGCACGGTCTTGCCCACCAGATCCTCGTCGGAACTGTTGAGCTTCTCCAGCATCTTCTGCTTTTCGGTGGGCAGATCGCTCACCACCCGGTGCAGGAACAGCGAGGTCTCGTCCAAGAGGCGCTCGGGCGATTCCACGTCCTTGACCACGATCGAGCGCGCCACGGCATGAAGCTGGGCGTCCTCCTCGGGCGAAAGCTCGCGGCCGGTGAAGACGATCACCGGGATTTCCGACAAATCGGCATCCTCGCTCAGTTCCTTGAGCAGATCGAAGCCCGTCATGTCCGGCAGCCTGAGATCCAGCACCACGCAATCCACTTGCGTCTCGCGCAAGGTCTTGAGGGCTTCCTGGCCGGTGCCTACCGTCTCGATCTCGATGTCGGAATGACCCAAGAGCGTTTCGATCGACATCTGTTCGGCGGGATTGTCCTCGATCACCAAGAGACGCTTCTTGCGCGGCTGGACATAGGCTTTCACCTTGGCCAACACGCCCTGCACCCCTTTGGCCGAAGTGGGCTTGGTGGTGAAGGAGAATGCGCCCCGCGCCAGGCCATGCTGGCGGTCCTCGTCCAGGGTGATGATCTGGACCGGGATGTGGCGGGTCTTGGGGTTCTGCTTCAGTTGCGACAAGACCGTCCAGCCCAGCATGTCGGGCAGGAAGATGTCGAGCGAGACGGCGGCGGGATTATATTCCATCGCCAGGTCCAGCGCGTCGTCGCCCCGCATCGCCGCCACCACCTTGAAGCCCTCGTCATGGGCGAGGTCGAGCAGGATGCGGGCGTAATGGGGATCGTCCTCGACCACCAGCAGCACCATGTCGCCCGGATTGATGTCGGCGCGGTCATCCTGGATCTGCTCGGTCACAGTGACGGAGCGGTCGGGCAAGACCACCACATTGGAGCCGGGGGTGATGAGCGGCCGGGCCTGTGGCTTGGCGGGACTGGTGGCCGCACCCACATAGCGCACCGGCAGATAGAGCCGGAATGAACTGCCCACCCCGGGGGTCGAGCGCAACTGAATCTCGCCGCCCAGAAGGCCGGAGAGTTCGCGGCTGATGGCCAGCCCCAAACCCGTGCCGCCATATTTGCGGCTGGTCGAGGCGTCGGCCTGCTGGAAGGCTTCGAAGATCAGCTTCTGCTTTTCCGGCGGGATGCCGATGCCGGTATCGGAGACTTCGAACGCCACCACCTGGCCCGCGGCGCCCAACACCGGATGGGCCGGCGTCCAGCCTTCCGGCGCCGCCGAAACGGTGAGCCGCACTTCGCCCTGGGCGGTGAATTTGAAGGCGTTGGAAAGAAGATTCTTGAGCACCTGCTGCAACCGCTTGGAATCGGTCAAGAGGGTGCGGGGCAGCGAGGAATCCAGCGAGACCTTGAAGCCCAATCCCCGCGCCTCCGCTTCGTGGCGGAACGGCCTTGCCACCGCTTCCACCACATTGGAGAAGCTGATCTCTTCCGCATCCACCGTGACGGTGCCGGATTCGATCTTCGACAGGTCCAGGATGTCGCTGATCAGGTTCAAGAGATCGGTGCCGGCGCCATGGATGGTACGGGCGAAATCCACCTGCTTGGCGGTCAAGTTGGTGTCGGGATTGTCCGCCAGTTGCTGGCCCAAAATCAGGATCGAGTTCAAGGGCGTGCGCAACTCGTGGCTCATATTGGCCAGGAATTCGGACTTGTATTTCGAGGTGAGCGCCAACTCGCTGGCCTTTTCTTCCAGCGCGCGGCGCGCCTGTTCGATTTCCTGGTTCTTGCGCTCGACTTCGACATTCTGCTCGGCCAGCTCGCGCGCCTTCTGCTCCAGCTGGTCGTTGGTCTGCTGCAATTCCTTCTGCTGGGTCTGAAGCTCGCCGGCCAGTTGTTGGGATTGCTTGAGCAGACCTTCGGTCTGCATGGTCGCTTCGATCGAGTTCAGCACGATGCCGATATTGGCGGTCAATTGCTCGAGGAAGGCGATCTGCAGGTCGGTGAAATCCCTGAGCGACGACAGCTCGATCACCGCCTTGGCCTGGTTCTCGAACAGGATGGGCAGGACGATGATGTTCTTGGGCACCACTTTCATCAGCGCCGACGAGATCGGCACCGCGCCCTCGACCTCCGCCATCAACAGAGTGCGCTTGTCCTGGGCGCACTGGCCGATCAGGCCCTCGCCCACCAGGAAGCTCCGGGGATGGCCGTCCACCGGATGATCGGCATAAGACGCCAGCAATTGCAGCCTGGACGCGTCACCCTGGTCCATCTGGTAGATCACGCCCATCTGCGCATCCACCAGCGGCGTCAGTTCCGACAGCAACATGCGGCCCACCGTGGTCAAGTCGCGCTGGCCCTGCAGCATGTTGGTGAATTTGGCCAGGTTGGTCTTGAGCCAGTCCTGATCGGTGTTGCGCTCGGTAGTGAGGCGCAGATTGCCGATCATGGTGTTGATATTGTCCTTGAGCTCGGCCACTTCGCCGCGCGCATCCACCTGGATCGACCGCGTCAGGTCGCCCTTGGTCACCGCGGTCGCCACCTCGGCGATGGCGCGCACCTGGGTGGTGAGGTTGGCGGCGAGCAGGTTCACGTTGCCGGTCAGGTCCTTCCAGGTGCCCGAGGCGCCCGGCACGTTGGCCTGGCCGCCCAGACGCCCTTCCACGCCCACTTCGCGGGCCACCGACGTCACCTGATCGGCGAAGGTCGCCAAGGTCGCGGTCATGTTGTTGATGGTTTCGGCCAGGGCCGCCACTTCGCCCTTGGATTTCACGGTGAGATTCTGTTTGAGCTCGCCGTCGGCCACCGCGGTCACCACTTTCACGATGCCGCGCACCTGTTCGGTGAGGTTGGCCGCCATCACGTTCACGGTGTCGGTCAGGTCCTTCCAGGTACCGGCGACGCCGGGCACCTGCGCCTGGCCGCCCAACCGGCCCTCGGTGCCCACTTCGCGGGCCACGCGGGTCACTTCCGAGGCGAAGGCGTTGAGTTGGTCCACCATGGTGTTGATGGTGTTCTTCAGTTCCAGGATTTCGCCTTTCACATCGACCGTGATCTTGCGCGAAAGGTCGCCGCGCGCCACCGCGGTGGTGACTTCGGCGATGTTGCGCACCTGGGCGGTCAGATTGCCGGCCATGAAGTTCACATTGTCGGTCAGGTCCTTCCAGGTGCCGTCGACGCCGGGCACCACCGCCTGGCCGCCCAGCTTGCCTTCGGTGCCCACTTCGCGGGCCACGCGCGTCACTTCGGCGGCGAAGGAGCGAAGCTGCTCCACCATCGTGTTGAGCGTTTCCTTCAACAACAGGATTTCACCGCGCACGTCCACGGTGATCTTCTTCGACAGGTCGCCGCCGGCGATGGCGGTCGCCACCTCGGCAATGTTGCGGACCTGCGCCGTCAAATTCGACGCCATGAAGTTCACATTGTCGGTCAGGTCCTTCCAGGTGCCGCCGACGCCTGGAACCTGCGCCTGGCCGCCCAGCCTGCCTTCGGTGCCCACTTCGCGCGCCACGCGCGTCACTTCCGACGCAAAGGCGTTGAGTTGGTCCACCATGATGTTGATGGTGTTCTTCAGTTCGAGAATTTCGCCCTTCACGTCCACCGTGATCTTGCGCGAAAGGTCGCCGCGGGCCACCGCGGTGGTGACTTCGGCGATATTGCGGACCTGGGTAGTGAGGTTTGCCGCCAGCAGGTTGACGTTGTCGGTCAAATCCTTCCAGGTGCCGGCGACGCCCGGCACGTTGGCCTGGCCGCCCAGGCGGCCTTCGGTGCCCACTTCGCGCGCCACGCGGGTCACTTCGCCCGCGAAGCGGTTCAACTGGTCCACCATGGTGTTGAGCGTTTCCTTGAGCTGAAGGATTTCGCCGCGCACGTCCACGGTGATCTTGCGCGAAAGGTCGCCGCCGGCGATGGCCGTGGCCACTTCGGCGATGTTGCGCACTTGCGCGGTGAGGTTGCCGGCCATGGAGTTGACCGAGTCGGTCAAGTCCTTCCAGGTGCCGGCCACGCCGGGCACTTCGGCCTGGCCGCCCAGCTTGCCGTCGGTGCCAACTTCGCGCGCCACGCGGGTCACTTCGCCCGCGAACGCGTTGAGCTGATCGACCATCGTGTTGATGGTTTCCTTGAGCTGAAGGATTTCGCCCGAGACGTTCACTGTCACTTTCTTCGAAAGGTCGCCCTGCGCCACCGCGGTCGCCACTTCGGCGATGTTGCGCACCTGGGCGGTGAGGTTCGAC
>Ga0134128_10008087_pt1 | contig 12658 bp, 10 predicted proteins | sample KB31754_FD_96462 | JGI IMG/M metagenome (GOLD analysis project Ga0134128, IMG submission 96462) | Terrestrial soil microbial communities with excess Nitrogen fertilizer from Kellogg Biological Station, Michigan, USA - KB3-175-4 | ecosystem: Environmental > Terrestrial > Soil > Unclassified ...
CACGCTGAGCGCGGCCCAGGTGCGCCAACCAATGCGTCGGCACGTGGATATCGCCAAGGCGTACGGCGATCTGCTCGATCCATTGCGACGCGCGCTGGGTCTGGCGCCGGTTGGTCCGAAATCGCCGCAAGCACTTCGTACTTGATCACCTCCCGGAGAGAACCCAGCCTACTGGTCCAATTCGGAGAATTGCGAGAATGCCACTCACCCGCGCCACGCAGGTCGAGGGCCGGCCGATCCGCGTCTATGACGGGTTGGTCGCCCTGCCACACATCAAACGGTTGACCGAGGCGTTTCTGGGCGCCAATTTCGTGCGCGATGAGGTGGCCCGCCCGGGCACTAGCCAATTTCGCCATTGGGCCTTGAATATTCCGCTCGAAACCGCCGCGGAGTTGGCAGTTTATTGCCCGACCTTGACCGCCGTGCGTGATTTCGATGGGGGTGAGACGTACCGGATCTACCGTTGCTACTGCAATCACGCGGCATACGGCGATATGTTGTTCACTCACACTGATGCGCAACCGAACCAGAGGGGCTTGACCGCGCTGTGGTATGTCGCTCCGGAGTGGAACGTGGAGTGGGGCGGGGAAACTTTGTTCTACGACTCCAGTATGGATGCAGTCGCGGTGGTAACGCCGAAGCCCGGCAGGTTGGTAGTGTTCGACGGCGGCATCACCCATGTAGGCCGTCCCCCCAATCGCATTTGCTATGCGCCGCGATACACCTTGGCGTTCAAGCTTGAGCCTGCGAGTACATGAGCCATCCCGGGGCGTCGTGAGCGAGGGAAATCAGTCTTGCGTTCAGTTGTTCGGCAGGCGCAGCAACTCCGGTACATACGGTGCGTAGTGCTGCCAGCGTCCCACCGGGCGTGAATGAACCGGCTGCCGTGCCTGCCACAGGCTTGCGGTACTGATGACGCTGGCTGGCGTCGCTGGAGCGTCACCGCGTTCGCTGGTTGCAAACGGCGGCAGACCTATCCATGCCGCAAGTTCTGCGACAACCGCCATGGTGTCGGCGACAAGTTCCTCGTAGCGCACGTCGCGAATCGCCTGTGGATAACACAATCGCCAGTGTGCCATCAGTTTTTCTTCATCGCGCATCACCCCTGCAATGTCGTCAAAATCGTACGAATACCCTTGAATGTCTTCAAGGAAACACTGCGCCCACAACGACAGCGCCGTATCACGGGTACCGCGCAAGCAATGCACGATCTTTGCATCGGGAAACATCGCCAGCATCAGATCGACGTAGCGGAAATTCAGCGGTTGCTTGTCGAGGAACCAATGTACATCTTCGGCATCGTCCTGGCGCGACTGGGCCGTATAGATTGCAACCGCACGATGCAGCATTGAGCGATCGGTGTGCCCATTGAGGGCAACCGGTTCGGCCAGATCGGCGATCCACGGCAGTTCGCCACGGTTGCAGACCAAGGGGCAACGCGAGAGCAGTTCGGCCAACAGCGTAGTCCCGGAACGTGGCATGCCGACGAAAAATATCGGCGTGAAGTTCGCAGAAGGCTCCAGTCCCTGAAGGCGTTTGGCTGCCAAGCGGGCCTCCACCGATCGCCGCCAATCCCTGCGTGACCATTTCGTCAGACGATGTGCGATCGCGTTGCCCTCACGGAAATGACGCGCGGCTTCCTGATAATCACCGATGTCATCGTGCGCCTTGCCCAATGCAAAGTGCAGTTCAGCACATGCCTTCTTGGGGAGAGCGTTGCGTTTCAGTCCTCCACGAAACAGTCCGAAATCAGGGTGACCATCGCTTGCATAACGTTGTGCAGAGGAAAGACCGATCGGCACATGCCATTCCCAGGCACGTTCGTCGTGCCTCAGCGCGAACAAGTAGTGCTGTCGCGCGCTCTCGAACTCCCCCAACTGAATCTGCAGCATGCCTGCATAGGCATGCAGACGGGGGTCGTCGGGGTTTTCGGCAATCGCGGAATCGGCAATCGCCGCAGCGTCGGCTTTGCGATTGCAGTTGTCGAGCAGCTCAATCGCACGTATTGCGAGGTTTGCGTCTCGGCAATTCGATGCCTCTGCGAAACACGCACGAAGAGTTGACGCAGCGGAAGCCATCCGGCCCTGCTCCTTCAGCATTCCCGCAAGCGGGAATGCCGCCGCGGCATCTGTGGGATCCTGCGCGAGCAATTCGCGCAGCAGGGCTTCCGCCTCGGCCATGCGTTTGGTCCGTTGCAGAACGCCGGCTTGGGCGCGGCGCAATTCGACCGAGGCCGGATGGTCCATCAGCGCTTGCACCAAGGTCGCCTGGGCCGACACCATGTTGCCGCACAGAATTTGTGCGCGCACTTGCGCCAGCCAGTCCTGTTCCTCGCGAATGGCGGTCAAGGATCAGGCCTCGAACGGCGGCAGGCTCAGGGACAGTCGCAAGGGATCGAGCAGATCGCCGTAGTGCTCGGCGCGTGCTGTGTCCGCTTGCAACGGCTGGCGAACCTGGGTGGCACTCGGGGAACGCACCGCGCGTGTGGTCTCATGGAAGCGCACGCAGGGTTTTTCGAAGGGCAGCGCGCAGGCTTCGAGCAGCTTGCGGATGACCGGTTCCGGATTCGCGACCATCGCTTCGTAATCGTGCTGATAAACCTGCGACGGATGCAGGGCGGCCCAGTGGTTGGCGCTGCGATCGAAATCATGCCAGAAGGCGGCGAGGTCCTCGGGCGTGCGGCTGAATTCATTGCCGTCCGGCAGAAGCTGGCGGTAGCAGGAAAAGCAGGTTTCCAACGGATCGCGGCGGCAAATCACGACATGCGCGCCGGGCAGCATCGCGCGGATTGCGCCGATGTACATCCAGTTTCCGGGTAGCTTGTCGGTGAATTTCGGACGACGGCTGCGCCAGTACGCGGTACGCTCGAGATAGCGTTCGCCCAGTCGTTGCCAGTCGTCGGGTCCTGCACCCGCGACCCAGTGCGGAAATGGCTGGCCGAGGCGGCGCGATTCCTCGCCCAGCACCAGCGACAGGTCTGGCAGTTCGCCGGCGCCCTCGACCTGCGAATGGGAAGCGAGGATTTGCTCGACCAGCGTCGTGCCTGAGCGTGGGAGGCCGACGATGAACAGGACTTGTCGACCGAGGTCGGGATCGGGTGCCGGCGCCGGTGGCGGCGTAAACATGCTGTTGATGGCACCCACCAAGCCGGAAAACGCAGGTGCGTTCCAATGCTGGCGCAAGCGCGCGATCGCATTTGCGCGTTGGAGTGCCTGGAGAGATGCCTCGTAGCGACCGTTTTCGTCGAGCGTCTTGGCCAGTGCAAAGCCGATCGCGATGCGGTCATCGTCGGTGACTTGGTGTTTTTGCAATGCCGCTTGCATGCTTTCGATGTCACCGGCCTTGAGTGCGCCCGTCCTGAGATCCGCCAAGCCCCACCATGCCATGCCCATCCAAGGCCGCTCCACGAGGATCTTGCGGTATACGGCCGCTGATTCCTCGACACGACCGCTGACGCGCAACATGTCGCCCAGCAGCGCCCGGACGTCCATGTTGGCCGGGTCGAGTTGCGCAGCGCGTTGGAGCGCGTCCGTCGCTTCGGCGATGCGCACACAGCGCGTCAGCATCACGCCAAGGTTGTACCAAGCGATGGCCATATCCGGTTGCAACTCGCACGCGCGGTGCAGCGCGCGGACTGCGCCGTCAAAATCACCAGTGGTGCCCAGCACGGTACCCATGGTGTTGTGATACAGCGGGTCCACGGGCCGAAGATCCAAGGCGCGCTGCATGGTCGCGAGTGCCTCGGGATATTGGCCGCGCAAGGTCAGAACCCCGGCATGCAGCCGCAGCACCTCGGGATGACCCGGAAATGCCGAAAGTGCCGGCGCAAGTTGCGCGGCGGCCTGATCAGCGCGCCCAAGTCCTAGCGCCTGGGCGGTTGCAACCACTTGCTGCGCGGCAGCGTTGTCCAAGCCTTGGAGACGAGGCACAGTCATGTGGCCAGGTACGGGGCAAGTATGATAGTGCTGGTACAAAAGGGAAGACCAAAAATCATGCGGATCGAGTCGTGTGGGTGCCTTCAATATGATACGGATAATGACGCATTGCGGGCCAATTGTGTGTCTGGTCTGGTCTCGCGATCGGCGGGGTCCAGACGACGTGTGCAAACGGTCGGCCATTGAGTGTAATGCCACAGATTTTCGGTCATGTCGGTACCTAACCGCTCTGAAGACACCTTGTTGGCAGGGTTTCTTGAAAGACGCCGAGGCTTCGGGGAGCCCGCCGCGCGTGCCGAACTGTTGGAAGCGTTGCTCTCACCGTTCGCCGACGCGTGCGAAGTGTGGCAGCGAGTCGCCGAGGGCTTGCTGCGGGCAGGACACGTCCGCACCGCTGTCGAAGTACTGGACGTAGCAGTCCCGCGATTCACGGATGCGCAGGCATTGCGATACTGGCGCGGCAATGCATTGCGAATGGATGGGCATCACGCCGATGCCGAGCGCGACTTTCGGGCAGTATTGGCGGCTGCGCCCGATCACCGCGAGGCGGCGTTTTCGCTGGCGCACATGCTGCGAGAGCAAGGGCGATTCTCGGCGGCCGCCGATGTGGTTTGCGCGTCGTTGCAAGCTTGCGCCGGCGATCGTGCGCACGTTGTCGCGGGTTTGGTATTTCTTCGGGAGTGCGGTGCGCATACACAGGCGTGCACGGTGGCGGCAGTCGCACGTGCGCGTTGGCCCGAGTCTGCCGAGATCGCAGCATTGGCTGGAGAGTTTGCTTTGGCGACGGGCGATTTCGATGGTGCCCGCTCAATGTTGCACATTGCCCTGAATGGCAACGAGCGCGATGGGATGAGCTGGTTGCGTCTGGCTTATTGCGGTCGCTGCACCACCAGGGAAGATCCTGACTTTCGTCGCATCGAATGTGCCTGGCACAATCGTTCGCTTGATGGCGACACTCGGACCTGTTTGGGCTTTGCCCTCGGGAAACTGCTGTCCGACCTAGATGAGCGCTCCCGCGCCGTGGCCGTATTGCGCGACGCGAATGCCGCAGCGGACGCGCAAGCCCGATGGAGTGCTGGCGACTGGCGCGTGTTCGTGGAGCATCGCCTCATGCAACGCGGACTACCGCCAGCGGGTGCTGCGGTGAACTACGTCCCGGTGTTCGTCGTGGGTTTGCCGCGCACCGGCACGACACTGGTGGCGTCGTTGCTGGCCCGGCGCGGCGAACTTCGCAATCGTGGCGAACTCAACTGGATCGACGCCATGTATCGCTTCCTCGACGGGCAAGGTCGTTTGCATGACCGCGGCGCGCTTGCTTCGGTGAGTGCCGTGGTTCATGCACAAATGCAACGTGACGATCCGCCGGCCGGCTGGTATTTGGACAAGAACCCTCTGAACTTCCGCTACCTTGATCTGATTGCCGCCATGTTTCCGGACGCTAAAATCATTCACTGTCGGCGGGGGAGACGCGATACCGCGCTTTCACTTTGGACGCAGCGTTTCGCTCACACCGATCTCGGGTTCAGCTACGATTTTTCCAATATCGCCGCATTCATGGACGGCCATGACCGGCTGCTCGAACACTGGCGTCAAACCTTGCCGCTAGCGTGGTTCGATCTGGAGTACGAGGCCTTGGCAACGAATCCCGAGGAAACCGTGCGCAGCGTACGACGCTTCCTCGGCATGCCGGATCGCTGCACAACAGCTGATACGGCAGACAAACTCGCGATTACCACAGCCAGCGTGTGGCAGGTTCGACAGCCCCTGTACACCCGTTCCATTGGTCGCTGGCGCGCCTATGCCGACCATCTGCCTGAACTGAAGCGAATGTTCTGATCTGGCAAGTTTGGAGGCCGTGCGCTTCGGGCAAAGTCAATCGTCATTTCCGAGCCATGCGATTGCGATCCCGTCGACCGTGATGCCCGCTTGCCTTTTTGAAATTACATGCCCAACGGCGCACGCGAGCAGATCGATAGCCAATTTGCTGCCGCCAAAACGGCTTGGCAGAGCGACGACGTCGCGCGGGCCGAAGCGTTGTTGGGTGCCGCGCTTGCCGCGGCGCCGATGCGCCGGGATGCCGCAATGCTGTTTGAGAAGGTGCTGCGGAGCCGGGGACGCCTTCGCGGCCGCGGAAACCCTGCATGCGGCGTCCTTCGCGAACGGATTCGAACCGGTGAACCGCGATGTTTCCGCAGGCGCGATTGATCCATGTGTGCCGCGATCGTCGCGATATGGGGTTGTTGCTGTGGAGCCAGAATTTCGCCCATCCCGACATGGCTTTCGCATACGATTTCCAAGGCATGGCACCTTACATGGAAGGCCACGATGCATTGATGCGGCATTGGAAAGAATCACTTCGCATACAGATTTGCGAACTTGATTACGAAACGCTGGTCACCGACACTGAGTCGACGCTGGCGATTCTGTGTGGGTTCATCGGGGCGCCCGTGGGCGGGCCGCGCCGTCCCGATGAAAGCGCGCCCGTGCAATCAGCCCGCGTCTGGCAGACGCGCCAGCCGGTCTATTCAACTTCGATTGGACGTTGACGGCATTACGCACCGCATGTTCCCGAGCTAAGGAAGTTCGGCGAGCGGAATTGAAAAACGAAGGGTGCGACTTGCGTCGCGCCCTTCGCTGCATCCGTCGTTGAAGCAAACAATCAATAGCGGTAATGATCCGCCTTGTACGGCCCTTCCACTGGCACGCCGAGGTAGTCGGCCTGGTCCCTGGAAAGCTTGGTGAGTTTCACGCCGATCTGCTCCAGGTGCAGGCGCGCGACTTCCTCGTCGAGTTTCTTGGACAGGCGGTAGACCTTTTTTTCGTACTTGTCCTTGTTGGCCCAGAGGTCGATCTGCGCGAGTGTCTGGTTCGAAAACGAGTTCGACATCACGAACGATGGGTGGCCGTGCGCGCAGCCGAGGTTCACCAAGCGGCCTTCGGCCAAAAGGTAGATCGAGTTGCCTTCGGGGAAGGTGTAGAGGTCGACTTGCGGCTTGATGTTGAGGTGCTTGGCGGCCTTCTGCAGGCGATCGACCTGGATTTCGTTGTCGAAGTGGCCGATGTTGCAGACCAGCGCGTGATTTTTCATGCGCTGCATGTGTTCCAGCGTGATCACGTCGCGGTTGCCGGTGGTGGTGACGTAGATGTCGGCCTGGCCGAGCGTGTCTTCCACGGTCGCAACCTGGAAGCCTTCCATCGCCGCCTGCAACGCGCAGATCGGGTCGATCTCGGTGACGATCACGCGTGCGCCGAAACCCTTGAGCGAATGCGCGCAGCCCTTGCCGACGTCGCCGTAGCCACACACGACCGCGACCTTGCCCGCGACCATCAGGTCCGTCGCGCGCTTGATGCCGTCGGCCAGCGATTCGCGGCAGCCGTACAAGTTGTCGAACTTGGATTTGGTCACTGAATCGTTGACGTTGATCGCGGGCACCAGCAGCTTGCCGGCCTCGGCAAGTTGATAGAGGCGATGCACGCCGGTCGTGGTTTCCTCGGAGACGCCGCGCCATTCCGAAGCGACCTTCTTCCAGAAACCGGGGCGCTCGCTGCGGGTCTTCTTCAAGAGATCCTTGATCACCTGTTCTTCGTGGTTGGCGCCGGGTTCGTCCACCCATTTCGAACCGTCTTCCATCTCGACGCCCTTGTGGATCAGAAGCGTCGCGTCGCCGCCGTCGTCGACGATCAATTCGGGGCCCGCGTTGCCCGGGTGCGTCAGCGCGTCCAGCGTGCAGTCCCAGTATTCCTCCAGCGTTTCGCCCTTCCATGCGAACACAGGCACGCCGCTCGCGGCGATCGCGGCGGCGCAGTCGTCCTGGGTCGAGAAGATGTTGCACGAGGCCCAGCGCACCGAAGCGCCGAGTGCCGTCAGCGTCTCGATCAGCACCGCGGTTTCCTTGGTCATGTGCAGCGAGCCGGTCACGCGCACGCCTTTCAGCGGTTTCTCGGGCGCATAGCGGGCGCGGATCTGCATCAGGCCCGGCATTTCCTGCTCGGCCATCGTGATGCGCTTGCGGCCGAGGTCCGCCTGTGCGATGTCGCGCACTTTGCAATCGTGCGAAGTGGTTTCTTTGGCTACAGCGTTCATGGTATTTCTCCGGTTCGGCGGGCGTTGTTGGAAAGGTGCCGAGCCTCGCCCAGTCGTTTGTACGACGCAGGCTGCAACGCCCCTCGGCGAATGAATCCTCCCCCTTTGGAACGAAGGGCGGAGCGAAGCGAACGCGCGCGAAGTGCGAGAGGGGATGGCTCTTCCGATGTGGGGACCATCCCCCCGCTGCCCGCGGCAGCGACCCCCTTCGCAAGCGAAGGGGTGAAAACATCACTTGATCTTTGCAGCCTTGCGCAGTGCTTCGGCGCGATCGGTCGCTTCCCACGAAAATGCGGTGGCGGTTTCCGATTTCTTCTGAAGCTTGCCGCCTTCGCGCTCTTCCCACTTGTAGGTGTGCTGGAAAGGCTTGCGGCCGAAGTGCCCGTACGACGCGGTGGACTGGTAAATCGGATGGATCAGGTCCAGCATCTTGATGATGCCGTACGGGCGCAGGTCGAAGTGCTGGCGGATCAGCTTCTCGATCTTGTCGTCCGAGATCTTGCCGGTGCCGAACGTCGTCACCGAGATCGAGGTCGGCTCGGCCACGCCGATCGCGTAGGAAATCTGCACCTCGCAACGGTCGGCGATGCCGGCGGCGACGATATTCTTGGCCACATAGCGCGCGGCGTACGTCGCCGAACGGTCAACTTTGGACGGGTCCTTGCCCGAGAACGCGCCGCCACCATGGCGGGCCATGCCGCCATAGGTGTCGACGATGATCTTGCGGCCGGTCAGGCCGCAGTCGCCCACCGGCCCGCCGATCACGAATTTGCCGGTCGGGTTGATGTGCACCTTGTTCTTCGGCAGCGACTCGAACCACTTCTTCGGCAGCACGGGCTTCAGGATGAACTCGCGCACGCCTTCCACGAGGTCGGCGTACTTCACTTCGGGATCGTGCTGCGTCGACAGCACCACCGCATCCAGGCCGGCGACCGAGTGGTCGTCGTTGTAGTGCAGGGTGACCTGCGACTTCGCATCGGGGCGCAGCCACTTGAGCTTGCCGGCCTTGCGCACCTTGGCCTGCTGCTCGACCAGCCGGTGCGAGTAGTAGATCGGTGCGGGCATGAATTCCGGCGCCTCGTTGCAGGCGTAGCCGAACATCAGGCCCTGGTCGCCCGCGCCTTGTTCCTCGGGTTTCTTGCGCGCGACGCCCTGGTTGATGTCGGGCGACTGCTTGCCGATCAGGTTCAGCACGCCGCAGGTCGCGCCGTCGAAACCGACGGTCGACGAGTCGTAGCCGATATCCAGGATCACCTTGCGCGCCAGCGCTTCGATGTCCACCCACGCGTCGGTGGTCACTTCGCCCGAAACGATCGCGACGCCGGTCTTGACCATGGTTTCGCAGGCCACGTGCGCGCGCTTGTCCTGCGCCAGGATCGCGTCCAGCACGGCGTCGGAAATCTGGTCGGCAACCTTGTCCGGGTGGCCTTCGGAGACCGATTCGGAAGTGAACAGGTAACGGCTCATCGTCGGTTATATCCTTTGATACGGATGGAAGGATGAAGCAGGTCGCCCATGATACAGGTTCGCGGGCGCGGGTGCACCGCCAAGCGTAGCGTGTTCAGCTTAGGATGGCGCACGCCGCGGGCTACGCCGCCGCGGCGAATTCGCCCGGCAAGCCGGCGGCCAGCGCGTCGAAATAGTCGTGGGTCAGGCGCCGCTGCTCTCGGGCGCTCTCCGCGGCATTGGCCACCGCGCGGAAAGCGGCGTTCTCCGGGCGATCCTTCGCATACCAGCCGAGGTGCTTGCGCGCGATGCGCACGCCCGCGGCTTCGCCGTAGAACGCGTACAGCGCATCGAGATGGCCGAGCAGGATGTCGCGTATTTCAGCGATGCCGGGTCCGGGCGGTGTCTCGCCGGTGGCGAGGAAATGCGCGATCTCGCGGAAGATCCACGGGCACCCCTGCGCGGCGCGGCCGATCATCAGCGCGTCGGCACGCGTGTGATCGAGTACCGCGCGCGCCTTCGCGGGCGAGTCGATGTCGCCATTGGCGAATACCGGAATCGAAACCTGCGCCTTCACCGCCGCGATGGTGTCGTATTCGGCGAAGCCCTCGTATTTCTGCGAACGCGTGCGGCCGTGCACGGCCAGCGCAGCGATGCCGGAATCTTCCGCGATGCGGGCGACGGCCAGCGCGTTGCGGCGATCCGGCGTCTGTCCGGTGCGGATTTTCAGCGTCACCGGCACCTCGACCGCTTCGACCACGGCCCTGCAAATCCGCGCCACCAGCGCCTCGTCGGCCAGCAGCGCCGAGCCGGCCCAGGCATTGCAAACCTTCTTGGCCGGGCAGCCCATGTTGATGTCGATCAGTTGCGCGCCGTGCGCGACGTTGTAGCGTGCGGCTTCGGCCAGCATCGCAGGATCGGAACCTGCGATCTGCACCGAGACGGGATCGGGCTCGCCCGCGTGATCCATGCGGTGCAGGGACTTGCGGGTTTGCCAAAGGCGTGGATCGGACGCCGTCATTTCCGACACGGCAAGCCCGGCGCCCAATTGCTTGCACAATTGGCGGAAAGGCTTGTCGGTAACGCCGGCCATGGGCGCCAGGACGACGGGCGGATCGATCGGGATGGAGCCGATGAGCATGCGCCGATTGTAGCGGCGTGGTTCTTGCATCATGTGTGGCGCCGGATGGATGATGCGGCGGTCACGGAGAAGGCATGCGCAGGATTCTGCCAGGCTTGCTGTTGTGGGTTGCGGGGGGCGTCGCGATGGCGGCGACGCCACTGGCCGTGCAGCAGATGCGCACGCTGTCGACCAGCAATCCACACGAGCTGGTCACCGATGTCCGCGCCGTGCTGGATGCGGGGGCCTACGTTAACGATCCGGCCGGCGAGCGCGAAGCGTTGTGGTGGATGGGCCACGCTGGCGTCAATGGTTCCGACGCCGCCGTGGTGACCGAAGCGGTGGCGCGCCTGAAGAGCCTCGGCAGTGTCGGTCACGACACGCTGGCCGAATCCTATGCGGGATTCCTTTCCGCCGACCAGCGCATCCTGCGCGGCGATGGCGGTGGCGTCAGCGATGCCCTGCAGGCGGCGGCCCTGCAACTGGACAGCGGCGACCCCGCGCGCCGCGCGCTGGCCAAGTTCCAGTTGTGCGACGCCTACAGCATGGCGGGACAGCCTGGACATTCGCAGCCGCTTTGCCGGGAAGCCGAGACGGCATTCATCGCGTTGCACGACGACTGGAACCAGGCACAGGTGCTGAACGATGAAGGCAACAACGCGTACGCAAGGGCGCAGTATGCGCAGGCCAGCCAGTACTACCAGCAGGCGCGCGCGCGCTACGAGAAGGTCGGCGACTACTCCCAGGCGCTGATGGTGGGCGACAACCTGGCGCAGGTGTACCTGAAGCAGGGCCGGCCGGAACAGGCGATTACCCTTTCGCGCGCCTCGCTCGCCGACGAGCGCGCGGCGGGACGCGAATCCGACGCGTTGAATTCGCAGTACGACATCGCACGCGCGCTGCAAGCCATGGGCAAGTATCGCGATGCGATGGACATGATCGCGTCGACGGTGGACGAGGCGCGCAAGGCGCACCTCGATGCGCAGCTTCCCGACCTGCTGCAGGAACAATCGCGGATGGCCGAGGCCAGCGGCGACCTCAAGTTGGCGCTGGCCGCCGAACGCGAAGCGATGCAAATCGCCGGCAAATACTGGAAGGTCAGCCTCGGCTCCCAGCAGGCGGAGCTGGCGGCGCGCTATGCCGCACGCGAAAAGGAAATCCGCATCCAGGAACTGGAACGCAACAACCAGGTCAAGAACCTGAAATTGCGCGCGGCGCAAGCCGACGCGGAGCGCAACGCGATGCAGTTGCGGCGCCAGCACGCCACGCTGGTTGCGGCGCTGATTGCAGCGGTCAGCCTCGTGGTCGGCATCGTTTCGCTGCTGCTGTTGCTGCGCTCGCAGTGGCGGCATGGCCACGAATTGCGGCGCCAGGCCCAGGAAGATCCGCTGACCGGCGTGGACAACCGGCGCGGGTTTTTCCGGCGAGTGCAGGCGTTGCTCGAGCGGCGCGATGTCGACGCGGCGCCGCTGCACGCATTGCTGTTGTTCGACTTCGACCATTTCAAGCGCATCAATGACCAGTACGGACATCCGTACGGCGACATCGTGCTGAACGTTTCGCTGCAATGCCTGCGCGGCGTGGTGGGCAACCGTGGCCGGCTCGCGCGATTGGGTGGCGAGGAGTTCGTGGTGCTGTGTCCGCACCTGGGCGGCTCCGAGGCCGTGCGGCTGGCCGAAGAAATGCGCGCGGCGATCGGCGCGCTGGCGTTCCCGGATGCGCCCGATGGCCTCGACGTCACAATCAGCGTCGGCATGGCACTGTTCGACGGTACGCGTTGCCACGATGCCGGAAGCTGGTTGCGAGCCGCCGACGACGCGATGTACGCCGCGAAGGCGCGTGGGCGCGATCAGGTCGTATTCGCGCAAGAGGTCGAACAGATGCTGCAGCAGGTCGGGGCGACGCCGCGCACCGCGAGCTGAGGACGGGCGTCGCGAATTGCCGTTACGGGCCGGCAGATTGCCGCGCGCGGATCGGACCGCCGGATTCACGTCCGCGCAGGTGCCCGCTCAAGCCCATGCCGACGCGCATGCCGTAGCCGATGCGTTCGGCGTAGCCGGTCATCAGTGCCGC
>Ga0134128_10008088_pt1 | contig 12658 bp, 11 predicted proteins | sample KB31754_FD_96462 | JGI IMG/M metagenome (GOLD analysis project Ga0134128, IMG submission 96462) | Terrestrial soil microbial communities with excess Nitrogen fertilizer from Kellogg Biological Station, Michigan, USA - KB3-175-4 | ecosystem: Environmental > Terrestrial > Soil > Unclassified ...
CGCGCGATACCAGTAGTCCTGTTTGTTTAAAGACTCGGGAATGGCAAGGTTGTTTAGTCCGTAGTCAGGATCGGGATAAATACCGCGATCCACCAGAGTTCTAAGCACAGTTCCGGGAACGGTAGCGGCGAACCAATCTTTGGTATTGAAACCATTCGTGGAAATTTGCGGCCCTTCCGCGCTTACCTTCGGCGCTTCCGCCAGCTTCCAGTCGCCGACGATGGTCCAGTCGTTTTCGCCGTTTGGCTGCAAAGCCTCATGCGAGGCTGGCAGCGGCTGCGCCACGGGGCGAGAGAAAGGCGCTTTGCTTCGCGGCATGGTGGATGGGTCCTGTGGTGCGCGGTAACCCGCTTGCCCCCGCGTCTGCACGGGCCAGGGCTTCGAACCATCTTCGAACTCAACCGTTGAGAAATCTGGCGGCGTTTCCGATAACTGTTTGATCTCATCGCTACTTAGCGTCTGGCGCACGAGCATTAAACTCGCGATTTTTCCGCCGAAGTGCTGGCCATTGGGCCATGCGCTCATGGGGGGAGCTATCTGGAGAATGGGGCTTACGATTCCGATATCTAATTTTCCGACGCCGACTTGCACGCCATCGCTATATAAATGAAATTCGCTTCCGTTGAAAGTCACAGCCAGTAAATGCCATTTCCCGGGAGCGAGCGGCGCCGGAGCGGAAAGGCTATTGTCCTTGCCCATCCAGAAAAGAAGGTTTTTTCCATCCGAACCCAAATATCGGGGATATTCCTCCGTCAGGTCTCCCAACCCCGCCAACAAGCTGGGGGCTTGCAACGGCTCCTCCGTTCGCACCCAGCAATAGAGGGACCAAGGCAAATCTGCCCGGAGCACCGTATCGTGCTCGCCTAGGGCTTTTCTCAGGCCGTCGCCTCCCTGAAGGAATAATCCATTAAAAGGGCCGTAAAATGGCGGATCGTCGGTCACAATTTGGGCATTGGTCGGGATCGCGACAGCCAGCAAACACAACATAATCAGCACCCCGAAGAATCGGCCGCTTCTCAGAATTGTCGCAATCCACATGTTCATAAAATCCCTCTTGGGAAATGTTTGAATCGCCCTTTCTGCAGCGAAGGGCGATGAGTTGTTTGTGGTAGTTTGGCATCGAGCGGATGCTGGCGCACCCGCATTATATGGCTTTAGCCAAAAGTGCCCAGGTATTCGCGATCCCTTGGTTACATTAATCGCCCCAAGCCGCGCGCAGGCGGTTTGGGGCGTCACTGGAATCGCATCGTTTTCTAGTTCAGCAACCTAAACTGTCTAATTTTCCCATTATTTCGTTCTCACGTTATCCAGGTAGAACGTTCCACCTTGGCCTGATCCACCATCATTGAAAAAGACCCACATGCTGCGCAGCGAACTGGTGTCCGCGGGAAGCGATCCAAGACAAGCGGAAGTGCTTTGAAATAGGGTAGCCAGATCCACTGTAACGGTGGTCGGCGCGCCGGCATTGGCGTTGATAAATCCAAAATCGGTCTGGCACCAATGGAAGTCGTTGCCCACTTGCAGGGCGACCGATTGCGAAGTGCCTGCGGTGGTGGTTGTAATGTCCATCAGGATCTGATGGACGTTGGTCAGAGGAAGCGGCAGCGGCGAGGTTGAAATGTCGGAGGGTCCGAACCAACCTCCGGCATTGGGCGGCACGGTGACTTGCAATACGGAAACAAGATCCAGGCGCAGGACCTGGTGAGCCAATCAAGTTACCTGTCCAGCAATGACCCAAGATTGCATTTCGCATTGGGAAGCGCAACCAGCGCGGAGATTGAGATTCGCTGGCCCCACCGGCGCGAGCGAGTCGTTCCAAAACGTAGCCGCCGATCAGATGGTGATTATCCGCGAGGGATCGGGCATTGTGCGGCAGGTGAACCTCAGACCCTGAAACGTTCGCGTCTAAGAGTTAGTAGCCCATTCATCGGACGATGAAGAACAGTTGGAGCAGGATTCGCCCCGACGAATGAAAGATGCTATGGGTCCCTCAAAAAGTCCTCAAGTCGGAAAAGGTACAGGATGTTCCAGTGCAGTAGGTGACTGAAAAATTGGCTCCTCAGGTAGGACTCGAACCTACAACCCTCCGGTTAACAGCCGGATGCTCTGCCATTGAGCTACTGAGGAGTGTTGTTTCCCGCGCGTTGGAAGATGCGCCGGAGTTGGATATCTCAACTATATTATCATCATCTCATTGCGTTGTGGATAGCCAGGGAGTATGGGTTAGCCATCCAGTTCGAGCGAAGGATTTCCCTAAGCTGTAAGGTTTGAAACGGGCCTGGACTGAGGCCATCCCTCTGCCAATCCTTGTTGCGCTTGCGGGCCATTTCTATGTTTTTCGACAGGCAACAGTTGCGCAAAACCCCGTTTGCGGGGGTTTGATTTTGCTTCCCGGACATGCTATAACAGCCCGTTTGCGAAGGGCGGCGGAGTTGGAATTCTATTCCAGATCGGCCCTTCGAACGACATCCGACGCGGCCAAGCAACACCTCTTTTTCGCCGTGTAGTGGAAGCGTGTTCGGAAACTTCAGCAACACTCCCCGGGCGTTTGCATCCAAGCTCCGGAATTGTGCTGAAAAAGCGACCTTGACACGTAAATCATCCTAAAGAAGCTCCCATCCACGGAGGGTTCCCCATGCGCATATGCCTAACCGCTGTTGCAGCCATCGGACGACGTTTGTCGCAGTTGATTTTCTCCATGCTTTTACTTGGAGCAACCGCTTTGGCGCAGGGGGTACCGGAAGCTGCCGGGGGCGAAGCAAATCTAAAGCTGCCTGATCTTTCCCAGGTTTCTTTTCTTGGATTAGACGGACATCGCCTGCTGGAAATCGGAATACTATTTTGCATCTTCGGCCTGGCATTCGGGCTGACGATCTACATACGGCTGAAGAACCTTCCCGTTCACCGTTCCATGCGGGACATGTCGGAACTTATTTACGAGACCTGCAAAACGTATTTGATCAGCCAGGGAAAATTTCTCCTTCTTCTGGAAGCTTTTATTGCGGTCATCATCATCCTGTACTTCGGCGTGCTGCTGAAGTTTGAAACGGCCAGGGTCATCATCATTCTCGCCTTCAGTATTTTGGGAATTGCGGGCAGTTACGGGGTGGCCTGGTTTGGTATTCGCGTAAATACTTTTGCCAACTCACGCACCGCTTTCGCCAGCCTCGGCGGTAAACCTTATCCGGTTTATCAGATTCCGCTGGCCGCGGGAATGAGCATTGGCATGATGCTCATCAGCGTTGAATTGCTGATGATGCTGATCATCCTGCTCTTTATTCCTAGAGACTATGCGGGCCAGTGCTTTATCGGCTTTGCCATCGGAGAATCGCTGGGAGCAGCGGCGTTGCGCATCGCGGGCGGAATCTTCACCAAGATTGCCGATATCGGCTCCGACCTCATGAAGATCGTCTTCAAGATTAAGGAAGACGACGCACGGAATCCCGGAGTGATCGCCGACTGCACCGGAGACAATGCCGGCGATTCCGTGGGCCCCTCCGCAGATGGCTTTGAGACCTATGGCGTGACTGGCGTGGCGCTCATCACTTTCATTCTTCTGGGGATTATCCCCTCAGTCTTCCTGCCTGCGGGCGTTTCGATGGCCTCAGCCACGGCCGAGCAATTGAGAACTGCGGCCACCGCCGCGGCGACTGTCCAAGTACAGTTGCTGGTGTGGATTTTCGTGATGCGCGTCATGATGTTGGTGGCAAGCAGCGTGGCTTACTTCCTGAATGGCGCTATCGCCAAGGCCCGCTACGGCACCGCGAAAGAAATGAACTTTGAGTCGCCATTGACCTCGCTAGTTTGGATTACCTCTCTAGTTTCGATCGGCTTAACTTACCTGGTCTCCTATTACACGATCCCCAGCCTTTTCGGTGACACAACTCAATGGTGGAAGCTCTCGACCATCATTTCTTGCGGAACCTTGGCCGGAGCGATCATTCCTGAACTGGTGAAAGTATTCACTTCGACCGAATCACGGCACACCCGAGAAGTGGTGACATCGGCGCAGGAAGGCGGCGCGTCGCTCGGAATTTTGTCGGGGTTCGTTGCCGGCAATTTCTCCGCATATTATTTGGGATTCTCCATGGTCATCCTGATGGCCATTGGATATTACTTCAGCACCATGGGACTGAGCGGGGTTATGATCGCCGCGCCGGTATTTGCTTTCGGTCTGGTGGCCTTTGGCTTCTTAGGGATGGGTCCGGTGACCATTGCCGTGGATTCCTACGGCCCGGTTACTGACAATGCGCAGTCCATTTATGAGTTGTCGTTGATTGAGCAGATCCCCGGCATTGAAGGCGAACTCAAGCACGACTACAAAGTGGATGTAAATTTTGAGCGGGCCAAATTCCTGCTTGAAGACAATGATGGAGCGGGAAATACTTTCAAAGCTACCGCGAAGCCAGTTTTAATCGGGACCGCAGTGGTGGGCGCTACTACCATGATTTTCTCCATCATCATAGCCCTGACCAACGGACTCTCAGCCAATGTGGACAAACTCTCTCTGCTGCACGCCCCTTTTGTGCTGGGACTAATCAGCGGCGGAGCGATGATCTATTGGTTTACCGGAGCATCCACGCAGGCGGTGACCACGGGAGCGTATCGCGCTGTGGAGTTCATCAAGGCGAATATTCGCCTGGAGGGAGTGGAGAAAGCGTCCGTGGCAGACAGCAAGAAAGTCGTAGCCATCTGCACTACGTACGCCCAAAAGGGAATGCTGAATATTTTCCTGGCGGTTTTCTTCGCGACGCTGGCATTCGCTTTCGTGGAACCTTTCTTCTTTATTGGCTATTTGATCTCAATCGCCATCTTCGGCCTGTATCAGGCGATTTTCATGGCCAATGCGGGAGGCGCTTGGGACAATGCCAAGAAGATTGTTGAGGTGGACTTAAAGCAAAAAGGCACGCCGTTGCATGACGCGACTGTAATTGGGGACACGGTGGGCGATCCGTTCAAGGACACATCTTCTGTTGCACTGAACCCGGTGATCAAATTCACTACGTTGTTTGGATTGCTGGCAGTGGAACTTGCCGTGACACTTACCGCGACCCGGGCTGGACTGAGCCATATTCTGGCATTGGCATTTTTCCTGGCTTCATTCTTCTTCGTGTACAAGTCGTTTTACGGCATGCGGATCGGCAACGACCGTACCAAGGTCGCTGTTCCGGTCGCGGCGGACTAAATTTTCGTTTGAATTTTTCGATGAGTGCAGCTTCGGCTGCGCTCATTTTTTATTGGGAGCTACTGCGACGCTGCGGCGGCTTCGATCTTTTCGCTTCCATTCGGCCGTCCCTGGTCAACCGGATGCTTTGCTCGACTGCGAAGTATCCGATTCATCGGCTCGGAATACGTGTGCGCGACGATAGCACCAAGTACGGCAGAAACCAGAATCGCTGCGAGGAACAACGGCACGACTAATCGCATCGCCTTGCTCAAATAAACGAACAGGTCAAAAAGAGCAAACACCGCAAACATGTGGGTCATATAGATCTCGTAACTATATTGGCCAAGTTTCAGCAATGGAGCGAGGATTCGCGGACTCTTCCATTTTGTTTGTGTACTGACGGCAATCACCAGGCAAGTTCCGAGTGCTACCAGCGACATAAACAATCCGTAACGGTCCACTCTCCATTGATAAGCCTGCTGCGCGAAGCACAAGCAAAATATCAGGACTGCAGCGCCACACGCCGCCATCGTTCGCAAGGCCCGCCGAGAAAATGCCATCCGCGATACCAGTAATGCGGTCAGGCATCCCATGGCGATGGCGTCCATGCCTCCCAGATATGATTTCTCTTCCCAAATCTCGTTGCCATGCGTCCAATATGTTCGGGCGATCGGCCCCAGGGCGACGAATATCACGAGCAGTGCGACAAACCGCTTTTTATCGCCGCTGAGCAAACAGGCGATTGGGAAAAACAGGTAAAACATTTCTTCAATCGAAAGCGACCAAAGCACATCCCAATTCCCGGGGAGATATCCATGGCGCGCCTCGAGCCAATTCAGGTGAAAGGTAAGCGCTGAGAAAATTGCCCGAGGCAGACTGCTTCTTTCCTGTGGAATGACGTAATGGGAAACGCCGGCGGAATGAAGAATGCTTAGGACGAGCAGCAACAACAGTAATAGGGGAGCAATGCGCGCAAAGCGCAGGCGATAAAAGGCCCTGAGATTGATCCGACCAAGCGAGCCCCATCGGCGAAGGGAAATGGAGGTTATCAGAAAGCCGGAAATGGCAAAAAACATCTGCACGCCATTTTGACCATTCCATACAAGAGAACTGACAAGCTGTTTGGGAAGACCTCTTGTATAGGGAACGTGCGCGATCACCAGCCGTATGTTCACGTGCAGTAGCAATACATAGAGAATCGCCAGCCCGCGAAGCAAATCGATCCCATCTATGCGGCTTCGCTGCCCGCCAGGGGTTGGCGCGGAATTTGCGATCGCCATGGTAGCCACTGTACTCGAAATGGCAATCATGACCTACGGAATTGAAAAGCACATTGTTGCGCTTCTGTGATCGGGCCGCCTACCATTCCGCCCCGCAAATCTGCTCTCAAGCAGCCCGAAGACCAGCAATCACTCTGCCGATTTTTTCGGAAGCCTTCATCACCGCACCCAATTCAACAAAGTCGAACAGTCTGCGATGTCCGAGGTCCGCGAGACCCATGGATGCTACGCAGCCGCATTTGGAACAATCGGGGTTCCCGCCCAATTGGCAGGGATGAACGACTGTCTTGAGATCGGCGGAAACAACATGGGTAGAGCGCGCGAAAATACAATCGTCGGGCGATGCTGGAGGATTGAGAAATTCGCGGATTGTTTGCGGTCTCATGTCCAGCTTCGAGTGCAGGGGCAGCAGGCGCAGCAACTCCGAAGCGACAAATTCATATTGCCGCGGAGAGAGTATTTCTTCGCCAACAGCGCCTCGCTGTGGGGTAAAGATGCTGATCCACACGCGTTTTGCTTCGGCGACGGGCGTCCAGAATTGCAGGAAGCGCTCAATGTAGTTCGGCTGGCGCAAAACTTGCGCTGTAACGGTGAAATGCACCGTCACCTGATGGCCTGCGATGTTCTTCAGTATCCGCTCATAGGTGGCAGGCTTGCGTCGCAGGTCGTGCTCTGCGGCGAGGCCATCAATGGAGACCACAATTTCCAGATTCGGCAGGGAGGCCCACTCGGGCGGAATTGGGCGGAACGCGCTGGTAACTACCTGCACGTGGATACCTTCAGCGCTCAGTTTAGGCAACAATACCTGGAGTTCGCGGTAACGGACCAGCGGATCTCCGCCGACAATTGACACATGCAGGGGGCGTTCGCGCCTTACGAGTTCCAAAACCTGCTGCACTAGTTCGTCGCCCTTATAGTCTGAAAGCTGGCGTAACGCCACGCCCCCGCCTAGGTGGGCGTCTTCATATGCGTAACAGCCAGGACAGCGCAGCGGGCACTCACGCGTGATCTCAATAGACAAAAAAGGTCGGTACCCGGCGAGGATCCGGCCCCAGGCTTGCACTACATGGCTACGATTCATTGTTCTCCTTCACGGTTTGGTAATTGCATTGGACGAGGTGCGGCATTCTCAAAAATAAGCGAATGCTGGGCACTCAGAACGGCCTGGCGGAAGAAAAACGTTTAGCAGAGACGACTACAGGTGAGTTCAAGCAACTCCCGGCTCGGAACGATCCACTTCACTCGTTGCACGCCCATAAGACTTAGTTGCAGCGTTACCACCACGGCACACCCTCCACAAAACCAAATGCCCATCCACAGGCATTGCACGCTTCTGGATCCTGGGGTGCCGGGGACCGCGTGAGGCAGATCAACGGCCGGCAGAATCACGACCAGAAATATCCACAGCAGCAATACCACCACGAGAATTTTTAAAAACGGACGCACCATGGACATGTAGATGTAAAGGATTCCAAATGTGGCGTTGTGGTTGGCAGCATTTTAAAAACTCCAGAATGCTGGAACGCCACTGCGCAGTTTCCTGAAACTCAGACCGTACGCGCGATTACCAGACACGGCTACGCCCGTTGGCAAATTCCCCGAAGAGAGCTGCCATTCGCGACAAGCAAACTGGTCAAGCCGACCTTAATTAATATGCCGACTTCATCTTGCCTTTTAGCTTATGGGCAAGTTTTTCGATCTCTTCGGTTTTTTTGACGGCGTCCACCGAGAGCACCTGACCATTGCCTTTGTCCATTTGGTCTTTGAGTTGCGCGGACAACTCAAATAACTTCTGAGTGTCGCGTTTGATCTCCTCCTGGCGCATTTGAGCAGCGCGGAGGGCCTGTTCCCTTTGCGCTTGGTCATCGTTCGTGATGGGCGCATTGGTGTGGTCCGGACTGTTACGAATGATGTCGGGAAGCCGGGGAACGCCTTGGTCCGACTGACCGAAAAGCGGGGAAACCGCCCCGAGAGAAATCAAAAGCAGCAAGGTGAGTGGCAGAACTGGCCGGAAAAGCATAGGCCCTCCTGAAGGGAAAACAGATTGGCGAAATTATAAGCCTATTGCCGCTGTTTCCGCACGCCAAACCAGCAAACCACCTGCGCTATTCCTTCATTCTTTGTTTCAAACTGCGGGCAAGCTTCTGAATTTGTTCGGCTTTTTTAATGGCATCCACGGGAAAAATATGACCGCTCTTCCCCAGTTCATCTTTTAAATCATCGGACATTTGGGCCAGCTTTAAGCCGTCGCGCTTGATGGATTCCAGACGCATGGCCGCTGCCTGGGCGGCCTGCTCCCTTTGCGTTTGGTCATTGTCCACGAAGACGTCGGAGTGGTTGGGACTGGTACGCAGCAGCGGAGGCAACGTGGGAAGGTTTTCATTTTGCTCAATTCTCTCTTGGGCGAGAGCTAGATTGGCTGTTCCGAGAGAGAACGCAAAGATTGCGGCAAGTGACAGAACGGACCTACTAACCATAGGGCCTCCTGATGAAACGAACAGCGCGGAGGATTATATGCCCGATTCTGGCGTTTCGTCACAAAGACAAACAAATTATTTATCGCTCATTTTCTGCTTCACGCTATGGGCCAGCTTTTCGATCTGGTCGGCTTTCTTGATCACGTCCAGCGAGAGAACATTTTCGTTGGTCTTGTCCACGTATTCCTTTAACTCCTTAGATAGTTCCAGCAATTTATCCGTATCCGCTTTGAGTTGCGCCTGGCGCTGGAGGTTCGCCTTTTTAAGGCGTTCCCGGGCTGCCTCTTCTTCGATATCGCTGGGTGTCACCGGTCTTGCTGCTCGCGGAAAGTTGGGAGGCGGGCCCTGTGCAGGTGTAGGAACTGTTTGGGCTACCAGCGTCATAGCACCAAAAATGCAAACCGCAAAAGCCAGTTTTGAAACAGATTGAGAGGTCAACCAAGTACTCCTGAAAGGAATTGAGCGGAATTATAAGCTCTGAGCCCCTTCTCTACTAAGGCACTCCGCCCATTGTTATAATCGCCCAGCATGCGTCTTTGGGCTGTAAATCTCGTCATACCCGAAGAGTTCAACCTGCCAGCCCTTGTGCACGGGTGGCATGAAGGTACGTTGAATTTTGTCCGTAACGCATTGCCTAAGCTTGGCTTTATTGTGCTAGGGGCAGCCGTTCTCATCTGGCTGCTGCGCGTGCTCACCAGGCGGATTATCGGGCTGCAAGAAAAGAAGCTCCCCAGTAGTTTGCGCACGCAACAGTTCAAAACCCTGGCAAGCGTTATCACCAGCGTTGGCGTCTTTATCATCGTATTCGTCGCCGCGCTTGAGGCATTGCCTTTGCTGGGACTGAACCTCGGCCCGTTGCTGGCCAGCGCCGGGGTCGCAGGGCTGGCGATTGGCTTTGGTGCGCAGACACTCGTTCATGACTTTATTAACGGATTTTTCATTCTGATGGAAAATCAGTACGACCTGGGCGACACCGTAAAAATTGCCGGGGTGAAAGGCACCGTCGAGGCAATGACGCTGCGACAGACGGTGCTGCGGGACGAGGACGGCACTGTGCACACGGTCCCGAATAGCGCCATCCAGATCGTCTCTAATATGACTCGGGACTGGTCGCAGCTTCCTTTGCGCGTGGTGGTCGCTTACAGTGAGCCCAGCGACAAGATCATCCGACTGCTAGAGCAGATTGCGGAAGATGTGAGGCATGATCCCGCATACGAAGCAGACTTTGCAGGCGAAATTCAGATTCCGGGAATTGACCGCGTGGGAAACGGAGAAGCCGAATACCTGATGCTGGTCAAAACGCGGCCGACCAAGCAGTATCCGGTAAGCAGAGAGTTGCGGCGGCGCATTAAGGAATTATTCGACAAGAATAAGATTCAGACTGCCGGGCCTGGGAAAGTGTATGTAGTCGATCAGGGGCAAGCCGGAAATTAGCTTTCCGTAAGGCGGGCGAGGGCGCCCGCCCCACATAAACCTTTATAACGCACTCATATTCGATAAGAACTCGCCATTCGCTTTGGTCTTGCTCAACTTATCAATCAGCAATTCCATGGCTTCTACGGGCGAGAGCGGGTTCAAAACCTTGCGCAGCACCCAGATGCGCGTCAGGTCTTCCTTCGGAATCAGCAATTCTTCCTTACGCGTTCCGGAGCGTTGAATGTCAATCGCTGGAAATGTGCGCTTATCCACCAGCTTCCGCTCCAGAATAATTTCCGAGTTGCCGGTGCCTTTAAATTCTTCGAAGATTACGTCATCCATTCGCGATCCAGTGTCGATCAGGGCAGTTGCGATAATGGTCAACGAACCGCCTTCTTCAATGTTGCGGGCCGACCCGAAGAACCGCTTGGGACGCTGCAGCGCATTCGAATCCACGCCGCCCGAGAGCACTTTGCCGCTAGGTGGAACAATCGTGTTGTAGGCGCGTGCCAAGCGCGTAATCGAATCCAGCAGAATTACCACATCGCGCTTGTGCTCAACCAGTCTTTTTGCCTTTTCGATCACCATTTCCGCAACTTGCACGTGGCGTGCGGCGGGTTCATCGAATGTGGAAGAGATTACCTCGCCCTTCACCGAACGCTGCATGTCGGTGACTTCTTCCGGGCGTTCGTCAATCAGCAGAACCATCAGCACGACTTCCGGATGGTTGGTGGTGATGGAATTCGCCACCTGTTGCAAGAGCATGGTCTTGCCTGCGCGAGGCGGAGAAACTATCAATCCGCGCTGTCCTTTGCCAAGAGGCGTGAGCAAATCCATCACGCGGCCACTGATATTTTCACGGACCGTCTCCAGCTTTAACCGCTCTTGCGGATAGAGCGGAGTCAAGTTGTCGAACAGAATCTTGTTGCGCGCTTCGTCGGGCGACTCGAAGTTGACAGCTTCAATCTTTACCAGCGCAAAGTATTTTTCGCCTTCGTGCGGCGGGCGGACCTGGCCGCTGATAGTGTCTCCGGTCTTAAGGTCAAATTTGCGGATCTGCGATGGCGAAACGTAAATATCGTCGGGGCCTGGCAGGTAGTTGTAGTCGGGCGAGCGCAAAAACCCGTAGCCATCGGGCAGAATTTCCAGCACTCCCTCGGCGAAAATATGGCCCTCTTTTTCGCTCTGCGCCTGGAGAATTTTAAAAATGAGGTCCTGCTTGCGAAGTCCGCTGGCGCCTGGCAGATCCAAAGATCGGGCGATCTTGGTCAGCTCAGTAATATTTTTTTCTTTCAGTTCAGCAATGGTCATGGAATCACCTAGGTGAGATTTTCAAAGGGAGGTACGCGAAAGAGAAGAATTCAGCTGCGAGGCAGGAGGCGGGGCTGGATCAGGCAGCCCGCCGTTGCGCCTCAGCAAAGTTCTCTGGTTCAGACAAAATTTCCTGCCGGTCCGAATCTGCGATCCGGTCAAATACTTCGTTCATGGTTTCCTGGATTCGGGTATTAGGCTTATGAAACTTACGGGTCGCCTTGGACGCAAGCTGGCAAAGAGTATAGCGGTTCCGCAAGGTATGTAGGGCATCGAACACGCGATCAGATCGCATTGGTTTCTTTCTCCTAAATGTTATTGTTAAACGCTGTTCCGGGCATTCAAGCCGCCGGAGCGGTCCCCGAACAGAACACGTAACCTTCTCATTTCACATGGGTTGCGCGGGAAAACTCAGCCAATGGTATAGATGCTCCGCAGGGTTTGAAAGTTTCCAACTTTCTTTTTGGCCCAGATACTGCCGGAGGGTCTTTCAGGATGGCCTTTGGCTGCTATTACTTCCGTGAAACTGTGTACTTTAGTAGGAAAAACGGCCAAGGTCAAGCAAATTTCGCAAAAAGCGTAAGTTTCTCTGGGCAGAGAAGGAGTCCCAGTAACCATTTTGGGATGAATGGGTTACGAGATCTCTGCCGGGAACTGACACGAATCTCGATGATCAACCGGTATTGTGCAGTCCTGCGGCAATTCCATTGATAGTCGCACCCAGCGCATAGTTAACGGCCTCGGTATCCATGCCGGAGCGCTTACGACGCAGCAGGTCCACTTGGATCAAACTCATAGGATCGACATAAGGATTGCGAAGTCGCACGGAACGGGAAAGCACCGGTTTGCGCTCAAGCAAGTCTTTTTGCTCGGTGATCCGAAGCAAAATTCGGCGCGTCCGCTCGAATTCTTCGGCCAACATAGGCCAGACGCGCTCCCGCAGCGCGGAATCGGTCACCAGCGACGCATACAATCGGGCGATGTTCATGTCGGCTTTGGCCATCGCC
>Ga0134128_10008089_pt1 | contig 12657 bp, 9 predicted proteins | sample KB31754_FD_96462 | JGI IMG/M metagenome (GOLD analysis project Ga0134128, IMG submission 96462) | Terrestrial soil microbial communities with excess Nitrogen fertilizer from Kellogg Biological Station, Michigan, USA - KB3-175-4 | ecosystem: Environmental > Terrestrial > Soil > Unclassified ...
GACATAGGTTATCGCATTGACATGATGGTGAATGATCTTGTCATTGTGGAGCTCAAGTCAGTCGAAGAAATTTCGCGTGTCCATATTGCTCAAGTGATTTCGTATCTGAAGCTCAGCAAGAAGAGGCTAGGCTTAATTATCAATTTCAACGTTTTACACCTGAAGGACGGCATCAAGCGGCTGGTGGAGGGAACTGGTTGGAAATGATTTTTGTGTTCCTCTGTGTCCTCTGTGGTTAAAAGGAGAAGATTTTATGGCAACGGTAGCAGTCCCGAATAAAACCAAGCTCAAGGGCGGCAGCTTCCTGATTGAGGAGCACACCACCGAGCAGGTCTTCACCCCGGAAGACCTCAGCGAAGAGCACCAGCAGATTGCGCAGACGACGCAGGACTTTGCCAAAAATGAGATCCTGCCCAACGCGGAAAAGATCGAGCACAAGGAGTTTGCGGTCACGCGTGCTCTGATCCGCAAAGCGTGCGAGATTGGCATCGCCAACGTGGACATCCCGGAAGCCTACGGCGGCTCGGACATGGACAAAATTGCCTCCGCCATCATTGCCGAGCATCTGTCGGTCAACGGAAGCTTCAGCGTGGCTTTTGGCGGGCATGTCGGCATCGGCACGCTGCCCATCGTCTACTTCGGGACTCCCGAGCAGAAAAAGAAATACCTGCCCAAGCTGGCTAGCGGCGAATGGATTGCTGCTTATGCCTTGTCCGAATCTACCTCTGCATCAGACGCCATGAACCCGCGCACCAAAGCGGTGCTATCTCCGGATGGCAAGGAATGGATCCTCAACGGCGAAAAGATGTGGATTACCAACGGCGGATTTGCCGACGTGTATATCATCTTCGCCAAAGTGGATGGCGAGAAGTTCTCCGCGTTCATCGTGGAGCGCACGTCGCCCGGTTTCCAGAGTGGCGCCGAAGAAAAGAAGATGGGCATCCGCGGTTCTTCCACCACGCCGATCATTCTGAACGACTGCCGGGTTCCCAAAGAGAACCTGCTGGGCGAAATTGGCAAAGGCCACGTGATTGCCTTCAACACTCTCAACATCGGCCGCTACAAGCTGGGCGCTGGCGTTGTGGGCGGCGCGCGCAACTCGCTGAACAACGCAATCGGATATGCGAAGCAGCGCAAAGCATTCGGCAAGACGCTGTCCGAGTTCGGCCTGATCAAAGAAAAAATAGCCAATATGGCAGCCAGCATCTTCACCGGAGAAGCAATGTCGTACCGCACCGTGGGGATGATTGATTCTGCCATGGCGGAAATCGACAAGAACTCGCCCGACGTCTACAAGCAGACGGCCAAGAACATTGAGGAATACGCGGTGGAGTGCTCCATCCTGAAGGTCTTCGGATCGGAGATGCTCGACTACGTTGTGGACGAGACGGTGCAGATCTACGGCGGCTACGGATTTGTGGAGGAATATCCGGCGGAGCGGGCGTACCGCGACTCGCGTGTGAATCGCATCTTTGAAGGGACGAACGAAATTAACCGCATGATCATTACCGGTTGGCTGCTGAAGCGGGCCATGAGCGGACAGCTCGCGCTGATGCCGGCAATTAAAAAGCTGACCGATGAGATTATGTCGGGCCCGAGCAGTGGCGAGCCGCTGGAAGGAGCGCTGGCGGCGGAGCGCACACTTGTGGCCAACGCCAAAAAAGCTGCCCTGATGCTGGCCGGGGCTGCGTCACAGAAGTACATGATGGCCATCGCCGACCAGCAGGAAATCCTGGCAGCGATTGCCGACATGGTGATTGACATCTTTGCCATGGACTCAGTCGTCCTGCGCACGCAGAAGCTCATCGAGCGCCAGGGCGAGGCGAAGTCTCAACTCGCCATCGCCATGGCCCAGGTCAGCCTGGCAAGACACATGGATCGTCTGGAAGCGGCCGGACGCAAGGTTGTCGCCGCCGTTGCAGAAGGAGACATGCTCCGCACGCAACTGGTAATTCTGCGGCGGCTGTTTAAATATGAGCCGTTCAATACCATTGCTCTTACGCAGAAGATTGCGAATCGGGTGATGGAAGCCGGCAGGTACGTGACCGCGTAGGCGAAGATTGAAATTTGTTGCTCCCTGCTTGCCAATCGGCGGGCAGGGCTTTTTCGTTTTCTCACATCCAAATCCGCGTGAGCGCGCGAATCATTTCCGCCCGTTGCGGCCAGTTTCGAATCAAGTCTTCAGCCTTGCCGGAAACGTAATCCTCATAGTCAAACCCCGGTGACATCGTGGTGCCGAGCAGCGCAAACGCTCCACCTTTTTTTAGCCGTGCGCCTTGCCACACCCCGCCCGCAACCACGTGCTGCAACGTCATCCCCGCCGGGATATCAGCCCCAAGCACAATGACCTCGGACGAGCCATCGGCATGCAACTGCAGCATCTCCACAGGGTCTCCGAGATAGAAATGAAAGATCTCATCGCCGGGCAGGCGGTGCATTTCGGAAAAGGCTTCGGCAGTCAGCAGATAAAAGATCGCTGTGGTCAGGTTTCGCTGCCCAGCAGCCGAGGTCAAGGTTGCAGCCGAGCGATAGGTTTCAGCAAAGAAGCCGCTCTCTTTGGGATGGGGCTGAAGTTGAAGCAGCGATATGATTTCGTCAACGGTCATCTGATTCAGAGCGTATACGATTCAGGATACCCGAACGCCGAGCCAGCCAGAGACCACATTATTTAGTGAAGCTTCCGCGCTTGCGTAGACATCTGAACGTCATGGCTACCACGACGACAACAAACACGGAGTGCGCCCGCATTGCAAGCCAGCTTCGCAGTGTTTTTGAACGTGAAGCGTGGCATGGACCGTCGCTGCGCGAGCTGCTGAGCGATATTACTTCCGAGCGGGCGAAAGCGCGTCCTCTTGCAGCCGCACATTCCATCTGGGAACTCGTGCTGCACATCGAGGTCTGGACGAGATATGCGCGCGAGGCGATGCATGGCAGGCCGATTCCGGCATTCGTCGAGAACATGCCGCCCGAACAGAATTGGCCATTGATCAATGACTCGACGGCTGCCGGATGGAAAGCGGCGACGGACAAGGCGTTGCGTGCGGGAAGTGATCTGGCCTCAGAGATTGAAAGCTTCGGCGATGAGCGTTTGCGCGAGACGGTTCCGGGACGATCTTACGATTTTGAACGGCTGCTTCGTGGCAGCGTTCAGCACTGCGTCTATCACAGCGGACAGGTTGCAATCCTGAAGAAAGCGCTGCAAACGCCTTCGTAAATGCCCTGTTGAACAGTCTCAAGCCTGGGTGGATCGCTGGCAATCAATAGGTGATGGCTTGAGGGCTCAACTTTTGCTGAAAACACGCGCAGTCATTTCCTGCGCAGGAGCTCCGCCCGTCATCTGCTGAGCGATGACGAGTTCACGGGCCGCAGGACGCAACGCCGGCCACTTCAGGCCGAAGAGGACGCCTCCCACCGCACCAATAATCCCGCCCATGGCGACCGTCCACGGCGCGCCGATCTTGTGGGCCACACTTCCGGCCAGCAGAGCGCCGAAGGGCGCCATCCCCATAAACATCATGGAATACACCGCCATCACGCGGCCGCGAAGCTGGTCAGGAACCATGCTCTGGATCAGCGTGTTGGATGAGGCCATCTGCACCATGACGAAGAATCCGGCGGGAACCAGCAGCAGGGCGGAAAGCCACATGACTCGAGAAAAAGAAAAGGCGATCAGCGCGACGCCAAAGCTGGAGCACGCAACTGCCACCCATCGACCCAGTCCGCGAAGACTTTTTTTCATCGCCAGGGTAATGGCCCCGCCAAGCGCGCCCAGACCGGAGCAGCCCATCAGCAGTCCCAGAGCTGTCGCGCCGCCATGCAGGATATCTTCAGCAAAGATGGGCATGAGTACGGCATACGGCATGGCCGTAAAGCTCACCAGGCCAAGCAGAATCATCAGCGCGTGAATCGGGCGATTTTTGATGACGAACTTGAACCCTTCAATGATGTTTTCCAGGGGCGAGCCTTCAATGCTGAGGCGCGGCCGCTGAATGCGCATCATGAGCAGGCCCGTAATCACAGCGATAAAGCTCACGGCATTGGCAAAGAAACACCAGCCTTCGCCAATGGCGGCAACCACAATTCCCGCCACAGCAGGACCAACCACGCGGGCGCCGTTGAACATGGAGGAGTTCAGCGCGATGGCGTTCACCAGATCGTCGCGCGAGACCATGTCGACCAGAAACGCCTGGCGTGCCGGAATGTCAAAGGCGTTCACTACGCCCAGCAAGGCCGCGAGCACCATCAGTTCCCAGACTTTAATTCGATGAGTGAGTGTAAGGCCGGCAAGAATGAAGGCCAGCACCATCATGCAGGACTGGGTAGTGACAAGAATAGTGCGGCGATTGTAACGGTCCGCGACGGCGCCGCCGATGGGAGCCATAAGGAACACGGGAATCTGGCTGGCGAAGGCCACCGTGCCCAGCAGTAGGGCCGAGCCGGTGAGCCGGTACACGAGCCATGATTCCGCCACCTGGTCCATCCAGGTGCCGACGAGCGAAATCAATTGTCCGGAAAAGAAAAGCTGGTAATTGCGATGGCGCAGGGCCCGCAGTGCGCTGGGCCACTTCGATCTTGGTGGTGCGTCTGGAGCGATATCAGCCATTCGGATCAGAAAACTTGGATGCAAAGCGCGCGAAACCACATCGCGCTACACAGAAATATCTTAATTCAAGGTAATTACGTGGAAACACCTCGCTCAATCAGCGCCAGCTCACCTTAATTTTCTCTAGGGCGCGTTTTTTCTGCAATCTCCGTACTGTTGCTTACGCAAATGAGGTATGTTGATACACACCAGCTTCAACCTGGAAAAACAAAATTTACCCTCGAACCAGGAGTGTACGTGATCAAGAAATTAGCTGTGTCTCTGATGTTCCTATTTGCCCTGTCAGCTATTAGCAGCGGCTTCGCGCAATCCCTCACCAGCACAGCCATCGCCCAAGTCGGCCCTGGCCCTTCATCTCAGGACGTTGCCCATGACATTGGCCCTCAACTGATTCACAGCGTCCCCACGGATTTGGTCGATGCCGATCTCGGCAACAATGCCAACGCCATTGCCGGAAATCCCGGCGGGGTGCAGGGCGTGATTTCAGTGCCCAATTTCACCCGCTCTTTCTCCTTCAACGGCCAGACGTTCCCTTTCACGATGCTGGGCAACGATCCCTCACTCGGGCATATCACCACCGTGCCAGCCAAGATAGTGGCGGTATCCCTCAACCTGTTGAACCCTGATGGCACCACCTTGGCGGTGGTGGATGCCGGTGAATTTGAGCAGCCGGTGCTGAACTCTCCCAATTTCCAGCTCTTCAAGTATGAGCACAGCAGCCAGCCCGTCCAGTTTGCCGACGCGGTACAGCGGGCCGAATTCTTCAGCAACATTCCTCCTGATCCCAACTGGCACACTGAACTCGCTCCGAGTGTGGTAGACCGCATTACCATCACGGTGCCGAAATTCGTGACCGTGATCAGCGGCGGCCAGCCCGTGCAGGCTTTGAACTATCAAACCGGAGTATTGCCTGACGGACACCGTTTCGTGCTCATGCTGAACCTCTTCTTCAACCAGCAACTCGGGGTTATCGTGAACAACGAAATTGATGGGAATAACTTCACTACCAATGACATCAACATCACGTTGTTCCCGAATACATTCCTTTTTTCGTTCAACCGCGCCAATCCGCAACAGCGTGGAAGCTGCTGTACCCTTGGTTTCCACACTTTCTTTACCGATCGCGCCACGCCGGAGCATCGCTGGGTGGTGGACTATGCGAGCTGGATTTCTGCCGGGCTGTTTGGCGGGGGATTCGAGGACATTACGGCTCTGAGCCATGAGCTTTCCGAGACGTTCAATGATCCTTTCGTGAATAACATTGTGCCGCGTTGGCAGTTCCCAGGCGAACCGGGCGTGTGCCAGGGCAATCTTGAAACCGGTGATCCGGTGGAAGTACTCGCGAACGCCGTATTCCCAGTTACGTTGAATGTAACGGGGCAAAACGTAACTTACCACCCACAGACTGAGGCGCTACTACAGTGGTTCGCGCAGACTGTGCCCTCCAACGCGCTTCATGGCGCGTACAGCTATCCGGACACCACAGCGTTAACGGCGCCGGCGACGCTGTGCCACTAAACTTGGAAGAATGGTTAAAGAAATGGCGGGATCCATGAGGATCCCGCCTTATTCTTTGGGTTGAGAATCAACCTACTGCAATGCGGCCAATGCGTTAATGCGTCCTTTGCCTGATTGCGGATCAGCGCCAGGCGCGAGAATGTCGTCCGCGCTCTGCTCGATGCGGGCCTTCAACTCCGCCGGCGACATGTGGCCGAACTTGCCGACAATCAACGCTGCTTCACCAGCAACATGAGGCGCAGCCATGGATGTGCCGGTGGCAAAGAAGTAGAGGTTGGAGTTACCGATTTTGCCGCCGGGACTGAGCACAAAATCGAAGACGAAGCAGTTAGAAACGATAACTCCCACCTGACATAGCTGGTTCGTCGGCGTAAATACACCGTCTCCGCCAGGAGCGGCAACGTTGATTACGGATTGGCCGAAGTTACTGTACGAAGCCAGGCGGTCGAACACCGCCGGGGGGTTAAAGCCGAAAACACCGAAGCCGATTGGCCCCGTGGCAGAGACAGCCATGCCGTTGCCGGACTGCGCGGGAACGGAGAAGACGCGGCTGTTCAGATCCAGAGCTTCATTGCCTGCAGCGCTTACTACCAGGGTGCCATTGGCAGTGGCATGATTTACAGCGCGGTTCAGCGCGGCAATCAGTTGGCCTGTGCCGCCGGCGGGACCGTTGGCTCCGCCTGCATTGTTGCGATCGAACGTGGCGCCCAGGCTCATGTTGATCACATCAGCATGCACCAGCGGGCCTGAAGCATACTCGAGCCCTGCAATGATCGATGCAAATGAACCGCTGCCGGAGTTGCGCAAAACCTTCACTTCTACGAGTTCAGCGTTAGGAGCCACACCCTGTGTGCCGATGCCATTAATTGGGGCCGCGACAATCCCGGCGACGTGAGTAGCGTGACTAAAGGTTCCATTGGAGGGGAAGACGAAACTTGGCTCCGTCGGCACGAATGAGGTGCTCAATGCCAGGTTGAGGTTGGGCGCGATATCAACGTGGCTGGCGACAATGCCGGTATCCAGAATGGCCACGCGAGCGCGAGTCACACCATTGCCGCGATCACCATTGTCCGCGGTCTGGTCTGCGTGAATCTGGTGAAGGTTCCATTGGTCAGGGCTGAAAGTTTCATGGTTTGCCAGCGGCAGGGGTGAAGATGCAGCTACGGGAGCAACCGCTGAGTCGTCCAACGGCACACCTGAGTTCACGGTTGCTTCGCTCGGGGAAATCCACTGGACCTCCTGGTCCGGAGTGACAGACTGCACGCCGGAGAGCGCCGCCGCTTGGGCGGCGAAATTAGGATCGCTCGATTGGGCTATGACAATGCCGATCCCGTCGTATTGAGCAATCACGCTGGAGCCAAGCGCCGAGGCAAAACTGGTGCTGCCCGCGCCCTGGCCCTTGGCCATGATCACATAGGTTTTCGTTTGCGCCTGCGCGAGCACTACGCAAGCAGAGAGCACAACAACAGCGAGGGGGGAGAGGGTTCTTTTCAACATCTCTTGTTGACTCCTTATGATTTGCAGCTGTCCTTATCAGGACGGTTGAGTTGAGGGTCTGCCGGGCAACGTGAACTTAACGTTCCATGCGGGCTCACAATTGCTGAGCGCTCAAATTTTGTGGATCACAAACTTTTCGGTTTCGTCGAGCCATGCTGCTGTTTTGAAGTAGGAGGTTCCACCAACAAAGCAGCAGAATCTGGTAGGGAGAATACCAGAGGATTAGGTAATTAGACCTATGTTTTTATGCGGATTATCTGCTTCAGACGAGAATTCGACGGACCTCGACCGTGCTTCTACGGCAGGCTCTTAGTTCCAATGGATAAATCCTTTCGACCTTGAAATATCAGTCTTAAGGGCTAAAGGAGCCCTGAAGTCACGGTCCGTCTTCCGAAGCACACAGACTTTCTGAGCCTTGGCCTTTCGGCAACAGCGCACCTTGACCTGAATATTCCTTGAATTGTCTACTCTGTCCGTTTACTCACGTTCTGAGTAGGTGTATTGTCTTATGGCCCTGCAACTCGGAATTTCCCCCCTCAATAAGGAGATTTTTGATGCGACCCTCTAGATTTACGCTTCTGTGTTTCCTTGTCTTTGCAGTTGTATGTGGTTTAACAGCCAGCGGCTTTGGGCAGCAGACGGGCGACGATGCGATCGCGCGCGCGGCCATCGCAAGCGGCCGGGCAGATTTAGGTGACCGTGGTCCTGTTGACGCTCAACACGTGGCAGTTTTCTCCATCGGTTCAGTGCTTCTTGATGCTGATACCGGAAAGGTCGTGGGCGGATCAAATTTCGCCAGCTTCAACCGCAATGCCAATGCCAGCGCTGCCGCTCTAGCCGGCAATGACGACGACTTCGATATCGAGGACCGCCGGCCTAACAAGCCAACCATCGACCAACTCGACACCATCGCGACATTTGATGGCGCTTTCGTTGCGCAAGCTGGTCCCGATACCGACGACGATTTTCGCTTCACTATGGCGGGAAATGACCCGAAGCTCGGCGGTACCACTGTGTTCCCGGGTCCCATCCTGGAGGTTTCCTGGGAATTGCTCAACGCCGACGGATCGGTTTTGACAACTGTTCCGTTCGCGCCATTTGAGAAGCTCTTCCTCGAGTCTCCGAATTTCGAACCGCTCAACTATCGCTCCGGACGCAATATCCAGTTTGAGGACGCGGTTCACCGCGCCCAGTTCTTCAACGTCATGAAGAAGAATTGGCACTCCGTGATCATCCCGCAGGTAGTGGACAAAGTGACCATCCAGGTGCCGCGCTTCGTGAATGTCCGTCTCAGCGATGGGACCATTATCCAGGCGCGTTCCTATTTCATCGGAACGGCTGCGGATGGCAACACATTCGTGCTGATGCTGCGCCCTCTATTCAACCTCTTCTTCGACACTACTGAGGTGAATGAAATTAATGCTGGCAACTTCCGCACCAATGCGATGAACATGTCGCTGTATCCCAACACCTTCCTGTTCAACCTGAATGTGAACAATCCCAATACTCCGGGTGGCTGCTGCGTGTTGGGCTTCCACACCTTCTTCGCGAACTTCGATGGTCTGTTCCCGCAGCAGCGCTTCATCAGCCAGTTCGCAAGCTGGATCTCACCGGGACTTTTCGGCGCTGGATTTGAGGACGTGACTGCCTTGACTCACGAATTGGCGGAGTCATTCGGAAATCCCTTTATATCCAACCCAGCACCCAACTGGCAGTTCCCGGGTGAACCCGCAAATGCGGCCGTTTGCCAGAACAATCTCGAAGAGGGCGATCCGATCGAGGTCTTGGCAAACGCGACAACCCCGATCGAGGTCAAGGAGAGAAACTTCGACTTCATCTACCATCCCCAGAACATTCCACTGCTGCAGTGGTTTGAGATGGGCACATCGTCCAGCGCAATTGATGGCGCATTCAGCTTCCCCGATGAAACTGTTCTGCCACACTCGGCACTCCCGTGTCCCAACGGCAAGGGCTAGACTCGCCAATCGCACATTCAAGCCACAGGGGCGCCGGATTTCCGGCGCCCATTTTCGCTTCAGGCGTAAACAGCAAAAGTAATTTGCATCCACAGCCGCTCGCCTGTTAATCTAACTAACCAGTTAGTTAATTATTTTGCAGACTGATTTTTGTTCTCAATGCGGCAAGTTAGCAACCGTGAAGTAGACCGGTGAAGAAATGAACCTCCAGCCGAGGGGCTTAGCATCTAACGACGGTAAATCGAAAGGGAGCAAGGTGAAGGGGGCGCAAGGACTCATACTTCTTTATTTTCTGCTTTTTATGGGCAGTATTGCCGACGCTCAATTGCCGGGGCAGAGGGCGAACAGCACGAGCCAAACGGACCAATCCAGTACGCCAGTGGCAGCGCCGGCGACGGCAAATTCGGCGTCGCAGGGACTCTCACTTGGCGTTTTCACTGGCAGCGGCAAAGTGGACAAAGCGGTGCCGGGAGACATTCCGATCTCCATTGTCGACGCCATCGATCGCGGCATCCGGCACAATTTGGGATTGCTGCTCTCGCAGGAGCAAACCGCTTCAGCCCGGGCGCAATACCGCCGCAGCTTGAGCGTGCTGCTGCCGAACATCTCCGGACGGGCCAGCGACTCGATCCAGCAGATTAACCTTGCCGCATTCGGCATCCCTCTGCCCGCCGGCCTCACTTCTCCTGTGATCGGGCCCTTCAACGTGTTTGACGCCAGGGCAACCATGTCAGAAACATTTCTGGATTTCAGCGCGTTGAACCGGGTGCATGAGGCGGCCGAGAATGAGAAGACGGCCAGGTTCACGCTTCAGGATGCACGCGAGCTGGTGGTGCTGGTGGTGGGAAACCAGTATCTATTAACGGTGGCGGCGGCAGCGCGGCTGGATACGGCCAAAGTGCAGCTCAACACGGCGCAAACAATTTTTCAGCAGACGCAGGACCTCAAGAAAGCCGGAGTCAGCGCCGGCATAGATGTGCTGCGGGCCCAGGTGCAAATGCAGACGCAGCAGCAGCGCGTGCTGGCTGCACAGAATCAAGTTGAACAGCAGAAGCTCACGCTGGCTCGGATTATCGGCTTGCCTGTGTCACAACAATTCAGCCTGACGGACAAGGTACCGTATGCCCCTTTGCCTCCGCTCGATATCGATCAGGCGCTGGCTGAGGCTTACAAGCAGCGGCCTGAGTATCTGGCGGCGGAATCGCGGGTCCGTTCCGCGGAGCTTGCGCTCAAGGCGGCTAAAGCGGAGCACCTGCCTACCGCTGAGCTCAACGGCGATTTTGGCGTTCTGGGAAAAACTCTTGGAAGCGCGGAGAACACTTATACCATCTCCGCCGGTGTGCGCATTCCCATCTTTCAGGGGGGCAGGGCCCAGGCGGACGTCGCGCAAAGCGAGAGTGACCTGCGGCAGGACCGCTTACAACTCGAAGACCTGCACAACCGTGTGGAACAGGAAATACGCTCGGCTCTGCTTGACGTACAAAGCTCAAACCAGCAGGTGGCCGTGGCCAAACAGTCAATTGATCTTGCCAGCGAAGAGTTGAAGCAGACGCAGGACCGGTTCAAAGCCGGCGTTTCCGGAAGCCTGGATGTTGTGCAGGCGCAGGAATCCGTGGCTACGGCAAACGATACTTATATTCAGGCGCTGTATGTGAACAACGTGGCCAAGCTCACGCTGGCGCGCGCCCTCGGCGTTGCGGAAAAACAGACAAGAGCGTTTCTGGGAGGGAAGTAAGTGGCTGATCCAATGAAAGTCTCGCCGACCTATGAAGAAGATGAGGATATTAAGCGGCCGCAGCATGAGGACGAGGACGGCAAGGGCGGCAAGCTGCGCTCACTGCGCGAGCGGCGGGCCGGCTTCTTTCGCGAGCACCCGCGGGCCAAGTGGATAATCGCCATCGTTGCGATTTTACTTCTGGCCGGAGCAGCTTTTGTCTGGCACTACTACGCAGTTCGCGAATCCACTGATGATGCCCAGATTGACGGCCATATTTATCCCATCAGCGCTCGTGTCTCCGGCACTGCGGTTCGCGTCCTGCATGATGACAATGATTTCGTGCAAAAGGGAGACCTGCTTGTCGAGCTTGATCCCAAGGATTACGAGGTTGCCGTGGACCGCGCGAAAGCTGATCTCGCGAATGCGCAGGCCAATGCCGTTGCAGCGCATGTAGGCGTTCCTTTGACAACCACCACCAGCACTGGCCAGCTTCAGGCTGCGGATGCGGGTCTCCGCGCCGCGCAGAAAGAAGTGGAGGCCGCGCAGGCGCGCGTCCAGGAAGCGCAGGCCAATTACGACAAGGCTGCAACCGACCAGAAGCGCATGGAACAACTGGTGCAGAAGGATGAGGTCTCGCGCCAACAATACGATGCCGCGGTGGCCGCGGCATCGGCTGCCAAGGCCACTTTGGATGCTGCCGGTGCAGCCGTGGCAAGCGCGGAAGGCCGTGCGGCCCAGGCAAAAGCGCAGGCGGACGCGGCCCATACGGTTCCTGAACAAGTCAGGACCATGCGAGCCAAAGCCGGAGCCGCCACTGCGGAAGTCCAGAGAGCACAGGCTGCCCTGGAGCAAGCTGAGTTGAATATGCAGTACACAAAAATCGTGGCGCCGGTCACCGGGATATTGAGCAAACGCAATGTGGAACCGGGACAGGTTGTGCAAGCCGGGCAACCGCTGTTTTCCATCGTGGACCTGGACAACATCTGGGTGACGGCCAATTTCAAGGAGACGCAGCTCAAGAGCATGCGTCCCGGGCAACCAGTTGATATCAGCGTTGATGCTTACGGCCACACGTATAAAGGGAAGGTCGAATCGATTGCGGGTGCTTCCGGTGCTCGCTTCAGCCTCTTGCCGCCGGAAAATGCAACGGGAAACTACGTGAAAGTCGTGCAGCGCATTCCGGTGCGCATTGAGTTTGATAAAGACCAGGATCCGAAGCACATGCTGCGGCCCGGCATGTCCGTTGAGCCGACGGTCTTCGTGAAGTAATCCTCTAATGGCAGCTACCACCATCAATTCGGCGGCGCCAGGCCGGCGTCTGGGCGCGGCTCAGATCAACCCATGGA
>Ga0134128_10008091_pt1 | contig 12654 bp, 9 predicted proteins | sample KB31754_FD_96462 | JGI IMG/M metagenome (GOLD analysis project Ga0134128, IMG submission 96462) | Terrestrial soil microbial communities with excess Nitrogen fertilizer from Kellogg Biological Station, Michigan, USA - KB3-175-4 | ecosystem: Environmental > Terrestrial > Soil > Unclassified ...
AATGGCTGTTCCCGATTGTCGAGAATTATCCGGAGGCCAAGTTCGGCGGTTTTCTTGCTACCACCAATTTTCGCGACCCCGCCAACCGCGACGAAATCAACGCTCACGGCTGGATGCTGTTTCCCCCGATCCGCTATTCCTACGACACAGTCGATAACAGCCTTCCCGGGTCCGCGCCGACGCGGCCATCCTGGATGATGACCACCACCGAGCGCTGTTCGGCTTATCCACAACAGACCGCCGATCCTGACTGCATCGCCGGCAACATGCACTGGCTCGGCACCGACGATCAGGGCCGCGATGTCGTGGCGCGCCTGCTCTACGGATTCCGCATTTCCGTGTTGTTCGGCCTCGCGCTGACCATCGTTTCATCCGTCATCGGCATCGTCGCCGGGGCGGTGCAGGGCTATTTCGGCGGCTGGACCGACCTCCTGTTCCAGCGCTTCATCGAAATCTGGACCGCCATTCCCTCGCTCTACCTGCTGCTCATCATCTCGAGCGTCATTGCCCCGAGTTTCTGGACATTGCTCGGCATTTTGCTGCTGTTCTCGTGGGTGGCGCTGGTCGGCCTGGTCCGCGCCGAATTTTTACGTGGCCGCAATTTCGAATATGTCGCGGCGGCCCGGGCCCTCGGCGTCTCCAACATCACCATCATGTGGCGGCACCTGCTGCCCAACGCCATGGTCGCGACGCTGACCTTCCTGCCCTTCATCCTCAGCGGCTCGATCACCACGCTCACCGCGCTCGACTACCTCGGCTTCGGCCTGCCGCCCGGCTCGCCCTCGCTTGGCGAACTGCTGTCGCAGGGCACCAATAACCTCCAGGCGCCCTGGCTCGCGCTGACCGGGTTTTTCACCATCTCGATCATGCTGAGCCTGTTGATCTTCGTCGGCGAAGCCGCCCGCGACGCCTTCGATCCACGAAAGACCTTTTCGTGACCGTACCGCTCCTTTCCGTCGAGAACCTCAACATCGCCTTCCGGCAGGAGCAGGGCGAGATCGCGGCGGTGCGCGGCATCTCGTTCGACATCCACGCCGGCAAGACGCTGGCGCTGGTGGGCGAATCCGGCTCGGGCAAGTCGGTGACGGCGTTGTCGATCCTGCGGCTGTTGCCGCCCTCGGCCACCGTCTCCGGCCGCATCGTTTACAACGGCGAAAACCTTGCGGCGGCCGGCGAGCGCAAGCTCCGGCAGGTACGCGGCAACGGCATCTCGATGATCTTTCAGGAGCCGATGAGTTCGCTCAACCCGCTGCATACGGTCGAGCGGCAGATCGGCGAAATCCTCTCGGTGCATCGCGGCATGGGCAAGGCGGCGGCGCGGACCAAAACCCTGCAATTGCTGGCCGAGGTCGGCATTGCCGATGCCGAGCAGCGGTTAGCCTCCTTCCCGCACCAGCTTTCGGGCGGGCAGCGCCAGCGCGTGATGATCGCCATGGCGCTCGCCAACGAGCCCGACCTGCTGATCGCGGACGAGCCGACCACCGCCCTCGATGTCACTGTGCAGGCGCAAATCCTGACGCTGCTGAAATCGCTGCAGGCCCGGCTGGGCATGGCCATGCTGTTCATCACCCACGATCTCGGCATCGTGCGGAAAATGGCCGACGAGACCTGCGTCATGACCGAAGGTCAGATCGTCGAGCGCGGCCCTACCGAGCAAATCTTCACCGCCCCCCAGCACGCCTACACGAAACACCTGCTCGCCGCTGAGCCGAAAGGCGCACCACCTGTCACCAACACCGCCGCGCCGGTCCTTGTCGAGGCAACTGGCCTAAAAGTCTGGTTTCCGATCCGGCGCGGTTTTCTGCGGCGGACGATCGGCTACGTGAAAGCGGTCGATGGCATCGACATCACCGTGCGCGCCGGCCAGACGCTCGGCGTGGTCGGCGAATCCGGCTCCGGCAAGACGACGCTCGGCCGTGCCCTGCTGCGGCTGATCTCCTCGGAGGGCCGGATTGCCTTCGATGGCAAGGACATCCAGCAAAACTCCTGGCGCGAGATGCGGCCGCTCCGGAAGGACATGCAGATCGTGTTTCAGGATCCCTTCGGCTCGCTGTCGCCGCGCATGCCGGTGGGCGACATCGTCGGCGAGGGGCTGGCGCTGCATTTTCCAAATCTCTCGGCCACCGATCGCGACCGCAAGGTTGTCCACGCGCTCGAAGAAGTCGGCATCGATCCGGAGCGCCGGACCGGCTATCCACACGAGTTCTCCGGCGGCCAGCGGCAGCGCATCGCCATCGCCCGGGCGATGGTGCTCGAACCGAAATTCGTCGTGCTGGACGAGCCGACCTCCGCGCTCGACATGAGCGTCCAGGCGAATGTGGTCGACCTCCTGCGCGAACTGCAGCGGCGGCATGGCCTCGCTTATCTCTTCATTTCGCATGACCTCAAAGTGGTGCGGGCGCTGGCCAACGACCTGCTGGTGATGCGCGATGGCAGGCTGGTGGAAGCCGGCCCGGCGGCACAAATCTTCGCGTCGCCGCAAGCCGACTACACCCGCGCCCTGATGGCCGCCGCCTTCGACATCGCCGCCGCGCCGGTAGGGGTGGTGAGCGAGTGACAAGGATGGTGTCATTCCCGCGCAGGCAGGAATCCAGTATGCTCAGCCTCCCGAAAAGACCACGGCGCGGACAAAATTTCGCTTGCGACACGGTGGGCACTGGATTCCCGCGTTCGCGGGAATGACACTGACGAAAATCCTCAATTCCATACGATGAGGCCCGCCCCATGATCGCCCCGTTCAAAACCATCGGCATCGCCCTTGCCGCCACGCTCGCGCTGGCGCTGCCCGCCGTCGCTGATCCGGCGCAGAACGGCCCCTGGCTCACCGGCACCTCGCTGATCGGCCAGCCGAAATATCCGCCCGGCTTCAAGCACTACGATTATGTGAACCCCGACGCGCCCAAGGGGGGCACGGCGCGCCTCACCTCGCAGTCGCCCACTTTCGATACATTCAATCCGATCCTGCCGCAGGGCAACGCCGTGGACGGCCTTGGGCTGGTTTACGAAAATCTGATGGACCGGTCCCTCGATGAGGATTCGGGAGAATATGGCCTGCTTGCTGATGCCGTGGCCTTCCCGCCCGACATTTCCTCGGCAACCTTTCGGATGAACCCCAAGGCCAAATGGCAGGATGGAACGCCCGTCACCGCGCAGGACGTGGTCTGGTCGTTCAACGAACTGATGAAGCTCAACCCGAGCCAGGCTCAGTATTATCACGACGTTACCAAGGCCGAAGTAACCGCGCCGGATCAGGTGACCTTCACCTTCGACACCAAGAACAACCGGGAACTGCCCAACATCCTCGGCCAGCTCACCGTGCTGCCGCAGCATTGGTGGGAGGGCAAGGACGCCGGCGGCAAGCAGCGCGACATCGGCTCATCGACGCTCGAACCGCCGATGGGCTCGGGGCCCTATAAGGTCGCCTCGTTCAATGCCGGCTCCAGCGTTACCTTTCAGCGCGACCCCAACTATTGGGCGCAGAATGAGCCGACCGGCATCGGTCAGAACAATTTCGACCAGATCCGCTACGTCTATTTCCGCGATCTCGACGTCGCCTTCGAGGGCTTCAAGGGCGACCAGTTCGACTGGTGGGACGAAAACCGCGCCAAGCGCTGGGCCACCGGCTATGACATCCCCGCCGTGCAGCAGGGCAGGATCGTCAAGGAACTCTACCCCCAGAGCATGGCCAATTCGGGCATCATGGTCGGCTTTATCCCCAATCTGCGCCTGCCGAAATTCCAGGACGAGCGGGTCCGCGAGGCCCTCAACTATGCTTTCGATTTCGAGGCGCTGAACAAGACCATCTTTTATGGGCAGTACCAGCGCATCAATTCCTATTTCTACGGCACGCTGCTGGCCTCCTCCGGCCTGCCCACGGGCGCTGAGCTCGACATCCTGAACTCGGTCAAGGACAAGATACCGCCGACCGTCTTCACCACGCCCTACACCAATCCCGTGGGCGGAGATTCGACAAAACTTCGCGCCAATCTCAGGCAGGCGCTCAACCTGCTGACGGCGGCCGGCTACACGCTCAACGGCAACCAGCTTGTCGACAAAAGCGGCAAGCAGCTCGGCTTTGAAATCCTGCTCGATGGCCCGACCATCGAGCCCGTCGCCACCGCCTTTCAGACCAATCTCAAGACCATCGGCATCAATGCCACGGTGCGCGAGGTCGACTCGGCCCAATACGTCAACCGCGTCCGCTCGCGGGATTTCGACATGATCTATTCCGGCTGGGCGGAATCGCTGTCGCCGGGCAATGAGCAGCGCGACTTCTGGAGTTCCGGCGCCGCCAAAGACCCCAACACCAGCAATTACGGCGGCATCAGCGATCCCGGCGTCGACGCGCTCGTCGACAAGGTTGTATTCGCCAAGGACCGCGACGGGCTGATCGCCGCGACGCACGCGCTCGACCGGGTTCTGCTTGCCGGCCACTACGTCGTGCCCAGCTACTCGCTGCGCGCCGAACGGATCGCGCACTGGGACCGTTTTGGGCACCCCGACCACATCCCCGACTACAACATCGGGTTCCCGCAGGTCTGGTGGTTCGACAAGGCCAAGGCCGCCAAGACCGGCGGCGCGCAGTAGCTAGAGCGACGCCAGCCGCCGCTCCAGCAGCCGGCGTTCGGCATCGACCCGGACCAGTGCGATCGCCTCCGCATAGGCGGCCCGCGCCTCATCGGCGCGGCCGAGCTTGCGCAGCAGGTCGGCCCTCGCCGCCGGCAGCGGATAGTAGCCGTCGAGCCCACCGCGCGCCGCCAGCGCATCGATTAGTTCCAGCGCTCGGCCGGGGCCATCGACCATCGACAGCGCCGCCGCCGCGTTGAGGTCCACAACGGGGCTCGGCTGCAGACGGACCAACACCTGGTAGAGCCCGGCAATCTGCGCCCAATCGGTTTCGGCGAAGCTTTTGGCCTCGGCGTGAAGGGCAGCGATGGCCGCCTGCACCGCATAAGGACCCGGCGGCGCGGGCCGCGACAGCGCACGCTTGAGCAGCACTACACCTTCCGCGATCCGGTCCCTGTCCCAGAGCCCACGATCCTGCTCCTCGAGCAGCAGCAGGTCGCCGGCCCCGTCGCTGCGCCCGGCGAGTCTGGCGGCATGCAGCAGCGTCAATGCCAGCAGCCCTTCCACCTCGACCTCGCCGGACAATAGCTGATCGAGCAACCGGCCCAGCCGAATCGCCTCCTCGCACAGTTCCGGCCGTGTCGGGGTATCGCCGGTGGTCGGCGCATAACCCTCGGTGAAAACAAGATAAATCACCGCCAGCACGCCGCTCAGCCGCTCGTTCAGAATGGCGCGCGGGGGCACCTCATAGGGAATGCCGGCATCGCGGATTTTCGCCTTGGCGCGCACCAGCCGCTGAGCCATCGTTTCCTCGCTGACGAGAAAGGCCTTGGCAATCACCAGCGTCGGCAGCCCGCAGACGACGCGCAGCGTCAACGCCACGCGTGCCTCCATGGCGAGCGCCGGATGGCAGCAGGTGAAGATCAGCCTGAGCCGGTCGTCTTCGACCTCCTCAGGCGCCGTTTCCTCCGCCGGAATCCCCGGCTGCAGCCCGATAGCGGCCTCCGCCCCGACGAGCTTGAGCTTGCCGCGCAGCACAATCTTGCGCCGCAGCCGGTCGACGGCCTTGTTGCGGCCGGTATTGACCAGCCAGGCGCGCCGATTGGCGGGAATACCCGATCTCGGCCAGCGCTCGAGCGCCGCCGAGAAGGCATCCTGCATCCCCTCCTCGGCGAGCTCGAAATCACCGACAAGGCGGATCAGGGTGGCAAGCACCCGATCCGCCTCGCCGCGAAATGCCGCTTCAACGGCACTCGTATCAGGAGGCGCGGCCAAACTGCCGTACCTCTTCCTGCTGCAGCTGGCGGATGGGGCGCACCTCGATGGCGCCGCCCTCGGCATCCGGAATACGAGCCGCGATCGCCGTGGCCGCATCGAGATTTGGCGCCTCGATGAGGTAGTAGCCGGCAAGCTGTTCGCGCGTCTCGGCGAACGGCCCGTCGGTGAGCAGCGGCTTGCCGTTGCGAACCCGCACGGTAGTCGCCGTCGAGGAGGGAAGCAGGCCGTCGCCGCCCTTGAACTCCCCGCTCTGGATGATGTCGCGGGTAAAAGTCGCGTATTTGTCGCGCATCGAGTTGACGAGGGCCTCGTCCCCCCACCGTGTCGCCTCGTTGACGTAGATCATCAGCAGGTACTGCATTTGGTTTCTCCGTTGCTGGCATCAGGTGCCGACAATCGGTCGAATGGTAATCGACGGACTCGACAATTCCGGCACGATTTTTTGGAGAACCTACTCTTCGGCTCGCAAAAATGCCGCCGGCCGGGTCGAAAGCGCCGACCAGGTCGTGGCGAGTCCGGCAAGGATTGTCACGGCAATCGCCCCAAGCGCCACCTCGACCAGCAGCGGCACGTCGAACGAAAAATCGAGCTGCAAGACGCGCGTCGTGATGGCCCAGCCGCCGATGCTGCCGAGCCCCGCCGCGATCAGCGTAGCCAGCAAGCCCAGGAGCCCGTACTCGACGAGGTAGGCCAGCGCGATTTCGCCGCGCGTCGCGCCTAAAACCTTGGTCACCACCGCATCGGCCTCACGCTGCTTGCGGCCAGCGGCAAGCGCCCCGGCGAGCACGAAAACGCCGCTCAGCAGGGCGACGCCGCCGACGATGCCGACCGCATTCGCCAGCGCTCCGACCACCGCGGAAATCTGCGTCAGCACGTCGCTCACCGGAATGAAACCGAGCGTCGGGAAATTCTTCACCAGCAGCGCCTCAACCCCTGCGACATCGCCCGGGCCGGTCTTGAGCGACCCCATATTGGTCGCGGGCGCAGCCTCGATCACGCCCGGCGAGAACAGGATGTCGAAGCTGAGGCTGGCGTTCTGCCAGTCGACACGCCGGATATTGGCGATCGTCGCCTCGATCGGCCGCCCGGAAATGGCGATCGTAACGCTGTCGCCGACCTTGAGTTTCAGCGGCTTGGCAAAGTCCGCATCAAGCGACAGCAGCGGCGCGCCGTTGTAGCCGGCATCCCACCATTTGCCGTCGAGCACCTGATCGCCCTTCGGCAGGCCGGCGCTCCACGACAGCGACTGGTCGCCGCCGAGCCGCCGCAGGGCGGGCTCATCGAGGCCCTTGATATCCGAAACGGCGACGCCATTGAGCTTGGTGATGATACCGCGCAACAGCGGCGTGAACGTCAGCGACTCGACGCGATGGTCCGTTTTGGCGAGACCGTCGAGCGCCGCAACCGCCGGCTTGTCGACGTTCATCAGCACGAAGGACGGCGCCCGCGCCGTAAGCTGCCCGTTGAGCTGGCCCCGGACGCTCTGCTCGACGAGCGCCAATCCCAGCATCAGCGCGAGGCCAAGCCCCAGCGACAGCACGACGATCGGCGTCGGCGAGCCCGGCCGATGGATGTTGCGCAGCGCAATCCGCACCGCCAGCGCCGGGGCGGCGGGCAGACGCCGGATGACGAACTGGATGACCCACGCCGCAACCCGCAACAGCAGGAAAGCCGCCGCCGCCGCCGCCCCATACCAGAGCACTAGCGTCGTATCCTCGGTGGTCAACAAGGCGAGGCCAAGCACCGCCGCCACGCCAAGCAGCAGCGGCCCGCCGACGCGTGGCCCGAGCAGCGCGCGGATGCCCCCTGAGCCGCCCCCGAGCCCGCCGCTGGCGCGGAACAGGGCGGCCGGCTTCAGGCGCGCCGCCCGGAGCAGCGGCAGATAGGCAAAGACGAAAGCAATCAACAGGCCGAACGCCGCCCCGACCAGCAACGGCGGCGCATAGATCGCCGGCGGCAAGGCGATCGACAGGTAACCGCCGAGGACTGGCAGCACGGCGAGCGTCGAGATGGCGCCGAGTGCCAGCCCGATGGCTGTGCCGGCAGCGCCCAGCAGCATGATCTGGATGAGGAAATGCACCATGATCCGCCCGCTCGTCGCCCCGAGGCTGCGCAACGTGGCGATCGAGCGCTCGCGGTCGGTGACATAGGCGGAGGCGGCATTGGAAACACCGATACCGCCGACCAGCAGCGAGGACAGGCCCACCAGCACCAGAAACCGGTCGAACAGATCGAGAAAACGCGTCAGCGTCGCGGTCGCCTCGCGCGGCGACCGCACCTGCCAGCCGGCATCCGGGGAAGTGGCCTTGATCGCCTTGGCCGCATCGTCATAGCTCTGCCCGCCGAGATCGATCTTGTAGCGATAGCGGGCCAGCACGCCGGGCTGCAGGATGCCGGTTGCGGGAAGGCTCGCGGTCGACACCAGCACCGTCGCGCCGATGGCAAAGCCGCGCGCCGCCTGATCGGGCAGCGCCTCGAGCGTGCCGCGCAGGGCAAAACTCTCATTGCCGATGCGGATGGAATCGCCCGGCTTCAGCCCGAGGCGATCGAACAGCAGCGAATCGGCAACCGCGCCAAAGACGCCGTTCTGCGGCGCCAGCAATTGCGGCAGCGTCGCCGAACCGCCCGCGGCCGGTGTCATGGTCACCGCGCCGACCAGCGGATAGGCATCGTCCACGGCCCTGAGCGCGATCAGCGTGCTCTGCGCGCCAGCAGTCGCCCGCGACGTGATTTCAATGACCTCGGTGGTCTTGCCCAGCTTGCTGAACAGCGCCCGTTCGTCCGCCGTCGCCTGCCGGTAGCCAATCGAGGCTTCGAGGTCGCCGCCGAGAAAGCCGCGTGAATCCCGCCCGATCGCATCGGTCAGCGCCGCGCCGACCGAGCCGACAGCGGCAATGGTCGCGACCCCTAACGCGAGGCAAACCAGCAGCACCGCGAATTTGCGTAAATCGAATTTGAGATCGATAAGCGCCACGCGCACCCAGCTCCGATAGTCGATCATTTCGGCGTCACCGGGTGGTCAAAAAGGACGTGAACAGTATGCTTCGGGAACCTGCCATACTTGCAGCGTTTTCAGCATGTTCAGGAAAAGCAGGCACTTTTCCGCCTCGAACATGCGACCACTCACGATTAGCTATCACTTGCCTGAGATAGGCATGGAAAGGGCCGCCGCAAATGCCGATTGACGATAAAGTCTCGCGGCGGGTTTTCCTGACCCTGACCGGCGCAATGGTTCTGGCAGCCGGAATCCATCCCGCACAGGCTGCCAACAAGACCGTGCTGGTATTCGGCGACTCTCTCGTCGCCGGCCTCGGGCTTTCCGAGCCTGACGGGTTCGTGGCGCAGATGCAGACGGCGCTCGACAAAGCCAATGCCGGCGTCACGCTCATCAATGGCGGGGTTTCCGGCGACACAACCGCCACGGCCCTCAACCGCCTCGACTGGGCGCTCGGCGACAAGCCGGACGGCGTGCTCGTCGAACTTGGCGCCAACGACATGCTGCAGGGCATTGGCGTCGATACCGTCAAACAGAATCTCGATGCCATCCTCGCCAAACTGACCCAGCAAAAGCTGCCGATTTTCCTCGCCGGCATGAAGGCCAGTCCCGGGCTCGGCGCCGACTACGTATCGGCCTTCGATGCAATTTATCCCGAGCTGGCGGCCACCTATGGCGCAACGCTCTACCCGTTCTATCTTGACGGCGTTGCACTCGATCCGAAGCTCAATCAGGCCGACCTGATCCACCCCAACGCCAAGGGCGTCGCGATCATTGTCGGCAAGATGCTGCCTTCGCTCAAGGCATGGCTGGCGGAGCTTTCCTGATGACTCCCGAACGCCAATCAGCAAGATTGAAAATCTGCTTTTGCGGTTCTCTCGCATGCCCGCTAAGACATCTTCAAAACAATGGGAGGCCGGCATGGCGGGAAGACTTCAGGGCAAGACGGCGGTGGTGACCGCGGCGGGACAGGGCATCGGCCGCGCCATTGCCGAAGCATTTTTGGCCGAAGGCGCGAAAGTCTGGGCCACCGACCTCGATTTGAGCAAACTCGCGACGCTTTCCGGCGCCACGACGCGGGCGCTCGACGTGCGCTCGACCGAGGCGATCAATGCCCTCGCCAAGGAAACCGGCCCGATCGACATTCTCGTCAACGCCGCGGGCTTCGTCCATCACGGCTCGGTGCTCGAATGCTCCGACGAGGACTGGGACTTTTCCTTCGACGTCAACGTCAAATCCATGCACCGCACCATCAAGGCGTTCGTCCCCGGCATGCTTGAGCGCGGCAACGCGTCGATCGTCAACATCTCGTCGGGTGCGTCATCGGTGCGCGGCCTGCCCAATCGCTATGCCTACGGCGCGAGCAAAGCGGCGGTCATCGGCCTCACCAAGGCCGTCGCCGCCGATTTCATGCGCCGCGGCGTCCGCGCCAACGCCATCTGCCCCGGCACCGTGGATTCCCCCTCGCTCGACGGCCGCATCGCCGCCCTCGCGGTGCAGACCGGCCGCACCCAGGCGGAAGTCCGCAAGGACTTCGAAAACCGCCAACCCATCGGCCGCCTCGGCACCCCCATGGAGATCGCCATGCTCGCCGTACATCTGGCGGGGGACGAGTCGAGCTTTACCACCGGCTCGGTGTATTCGGCGGATGGGGGATTCTCGCTGTAACGTGCCTCGCCTCTCCGATCGCGTCGCAACTCCATCGCCTCCCTCCCCCTTGAGGGGAGGGATCGAGGGCGGGGGTGGGCCAAGGACTCTGAGCTTGCAGCCCACCCCCACCCGGCTGCCGCCACCCTCCCCTCAAGGGGGAGGGGAGCCGGCGGCCCGTCTTCGCCTCATCACTACCGCCCCAAAAACGGCGTCTGCGTGATCTCGTAAACCTGGCTCGTCACCGGCGCGGAGAGGTCCGACAGCCAGAATACCACGTGCTTGGCCACATCCTCCGGCCCGAGCAGTTTTCCGGTCGGCACCGTCGCCTTTGGCAGTGTCAGAAACCAATCGTCAGGCCGCCCCTCCTGCCGCTGGATGACCTTTTCGGTCTCCGTCAGAATCCAGCCGAGATTGAGCTGGTTCACCCGGATCAAATCTTCGTTGAAGGCGCTGGCGAGGGCTCGCGTCATGGTCATCAGCGCCCCCTTCGACATCGAATAGGCAATAATGTTCGGCGCGCCGCCATAGGCATTGACCGAGCCGATGTTGACGATCGAGCCGCCCCCGCCCTGCGCCTTGAACGCCGCAACCGCCCGCTGCGCTACCATCAGCGGCGAGCGCGCATTGATCGCAAACATCCGGTCGAAGAAAGCCGGGTCGGTCTGCTCCAGCGTCTGCCGGGGAAAGATGCCGGCATTGTTCACTACGCCATCGATCCGCCCATAAGCCTTCAGCGCCGCCTCGATGATCGCGCCGCCCGCCTTGGGCTCGACCAGGTCGGCCGCCAGCCCCGCCACGCCGCCCAGCGCCGCCGAAGCCTCATCCACCGCTGCTTGCGTCGGACCGTGAATGAAAACCCTGGCGCCGGCCTCGATCGCCGCCTTCGCCGTGCCGAAGCCGACACCGGATGTCGAGCCGGTGATGACGACGACCTTGCCCTTGAGCATCTTGAGAACTTTCGTATTTGGGTGAATGATCGGAGCCGCACACTAGCCAGCGCGCGGCTGCGCGCAATCCTTCAAAGCCCCAGATTCGACCAGAACCACCGGGCGCTGATGCTTTCGGCGGTCCCATAGGAGAAAATTCAATTGGCAGATATGTTCAACGGCCTTGTCATCCCGGATTTGAAGGGCAAGGCCGTGCTGGTCACCGGCGCCTCGACCGGCATCGGAGCGGCTGTGGCGATTGCCTTTGCGCAGGTCGGCGCGCGCGTCGGGGTGCACTACAATTCGAGCCTCGACCAGGCCGAACAGGTGGCGCAGCAGATTCATGGCCTCGGCGGCGATGCTTTCCTGACGCGCGGCGATTTCTCGAAATCCACCGATGTCCGCCGCGTCGTCACCGAGACCATCGACCATTTCGGCCGCCTTGACGGCCTGATCAACAATGCCGGCGGCATGGTAGCGCGCCAGCCCTGGGCCGAAGCCACCGACGCCCACTACGACGCGGTGATGGACCTCAACGCCCGCTCCGTCGTCACCGCCTCGCAGACCGCGATTCCCTGGTTGCTGAAATGCGGCGGCTTCATCATCAACACCACCTCGATCGCCGCCCGGCACGGTGGTGGCGGTGGCGCCGGCATGTATGCGAGCTCGAAGGCGTTCGTATCGAGTGTCACCCGCGGCATGGCCAAGGAATTCGCCACCAAAGGCGTGCGCGTCAACGCCGTCGCCCCCGGCATCGCGCTGACCCCCTTCCACGAACGCTACTCGACCGAAGCGCAACTCGCCGCCATGGTCGCCACGATCCCCATGGGCCGCGCGAGTTCATCGGAGGAAAATGTGGGAGCCTACCTCTTCCTCGCGTCCAAGACGCTGTCGGGATACGTCACCGGCCAGATCATCGAGGTCAATGGCGGGCAGTTGATGCCGTAGTTCTGGTCTTCCCTTCCCCCCTTGCGGGAGAAGGTGGATCGGCCGAAGGCCGAGACGGATGAGGGGTGAGCCACAGACTCAGCACTTGTGGCCCCCCTCATCCGCCCTTCGGGCACCTTCTCCCGCAAGGGGAGAAGGGGAAAGAGCGATCAAAGGGACGCCGTCAATTCCGGAACAATCTCAAACAAATCGCCGACCAGCCCATAATCCGCCACCGAAAATATCGGCGCCGATGCATCCAAGTTAATCGCCACGATCATCTTGGAGCCCTTCATCCCCGCGAGATGCTGG
>Ga0134128_10008094_pt1 | contig 12653 bp, 8 predicted proteins | sample KB31754_FD_96462 | JGI IMG/M metagenome (GOLD analysis project Ga0134128, IMG submission 96462) | Terrestrial soil microbial communities with excess Nitrogen fertilizer from Kellogg Biological Station, Michigan, USA - KB3-175-4 | ecosystem: Environmental > Terrestrial > Soil > Unclassified ...
GGTCTCCGGTATCCATACGCTCTTTGAGGCGCAGGTTGAGCGGACTCCCCATGCACCCGCTGTCACCTGTGGCGACCAGTCCATCAGCTACCAGGAACTGAACCGACGAGCGAATCGCGCCGCGCGCGCGCTCCGGAAATTTGGGGTCGGCGCAGATCTTCCGGTGGGTCTCTATATGGAACGCTCGGTGGATGCTCTCGTGGGCCTCTTGGGCATTCTCAAAGCAGGGGGCGGATATGTCCCCCTGGATCCGTCCTTCCCCGGTCACCGTCTCCAACTCATGCTGGAGGACGCCCACGTTTCCATCGTGGTCACACAAGCGCATCTCCGTAACCATTTACAGAGCTATGGCGGCCAAATCTGCGATGTGGAGACCCTGTATACATCCACCGTGGACGGAGCGGAGGAGGAGGAAGAGAACTTAGCACTTCCTGTTTCTCCGCAGCTCGCCTATATCATCTACACCTCCGGCTCGACAGGGCGGCCAAAGGGCGTGGCCGTGACACACCGCAGTCTGATGACTTCCCTTCATGCCAGACTTCGGTACTATTCTGATCCAGCATTCCGATTCTTGCTGACCTTCTCCCTGGCCTTTGACGGTTCTGTGACGGGCATATTTTGGACGTTGCTGCATGGAGGGGAACTGGTCATTCCATCAGAGACCGCCCATCGCGACCCAACGGAGCTGGCTGCGCTTATCGAACGTCATCGCATTTCGCACGTCGTGTGGGTTCCGTCTTTGTACCATGCTGTGCTCGGCGAGGTGTTGAGCACTCAGCTGGAATCGCTCCGTATCATCGTTACTGCCGGGGAAAGCCTGCCCCTTGAACTCGTGCGACGACATTACCAACTCCTGCCTCACGCCGTGCTGTACAACGAATATGGGCCGACGGAAGCCACGGTCTGGTGCAGCGTGTATCAAACGACTCGTGAGGAAGCAGGGGCCCGAGTCCCGATCGGCAAACCCATCGACCATATGCAGCTCTATGTGCTGGATGCAAGTCTGCAGCCTATGCCCATCGGCATACCGGGAGAACTCTATATCGCGGGAGACTGTCTGGCTCGCGGCTATGTCAACCAGCCGCAATTGACCCAAGAGCGGTTTATTGCGAATCCCTACGTGCCCGGTACCAGGCTGTATCGGACCGGTGACCTGGCTCGGTATCGCGCCGACGGCAATATTGAGTTTCTCGGACGGACGGACCAGCAGGTCAAACTGCGTGGATATCGGATCGAACTGGGAGAGATCGAGAATGTGTTGAGTAATTTTCCTGGCGTGCATCAAGCGGCGGTGCTCCTTCGGGAAGATAAACCTGACCAGCATCGATTGGTGGGCTATGTCATCGGTGAATCATCGCTCAGAGAAAGGCTCGACCAGGTTCGCAGTCATCTCGCAGCTCGATTGCCGCACTACATGGTGCCATCCGCCATTCTGTGGCTGGAAACGATGCCCCTCAGCGCCACTGGAAAAGTGAATCGCCATGCTCTTCCTGCTCCGGAAGACACAGCCGGTCGGGCGACAGCCAGGATTGCTCCGAGGAATCAGGTCGAAGAATCCTTGGCTGCGCTGTGGAAATCCGTGCTTCAAGTCCCGGAGGCAGGCATCCACGACCACTTCTTCGAACATGGCGGCCACTCACTGGTGGCTACCCAGCTTGTCTCCAGACTACGCGAGATCTTTGAAGTCGATGTCTCCCTACAGGCGCTTTTTGAGCGACCGACCATCGCGGCATTGGCCGAAGAAGTAATACGGTTGCGCCAAAGGGAAACGGCTTCCCTGATGCCATCGATCATTCCAGTGCCTAGAGATCAGCCGCTTCCCCTTTCTTATTCTCAGCAACGCATGTGGCTGATGCATCGGCTGGCGCCTCAGAGCACGGCGTATAACATGCCGTTCGCTTCGCGGCAGATGGGACGACTCAACAAAACAGCCCTCCGAAGTACGATCGATGCCATCTGTAGTCGGCATGAGGCATTTAGAACGACGTTCATGATGAGGGGTGAGGGACCGGTCCAAATGGTCCACCCCTTTCGCTCTCCTCATTGGGTAGAAGTGAATCTTCGGGAACTACCCCTCGAACAACGACGACTGCAGGCAGCTCGGCTGGTGGAGCAGGAATCGAATCAGCCGTTCGATCTAGAGAAAGGTCCTCTGGCAAGATTCTTCTTGATTGAGATCGAGCCCGAGGATCATGTGTTGGTGCTCACGATGCATCATATCATCGGAGACCAGTGGTCGTTCGGCGTCATCGGTCATGAGTTTGCATTCTTCTACAATGCGTTCTGCCGAGGAGACGTTCCTTCGCCAAAACCGATCCGCCTTCAGTATGCCGACTATGCCGTGTGGCAGCGGCGTTGTTTGACCGACGACCGGCTGAGCACACAATCGGATTATTGGCAAAAGAAGCTGGCCGGACTGTCCAAGCTGTTGTTGCCGACCGACTACCCACGGCCGGTGGTACAAACATTTAACGGCTCACATTGCATGCTGGAGTTGCCCACGTCGTTGATCGAACGACTGAAGCAATTCAGCGCTGAACACAATGCGACGGTGTTCATGACCCTATTGGCCTGTTTCCAGATTCTCTTGAGTCGCTATTCTGGACAAACCGATGTGGCCGTAGGTTCCCCTATCGCCAACCGGACTCAGTCCGCGGTCGAGTCGATCATCGGCTCGTTTGTCAATACGCTCGTCTTGCGTACCGATCTCTCCGGCGATCCGACGTTCATCGGGTTGATGGCACGGGTGCGTGAAACGGCGTTAGAGGCCTATGCCAATCAGGACTTCCCGTTCGATAAGTTGGTCGAGACGATGCACTCCGCTCGAGACCACAGCTCCGCCCCGCTGGTACAGGTGCTCTTCAATGTACCGAATGCTCCCATCGGGGAAATCAACGTCCAAGGGTTGAGTTGGGTGCCGTTCGAGGTGGAGACGCAAGCAGCGCAATTCGACTTAAGCTTGACGATCGAAACGGAGTTCTCCCGAAGAGCCTACTTGACGTTCAATACCGATCTCTTCGAGCCTCAGACCGCTGAACGAATGTTGGGCCAGTATAAGATCTTGCTCATGACCGCATTGGCCAATCCGCAGAGCAAACTGTCCGAGCTTCCGACATTGACGGCGCCCGAACGACAACAGATGTTGTTGGATTGGAACCGCACACAACGAGATTATCCACGGTCTGAATGTTTTCCTCAGCTGTTTGAAGCCCAGGTCGAGAGGACGCCTGATGCCGTGGCGGTGACGATGGGACAGAAGTCGCTGACATACGGTGAGCTCAATGCCCGAGCTAATAAGCTGGCACGCTATCTCCAAACGCTGGGCGCTAAGCCTGGTGTGACTGTGGGCATCGGTCTTGAACGATCCTTGGAAATGGTCACTGCATTACTGGCCGTGCTTAAGACCGGTGCGGCCTACGTGCCTCTTGACCCTGACTATCCACGGGATCGACTTCGGTATATGTCGGAGAATGCCTCGCTCATCATTGTGCTCACATCCGAATCGCTGGCGGAACGATTTGATGTTCACGTCTGCCGCAGGCTGTGTCTGGATCGCGAAGAGAAGAGCATCGCGCAAGAGGCCAACCACGATCTTGGCCCGATCGCGACGCCTCAAGACCTGGCCTACATCTTATATACATCGGGATCGACAGGGCAGCCCAAGGGGGTAGAAATTCCACACCAAGCGCTGGTGAACTTCTTGTGTTCGATACGACAGGAGCCAGCTTGTTCAGCCGAGGATGTCATGCTGTCCGTCACGACGCTCTCTTTCGACATCGCCGGGTTGGAGTTATATGTGCCGTTACTGGCCGGGGCCCGTGTCGAGATCGCCGGCCGCGCTGTTGCCATGGACGGGCGGCAACTGCTGACTCTCTGTGAAGCTGTTCAGCCGACGATCATGCAAGCGACTCCTGCCACATGGCGAATGCTGGTTGAGGCGGGATGGCAGGGCAACACCAGACTGACGGTACTTTGCGGAGGGGAACCCCTTCCTCCTGATCTTGCGGCGTCACTATTAGATCGTAGCGTTGCTCTGTGGAACATGTATGGCCCGACCGAAACCACGATCTGGTCCACAATCGAAAGAATCGAACGGACCGCTCGGGAGGTTACCATCGGAAGACCGATCGCCAATACGGAAGTGTACATCCTGGATCAATTCCTCCAACCGGTTCCCGTCGGAGTTTCCGGTGAGCTCTATATCGGAGGCCATGGGTTAGCCCGAGGCTATCGCGGGAGGCCTGATTTGACACAGGAGCGGTTCATCCCTCACCCATTTTCTCAAGAGCCCCTCGCGCGACTGTATCGAACGGGAGACTTGGCACGGTATCGTCCGGATGGTCGCATCGTGCACCTCGGTCGATTGGATCATCAAGTCAAGATCAGAGGGTTTCGAATCGAATTGGGCGAGATCGAGGCAGCGCTGAGCCGTCATCAAGCTGTCCGTCAGGCCGTGGTCCTAGCAAGAGATGATCAGCAAGGTGTGAAGCAGTTAGTGGCGTATGTGGTCTGCCAGGATGGCCCTGTTCCAAACCAGCAGGAACTTCGCTCGTTTCTGCAGTCCGAGATTCCCGAGTATATGGTCCCCTCATTGTTCGTCTTTCTGAAAGCCATGCCCTTGACCGCAAATAACAAGGTCGACAGGAAAGCATTACCGGCTCCAGACTCCGCTCTCGCGAGTAGCGCTGTTTATGTCGCACCGCGCGATCGCATGGATATACAAATGGCGGTCTTGTGGCAACAGATGTTTGGGATCGACAAGGTTGGGATTCACGACAACTTTTTCGATCTCGGTGGCCACTCGCTGAGAGCGGCTCAGCTGTTCCATCTCATTGAACAGGTCTACGGCCGCCATCTTCCGCTTTCCACGCTGTTTCAAGCGCCGACGATCGCCGGCCTTACGTCGGTTCTTGCGCAGGAGCAATGGACGTCCCCATGGCAATCATTGGTGGCTATGCAGCCAAACGGGTCGGCCATCCCTATTTTCTTGGTTCCCGGAGTAATGGGCAATGTGTTGTGGCTCGCTCAGTTAGCGAGGCTCTTAGGACAAACTCACCCGGTGTACGGCTTACAAGCGCGAGGATTGGATGGGGACACCGCACCATTCGGTTCAGTGCCGGAGATGGCGCAGCAGTACATCGCCGAGATCCGCACATGCCTCCCCCAGGGACCATACGTCATCATTGGTGCATGTACCGGTGGACTGGTTGCCTATGAGATGGCCCAACAATTGGCGGAGCAGGAGAGAGCGGTCATTCTAGGCATTATAAATAGCTGGCATCCGAGTTCGTATCATCAGCACTATGATACCGTCCACCCAAGTCGGCTTGCATTGCCGTTGGGAATTCTCTTGCAGACCCTATGCACCGTCCGCGATCTCCGGCGCATGCCCATGAGTGAGTGGTGGTCGGTCATACAGCGCAAATGCAAATCTTTCTTGTCCATTTTCCAGGGTCCTACCGAGCACGAGTTGAGACAACATCGAAGCAGACGTGTTCGGCAGGCCATGTTCCATGCGGCCGCTCGCTATACGATGCGTTCATATCCAGGGCACATACTCAACATCGTGGCTTCGCAACGCATTGAGGCGGACGATACCAGATATGCTTGGAGGGAACTGGCAAGCGGAGGATCTCAGACCATCGATGTGGCGGCCCTTCGAACGGCAGACCTGCTTGTTCCACCGCATGTCGAGGAAGTATCCTCCCATATTCGACGCTATATCACCGAACGTTCCCAGGTTACACCAATCCAGCCGAATAATAGGGCTGCGTGATTTTCTCCATCTTCCTTTGCCGAACAACAAAGACGATGTCGGCATTCTAGGTAACAATGTGCTGATTTCGTTCCTGCCCATTGAGCGCCTCGCCGATACAAGTCAACCGGATCATATCCGTCTTGAACCGAACTCCGTTCACCTGTGGGGGATCGAGCTTGGCGGGTCGCAACGCTGTCTGGGGCGATGCGTGGGTTGGTTGGATGACGTCGAGCGGCGCCGAGCGGCACGTTTTGTTCGGGATGATATCCGACAGCGCTACGTGCTGGCTCATGGAGGCCTCAAGGCAGTGCTGAGTAGATATCTCGGCGTCAACCCGAACATGGTGGCGCTGGATCGCAGTGCAACAGGCAAACCCTTCCTGACGAGAGAACTTCGAGAGAAGTCGTCTATCACATTCAATCTGTCCCATGCCCATGACCGTGCGCTCATTGCCGTCTCAAACGCGCAGGAGGTCGGAGTCGATCTTGAATTCGCTCGCTCGGATATCGAAGTTGCGAATCTATCCAAGCGCTTTTTTACTCTCTCCGAACATACGACGATCATGCAGGAGACTGAGGAGCAGCGAGCAACGAAATTCTTCCGCTACTGGGTTGCCAAAGAAGCGCTGCTCAAGGCACAAGGTATCGGCCTCGGAGGATTGCCCGACTGCGAGATCTTCTTTGAGGCGGAGGGAGCCGACACAGACGTTCGGACCCGATTGGGTGCTCAGTTCTCAACTACGTTGCGGGTTCGTCTTCTCTCTTGTGAAAAGGGATGGGAAGCAGCGGTGGCTGCTCAGAGGCTGGACGCGATTACACAGTGCGGCTTCGAGTAGCAGTACCTGCTCTCTGGTTACTGCAAATAACACCTCAGGTGATGAACACTCGGTGGCACGAGGTACTACAGTACCGCCGATCGCTCCATGGCCGGAGGCTCGGGAAGCTCTAGGCTGAACTCATCATGCGACATAGTCGAAAGCTCCCTTTGCTGGAATCCGGACAGTTCATGGGTTTCTGGGCGAACCACGAGACCGGTGTCGACCCATTCTCCTGAACGAGCAGAGACGGGATGGCGGGTTATGGCCTTTACGCCTCGACTATCTGAAGATTCCTATCAGTGAGCACTCGGCTGCCAGCACGATCGACCAGAACCGATCATGCTTCTTCACGTCAGTGTCCATGGCTGTCCTCCTTATCCAGCACCCGAACGTTCACCCCCCTACACTTACAATCCGGGCAAGGGGTAGGTGAAAACCACACCTCGTCAAGCAGCGGATTATGCATGGCGTGATAGGTCTTGAGATGGACCCATCTCTCTTGTCCAACTTCTGCCCCTTCGTCATCTCGAACTTTCTCACAAAAGCAACAGAGGGGAATGAGAACGTGCATGGTAATCTCCTCTCCGGTTTCCTGCGATAGCCCTGTTGCGCATGAGGTACAGAGATTCCCCGTCGGATCAATCAGACCGGAATGGCCCGGGCATTGTGCCGCGCTTGTCTCATTCGCCCGTGGAGCCTGACCTCGTTCGCCTTTCTTCGATTGCTCCTGATCATCGGGTCAAAGATTTACCCGCACACCAGGCAGCGCCATGCGTCGGAGCAGTCCTATCCCTTCCCGCCCGCCCAATCACGCAGCCCTTCTTCCTCCATCAGGCTTTGGCAGCGAGGACAAATCATGAAAGCCCTGCTCCTCGCTCAACGGGTGACTCCCACCTCATCACGTTCGGACGTGTGGTCCCCGGATACCGCCAGCTCCGAGAACTTGAGGACCGAATTTGGTCGTGTTAGGTCGATCGACACTTCATAATCGAATCGGGTCGGACGGCGAAGCACGAGCTCACCTTCTCGGCTGAGCTGGTCCACTACGGTGAAGATCTCGTTCCAGGAAAACTGGGGCAGCCGGTCGAGCAAGGTTTCGAGCGTGCAGGGTCCTTGCTGCATCAACTGCGATCGAATGGTCGACTGGATGGTCGTCGTTCTCATCATCAGAGGCTCCTTTCGATTGCCCGCCGGGCATCTGAATGGTTTCACCGGGAGTTCATAGTGAAGAGATATTCACGAAGGACGACGTGAGAGACTGCATGGATGGAACTTATAGCGGAGACGCCCGGATCAGATTATCGACGTGACTATGATTGTGGCATCGTTGATTCTTATGGGGATTGTCCTAAATGCAACGACAAGGAGGGGCATACCGGCTGGTGAGACGACCGCGCTCTTAGACGATCCCTTGCTGTACGGCGTAACGCATGACTTCGGCGTTGTTCTTGAGGTGGAGTTTCTCCAGAATGCGTGCGCGGTAGGTACTGACCGTGGTCGTTCCGAGATGCATGCTCTCGGCGATTTCCGAGACGGTCTTCCCTGAGGCGAGGAGACGCATCACCTCGAATTCTCGATCCGATAACAGTTCATGCGGTGTCTGTTCATCGCCTCGGTGAAGGAGGTGTGCTAGCTTTTCACCAAGCGACGGACTCACGTACCGCCCGCCCGCCCGCACTTTCTTGACGGCTGTCACGAGCTCCTCCGGCGCGCTGACCTTCGTGAGATACGCGTTCGCCCCGGCCTTAAACATGCGGACGGCGTACTGATCCTCCGGATGCATGCTCAGCATGATCACGGGTAGCGAGGGACATTCGCGTTTCACCTGCACGAGCGCATCGGTTCCCGTGGTTTCGGGCATGCCGATATCCAGAATGACGACATCCCACTTTTTCTGCCGGACTAATTGCAACAGATCGTGGGCATTACCGCATTCCCCAACCGTGACGTCTCCCAGACCATCAGATAGCAACTCCTTGACCCCCCGCCGGAAGATCGAATGGTCGTCGGCGATCAGGATTTTCAGCATCACAACCCCATTAATTGGTTTTTCTGGTTTATTATGGTTTCTCTCGTTAGTCGGATGGTCTTGGTGCGCTTGCCCCAAACAAGACAAACCAGATGAACCAGACAATCCGTCGTGGCTTAAGTCAACGGCAAACGTAGTGCCACCGTCGTTCCCTTTCCAGGCTGGCCAGCAATCGCAAGTCGGCCTCCGAGACCCCGCGCACGTTCGCACATCCCCAACAGACCCGACGAGGCCGACTCCGTGAGTTGTTCGGTGCGGATCCCCTGCCCATCGTCTTGGATTTCGAGCAATAGCTCGCCGTTGACCTGTTCGATCAACACTCGGACAGACCTCGCCTTTGCATGGCGCGCGACATTGGTGAGCGCTTCCTGACAGATCCGAAACGCGGCCGTCGCGTGTGCGCCATCGAGAACGATTTTCTCCTGCGACGCTTTGCAGACACACGGCGTGCCGCTTCGCCGTTCGAAGTCCTGGCACTGCCATTCAATCGCCGCCACCAATCCGAGATCGTCCAGGATGCCGGGCCTGAGCTCTACCACCAGCCGCTGCACCGAGGCAATCGTTGAATCTATGTCGGCCATCATTGAATGTACCTTCTCTTTCATCTTGGCGCGGGGAAACTGTGAACCACCCGCCAAGGACTGCAATCGGGCCAAGTCCAACTTCAGACAGGTCAGACGGACTCCCAACTCATCATGCAACTCCCGCGCAATTCGGGTCCGTTCTTCCTCGCGCACGACATCCATCTTCCGCGAGAGGGTGCGCAACTCGCCCAAGGTTCGTTGCAACTGTTCCTCGGCCCGCTTGCGATCGGTGATGTCCATGTGCGAACCCAGGAGATGCACGCGCCGTCCGTCCGGCTCGAGAGCGAACGAGGCACGCGCGGCGATCCAGCGGTAGGAGCCATCCTTGTGCCGCAGGCGGAATTCCAGCGTGTACTCCCCTTCCGGCTTTTCCACATAAGCCCTGACATAGGCCAGGGCTCGCTCCTTGTCCTCGGGGTGCAGGCGTGCCTCCCATTCCTCGAAGCGCCCGGCGATTTCATGGTCCTCGTATCCCAGCTGCCGTTTCCATTCGAGGGTGAACTCCACCTCGTTCGTGACGGTGTTCCAATCCCAGAGGCCCGTATTGGAAGCCTGGAGCGTCTGACGCAGCTTCCTCTGCGCCTTCTGTAATGCGGACTCCGCCCGCTTCCGCTCGGTGATATCGGTCGCAATCCCGCACAAGCCGGAACACCGCCCCTGTGCATTCAGCAACGGAAACTTGACGACGATGCTCGTACGAAGACCATCGTCGTCAAGCGTCACTTCTTCGAACTTCATCGGTGCCCCGCCCTCCAGAACCTTCCGGTCGTCGGCTCGAAACGCCTCCGCCTGCGCGGCCGGGAAGATTTCCTCGTCCGTTTTCCCGATGAGATCCCGGCTCATAAGATGGAACACCTCTTCAAACCGTCGATTCACCAGCAGGTAGCGTCCTTCGACATCTTTGAGAAACATCAGCGTCGGGCTGTTGTCCATGATCGCTCGAAATCGTGCTTCGCTCTCGCGCAGAATCTCTTCCATCCGCACACGTTCAACGGCGTAGCGCAGGGAACGTGTCAGGAGAGGGCCAGTCACTTGCCCTTTCACGAGATAGTCCTGCACTCCCGACTGAATCAACTGCAGGCCTAGCATCTCATCTTCAACTCCGGTCAGGACAACGATCGGCATCCTATCCGAGGTGGCACGTATCCTAAAAACGGTGTCCGGGCCATGACTATCGGGCAGCGAGAGATCCAGCAACACCACATCGAAACTCGTTTCGACGAGGCGTTCAAGTCCCGCAGATAGTCGATCGACGTGCGTCAACTCGAATCGGCCGGTGTCTCCTTCCGCCAGGCGTTCCCGCAGAAGTCGGACATCGCCGGGGTTATCTTCAATCAGGAGAATGCGCATGGAACCTTGAGTCGTCATTCGTCGACCGTAGAAGATAAGATGGCTCCTCGTCCTGCAATTGCCGATTGACGTGATTTGCATCCGGTTGACGATTAGCGGTTCACGTGTCACGCTTCACGTGATTGCAGCCCTTCGGCAGCACGACGATCCCTAACCAGAAGTCCTCGATCGATTTCACCACTGTGATGAACTGTTCCAAATCCACCGGCTTGGTGACGTAGCAGTTGGCGTGAAGGTTGTAGGTTTTCAATACGTCTTGTTCATTCTGTGAAGTCGTCAATACCACCACTGGGATGCGCTTCAATTTCTCGTCGTCTTTTATCTCCGCCAACACCTCCCGACCGTCTTTCTTGGGAAGATTCAGGTCAAGCAGAATCAGATGCGGGCGAGGCGCATTGGCGTACTGGCCCTCCCGGCGCAGAAAGGTCAGTGCCTCGACGCCATCTTTCAGCACCGTCAAGTGATTGATCACCTTGGCCTCTTTCAAGGCTTCTTTGGTCAGGCGCACATCGCCCGGATTGTCTTCCACCAATAAGATCTCGACCGGTTTCACAAGTTCGGGAACCACCATCCTGCCTCCTTGTTAAAAAACAATCGTCATTCGTCAACCGCATGGTCTATCCGGTCTGTCTGGGCACGCCCCACGCGTCACACTTGGCGCATCACGCCTCACGCGTTACTGCCGGCAATGTGAAATAGAATGTCGCCCCCTTGCCGAGTTGCGACTCCACCCAAATGCGTCCACCGTGGCGCTCGATGATCTTTTTGCAGATCGCCAAACCGATGCCGGTGCCGGGATATTCGTCCTTGGTATGCAAGCGCTGAAAGACGACGAAGATGCGGTCCGCGTATTGCGGATCGATCCCGATACCGTTATCTCGGATCGCAAACTGCCATGCGGCGTCCTTCCGCATGGCCGAAATGTGGACCCACGGCGGCTCCTGGCCTCTGAATTTGATGGCGTTGCCGATCAGGTTCTGAAAGACCTGTCCCAATTGGCCCCTGTCGGCCATTACCGTGAGCTGGACATCGTGGGTCACAGCCGCCCGACTCTCGTCGACGGCGAGCCGCAAATCATCCAGCACCTCTTCCAAGAGGGCATGGCAGTCCATCAGTTCAAAACCGTGACCCTGTGTCGTCACGCGCGAGTATGCCAAGGCGTCATTGATCAGCCTCTGCATCCGGTTGGCGCCGTCCACGGCGTAGCCGATGAACTCGTCCGCATCGGTATCGAGTTTCCCTTTGTACCGTTTCGCCAAGAGTTGAGTGTAACTGGCCACCATGCGCAGCGGCTCCTGCAGGTCGTGCGAGGCGACATAGGCGAACTGCTCCAGTTCCGCATTGGACCGTTTGAGCTCGGCTACAGTCTGTTCCAGTTCCTGGCGCGCTCGAAGCAGCTCCCGGTGCTCGTTGGCGAGCTGCGTTTGGAGCCTTTTGTGCTCGGTCATATCGCGGATGGCCGCCAGGATAAACAACCCACCCCACCGCTCCAGCGGCCAAAGGTTGACATCCACCGGGAATTCGGTCTCGTCTTTTCGGCGCGCATAGAGTTCCAGGCCGGCTCCCATGGGGCGTGCGCGAGGGTGGGAGATGAAGCCCGCACGATTGCCGGAATGAGCACTTCGATGCCGCTCCGGTACAAGCATTTCGACTTTCTGGCCGATCAGTTCTTCACGACGATACCCGAACCACGTCTCAGTTGGACGGTTGACGAAGACGATGCGGCCTGTCCAGTCGACGATTAATCGGGCCTCCGACACGGCCTCCAGGATCCAGCCAATTTCCGCCTCCCACTCCTCAAGGTTGGTCATCATGATCGATTCTCAGCTATCGGCCGGATAGCTCCGACGCGCAGCATGTCGTATTTCATTGCTCGGATCTCGGATGAAGTCCAAGTTTCTGGTTTCGCGAAGCCGGAGCCGTGCGCCCAGAACCTCAATCGTGAAACCCAGACTTACGCGAGTGTCTCGCTCCACGAGCCAGAATTCGCAATGATCTTCCCCCGATTTTGTGGACACCGGGTTACGCGACAGCCGCCTTTGCTTCGAACTCGGCGGGGGACTGATAGCCAAGGGTCGAGTGGCGTCGCTGCCGATTATGAAGCTCCCCGCAGCA
>Ga0134128_10008099_pt1 | contig 12648 bp, 13 predicted proteins | sample KB31754_FD_96462 | JGI IMG/M metagenome (GOLD analysis project Ga0134128, IMG submission 96462) | Terrestrial soil microbial communities with excess Nitrogen fertilizer from Kellogg Biological Station, Michigan, USA - KB3-175-4 | ecosystem: Environmental > Terrestrial > Soil > Unclassified ...
TAATGACATCGAATATTTTGTTCATAAATTCTTCCGTGATGGTGTGATATTTCTAGCAGCCTGTCGGACTTAAAGGAAATCGGCTGCAAAAGTGTCTGGCTGGTCTATATTTCGCCGCTTTCTCGACCAATAGAACAACTATCGGCCTTCAAAATCGTCAAAATCTATCCTCACCCAGCCACATTTTCGCTTCGATTCTTCAAGTCCGACAGACCGTTAGGCGCACGATCAGCTGGAAAGCTTCCTGAGATCGTTATGCTTCCGTTGAATGGTTGATATGCCGGATTCATCCGCGAATAATTGCGGGCAGCTGAAACCGCTATCTTTAACCGATATCCGGAAAGCCCATCCTTCCCCGTGCGATTTGGCTATGTCGTCCACGCAGGCTCGTTTCATTCCCGCGGCGGGATAGGACAGTCCCGAGAACAGGTCCTTTATTCTCTATTGCGCTGTTTGCGATCCGGTTGGGCCAAAGGGAGCGGTGCAGTGGCAGGTACGTCGCTGGTTGCCTTGGACGGGTCAGGTTTGTACGGTTTGGGCTTGGGGCGTGAAGCGAGCCAGTCGCGGGAAATCTTTTGTGCTTGCGCAAGCTGTTTAGTGCTGAGAGATTTCATGACTTCATCCCGCGCCAGCACAGCCTGCTTGATGCCGGCAGCAGCAGCGAGATTCAACCACATGTAACTCTGCACCGGATCAGTAGCACGACCGTATCCAGTACGATAAATGAGACCCAATTCATATTGGGCGAGCGCATAGCCTTGCTCCGCTGCCAGTTGGAGCCATTTCGCGGCTTCATCGAAGTCTTGCAGGGCGCCATTCCCTGTAATATATAGCAAACCAAGTTTGTATTGCGCATCACTATCCCCATTTTCCGCACTCTCCTGATACAACTGGACCGCAAAGTGGTGGTCGTCCGTGAGTTTTTGCGTTGGTGGGGCAGCAGGCTTGGCACCAGCAGTTATCTGAGAACTGCTATTGGAAGGCGCGGTGGAGGGGCTGCTGTCGAACGTGCTTGCCGCGCCGAAGTGTGCCATGGGATCGTTGCCGAGTTTTGCGGCATCGGAAATGGCCGGTTTGCCCGGCTCGGTTTGCGATACCGGCACAACAAACTGATCAGACATGTTGTCCTTTATAATCAGCCAAACCACGCTAATAAACATTGCACCGACGGCTAGCGTGGCTCCCGCTGTCAAATAGGCATTGGGATTTCGCACCCAGAAGCGTTCTTTGCATTCGCGGCAGCGTACTGGTCTGAGGAACAGCATACCAATGGTTCGCTCGCCGGGCCGCACACGAGAGCCGTGCGTCTTTTCGCTTCCGCACTTAATGCATTTCGCGTACATAATTTCCCGTATTATTCTGCTGTTCTGCTCGAAAATGCCAGATATTCTAATCTTACCGCACAGTCTAAGTATTGGGCCGCCGGGCGTCAACCCGGCTGAGAGATATGCGAAGCTTTAGGCATCGTAAAACGCCGTCTTAAAGTGCATGCAACGTGTTTAGAGTGAAAATCAGGAGTAAGTGTGCCGCATTGAATACTAGCTTCCACTTATTCGATTTCAGCCCGGTTTTCTTACCGGTCTCAATGGGATCAACACCATGGCGCCGGCATCGCCATACCGATATCAGCCTGAGGCCGATTGCTTAGGGCTCGTTAACACTTATTTCACGCCCACGACGGCGACGGATTTCATCCAGCAAGAGATATGAGCCGCGCGGCGGAGCGGACCTCCGTAAGCAGGCGAGTAACGAAGGGCTGGATGAAATCCGTCGTCTGCCTGCGGATTGCGGATGCCACATTGCAAAGCTTGGCCATAGGCCCACTATATCCTGCGCTTCGCGCCTTGCCTTCGCATTTTTCGTAGCAACACGAGTGCGAAATAAGTGTTAACAGGCCCTAGATTCCTGCGCCTCCGTCGAACATCTCATTGCGAATTTGCGCTTGCGAAATACTGCTGCCGGGGGAAACGCTGCGCGTAAGCCAGACGTTTCCGCCAATGGTCGAGCCACGGCCGATCGTGATGCGACCAAGAATGGTGGCCCCAGCATAGATTACAACATCATCCTCGACGATGGGATGCCGGATATTGCCCTTTATCAGTGCGCCGTGCTCATCCGTTGGAAAGCGTTTGGCACCGAGCGTCACGGCCTGATATAGCCGCACATGTTCGCCAATAATGGCAGTTTCGCCAATGACGACGCCGGTACCGTGATCGATAAAAAAACTGCCGCCAATCTGCGCACCAGGATGGATTTCTATACCGGTGGCAGAGTGGGCAATTTCGGAAATCATGCGGGCAATCAAAGGCGCACCCAGGCGGTGCAGTTCATGGGCGAGCCGGTAATGCGTAATAGCGGTAAATCCGGGATAGCAAACCAGTATTTCGTCAATGCTTCGCGCAGCCGGATCTCCTTCGTAGGCTGCCTGAATGTCACTCTCCAGCAACCTGCGTATCGGCGGCAACCGCCGTGCAAATTCCCGGGTAATGGCAGAGGCCTGCTCGCGATCTTCATTACTTGCAGCTTCAAGACCGGACACAAAACGCAGTTCACGACGCACCTGTACCAGGAGATCCCGGAGCGTCACGTCCAGCGTATGCCCAACATAATAGTCGACACTCTCATCAGTGAGTTCCGGTAAACCCAGGCGGTTCGGAAACAATACCGCGCTCAATCCGTCCGCGATGCCGATCAATGCCTTGCGGGAAGGCAGTTTGGGTGGTTTATCGCGTCGCTGCCGGTTTTCCAGCGATTCCAAGCGCAAGGCGCGCAGTTCGGCGACAACCGTATCGATTTCCAAACCTGTCCCTTTCAAGGATGCGTGCCCTGTTTCGTCGAATTTCGTCATTATGTCGCCAATTCCTGGGTGTCGAACACGTCTTCGAAAAGGATGGAACTCAGATAACGTTCCCCGGAGTCCGGCAGGATGACGACGATCGTTTTGCCTGCATTTTCCGGTCGCCCGGCATAACGTACCGCCACCGCCACCGCCGCGCCGCATGAAACTCCGGAAATGATACCTTCCTCACGCGCGAGGCGGCGCGCATAGCGGATTGCTTCCTCGTTACTGACCTGTTCGATTTCATCCACCAGCGAGAGATCCACATTTTCCGGTACAAAGCCGGCGCCGATTCCGGGAATCATGTGTGGTCCGGGTTTTAGCGATTCACCGGCACGTTGCTGGGTGAGCACCGGGCTAGCTGATGGCTCGACCGCGACAGAAATGATTGCTTTTCCCTTAGTCTTCTTGATGTAGCGCGATACGCCGGTAATGGTGCCGCCAGTGCCCACACCAGAAACGAAGATATCAACGGCGCCATCGGTGTCGTTCCAGATTTCCGGCCCGGTAGTGCGCTCATGAATGGCCGGATTGGCGGGATTGTTGAATTGCTGGAGTAATACATATCGGCCGGGATCAGAAGCGACAACCTCCTCGGCTTTTGCTACGGCGCCTTTCATTCCGCGCGCTCCCTCGGTCAATATCAGATTTGCGCCATAGGCAGCAAGTAGCTTGCGGCGTTCCAGGCTCATGGTTTCCGGCATGGTCAAGGTCAATGGTATGCCGCGCGAGGCAGCAACGAAAGCCAGGGCAATGCCGGTGTTGCCGCTGGTCGGCTCCACCAGTTCTTTTCCGGGACCGAGCAATCCGCGGAATACCGCGTCTTCGATCATCGCAGTGCCGATGCGGCATTTTACGGAATAAGAGGGGTTGCGCCCTTCGATCTTGGCCAATACAGTCGCCGCTCCGCTACCTGTAATGCGGTTGAGCCGGACCAGCGGAGTGTGTCCGATGGATTGTGAATTATCTGTAAACCAGTGTGTCATTATGAGACTTTTCCTTAGTATGGATTGGCGCACGCAGTCATTTCCGTAAGTATGCGGGATACTTGAAAATAAGCCAAACTCGCCCACCGGAGGCTCGGTCCGGAAGGACATCCGTTCAGACTAGGGCCTGCGCTTCGCGCCTTGCCTCCGCGTTTTTCGTGTAGCAACGCGGGGGCGAAATAAGTATTAACAGGTCCTAGCCAATTTACCGGAACGGTGTCTGGTGCATGGGGTTGCGCCGGTACGCGGAATATTGAAATTCACGATAGGCGGCAATTCTGCTTGCAATTGAGATATGTAACCGCCATACGACCGTGCGACATTTTGCCTCTGCGCGGTTAAGGGGTCAATATCGATGACAAATATCTCCGTTGGTTCGCAGACTGATTGGGTATCCGTCAGGCGAGGCTCTAGTTGAAACCCGGCAGGAAAAGGGAAAACGGGAAAGCCTCGGGAGAAAGCATCGGAGTCGACTATAATAGCGGACTTTCTCGCGGAATTTCCTTGTGACTCGATGGATTCTTGGCTATACGAGAGCGCAAAGCGGAAGCTCGCAATTTTGGATTAATAGGGTATCCATCAGTGAAGATTGTTCCCGAAGCACGCAGTGGGTCTCGCTGTGAGTTTTATTGATCTCCCGGCGGTCAAGACCGCTGAGGGCCTCATACGCCTGCCGGGCTCAAAAAGTATTTCCAATCGGATTTTGCTATTGGCTGCGCTTGCGGACGGCGTGACCCATATTAGTGGCTTGCTTGTATCCGACGACACAACACGAATGCTGGATGCGCTTGAAAATTTAGGTGTCCCCATCGTTAAAATTGATGAAGGTGATTATCGTGTGCATGGCGCAGGCGGGAAATCCCCCCTCAGTTTTCCGATAAGTGAAGCGAATTTATTTTTGGGCAATGCGGGTACGGTTTTCCGCCCGTTGACTGCTGTACTGGCTCTGGCGCAGGGATATTACCGGTTATCCGGCGTGTCGCGCATGCACGAACGTCCTATTGGTGATCTGGTGGATGCGCTACGCCAACTGGGAGCGGATATAACGTATCTCGGTGAGGAAGGTTTTCCGCCACTGCAAATCAGACCCGCTGCGATACGTGCAAATGCGATAACAGTGAAGGGCGACGTATCCAGCCAATTCTTGACCGGTTTACTGATAGCGTTGCCCCTGTCTGCATCGACGGCGGATGAAACGTTGACGATAACGGTTGTGGGAGACCTGATCTCGCGGCCTTATATTGAGCTGACAATTGCCCTGATGGGCCGTTTCGGGGTGCGGGTGGAGCGTGACGGATGGCGGCGTTTTACTATGCGCGCGGGGGAGCGTTATCACAGTCCCGGTGACATATTTGTCGAAGGGGATGCGTCTTCCGCTTCCTATTTCCTGGCTGCCGGGGTTATCGGCACGGGCCCGGTACGGGTAGAAGGGTTGGGGCGCGATAGTCTGCAGGGAGACGTCCAGTTTGCCGAGGCGCTGGAGAAAATGGGGGCGCGCATCAAGCTGGGAGACAATTGGATCGAGGCACGTGGTCCGGAAGATGGGTATCTGCGGTCGATTGATCTTGACTGCAATCATATTCCCGACGCCGCTATGACGCTTGCGGTGGCAGCCTTGTTTGCCGGCGGTACGACGATGCTCAGGAATATTGCCAGTTGGCGGGTAAAGGAAACAGACCGCCTTTCGGCCATGGCGAAGGAGTTGCGCAAGCTGGGTGCGATGGTGGAGGAGGGGCCGGACTTTCTGCGCATTACCCCGGCGGCGATTGCAAGCCGCGTCGCGCGTGCTGTAATCGATACGTATGATGACCACCGCATGGCCATGTGTTTTTCCCTCGCCTCCTTTGCGATGCCGGTACGTATCAACGATCCCGGTTGCGTCGCAAAGACATTTCCCGATTATTTTGAAAAGTTTGCGGCAATAGTCAGAGCCTGAGCCAATACGCTCAATATGATTTTCCAGATGGATGCGAGGTTTTTATGGATGTTAGTGGTATTCCGGTCATCGCGATTGATGGCCCTTCCGCCTCCGGCAAGGGCACTGTTGCGCAGCGCGTTGCGGCAAAGCTGGGATTCCATTATCTCGACAGTGGTGCGCTCTACCGCCTGGTGGCATTATCATCCATTCGATCGGGGCTGGATCTGGCCGATGAGGGGGCACTGACCGACGTTGCCGCACACCTTGATGTCGTCTTTGAAGGTGCGGAAATACGGCTTGAGAACGAAGATGTTACGGATGCAATTCGTATGGAAGCATGCAGCAACGCCGCGTCCCGAATTGCCGCATATCCGCGGGTCAGGAAGGCGCTATTAGCGCGTCAGCGTGCGTTGCGCCAGCTTCCCGGCCTGGTGGCGGATGGGCGGGACATGGGTTCCGTGGTGTTTCCCGATGCCGTTCTCAAGATATTTCTTACCGCAAGCGCTCAAGCGAGAGCGCAGCGGCGGTATAAACAGTTGATTGAGAAAGGGATGGATGCTAATATTTCCACCCTTTTGCAGGATATACAGGAACGCGACGCCCGTGACAGCACTCGCAGCGTGGCACCTTTGCAACAGGGTGCGGGTACAAACTTACTGGATACGACTTTGCTTGATATCGGACAAGCGGTCGATAGCGTACTGAGCCAGTATGCTGAAATTTGCAGGAAAGGATGTCTCTAAAATTCAAGGTCCCAGCCAAACCCATCAGGTAACTGTTTGGCAGGTGAAGGGCTCAGGTAAAGAAATATTGATGGAGTATTTATCCGGCATTCTTGAAATCAGCGAAGTGTAGGCATCATGCAGGGCATTATCACGAACCACAAAATCAGGATTTTCAAAAGCAACCCAGGGATGTTTGAGTACTCCGGTGCCGCGTGCGGTCTCTTATTATTCAGACAACTATTTATTAACCTACCAGCCCCGTCAGGATTTCGCTTGGACGGGATTTTTCAAATCAGGTATTTTCTACAATGACTATTGCTTCCCCCGCCACAGATTCGCAGGAAAGTTTTGCAGCGCTGTTTGAAGAAAGTCTCTCTCGCCAGGAAATGCGCATCGGCGAAGTGATCACCGCGGAGGTTGTCCGTGTCGATTACAACATCGTAGTCGTGAACGCGGGACTTAAATCGGAAAGCTTTATCCCCGTCGAAGAATTCAAGAATGACAAGGGCGAAATCGAAGTCAAGCCAGGCGATTTCATTAGCGTGGCAATCGAGGCGCTTGAGGATGGCTATGGCGAGACCCGCCTCTCACGCGATAAAGCCAAGCGCCTGACAGCCTGGCACGATCTGGAAGCCGCCATGGAAAGTGGCGCTATTGTATGCGGTCTGGTGAGCGGCAAAGTCAAGGGCGGCCTGACCGCCATGATTAACGGCATCCGTGCCTTTCTGCCTGGTTCACTGGTGGATATTCGTCCGGTCAAGGATACTACGCCGTACGAAAACAAGGAGATGGAGTTCAAGGTCATCAAACTTGATCGCAAGCGTAACAATGTAGTGGTGTCGCGCCGCGCTGTCCTCGAAGAAAGCCAGGGCGCCGATCGCCAGTCGTTGCTGGCGAATCTGGCGGAAGGGGCGGTAGTCAAGGGTATTGTCAAGAACATCACCGATTACGGCGCATTCGTGGATCTGGGCGGTATAGACGGCCTGTTGCATATTACGGACCTCGCATGGCGGCGGGTGAAACATCCTTCCGAAGTCATCAGCGTCGGCGATGAAGTGACGGCCAAGGTACTCAAATTCGATCAGGAGAAGAACCGGGTCTCGCTGGGTATGAAGCAGTTGAGCGAAGACCCATGGGTAGGACTTTCCAGGCGTTATCCGCAAAATACCCGCCTGTTCGGCAAAGTCAGCAACCTGACGGATTACGGCGCATTTGTTGAAATCGAGCAGGGTATCGAAGGACTGGTGCATGTGTCTGAAATGGATTGGACCAACAAGAACGTCTATCCCTCCAAGGTAGTACAGCTGGGCGATGAAGTAGAAGTCATGATTCTGGAGATTGACGAGGAGCGGAGGCGCATTTCGCTAGGTATGAAACAATGCAAGGTTAATCCGTGGGATGACTTCGCCATGAATCATCAAAAGGGCGATAAGGTGCGCGGGCAAATCAAATCCATTACCGATTTCGGCGTATTTATCGGGTTGCAGGGGGGTATAGACGGACTGGTGCATCTATCTGATCTTTCATGGAATCAGCCGGGTGAAGAGGCAGTACGGAATTACAAGAAAGGTGACGAAGTCGAAGCGATGGTGCTTTCCATCGATGTCGAGCGTGAGCGTATTTCGCTGGGTATCAAGCAGATGGAAGGTGATCCATTCAACAGCTTTGTCGCGGTAAACGACAAGAACAGCGTTGTAAAAGGCACAGTCAAGTCAATGGATGCCAAGGGTGCGGTAATTGCTCTGGAGAATGATGTGGAAGGTTATCTGCGTGCCTCCGAAGTCTCGCGCGACCGGGTCGAGGACATCCGCACACATCTGAAGGAAGGCGATACGGTTGAGGCGATGATCATTAACGTTGATCGCAAGAACCGCGGTATTAACCTTTCCATCAAAGCCAAGGATATGCTGGAGGAATCCGATGCCATGCAGAAGGTTACGGGTGATGCTACTGCCGCAAGTGCCGGAACCACTAGCCTGGGTGCGCTGCTTAAAGCGAAGATGGATGTCAAAAATACTGAACAATAAAGGATGCCATGACAAAGTCTGAATTGATCTCAAGGCTTGCAGCCCGTTATCCGCAGTTGGTGGCGAAGGATGCCGAGCTCGCGGTCAAAGTGATACTTGATGCCATGGCCAAAAGTTTGTCACAAGGACAGCGCATTGAAATTCGTGGATTTGGCAGTTTCGATCTGAACTATCGCCCACCGCGTATCGGGCGCAACCCGAAATCCGGAGAAAAGGTGCGTGTTCCAGAGAAGTATGTCCCCCATTTTAAGGCGGGGAAAGAAATGCGCGAGCGGGTCGATCACAAGAACTGACAATTGTAACGTAACAATAGGGAGCTATTGGCGGCGGGTCGTAAGACTATGCCGCCTTTTTGTATCTGCAGCCGAAGTCAATCCAGCTTGATGCAGATGGGATGTACCTCGGATTATTGCTGTTTATTGAGCGGCCAGTTTCGGGAAGATAAATTATGCGTTATCTGATATGGTTCTTGCGCGGCGTGCTATTTCTGCTGTTGCTGGGTTTTGCCGTGAGGAATATCGAAACGGTAACGCTATATTATTATTTTGGCTACGAATGGCGGGCTCCGCTGATATTGATCATATTATTGTTCTTTATTCTAGGATTGGCGCTTGGCGTTCTGTCGTGCCTCGGCAAGATATCCAGGCAAAGACGGATAATCGCTTCTTTCAGGAAGAAATATCCCGCGCCGGATGAGCGCGTATGAATACAAATACGCACTCACGGACCTTTTTTTTCCCACCTTATTTGAAGGAGCTTGACTGATCGTATGGGCGATCCCCGCATTATCGTGGCACTGGATTTTCCCGATGCGAAACAGGCGCTTGCCCTTGCGGCAAAGCTTCATCCCATGCTATGCAGGGTTAAGGTGGGTAAGGAGCTTTTTACGGCTGCGGGACCGCAAGTAGTGGAAAAGTTGATGGGTGAGGGTTTCGAGATTTTTCTCGATTTGAAATTCCACGATATTCCGAGCACTGTGGCGAATGCGTGCAGGGCCGCAGCAGGTCTGGGTGTATGGATGATGAATGTTCACGCACTGGGTGGAAGAAGAATGCTGTCCGCCGCGCGGGAGGCTGTGCCGGTGGGAACGGCCAAACTTATCGCGGTGACTCTTCTCACCAGCATGGAGCGCAGCGATCTGAACGAGATTGGACTGAACGGGGATCCGCAGGACGTGGTGCAGCGACTGGCCTTCCTGGCAAACGATTGCGGACTGGATGGAGTCGTAAGTTCCGCGCTGGAAGCCCCGCAGCTTCGTCGGATCATGGGTGGAAATTTTTGCCTAGTGACCCCGGGGATACGGCCGGTTGACGCTTCCATGGATGAGCAGAAGCGGATAGCTACGCCGCGTCAGGCAATCGAAAACGGTGCAAATTATCTGGTTATCGGCAGACCTGTCACCCAGGCGCGCGACCCGGTGTCAATGCTGCAGCAATTGAACAAGGAAATTGATGGATAGGTCGGGTTTCAGGATGAGAATTCGACAATAGAATAATATGTCGGACTGATTGATATTCCTCTTCCGGAATCTGTCTTCCTCTCAAATGAGGATCTCAGGATTCCATAATCTCTTCTATTATTTTTTATAATACCGGGCCGATGTACGATCTTATCCGAACCGCATTGACCCATTATTCTGTTGCGCGTAGAGTTCAAGACGGGGTGTCTGAAACCGTATTTTTCAGATTTAAATGTATCCCCACCTATCAACACTGGAGGATAACGCTATGTCCGATTATCATGTTCTTCCCGCACAGTGCTTGACGGGCGCTGTGCGGGTTGCCTCTCCCGCTTCGCCTAAATCCGTAACCCTGGCATCGCCTGCCATTGATGTGATGACCGATCTGCGGTATATCCAGGCTGCCGTAATCGAGCTACACATGACGATGGAGTCCGCCAACGCATATATGAAGCAGCGCGGCGTACGCTCCCTGCTCGTATTGAATCAGGATGACATTCTGGTCGGGATCATCACGGCGACCGATATCCTGGGTGAAAAACCGCTGCGCTTTATTCAGGAGCGGCGTGTGAAGCACAATGAGATCCTGGTTTCCGACATCATGACCCCGCTGGATCGCCTGGAGGCTATCTCCATAAGGGATATTCAGCACGCAAAGGTTGGGGATGTTATCGCCAGCCTGCTTGATGCGGGGCGGCAGCATGCCTGGGTGATAGAGAACGGTGCCGATGGCAAGCCGGCAGTTTGCGGTATTTTTTCATTGACGCAAATCGAGAAGCAGCTCGGTGTGGCCATTCCGTCCACGGAAGTCGCCAGAACCTTTACTGAAATTGAGGCAACGTTGATTGCACATTAGCAGCCTGTCGGACTTAAAGGAAATCGGCTGCAAAAGTGTCTGGCGGGTCTATATTTCGCCGCTTTTTTCGACCAATAGAACAACTATTGGCTTCAAAATCGTCAAAAATCTATCCTCACCCCAGTCACATTTTCGCTTCGATTCTTCAAGTCCGACAGACTGCTAGCGTAGCGGCCGAGTGGCGGGGTACGGCACCCAGTGCTTTTTAAAGGCCTGGGCTCCATATGATGTGCGTCCTTGCTGTGCGCGGGCTCCGCTCTGGATTCCGGCGATGCCAAAGGTATGACATTTCCTCGTCACGCTGATCCTTGAACAGGTGAGTCCGCGCGCCGGCGTTCAATACATACGCCCAGTTTTTTTACGTCGCGTATCGCGCTGAGTTTTGCCACGCTAATCCTGGTCCAGGGTGATCCGAATTCCGTGAGGATAATTTGTGCGATATGTTCGGCCAGAGCTTCCAGCAGGGAAAAATGTTTCTGCGAAAGCGTTTCCTTGATGCGTTGAACGATCAGCGCATAATCCAGCGCATCCTCGAAATTGTCGGTTTGGCATGCGCGGCTCGTCGGCAGCGCAATTTCCAGATCGAGCTGGATCAGTTGCGCCGCACTGCGTTCCCACGGATAAATACCAATCAAGGTCTTAACCTTGATTTCATGTAAGAAAATGATGTCCATTTCGGGAAACCTCTAAATAAGTCCTCAAGTTTACCGCAGGGGCGCGATGGTAATCCTGTGGTATGGTAGCCGCTTAGCGGAGAGAAAAGGACACGAATGGTCGAGTCCCCATAGCGAGCCTTTTTGCCCGGCCGCTGAAAACTTGCGTGCAAGGCATTGTCTTCTGGGTGTAGAAATCGCACCCTTGACAGCGAGATCGGACCGGGTCACATCCTGCGTTTATCCCAATTTTACCAGCTTGGTTGCCATCCCGGTTGCCAACGAGGTGGCAACCAATTGTTTCACGAGAACTTGTCCAGCGGTCTTCCGGATCGAGAAACACTGGATCCGGTGCGCCTCATCAAGGCCTTTTTTCACGTAGAATCGGCAGGAATTTATTCTATTTGCAAAATGGCGCTAATAATATGCCGCTGCTAGTTTTCATACTGATCGCTTACCTGATGGGGTCAATTTCCTTCGGAGTGCTGGCGAGCCGGATCTTCCAGCTGCCTGATCCACGTACTTATGGATCGGGAAACCCTGGTGCAACGAATGTACTGCGGAGCGGCAAGAAAGCCGCCGCCGCGCTGACGCTGCTGGGCGATACCGGTAAAGGCTGGCTGGCCGTAGCATTGGCACAGCATTTCGCGCCTGCCTGGGGATTGCCCGACGAGACGATTACTGCAGTGGCACTGGCAGTCTTTCTAGGCCATCTATTTCCTATATTTTTACGCTTTAATGGTGGAAAGGGAGTGGCTACGGCGCTCGGCGTATTGTTTGGATTTAATCCGTGGATGGGGCTGCTTGCGGTTGCAACCTGGCTTACGGTTGCGGTGATCTGGCGAATATCGTCGCTATCCGCCTTGGCCGCGGCGGCCCTCGCGCCGGTTTATGCGCTCTATTTTCTTGGCTTCGAAGCGAATACCCTTGCCGTGCTTATCATGTCCTTGTTGCTCACATGGCGGCACAAATCCAACATTGCCAGTCTAGTGGCAGGGAAGGAGGCGCGTATCGGCAAGCGCAGCACGCGCTAATTCAGATCCCCATAGTCCCGGCGGTATCCTGCATTTCCAGGTCCCAGCGTGGTTTAATGGTGAACGTGGTGTCGGACTCATGCTCCCCGTTTCGTGCCGCTTGCAATCGCATTGCACCGGCAAACGCAATCATGGCGCCGTTATCCGTGCA
>Ga0134128_10008100_pt1 | contig 12647 bp, 11 predicted proteins | sample KB31754_FD_96462 | JGI IMG/M metagenome (GOLD analysis project Ga0134128, IMG submission 96462) | Terrestrial soil microbial communities with excess Nitrogen fertilizer from Kellogg Biological Station, Michigan, USA - KB3-175-4 | ecosystem: Environmental > Terrestrial > Soil > Unclassified ...
GGCCTTGAAGAAGCCGTGCGTGACCAGGTGCATGATCGCGAAGACATAACCGATCGGACCGAGGCCGGCGCCGAGGATCATGTAGCCGATCTGCGACATCGTCGAACCGGCCAGGGCCTTCTTGATGTCGTCCTTCGCGCATCCGATGATCGCACCCATCATCAGCGTGATCGCGCCGACGATGGTCACCATCAGCCGCGCGTTCGGCGAGATGTCGAAGATGACGTGCGATCTGACGATCAGATAGACGCCCGCGGTCACCATGGTCGCCGCGTGGATCAGGGCGCTGACCGGGGTCGGGCCCTCCATCGCGTCCAGCAACCAGGACTGCAGCGGGAACTGCGCCGACTTACCGCAGGCGGCCAGCAGCAACATCAACCCGATGCCGAGGATCGTGTTGCGGTCCGCGGTGGACGCCTTGTTGAACACATCGCTGAACGCGAACCCGCCGAACGTGGTGTACATCAGCATCACGCCGACCGACAGGCCGATGTCGCCGACCCGGTTGACGACGAACGCCTTCTTCGCCGCGACCGCCGCCGAGGGCTTGTGCTGCCAGAACCCGATCAGCAGGTACGAGGCCAGGCCGACGCCCTCCCAGCCCGCGTATAGCAGCAGGTAGTTGTTCGCGAGGACCAGCACCAGCATCGCGGCGAGGAACAGGTTCAAGTATCCGAAGAACTTGCGCCGGTTCTCGTCGTGGGCCATGTAGCCCACCGAGTAGATGTGGATCAGCGAGCCGACCCCGGTGATCAGCAGCACGAAGGTCATCGAGAGCTGATCGAGGTGGAAGCCCGCGTCGGCGGAGAAGCCGGGCACCGGAACCCAGGTGTACACGTGCTGGTCGTACGAGCGCGCGTCACCGGCCTTGCCGAGCAGCGAGAAGAACAGCACCGCGCCGAGGGCGAAGGAGCCGAGCGCGGCCAGGCAGCCGAGCAGGTGGCCCCAGCGGTTGGTCCGCTTTCCGCCGAGCAGCAGGATCGCCGCCCCGATCATCGGCAGCGCGACGACCCACGCGGTCAGCGTGAATACGCCGGTCGCCGCGACCGGGGCGTAAGTCGAGGGTGGCATCGTCGGCTGTCCCTCTCTCAGTACTTGAGCAGGTTGGCGTCGTCGACCGAAGCCGAGCGGCGGGTGCGGAAGACGGTGATGATGATCGCGAGGCCGACCACGACCTCGGCGGCCGCGACCACCATGGTGAAGAACGCGATGATCTGGCCGTCGAGCCGCCCGTGCATCCGGGAGAAGGTGACGAAGGCCAGGTTGGCGGCGTTCAGCATCAGCTCGATGCACATGAACACCACGATCGCGTTGCGCCGGATCAGCACGCCGAGCGCGCCGAGGCTGAACAGGATCGCCGAGAGGTACAGGTAGTTGTCCGGGTTCATGCCTCGACCTCCTCGTGCTGGCCGGAGCCGTTCGTGCCGTTGGCGTGGGCGCCGGTGATGCCGCCCGCGTTAGTCGCGCCGCCGTTGCCGTTGGCACCGTCGCGCGGCAGCGGGACCGGCAGGGGCCTGATGTCGCGCAGCTCGCCTTGCGCGCGCAGCGTGGCGTTCACGCTGAGCGGCGCGATGCTGCCGTCGGGCAGCAGGGCCGGGGTGTCGACCGAGTTGTGCTGCGCGTAGACGCCGGGGTTCGGCAGCGGCGTGACGACGACGCTCGGGTCCTTCGAGTAGCGCTTGAACCGGTCGGCCGCCAGTTCCTTCTGCGTCTTGCGCGCGGTGACCCGCTCGCGGTGCGCCAGGACCATCGCGCCGAGCGCGGAGGTGATCAGCACCGCCGAGGAGACTTCGAAGGCCCAGAAGTAGCGGGAGAACAGCAGGTGCGCCAGCGACGGGACGTTGCCGCCGGCCGCCGCGTTCGCCTGGTCCATCCCGGCGAAGGGGCCGAGCTTGGCGTGCGCGAACACTCCGAGCAGGATCGCGCCGAAGCACACCGCGACCAGTACCGCCGCCCAGCGCTGGCCACGGATCGTCTCGGTCAGCGACTCGGCCGCGTCCACGCCGATCAGCATCAGCACGAACAGGAACAGCATCATGATCGCGCCGGTGTAGACGACGATCTGCACGATGCCCAGGAAGACCGCGCCCTGCGCCATATAGAACAGCGCCAGGCAGATCATCACCGCGCACAGGCACAGCGCCGAGTGCACCGCCTTCTTGGAGAAGATCAGGCCGAGCGCGCCGAGCACCGAGATGATCGAGCCGAGCCAGAACAGGAAGGTCTCGCCGCCGCCGGTGGCGGTGACCGGGCCGGCCAGCAGGTGCGTTCCAGCGGCCTGCGCTGCGAGAAGGCCGGCGCTCATCGCACCGCCTCCGGCTCCGTCTGCGCGGCGTCGGCGGACGTCGCGCCGCCTGACGCAGTGTCGGCTCGCGCGGACTCGTCGCCGGCCGCCTGCGTCCGCGCGTACTCGGCCAACTGCTCGTCCGAGGCGCGGGTGACCTGACCCTTGTAGTACTCCTTCTCGGTGGTGCCCGGCTGCATGTCGTGCGGCGCGGGCACCATGCCGTCGGTCAGCCCGGCCAGCAGCTGCTCCTTGGTGTAGATCAGCGACTGCCGGCTGGTGTCGGCGAGCTCGTACTCGTTCGTCATGGTCAGCGCACGGGTCGGACAGGCCTCGATGCACAGCCCGCACAGAATGCAGCGCAGGTAGTTGATCTGGTAGACCTTGCCGTACCGCTCACCCGGGGAGAAGCGCTCCTCCTCGGTGTTGTCCGCGCCCTCCACGTAGATCGCGTCGGCCGGGCAGGCCCAGGCGCACAGCTCGCAGCCGATGCACTTCTCCAGGCCGTCCGGGTGCCGGTTGAGCTGGTGGCGGCCGTGGAAACGCAGCGCCGTCGGAACCTTCTCCTCCGGGTACTGCTCCGTGTTCGGCTTCTTGAACATGGTGGCGAAGGTGACGCCGAAGCCGGCGACCCCGGCCAACGGACCCGGGCCCTTCTGCTTCTTCTCGTCACTGCTCATCGAGTGCTCGCCTCCTCGGCGGTGGTGCCGGGCAGCGCCGGCGCGGGCTCGGCCGCGGTACGTGCGAACTGAGGCCGGCGCGGCGCGGGCGGGACGCTCTGCCCGGGCATCGGGGGCACCGGGAACCCGCCGGCCATCGGCTCGAAGGCGGGCACGCCCGGCACCGGGGTGCGCCGGATCTGGTTGCGCTCGCGGATCTCGAGCAGCGCGACCAGCAGCAGGAACAGCACCGCGATGCCGATGCCGATCGGGACGGCGTGCGCGCGGTCCAGGTCCCCGGCATTGCGCAGCTGCCGGAAGGTGGCCACCACGAGCAGCCAGAGCACTGATGCCGGGATCAGCACCTTCCAGCCGAAGGCCATGAACTGGTCGTACCGCAGCCGGGGCAGCGTGCCGCGCAGCCAGATGAATACGAACACGAAGATCAGCAGCTTGACCAGGAACCAGATCATCGGGTACCAGCCGCCGTTCGCGCCGGACCACCACGTGGTGATCGGCCAGGGTGCCCGCCAGCCACCGAAGAACATCGTGACGGCCAGCGCGGAGACGGTGACCAGGTTGATGTACTCGGCCAGGAAGAAGAGGGCGAACTTGAGCGAGGAGTACTCGGTGTGGAAGCCGCCGACCAGTTCGCCCTCGGCCTCGGGCAGGTCGAAGGGTGCCCGGTTGGTCTCGCCGACCATCGCGATGATGTAGATGATCGCGGAGAGCGGCAGCATGTAGACGTACCAGCCGTGCTGCTGCGCGTCCACGATCGTCGCCGGGGACATGCTGCCCGCGTACAGGAAGACACCCGCGAAGGACAGGCCCATGGCGACCTCGTAGGAGATCATCTGGGCCGAGGAACGCAGCGCGCCGAGCAGCGGGTAGGTCGAGCCCGAGGACCAGCCGGCGAGTACGACCCCGTAGATGCCGATCGAGGAGACCGCGAGGATGTAGAGCACGCCGATCGGCAGGTCCACCAGCTGGAGCGTCGTCCAGTGGTGGAAGATCGAGACCTTCGGACCCCACGGGATCACCGCGATGGCCAGGAACGCCGGGATCGCGGAGAGAATCGGGGCGATCCAGAACACCGGCTTGTCGGCGTTCGTGGGGACGATGTCTTCCTTCAGCGCCAGCTTCACGCCGTCGGCGAGCGACTGGAGCAGACCCTGCGGGCCGACCCGGTTCGGGCCGATGCGCATCTGCATCCAGGACACGACGCGCCGCTCGAACCAGATGTTGAACAGCGTCAGCACGACCAGGATCGCGAAGGCGGCGACCGCCTTGATCACGACCAGGATGAACCACCACGGGATGTGGGTGTCGAAGCTCCCGAGCAGCCAGTTGGTCATGTTGTCTGGGAACTGAGGCATCAGCCCTCCACCTCCGCCTGAAGACCGGGCTGGCTCGGCGTGTCCGCGACGCTCGTAGCGGCGCTCGCCGCGATCGCGCCCGCGGGCGCGGCCTGCGCGATCGGGTCGAGCAGCGTGTCCGGCACCACGCGGGCGACGGTGACCACCGCTCCGGTGTCCGCGCTCAGCGCGGCGCGCACGTGCGAGCCCGGCGAGTTCGTCGGCAGCCACACGACCCGGTCCGGCAGCGCCTCGATGGCGAGCGGCAGGGTGATCGTCCCGGCGTCGGTCGCGACTGACACCGCGTCACCTTCGGCCGCGCCGATCTCGGCCGCGGTCGCGGCGGACAGGCGAACCACCGGCTGACGCGCGGTCCCGGCCAGGTGCTTCTCGCCGTCCTGGAGCCGGCCGTCGTCGAGCAGCAGGTGATGGGTCGCCAGAACCGCTTGTCCGGCTGCCGGGGCGGGCAACGGGCGGGCCTGCGCGTACGGACGAGGAGCGGGGATGCCGTCCCAGCCGCCGAGCGAGATCAGTTCGCGGCGCGCGGCGGCGACGTCCGGCAGGCCTAGGTGCACGTCCATCGCGTCGGCGAGGCCGTGGAGCACCCGCAGGTCGGACATGCCACCTGCCACGGTCTGCATGGTCTCGGGCGAGAGCGCGGCCTCGAACGTGCGCGGGCGGCCTTCCCAGTCCAGGAAGGTCCCGGCCTTCTCGGCGACCGCGGCCACCGGCAGCACCACGTCGGCCCGCTCGGTCACCGCCGAGGGCCGCTGCTCCAGCGAGACCACGAACCCGGCGGCGTCCAGCGCGGCCAGCGCTCCGGCCGGGTCCGGCAGGTCGTCCACGTCCACCGCGCCAACCAGCAGGCCTCTGATATTCCCGGCGCGCACGGCGGCGAGGATCGCGTCGCCGTCCCGGCCGTCGAGCGTCGGCAGCGCGCGCACGCCCCAGGCCGTCGCGACCTCGGCGCGGGCCCGCGAGTCCTCGGCGGGTCGGCCGCCCGGCAGCAGGTTGTACACCGCGCCGGCCTCGATCGCGCCGCGCTCACCGGCCCGGCGCGGGATCCAGCCGAGCTTGGCGCCGCTGGCGTCGGCCAGGCGCAGCGCCGCGCTCAGCGCGCCAGGCACGCAGGCCAGCCGCTCGCCGACCAGGATCACCGCGCCCGGCTCGCGCAGCAGCCTGGCCGCATTCTGCCCGGCGGCGTCGAGCCCGGCTTCCTCGGTGCCCGCGGCGAGCGCGGTCAGGAATTCCGGCTCGGTGTGCGGGGCCGCCTTGAGCAGGCTTCCGTTGAGCTTGGACAGGCCGCGGGTCGCGAACGGCGCTATGGCGATGACCGCCGTGCGCGCCTTGCGGACCGCCTTGCGCAGCCGCAGGAACACGATCGGCGACTCGTCCTCGGGCTCGAAGCCGACCAGCAGCACCGCCGGGGCCTTGTCCAGTTCCGCGTAGGTCAGCGCGAGCTGACCACCCGTCACCGGGCTGCGGCCGGCCAGGTGCGCCGCCAGGAACTCGGCCTCCTCGGTCGAGTGCGGGCGGGCCCGGAAGTCGATGTCGTTGGTGTCCAGGGCGATGCGGGCGAACTTCGCGTACGCATATGCGTCTTCGAGAGTGCTGCGGCCGCCGACCAGGACGCCGGCCTCGCCGCGGGTCGCGCGCAGTCCGATCGCCGCCGCGTCGAGGGCTTCCGGCCAGGACGCCGTGGTCAGCACGCCGCCGCGGCGCACCATGGGGTGACGGATGCGGTCGCGGGCAGTGGCGTACTGGAAGGCCCAGCGGCCCTTGTCGCAGTTCCACTCCTCGTTGACCTCGAGGTCCTCGCCCGCCAGCCGTCGCAGTACCTTGCCGCGCCGGTGGTCGGTGCGCAGCGCGCAGCCGGCGGCGCAGTGCTCGCAGGCGCTCGGCGAGGAGACCAGGTCAAACGGCCGGGCACGGAAGCGGTAGGCCGCTCCGGTCAGCGCGCCGACCGGGCAGATCTGCACGGTGTTGCCGGAGAAGTAGGAGCTGAACTCCTGGTCCCCGGCCACCGAGATGCCGACCTGCTGGCTGGAGCCGCGCTCGATCAGCGAGATGAACGGGTCGCCGGCGATCTGCTCGGAGAACCGGGTACAGCGCGCGCACTGCACGCAGCGCTCCCGGTCCAGCAGCACCTGCGTGGAGAGGTTGATCGGCTTGGCGAAGGTGCGCTTCGGTCCCTCGAAGCGGCTCTCGCCGCGGCCGTTGGACAGCGCCTGGTTCTGCAGCGGGCACTCGCCACCCTTGTCGCAGACCGGGCAGTCCAGCGGGTGGTTGATGAGCAGCAGCTCCATCACGCCCTGCTGCGCCTTATCGGCGACTGGGGAGGCGTGCTGGGTCTTGACCACCATGCCGTCGCTGACGGTCGTGGTGCACGAGGCCATCGGCTTGCGCTGGCCTTCCACCTCGACCAGGCACTGCCGACAGGCCCCGACCGGGTCGAGCAGCGGATGGTCGCAGAACCTTGGGATGGCGATGCCGAGCCGCTCGGCGGTGCGGATGATCAACTCGCCCTTCGGCGCGATCGTCGCGACGCCGTCAACAGTCAGCGATACGTAGCCCTCCGGCACCGCGGGCGCCTTGTCATCAGCGCTCCCGCCCTGCGCGGGACTGTGCTGGTTTGGAACACCGCTCGTGGTCACGGTCATGCGCGTGCTCCGGTCGTGGTCAGGGCGGGCGCCCACGCGGTGGACAGCGCCGGGTCGAAGGGGCAGCTGCCGCTGCGCAGGTGCTCCAGGTACTCGTCCCGGAAGTACTGGATGGAGGAGGTGATCGGCGAGGTGGCGCCGTCCCCGAGGGCGCAGAAGGCCCGGCCGAGGATGTTGTCGGACAGGTCGAGCAGCTTCTCGAGGTCTTCCTCGCTGCCCTGCCCGGCCTCCAGCCGCTTGAGCACCTGGACCAGCCAGTAGGTGCCCTCGCGGCAGGGAGTGCACTTGCCGCAGGACTCGTGCGCGTAGAACTCGGTCCAGCGCAGCACCGCCCGCACGACGCACACGGTCTCGTCGAAGATCTGCAGCGCGCGGGTGCCGAGCATGGAGCCGGCCGCCCCGACGTTCTCGTAGTCGAGCGGGACGTCGAGGTGTTCCTCGGTCAGCAGTGGCGTTGAGGAGCCGCCGGGCGTCCAGAACTTCAGCCGGTGCCCACTGCGCACGCCGCCGGCCAGGTCGAGCAGTTCGCGCAGCGTGACGCCGAGCGGACCCTCGTACTGGCCGGGCCGGGTCACGTGCCCGGAGAGCGAGTAGAGCACGAATCCGGGTGACTTCTCGGTGCCGAAGCCGCGGAACCAGTCGACGCCGTGGCGCAGGATCGCGGGCACCGAGGCGATCGACTCGACGTTGTTGACCACGGTCGGGCTCGCGTAGAGGCCCTCGACCGCGGGGAACGGCGGGCGCAGCCGGGGCTGGCCGCGGTACCCCTCCAGCGAGTCGAGCAGCGCGGTCTCCTCGCCGCAGATGTACGCGCCGGCTCCGGCGTGCACCACGATCTCAAGGTCGAACCCTGATCCGAGGATGTTCTCGCCGACGAATCCGGCCTCGCGTGCCTCGCGCACGGCCGCCTGGAGACGACGCAGCACGTGCACGACCTCGCCGCGCAGATAGATGAAGGCGTGGCTCGCGCGGATCGCGTAGGCCGCGATGATGATGCCTTCGATCAGCTCGTGCGGGTTCGCGAGCAGGAAGGGGATGTCCTTACACGTGCCCGGCTCGGACTCGTCCGCGTTGACCACGAGGTAATGCGGCTTGTTGTCGCCCTGCGGAATGAAAGACCACTTCATCCCGGTGGGGAAGCCGGCGCCGCCGCGGCCGCGCAGACCGGAGTCCTTGACCAGCTTGATCACGTCGTCCGGCGGCATGGCCAGGGCCTTGTGAATAGCCTGATAGCCGTCGTGCCTGCGGTAACCCTCGAGCGTGTAAGAACCCGGATCGTCCCACGCACGCGAAAGCACCGGGGAGAGTTTGCTCATCGACTATGCCTCCGCCCCGCGCCCGTTCGTGCCCTGATCCTTTTGGTCCAGCTCTTCCTGCCGCGCCAGTCGAAGTCCTTCGAGCGTGGCCGGACCGGCCGGACCGCCCGCGTGCACCACGTCGGGACGCTCGTCTTCGAAGCCTGCGAGGATGCGCTCAGTCTCACGGAACCGGCACAGCGCCGGACCGCGGCTGGGGGTGACCTCGCGCCCGGCCAGCAGGTCGTCGACCAGCTTGACCGCGGTGGTCGGGGTCATGTTGTCGAAGAACTCCCAGTTGACCATCACGACCGGGGCGAAGTCGCAGGCCGCGTTGCACTCGATGTGCTCCAGTGTCAGCGTCCGCTCGCCCTGGCTGTCCGAGGTGCGCTCGTCGTTGCCGATCGCGAGGTGGCCCTTGAGCGTCGCGAAGATCTCATCGCCGCCCATCACCGCGCACAGCGTGTTCGTGCACACCCCGACGTGGTAGTCGCCGACCGGCTTGTTCTTGTACATGGAGTAGAACGTTGATACCGCCGAGACCTCGGCGGTGGAGAGTCCCAGCATCTCCGCGCAGAACTGCACGCCGTCGCCGGTGACGTAGCCCTCCTCCGACTGCACGAGGTGCAGCAGCGGCAGGAGCGCGGAGCGCGGCTGCGGGTAGCGCGCGATGAGCGCTTGGGCGTCCTTGACCAAGCGCTCACGCACCTCCGCCGCGTCTGCGTACGAAGTCTGATTCGCCGGCGCGGTGGTGTTCGCGCCGGGCAGGTTCGGATTCCGGCCGATGAAGACGTCCGTCACCGGTCCACCCCTCCCATGACGGGGTCGATCGAGGCGACGGCCACGATGACGTCCGCGACCATCGAGCCCTCACACATCGCGGCCGCGGCCTGCAAGTTGTTGAACGAGGGATCCCTGAAGTGCACCCGGTACGGCCTGGTGCCGCCGTCCGAGACCGCGTGGCAGCCCAGTTCGCCCTTCGCGGATTCGACCGCGACGTAAACCTGTCCCGCCGGGACGTGGAAGCCCTCGGTCACCAGCTTGAAGTGGTGAATCAGGGCCTCCATGGACTCGCCCATGATGTGCCGGATGTGGTCCAGCGAGTTGCCCATGCCGTCGCCGCCGAGGGCCAGCTGCGCGGGCCAGGCGATCTTCTTGTCCTCGACCATGACCGGGCCCGGCTTGAGCTTGTCAAGGCACTGTTCGACGATCTTCAGCGACTCACGCATCTCGTCCATGCGCAGCCGGTAGCGGCCATACGCGTCGGACGTGTTCCACGTGCAGACGTCGAAGTCATAGTTCTCATATCCGCAGTACGGCTGCGACTTGCGCAGGTCGTGCGGAAGGCCGGTGGACCGCAGGATCGGGCCCGTGATTCCCAGCGCCATGCATCCGGTCAGATCGAGGTAACCCACCCCCTCGGTCCGCCCCTTGAAGATCGCGTTCTCGTTGCAGAGCGCCTCGATGTCCTTCATCCGCTTGGGCATCAGCGCCAGGAACTCGCGCACCTTGTCCACCGCGCCGGGCGGCAGGTCCTGCGCCAGGCCGCCGGGCCTGACGTAGGCGTGGTTCATCCGCAGGCCGGTGATCATCTCGAAGATGTCGAGCACCAGCTCCCGCTCCCGGAAGCCGAAGATCATCGCCGAGAGGGCGCCCATCTCCATGCCGCCGGTGGCGATGCACACCAGGTGTGAGGAGATCCGGTTCAGCTCCATCAGCAGGACCCTGATGACGCTGGCCCGGTCCGGAACCTGCTCCTCGATGTCGAGCAGCTTCTCCACCGCGAGGCAGTACGCGACCTCCTGGAAGAAGGGGGTCAGGTAGTCCATCCGCGTGACGAACGTCGAACCCTGCGTCCAGTTGCGGAACTCGAGGTTCTTCTCAATTCCGGTGTGCAGGTAACCGATCCCGACCCGGGTCTCGGTAACCGTCTCGCCCTCAAGCTCCAGAATGAGCCGCAGCACGCCGTGTGTGGAAGGGTGCTGCGGTCCCATGTTGACCACGATGCGCTCTTCGGGGGCCTCGCCGAGCGAGTCGGCGATCTCGTCCCAGTCTCCGCCGGTGATGGTGAAGATCCGGCCGCCGGCCGCCTCGTCGCCACTGCCGTACGGGTCGCCGTGCAGTTCCTCGGCCGCGGGCGGCGTACCCGTCCTCGCGTTGGCCGCGGCGTCTGACATGTCGTCGGCCGCCCTCTCCGCTTGAATGGTCACTGGTAGGACCTCCGCTGGTCGGGCGCCGGGATCTGCGCGCCCTTGAACTCGACCGGGATGCCGCCGAGCGGGTAGTCCTTGCGCTGCGGGTGCCCGGGCCAGTCGTCCGGCATCAGGATCCTGGTCAGCGAGGGGTGGCCGTCGAAGATGATCCCGAACATGTCCCAGGTCTCACGCTCATGCCAGTCCACGGCCGGGTAGACGCCGTAGAGCGAAGGCATGTGCGGGTCGCTGTCAGGGCACGTGATCTCCAGCTGGATGCGCCGGTTGTGCGTGACCGACATCAGCGGCACCAGCACGTGCAGCTCGCGCCCGGTCTCGTGCAGGAAGTGCACCCCTGACACGCCGAGGCATAGCTCGAATCGAAGCGCCGGGTCATCACGCAGGGTCTTCGCGACCTGAACCAGGTGCTCGCGCCGGACCTGGAAGGTGATCTGCCCGCGGTACACCACGACCCGCTCGATCGCGAGTTCGGGCGCGAGGCCCTGCTCGTCGAGCGCGCCGAACAGTTCGTTCTCGACCTCGTCGAAATAGCCGCCGTACGGCCGCGGGGACTGCCCCGGCAGCTCGATCTTGCGCACCAGCCGGCCGTAACCGGAGGTGTCGCTGCCGCCGCCCGCGGTCGGGAACATCCCGCGCCGCACGGCGACGATCTCAGCCTCCTGCACCGCCAGCGGCTGTGGCTTCGGCTGCTCGATCTCGCCCGACGCGGACACCGCGCCGGGAGAACCGGAGGACGGGCGGGACTCCTCGCCGCTCACGCCAGCAGTCCCTTCATCTCGATGGTGGGCAGCGCCTTGAGCGCCGCCTCCTCGGCCGCGCGGGCCGCCTTCTCCCGGTTCACGCCGAGCGGCGCGGCCTGGATCTCGGCGTGCAGCTTGAGGATCGCGTCCATCAGCATTTCCGGCCTGGGCGGGCAGCCGGGCAGGTAGATGTCGACCGGCACGATGTGGTCCACGCCCTGCACGATCGCGTAGTTGTTGAACATGCCGCCGGAAGAGGCGCACACGCCCATCGACAGCACCCACTTGGGGTTGGGCATCTGGTCGTAGATCTGGCGCAGCACCGGGGCCATCTTCTGGCTGACCCGGCCGGCCACGATCATCAGGTCCGCCTGGCGCGGCGAGGCCCGGAACACCTCCATGCCGAAGCGGGCCAGGTCGTAACGCCCCGCCCCGGTGGCCATCATCTCGATCGCACAGCAGGCCAGCCCGAAGGTGGCCGGCCAGAGCGAGCCCTTGCGCATGTACCCGGCCAGTCCCTCGACCGTGGAGAGCAGGAACCCGCTGGGAAGCTTCTCCTCAAGGCCCATCGCAGAACCCGTACCTCTCAGTCCCAGTCCAGGCCGCCGCGCCGCCAGACGTAGGCGTAAGCGACCAGGACGGTGAGGACGAACAGGACCATCTCCGCGAGCCCGAACCAGCCGAGCGCGTCGAAAGCGACGGCCCACGGGTAGAGGAAGACGATCTCGATGTCGAAGACGATGAACAGCATCGCGGTCAGGTAGTACTTGACCGGGAACCGGCCGCCACCGACCGGCTGCGGAGTCGGCTCGATGCCGCACTCGTAGCTGTCGTATTTAGCTCGGTTGTACCGTTTCGGACCGGTAAGCGAGCCGATGACCACCGAGAAGACCGCGAATCCGCCCGCGATCAGGCCGAGGGCCAGGATCGGCACGTACGTGTCCACACGCGCCGCCACCTTTCCGCCGCTAGTCGTAGTCCGCCGGCGTCGTCGTCGACGGGTGGCACCCGCCCCCGTGGCCCGGCCTGCTCGTGAAGCCGTTCACAAGCCGGGGGCGAAATCGGCCGCAAGCCTTGCCGATTGACGGCAATCCTACGGCCTAGCAGATGTGATCCTCGCCACGGGTCACCCCTTCGGCGACCCGCTGATCCGTAACCTAGTCCTTACTCGGTACGCAGCGCTGTGTGATCTCCATCACGCCCAGGTCAGGGCGCTTTGGACAAGTCCGGAGGCTGATGAGACACGATTGTGACGATCTTCACACAGCCCCGCGACACCGCCCCGCAGAGTGATCGTCCGTACACGCGACGGGCGATTCGGAGTGTCCAATCGTCGCCCAGAATGCGGACAGGGAATTTGATTTGCCGCTCTACGTCATGTAGAAGCTGCGCAGCGCATCGCGCGCCTGGTAGCAAGTGGCTTGTGCACACGAGAATGCAC
>Ga0134128_10008101_pt1 | contig 12647 bp, 10 predicted proteins | sample KB31754_FD_96462 | JGI IMG/M metagenome (GOLD analysis project Ga0134128, IMG submission 96462) | Terrestrial soil microbial communities with excess Nitrogen fertilizer from Kellogg Biological Station, Michigan, USA - KB3-175-4 | ecosystem: Environmental > Terrestrial > Soil > Unclassified ...
GACCCGCGCCGGCAGCCGCGTGATATTCACTTGCGAAAGATATGTATGCCGCGCTGTCGGGAGGTAGTGGAGAAGGGGTGCCCCGTCGTGGCCGGAGGCGCCCAGAATGCCGCCATGCCCGCCCGCGGCCTCATAGCCGCCGGGCCGAGCATCGAGCTTCGTCACCGAGCGTGCGGCGAAAATGCGCTGTTCCTGGATCATGACGAAGCCAGCGCGGTTGCGGCCGCGCCGGTCTGCCCAGATGCGCGAGCGGATGTAGTCCGCGGAATCGATGATATTCTTCGGTCCATCGTTCCCCACATGCCCATGCGGGCGCTGTGCCGCGTTGCCGCACAAGGGCAGGGTCGTATCGACGACCAGATTGAGCCAGTAGATCGTCTCTTCAATGCTGGGACTGCCCTCGGTCCAAATGGCGCCGTCATATCGTCCGCTCGCCATCACCTGCTGCACCATGTTGGCAGCGCGCGCGAGCGCCGGCCTCGCGGGTGCTGCCAACAGGTGAAAGGGCTTGTAAGGGAAGAAATCGCGGCCACGCAGCTCGCCCCGGCGCCGATACCCGCCCGGTGGGAGCACGCGGTAGAAGTCGATCTTCGCTTTGCCTCCGAGTAGATTACCCGTGCCCTTGAGCCCAATCCCGAACCTGTCGATCTCCTCGAAGCTGCGCGCGCCGTCGGGGAAGAAGGGCTGCCGTGCGGTTTCGTCCGGCGCGCCGGGAAAGGCGCCTTCCTCGTTCCAAGCCACGCCGCTCGCCTGTCGTGCCATGTAAGGCAGCGGATATAGCCCGTCCTCAGGTCGCAGCTCGATTTCGTAGACGGGCGTGTCGGACTTACTTTGCCGCCGCTTGTGCAATCGTCCGTGCACATCCATGTAGGCGTCGGGCTTCGAATAAAGCCCCTCCGAATCCGCCTCGAGCGGATGAGCGCTGAACTGCTCAACATAGAGTGTGACCGGCCGCGCAAGCCGCTGCGCACGCAGCACATCGAACTTGGCCGTCGTGCCGTCTTCATTCTTGAGGAGCGGCAGTCCATGCTTCGCGCGCGCTTTATTCGATGTCACGAGCGGAGGCGTGTTTTGAATCGTTGCGTTTGGCCCCGCAAAATGCGCTATGTGCGCCCTTGCCATGAAAACCTCTTATGGAATTGCGATGGCGGCCCGCCCGCGCAACGAGCCAGTAGAGCAAGAGGACCAGCGACAAGCTAAACGAGCATCAACGATGTGAGGCTTCCCCACGCGAGCGTCTAGTATACGTCGAGCAGGTGCCGATGTTTATTCGTTTTGGGAAGGCACCGACGGATCGTCCCAGCTAAATTCAGGGGACGAACGCGGAAAGGCCGGTACATTGTTGAGGTTGGAGCACGCCCGCGCCTGGAGATGACAAAGAGCTGACACGCTGACGCACGGAAGAAGAGTTTGATGGCAGAAGATGCATCGCTTCTAAGCTTTGTGAACCCGCCGAGCCTACCGAGCCCGCGGGGCTACACCCAAATCGTTGAGACTAGAAGCCCTTGCCGCACGGTGTATATTTCGGGGCAGGTGGGCCTAGACAGTGCCGGTAAGCTCGCCGGCGCGCCCGGGGACTTCTGTGCCCAGGCAGTGCAGACCTTTGAAAATGAGCTAAATCGACGGTTCCTGCGGGGAGTCTAACATGGACGGCAAGCAAGCTGTTGAGTCGAGGGTTCTGGGTCGGGGGCAAGACCTTCGCTCTTGGCTCTCTCACATGCAAAAGATCGGCGAGGTCGTCACGGTCAAAGGCGCCGAACGGGAAGCGGAGATCGGCGGTATCGTCGACATAGCGATGCGCAAAATGGGGCGGCCCGCGGTCTTGTTCGAGGACATCCCCAACTACGGAAAGGGATTCCGCGTCATCGCCAATTTGTTCACGTCAGTGAAGCGTATCGCCGTCTCGGTTGGCCTGCCGGAGACCACCACCGAAGTCGAATTGGTGCGGTTCTGGCGCGACTACATGCGCAATACGCCAACGATTGCGCCGAAGTTCGTGAACAGCGGCGCGTTGCTCGACAACATCTACTCGGGCGACGAGATCGACCTTTTGAAAATTCCGACACCGCGCTGGCACGAGGGCGATGGCGGTCACTACATGGGCACCGGCGGCATGGTGATCATGAAAGATCCGGATTCGAACTGGGTCAATTACGGCGCGTATCGCGTCCAGGTGCATGACAAGAAAACCGCCTCGGTCATGATTTCGAAGGGCAAGCACGGCGACATCATCATGCGCAAGTACCATGATCGCGGCGAGCCTTGTCCGATCGCCGTGGTTGCCGGAGTTCATCCAGGCCTATTCGCTGTCGCGGGCATCGAGATTCCCTACGGCAAGAATGAATATGACGCCGCTGGTGGTCTGCTTGGCGAAGCAATTCGCGTGATTCAGGGACCGCAGACCGGCTTACCCATTCCGGCCGAGGCCGAAATCGCCTTTGAAGGATTTGTCCATAAAGACGACCTCATCGACGAAGGCCCGCTCGGCGAATGGACCGGCTACTACGCAGGAGGCCGGAAAAAAGAGCCGGCGATCCGGGTCTCCACCTTCTGGCACCGCGACGAGCCAATCCTGACAGGGGCGGTGCCGGGCGTGCCGCCGAACGACGACACCTTCTATCGGGGCACGGCACGCGCGGGTGTGGTCTGGCACGAATTGGAGGCCGCGGGAGTGCCCGAGGTGAAAGGCGTCTGGTCTCACGAGGCGGGCGGCAGCCGGATGTGGCTCACGATCGCGATCAAGCAAATGTATGCGGGCCACTCTAAGCAGGCGGGCTTGATCGCCAGCCAATGCCATGCCGGTGCGTATGCCAACCGCGTCGTCGTCGTTGTCGACCATGACATCAATCCTGCCGACATGGACAAGGTGGTCTGGGCGATCTGCACGCGCTGCGATCCGCGCGACGATGTCGAAATCCTCAAAGGCTGCTGGAGCACGTCGCTCGATCCGATGTCCTATCCGGCCGATCGCCGCAACATGAATTCGCGCATGGTCATCGATGCATGCGTACCTTGGAACATGATGAAAGAATGGCCGGCGACCGTGCGAAACAGCGAGGAAATCGAACGCGTCGTCCGCTCGAAGTTCGGGCGGGCGCTGCCGGGCGATTGGTGAGGAGATAGTGGCAATGGCCGATGCTCGTCGCGTTGGTTATCGGCACGACCCCGCGATTATCGACACGATCCACCATGCGCTGGCGGATGCCGGCATCAGCTTTGCAACCTATTTGCCGGACAGCCTCAACTATCCGCTTGTGCGGGCGCTTGAGGCCGACCCGTCATTCCAATGCGTTGGCTGTACGCGCGAGGACGAGGGCGTGGCGATCGCCATGGGCGCTTTTCTCGGCGGCCGGTGGCCGGTCTTGCTAACCGAAGGATCGGGGCTTGGTTTGTCGGGCCTCATTCTGGCACGTGGGATCGTGCAGCGCACACCGCTTCTCATCCTCGCAAGCCACAACCGCGCGCTCGGCGAGCAGCATGACTATCATGCTGCGACACGGCGCGTGACCGAACCGCTGCTGGATGCTTTGCACATCCCCTACGTCGTCGTATCGGACGGGGCCGACGCGGCACTGCTCATCCGCGAGGCACAGCTCTCTGTCCGGGGCGAGCGCCGACCGGTCGCGCTTCTCTTCCCGCGCCACAGCCTTCACGTTGCGGGGTAGCCATGAACCGGAGAGAAACGCTTGAGATCTTCGCTCGGTACCGTGGAGATGCGCCGACAATCGTCGGGCCGAGCTGGGGCGGACGCATCCTTTTCGACGTCGATCACCGCGATGCCACGATCTACAACATGGAGCTCGGTTATCCGAGCGCAATGTGTCTCGGTCTCGCGCTGGCCTTGCCGCAGCAGCGAATCTTCGCCCTCGAGGGCGATGGATCGATGCTCGCGGGACTTGGAGTCTTTGCGACGATCGCGCGCTATCGCCCGCGCAATCTGGCGATTCTCGTCATCGACAACGGTGTTTACGTAACGACCGGCGCGATGAAATCAGCGACGGCCTGCGGCACCGACATTGCGGCCGTCGGTCGCGCCGCCGGCATCGTCGCTTCCGAGCGCGTGTCCGATACCAATGCGCTTGCCACCGCGCTCGCCAGGGCGGTGCGCGATGAAGGGCCTTTTCTCATCGTGGCGGAGGTCGAGCCGGACGATCCCAAAATGGCGGGTCAAGCGCGCGCCATGCCCTTCGACATCGTTGAGGCCGCCATCCGCTTCCGTCGCGTTCTGGAAGAGCGCGGGCTCGTGCCGACGATCTGGGCGGTGTGACGCCGGGCCGTATTAAGTCCGAATTTGCGAAACGCCGTTGGGTTCGTGTGTCGGCGCTTTGGTGACGGACATCGGCGGTTGCGGCGGGATCGGCGACTACGCTACGATTATTCGATAGGCCGGGACGCAGTACTCGGCGACCACACGAGGGGGGATGTAATGCGCAGCCGTGTCAGGCTTCCTCTGCTTGCGATCGTAGCGGCGGCGCTCGCCTTCGAGGCGTCGGCGCAAACTCCCGATCCAGCGAAATGGGCGGAGCTGCAGGCCAAGGCCAAGGCGGAGGGACAGGTGGTCGTGATGGGACCGCCGGCCGCAGGATTGCGGTCGGGCCTCATGGCGGCCTTCAAGAATCGCTTCGGCATCGACCTCAACTATCTCGGCCTGAATGCCGGCGAAGCGATCGCCCGCATCGACACGGAATCGAAGGCGGGGCAGGTCAATACCGACGTTTACATGGGTGGCACATCGAGCTGCTGGGCAATGTCGCCGCGCGGCGAGATCGAGAACATGAATGGGAAGCTAATCGATCCCGAGATCTTGCAGCCTTCAGTCTGGCGTTCGGGGAAGCCGAAACTCAACGAGCCGGGGCCGATGCCGAACCCACCCGCGGACTTCAAATGCTCGCTTCAGACCGCCGAATGGGTCATGACGGATCTCTTCGTCAACACAAGCATGATCAAGCCCGGCACGATCACGTCGTGGAAGGATCTGTTGAAGCCGGAATACAAGGGCAAGATCGCAGCCTATGACCCGCGCCGGTCCGGTCCGGGCCAGACCCCGGTCGGATACCTCGCGGCGCTGTTCGGCAACGATTACCTGAAACAGCTCTATGTCGGTCAGGAAGTGAAGCTGACCGCCGACAACCGGCAGCTCGCCGAATGGGTCGCGCGCGGCGAGTACCCGATCGGCATCGCTTTGGTCCAATTCGCGGTCGAGCTTTATCGCAAACAAGGTCTGCCGATCGAACGCCTCTTTCCTGCGGATGGCCAGGGCTCGGTGACGGGCGGATTCAGCGTCGTTATGCTGATCAAGAACGCACCGCATCCAAACGCAGCGCAGCTCTTCGTGAATTGGTTTGCGTCCAAGGAAGCGCAGACCATCTACGAAAACGAAATGATGGAAACTTCGTTACGGACCGACGTAACCAGCGCAACCCTTCCTGACTACGTCAAGCCGAAGTCCGGGGTCGCCTATCCGGTCGACGATTATTCCTACGCTCACTATTCTAAAATACGCCAGCCCGCGGTCGAGGTGCTCTCGAAAGAGCTGGAACGTTAAACGGTGTGACAGAGCCATCCATCACTCCACAGGCCGACGAGCCGGTTCTGCGTGTGCGCGGCCTGGTCAAAGCGTATGGCGATGTGCGCGCGGTAGATGACGTCTCTTTTGACCTGAACGCCGGCGAGGTCTTGACGCTTCTTGGGCCGAGCGGCTGCGGCAAGAGCACGACCTTGCGCATGATCGCAGGCCTCGAATCCCCCGACGAGGGCGAAATCTGGGTACGTGGCCGCCTCGTCGCATCCTCGGCGGCCCGCATCATGATCCCGCCCGAACGTCGCAAAGTCGGGCTCGTGTTTCAATCCTATGCCATCTGGCCGCACATGACGGCGGCGGACAACATCGCGTATCCGCTCAAGCTCCGCCGCATCGATCGCGACACGATCGCGAGCAAAGTGTCCGAAATCATCCGCCTCGTGAAGCTCGATGGGCTTGGTGCCCGCATGCCGACCGAACTGAGCGGCGGCCAACAGCAGCGTGTGGCGCTAGCGCGAGCGCTGGTCTACGAACCCGACCTCCTTCTTCTCGACGAGCCCCTGAGCAATCTCGATTCGGTGTTGCGGAAAGAGATGCGGATTCAGCTGAAGGCACTGCAGGCGCGGCTCGGGACGACCGTGCTTTATGTGACCCACGACCAGGAAGAAGCGATGTCGCTCTCCAGCCGCGTCATCGTGATGAACCAGGGCCGAATCGAGCAGATTGGGCCGCCGAGCAGCATTTACGAGCAGCCTACCACGCGTTTCGTACAAGAGTTCGTCGGGCAGACGATTCAGATGACGGGGACCGTTAATGCCGACGCGACGCAGATCGCGATCGGTTCCGGCATGCTTCCGATCGCCGGCGAACGCCCCGCAACTTTGCGCAGCGGCGCGAAGCTCGAAGTCTCAGTACGGCCGGAGGATGTCATCCTGCGGCCCTCCGCACGGCCTGGCGATGTCGGACTCGCCGGCAATGTCGCCGAAGTAACCTATTTTGGTGACCGGCTGGAATGTGCCATTCGTATCGAGGGAACGGAGAATCAAACCGTTGTCGTTAACGCTCCAAAGCGCCAAAGCGTCGCTCTAGGCGACCGCGTGTTTCTTATCGTCGATGTAACGCGGATCAAGTTATGGCCGAGGTGAGCATCAGCACGGTGCCCCGGACAACCTCGACGCGTTTTCAGCTTGCGCTTGGCGGCGCGACGGTTGTGATTGTTGCGCTCGTTACCGCCGCGCCGGTGCTCGTCGTCGTCGTCGGTGCAATCGACAATAATGTCTGGCGCGAGGCGTTCAATGATTCTGCCAATCGCAATGCCGTTCTCTACAGCTTGTTGCTTGCGCTGCGCGCTCCGATCGCGGCCGTCGTCGGATTTCTGATTGCCTGGCTCCTCATCCGCATCAGGATTCCAGGTGGGCGGTACATTGAGTTCGGCACGTGGGTGTCGTTCTTCGTTCCGCTCCTTCCGGTGACTCTCAGCTGGATCCTCCTGCTGAATCCGCATTACGGGCTCGTCAATCAGATACTGATGACGCTGCCCTTCGTTACCACGCCGCCTTTCGACGTTTATTCGGTTGCCGGCATTTTGTGGGTGCATATCGTCGCTTCCTCGGTGCCGGTTATGGTCCTCCTACTCGGGCCGGCGATCCGGCAACTCGACGCCTCGTTTGAAGAGGTGGGGCGTGTCTGCGGCTCCGGACCCTTTGCAGTGTTCCGCACGATCACGCTGCCAATCCTCGCGCCGGCAATCCTGACCGGCACGCTTGCCGGCTTTATCAAGAGTCTCGAAGCCTTCGAGGTCGAGCAGCTTCTCGGCCGGCCCGCCAATATCTATGTCTATTCGACGCGCATCTATGACCTTGTCTCCTGGGAGCCACCGAAATTTGCAAGCGCCATGGCGCTCAGCACATTTGTACTTATCGTCCTGCTTTTAATCGCCTTGGCGTATCAATATTTCGGGCGTTCCCGCGATTTCGCGACCATCCTCGGGCGCGGCGCAGGCTTCCAACAGCTGCAGATCGGGCGCATGCGCTGGCTGATCGCGGCGTCGTTGTGGCTGTTTGTCGCGGTCGCGCTGCTTATTCCATTGTTCATGCTGGTTTGTGGTTCGTTCATGAAGCTGTTCGGCTTCTTTACCATCGCAGCGCCTTTCACGCTGCTGCATTGGCAGGAGGTGTTCGGCGACCCGATCTTCATGCGCTCGCTCGCGAATTCACTGGTCTTCAGCTGCGGTGCGGGCTTAGGAGGCGTGCTCGTCTATTCGCTTTTGGCATATGTTGTCGTGCGCTCTCGGTTGCCCGGACGGAGAGCGATTGAGCTCCTGGCGTGGCTTCCATGGTCGATTCCGGGCATCTTGCTCGGGGTATCGGTGCTCTGGCTCATACTGGCCAGCCCCGCGCTGTCGTTCTTTTATGGCAGCCTTTCCTCGCTTGTCGTGATCATGGTCGTCGCGCAGATGCCCATCGGCGTTCACATGATGAAGACGTCGATGCGCCAGATCGGAATCGAGCTAGAGTATTCGTCGCGCATCTGCGGTGCGGGAACAATTCGCACGCTTGCCTCGATTGTGTTGCCTCTGATCCGACCGATGCTCGTCAGCATCTTTATCATCGTCTTCATCTCGGCCCTGAGAGACATCTCCACGATCATCTTCCTGGGCAGCGCGAGAACCCTGACACTGTCGCTATTGATGATGCAGTTCGCCTCGTCCTCCAATCTCGAGGCGAGCGCCGTCATCGGCATCATCACGACCGGGATCGTTGTGGTCGCCGCCCTTGTCGCGCGGCGCTTTGGCCTTGAGGTGACGGTACAGCGTTAGCGCCGCATCAGACGATGAGTGCCTGGGCGCATCCGGTATCGAACCCTTTGATCGGCTCATACATAACGCGCTCGGCCGTGCGGCCGGCGAACGCGCCTGCCAGCATGATCCAGCTGCGGATCTCGCCGCTCGACGCCCCGGTCGCGGCGATCTCTTGGTCGGACAGCGCCGCCAGCATCTCGCCCCGGCCGGCGCAGAAATGGTCGAGGAAGCGGCGATCGAATTCAGGATCGATGTATCCCTGCTGCGCCGAGCCGACCGAATGGGAGAGGCCACCGGTGGCAATGATGGCCACGCGCCTGCCGCCATCCCACCGTTCGATCGCCTTGGCGAGCCATCGGCCGACCGCGTAACACCGCCGCGGGCTCGGCAGCGGCGGCGCCGCGCAATTGATGAAGACAGGAACCATGCGACAGTTTCCGTCCGGATCGAGACGTGACAGCGGCACCATGAAGCCGTGGTCCAATTCCCAATTCTCGCTGACCGCCCAGTCGACGCCCTCGTCGAGTCCTGACTCGACGAGATAACGCGCGAAGGCATAGTCACTCCGCACCTGGTGATACGGGATCCCGAAATTCCGCGTCTTAGCCTCGACCGGGCCGGAAAAGGCGTCGAACATGCCGATGCAGAAAGCGGGCATGTTGTCGATGAAAAACTTGTTCACGTGCTCGGCCGAAATGATAAGCGCCACGTCGGGCCCCGCGTCGGCAAGCGCGCGGGCAAGGCGATTGTAGCCGGCATCGAAGGCGACGACTTGCGCAGGTTCGCCGAGTTCGCGAGCGTTCACGATATGCGCGAGATGCGATGTGGCGATCCCAAGGCAAAGCTGGGCCACGATGCGCCTCCTCTAATGCGACGCCGCAATTGCCGCCGGAAATGTCTCCGGCGCCAAACCGTGCAGCATGTAATAGCGGTAGACGAGATTGGGCAACACGCCGAGCTCGAGCAGGCGACTCCACTCAGGACCGAGCAGCGCTTGGCGCTCCTCCGGACGGAGCTCATAGCCCGCGAGAAAGCTCTCCTTATCCGCGACAAGTGCGCGGGCGTTCGGCTGCCGGCTCAAATCGAAGATGACGCGGTTAATGGCATAGCGCGGCGAACCGGTCGAAAGCCCGCTCATATCAATTCCGCGCACCGGGTCGCCGCTGAATGCCGCGATTGTGCTTGCTCGCAAGCTTGCGCCATTCGGTGATAATGACGTCGGGCCGGTAAAGGTATTCGCGGTTCCAGCCATCTTCTTCGGAATAGAAGCGTTCCATCGCCTCGCGTGCGATCACGTCCTCGTTGTTGAATTTGTTGACCACCATGTCCTTCCAGACCGCGTCCATCTCGCGCACGAATTTGTCGATTTGTGCCGCGTCTGTAACGCGGCGGCCCCAGGTCACGATGTAATGGTGCGAATGTGCATCCTGTGCAACGTACCATTCGAACTGGATGCAATCGCTGGTCGGGAAGGGATCGACTTTGAGGCCGCAGGGCAGCCACAGCGAGGTGTCCGTCACGTTCGGCATCGAAGGCGCGCCACCCGGGCGATACTGGCTTTCGACTTTGACACCTTCGATCTCGGTCTCCCACACGGAGGTCCGCCGACCCGCGCCTTTCAGCACGCCCTTGGGCGCGCCGTCCGCGTCGATCACCATTCCCTCGCGCGTCGTGAAATAGCTTGCAAGCGGCAACTGCTTGCGCGCCGCGTTGATGAGGCCGGAGTTGCGATGAATATAAATGTGCGAGGCATCGACGCCGTTCTCGGCCGCAAGGCGCCAGTTGCTGTTGACGATTTGGTGCTCGCCATTGGGATAGATCGCGAGATCCTCGTCAAGGAAGCCGGGCTGTAAATCGAGCGCGAGCGCGTGCGGCGTCTCGTCGCCGATGAAGATGAAGATTAGGTTCTTACGCTCCTCGATCGGGTAGGACTTGACCGAAAGAGTGCCGATCAGCGGGCTTTCGGGATCGGTGACGATCGCGACGAGGCGGCCGTCCCGCAGGTCATAGGTGAAGCCGTGATACCAGCAGCTGATCGTGTTCTTGCTGTGGCATTCGGGGCGTTTCGACAATTGTACGCCGCGATGGGCGCAGCGATCCGCGATCGCGTAAACCTTGCCATCGATGCGCTTGAACAGAACGCGCTCGCCCAAGATCTCTTGGCCGACGCATTGCCCTTCCGCGAGTTGATTGCTGAAAAGTGCGGGGTACCAGTGATTGCGGAAGCCGAGGCTCGCGTCGAGATAGGGCTGCCACGGCTTGCGCACGAAGTCGTCGCCTTCACCGGACCGGCCCACACCGCTCTTCGCCGGGCTTGCTTCATCCGCCATCGCCGATCCCTCTTGAGTCTCGTGCCGCGGTCAATTCTGCAGAAAATCGAGGACGAGGCGGTTGAACGCGGCGGCATGTTCGACCTGGGCCCAGTGACCGCAGCGCGTGAAAATATGCATTTGCGCGTCGGGTATAATTCGCGTCATCTGCAGGCCAACGTCGAGCGCGCCAAACCGGTCATCCATGCCCCACACCGCGAGCAGCTTCGCCTTCAACTTCGGTAGGTCGGCGGCCAAATTCTCGCGTGGAATTTCGCCTTGGCGCTTGCCGAAGAGCTCGACGACTTCGGGATCGATGCTCGCCTGGTAACGCTCCTCGAATGTCGCGTCCGTCAAGAACGACGCGTCGTAGACGATCGTCGTCAGCAGCTCGCGAAGTTTTTCGCGGCTGGGGCCGGAGCCCTTGTAATAAGCAGCGATCATCTTGATGCCTTCGACCGGGAACGGCGTGAAGATCGGCGGCATCGGCGTGCTGCCGATAATCACGACGCGGCTTAGCCGCTCGGGATAGTCGAGCCCGAGTTTCATCGCCACCTGACCGCCCATGGAATTTCCGACGATATGTGCCTTGTCGATGCCGATCGCCGCCATGAAGCCGTTCAAGAGCCGTGCGTTATACTTGAGCCGCGGCTCCTTCAGCACGATCTTGTCGCTTTTGCCGTATTGCGGCATGTCGTAAAGGATGACGCGGAACTTTTCCGCGAAGGGGCCGGCGTTCAGCTTAAAATTGCTTTCGGCGCTGGCGCCCGGGCCGGCGCCGTGCATGCAGATGAGCGGATAGCCGCTGCCCAATTCTTGATAATGGAGACGGACACCTTCGACGGTGGCGAACTTGCTTTCGAGCACTGCGGCCATAGGCTTTCTCCCTTACGAAATATTATGTGTCGCGCTCATGCCCGGCGCAAGCAGCCTACTTCTTCGCGTGTTCGCATGCAGGTGTCGATGATCGAATAAACCAGCTTGCGGCATGTAATCGCGAAATCTGGCGGAAATGAAACGCCCATGCCGCCGAGCCCTTGGCGGTATTCCTCGGGCGTCTGATCGGGGTTGCTTACCCAGCCGGTCCGTGCAGTCGGAATACCGAGATTGCGGATCATCGAAATATCGGTCTGGCCGCTGGTGCGTGGCGGCGTCGGATGCGGCTTGCCCTCGATTTGCTCCCAAGCGCGGATGGCGGACTGGATGATCCAATTGTTTGGGTCAGTCGACGCGCCGGGGAGCGAGGCAGTCATCTCCCATTCGAGCTCGATCTCGGGGTGACGCGCAAGAATGCCGGCGATCGCTTCTTCGAATTGAGCCCGCACCTCGGCCGGTGGCGTCCGCGGATTACAACGAATGTCGAGATAGATTTCGGTCGTGGCCGAGGGGAAGGCGACGCGATCCGGCCAACCCGAGCGCACCGTGGCAATCCAACCCTGCGCCGTTACCTGGCCCGAGCTGTTGCGCTCGGTGTAGCGCGGCAGCCATTCCTCGAGCTCCAAGATCACCTTCGCGGCCGGCACGATCGAACTGCGAAAGCGCGGCAAGTTGTGCGGCATGCCTGCATAGCCGAGGGTGCCCTTGACGACGACCTTGAACCAGCACAAGCCCGGCTCCTCATGCATGACCGCATTGCCTGGCTTCATTACGAGGGCAAAGTCGGTGTGGATGCCGCGGGTGAGGAGATGAGACACCCCGTCGCTGAGGCCGCGATTTCCAGGCGCGGCTAGATCAACTGGCATGCCGCCGCCAGCGTAAGCAATAATGAGATCGCCTTTCAGCGGGACGTTCGCGGCACGGATGACACGCACGGCCTCGGCGAGCGTCGTCACCATGGCCTTGGGATTGGAGGCGCCAAGGCCGACGATGAGCCCGTTCTCCTCGTGAACCTCGGGGACCATGTCGGCACGTAGCCGCGGGCCGACCCAAGGGAGGTCACTGTCATCACCTTCGAGATGCGTATCGATCGGCGCATAAAGCAGGAGCGAAGGGCCGCCGCCGCCGCCACGAATGCGAC
>Ga0134128_10008104_pt1 | contig 12645 bp, 9 predicted proteins | sample KB31754_FD_96462 | JGI IMG/M metagenome (GOLD analysis project Ga0134128, IMG submission 96462) | Terrestrial soil microbial communities with excess Nitrogen fertilizer from Kellogg Biological Station, Michigan, USA - KB3-175-4 | ecosystem: Environmental > Terrestrial > Soil > Unclassified ...
AGATGCGGGGTCGATGGACATCGCGACCAACGATTTGATGGTTGGTTTAGTGAATATCACCAGGCCCATTCAAGATTTGTAATAAAATCAGATAGTTAGACGATTTTCTGGCGGAGAGAGTGGGATTCGAACCCACGGTACAGTTTCCCGCACACACGCTTTCCAAGCGTGCGCCTTAAGCCACTCGGCCATCTCTCCGGAGGGCACTCTCTTGAAACGGCATGACATTTTTTGCAAGCGCTTGCCGCATTCCACTGTCGAAATTCGGCTAATGTACTGAATTAACACATGATTTTCGGATCGATCCGGCAGCGAACCGACCCGATTTCGGCCTGTCTTGAACCGGAATCGGCCTACCACCGACGACTGATTTGAGCAGGGGCGGCCAAACCGAGACCGACATGGGCATCGCACGACGGACGGCAATCGCGGCGGCCGCGTTCTCGGCCCTCATCGGCTCTGCGCCATCCGCTATCGCCCAGAACTGTACCCGCCACGGTAACGACGTGACCTGCGACGATGGCCGGCATGGCATCTTCACGGGTGACGCCATTGTCTGGCCCGATGGGACGAAGTCGAGCCTCGCCTCCCCTCACCCGAGCGTCATCATCGGCAACAAGGCCTCCGTGATTGTCAGCAAGGGCGTCATGGTCGGAAGCGGCAGCGGCAAGGGCATGGTGCCGATGGAAAATCCGAGCGCGCAGACGAGCTGCCCCAAGCTCGACGGCGTCGCCTATTGTTACTGATGCCGATTAATGCAGCCGTGCGGATGAACCGGCTGTGCGCAGCGGCCACAGCGTCGGCGAATCTTCAACCGGCGCCATCGGTGCCCTGTCGCCGTCGATCTGGCTGTCCCGCAGCGCCTCGATGAAGTCCGCGAACCATTGCTGGATCGAGTGGCTGTGCAGCTTCTCGATCATCGCCTCATAGCGCATGCGCCGTTCGGTGAGCGGCATCGCCAGCGCGGTCGCAATGGTGCGCGCCATGCCGTCGATGTCATGCGGATTGACAATCAGCGCGGCGTCGAGCTCGTTCGCGGCGCCGGCGAACTTCGACAGCACCAGCACGCCCGGATCGGACGGATTTTGGGCGGCGACATATTCCTTGGCGACAAGGTTCATGCCGTCATGTAGCGGCGTCACCACCCCGACCTGCGCGGTGCGATAGAGCCCGGCCAGCACGGCCTGGCCAAAACCCTTGTTGAGATAGCGGATCGGCGTCCAGTCCACCTCGCCATGACGGCCGTTGACATCGCTGACCAGCCGCGCGACATCGCCCTGCAGCTTGCCATAGGCCTCGATGCCGCCGCGCGAAGGGGTCGCGATCTGCAGCAGCGACACCTTGCGCGCCAGGTGCGGATTCGTATTCCACATCTGGTCGAAGGCGCTGATGCGATTGATCAGGCCCTTCGAGTAGTCCAGCCGGTCGACACCGATCGCAAGCCGCTCACCGTTCAGGCTGCGCCTGAGCCGCGACACATCGGGATGCGTGACCGCCTTGGCGGCCATCGTCGTGAACTTCTCCGCATCGATGCCGATCGGAAACACGGCCGCGCGCGTGCGGCCGGCTTGCGAGATCACGACGTCGTCGTGGACCTGCAATTCAAGATTGGTTTTGACGTAACCCAGGAAATTGTCGCGGTCGTCCTCGGTCTGGAAGCCGATCAAGTCGTACGCCAGCATCGCCTCGATCAGCTCGCGGTGATGCGGCACGCCCTCGATGACGCTGTGTGCGGGCCAGGGCGTGTGCAGGAAGAAGCCGATCGGGCCGGTGATGCCAAGCTCGCGCAGCTCCGCGCCAAGCGCCAGGAAGTGATAGTCCTGCACCCAGAACGCCGTGTCGGTCTTGTTGAAGCGCAGCAGCGCACGCGCCATGAAGGCGTTGACTTCGCGGTACGACCGGTAGTCGCCCTGCGTCACGTGAATGAGATCGCTGCGCGAATGCAGCGCCGGCCACAACGCGGAATTGGCAAAGCCTTCGTAATAGCCGCCATAATGCGCAGCAGGCAGGTCGAGCATCGCGAGCGCGCCGGCGCCGAGCGCCTCAATCTCCGCGAACGGCTCCTTCTGATGGCCATCGCGCACGCGTCCCGAAGATCCAACCCAGATCGCGCCGGAATTCTCGACCACCGGCAGCAGAGCGGCAGCAAGTCCGCCGGTCATGGGTTCATTTGCGTTCGCGCGGGCCACGCGATTTGAAACGACAACGAGGCTCATAGCCCCTCCTGGGTATTGCGGGCATTTAACTGCCGTTCATCAATATGGTTCCTTTGAGAATTGTGATGAATTGAAACCGAATTCAGACTGTCGTGGATGGAACCGAGGTTCCCACGTACAAAGTTGAGACCTGATGCAGGAAAAGCACGTTGCAAGCGCAAAAACCGCAAGCGCGCCGCAATCTCGCGACCACTATGGCGTTTGCGTCACGCTTTGGTCGCGTGAGCCACGCTTTGGTCAAGGAGCAGTTGCGCTAGAAATTCGCGCACGTCAGCAGGCGAATCGAAATGACCGGCGACGCCATGCGAACGGCGACCGACAGAAAAGGCAAGCCCGTCGAAATCCGGCATAATTGCGAACACGGTTTCATCGGTGACGTCGTCACCGATGAACAGCGGCCGGCGTCCCCTGAACGGCTCATGCGTCATCAATTCGCGCACACCGGTCGCCTTGGTGAAACCGGAATGCTTGATCTCGCAGACGCATTTGCCGGGCAGTACCTCGATCGGCGCATTGGGAAGGTCAGCGCGGATCAAGGATACCGCTTCGTAGATCGCCTTCTCCGCATGGGGAGCGAGACGGTAATGCAGTGCCAGCGAATAGCCCTTGTCTTCGAGCAATATTCCGGGGCTGAGCTTGGCGATGGTCGCAAGCCGACGCTTCAGCTCCTTGTCAAGCGGCGGCGCATGGACCGCGACCGCCTCGTCGCTGGAACCGAGCCGCATCTCGGCACCATGGCCGCCAACGGCGGGAAACTGGTCGGGCGCGAAGATCAGGTCGATGTCGTTGAGCGAGCGGCCGCTGACCAGCGCCGTCGCGCCGGAGGTCTTTTCGAGTAAACCGTTCAGCGTCGCGGGCAGCCCCTCCGGCACGAAGACCTCGCGCGGCGTCGGCTTCAGCTCGAGCAGCGTGCCGTCGATGTCGAGCAGCAGCGCGGTCTCGGACAAATGCGGCACGAGCAGATGCGGCACCGGGACTGCCTCCGGCGCATTGTCGCTGCGCGTTGATTTTTCCTTCGACCGCATTTCGGCCATGTCCTGATCCATCTCATTCTACTCCACGGATGCAAGCGGTTTTGCGACGGATTCGAGCGACTTTCGCTCCGCCGCCACCGCATAACGCCACGCCACACCGGCTGCCGCGACCATCAATACGGCGCCAAAGAGATAACCGCCAAACACGCTGGCGCGAGAACCGGTATCGATGAGCACGCCGAACAGTGCGGGGCCTGCAACACCGCCGATCGCAGTTCCGATCGCATAGAACAGCGCAATCGCGAGCGCGCGCACTTCGAGCGGGAAGGTCTCGCTGACCGTGAGATAGGCTGCGCTCGCCGCGGGCGAGGCAAAGAAGAAGATCACCATCCAGGCGATCGTCTGGGTCTGCGCGGTCAACATGCCGATCGAAAAGAGATAGCCCGATAGCGCGAGCAGCACGCCGGAGATGCCGTAGGTCAGCGTGATCATGGTACGGCGGCCCAGCGTATCGAAGAGGCGGCCAAGCACGAGCGGGCCCAGGAAGTTGCCGGCCGCAAAGGGCAGGATGTACCAGCCGACATGATCGGAGGCGATGCCATAGAAATCGGTCAGCACCAGCGCAAAGGTGAAGAAGATCGCATTATAGAAGAACGCTTGCGCAACCATCAGGCAGAGCCCGACCAGCGAGCGTTGGCGGTAAGCCGAAAACAGGGTCTGCGCAACCTCGGTGAGCGGGGTATGGTCGCGCATTCTGAGCTTGATCTTCGCGAATGATTCTTCGCGCGGGTTCTGGGCATGGCCCGTTACCGAGCGCTCGATGCTCTCGACAATGGCATGCGCCTCGTCGGGATGACCATGGACCATCAGCCAGCGCGGGCTTTCCGGAATCCACATCCGCATCACGAGCACGATCAGCCCCAGTACCGCGCCGGTGAAGTAAGCGAGGCGCCAGCCGAGATCGGGACCGGTGACGGCAGGATCGAGCAGGACGATCGCGCTCGTGGCGCCCAGCGCCGCGCCGATCCAGAAGCTGCCATTAATGAGGAGATCAGTCCAGCCGCGATAGCGCGCCGGCACCAGCTCCTGGATGGTCGAATTGATCGCGGTATATTCGCCGCCGATGCCGGCGCCGGTGAGAAAGCGAAACAGCAGGTAGCTTGCGACATTCCATGAAAAGGCGGTCGCTGCGGTCGCGGACAGATAGACCGCCAGCGTGATGAAGAACAGCTTTCGCCGCCCGATGCGGTCGGTGAGCCAGCCGAAGCCGACCGCGCCGAGCACGGCGCCGGCGAGATAGCCGCTATTGGCAAGGCCGACGTCGAAATTGGAGAAATGCAGCGATGGACTGTCCTTGAGCGCGCCGGACAGCGCGCCGGCGAGCGTCACTTCCAGCCCGTCCAAAATCCAGGTAATGCCGAGCGCAAGCACCACGCGTGTGTGAAATCCGCTCCACATCAGCGCGTCGAGCCGCGACGGTATCGTGGTCTCGATGATGCGCTCGTCGGTGCGCGCAGCCACCCCCTGGGCGGGCGCGCCATTGAAAGCCGGGCTTTGCTGCAGGGCCATTGGATCAACCAATGCAAAATACCCCGGGATGCTGCGCTTCCCGAGGTTTTGAGGCGCGATCGCGGCGAAACCTTGCCCGCCACGGCGAGATAACGCTGCCGGCGCCTCACGGTTCCGCTTTCGGAAGGTCGAGGAACGACCGGCGCGGATATCGATTTCCCACAAGGAGGGATAGACGATGGCAGAACGCAGGAAGAAATCTTCGCGCAAAACCACAGCGCGCAAGAGAACAACGCACAAGGCAGCAACAAAAAAGGCCGCGCCAAAGCGTTGGTCGCAGCGCGTTACCCGCGAAAGCGATGCGCTCGACCTGAAGGGTGGCGTGTTCAAGCAGACCAGCGCCAGGAAAATCGCGGCATCGCTGAAGCGATCGGCCGAACACAGCTCCCGCCGCAAATCCGGCGCCTACCGCTCGGCGCTATCGATGCTGGTGTTCTACATCAATCGCGCCGGAAAGAATTTGCCGAAGACGCAGCGCGACCGGCTCGAGCGCGCGAAAGGTGAACTGAAGCATCAGTTCGGGCGGGCGTAGCTGTCTCGTCATTCCGGGGCACCGCGAAGCGGCGAGCCCGGAATCCATACCGCGGATTTTATCCATAGGATTCTATGGCAGACAACCTTCAAATGATGCGCTGTGGTTATAGATTCCGGGCCTGCGCATCCCGGAATGACAACGGAGAAAAGGCTACTAAGCCGCGCGGATGTTTTCCATGAAGCGGTCGAGCTCGGCGCGCAGGCGCGTGCTCTCGGTTGACAGCGCCTTCGCCGAGCTCAGCACTTCGCCGGACGCCGAGCCGGTTTCGGTGGCGCCGCGGTTGACTTGCACGATGTTATCAGCGGCCTCGCGCGTGCCCTGGGCGACGCTTTGAACGTTCTGCGCGATCTCCTGGGTTGCGGCGCCCTGCTGCTCGACGGCGTTGGTGATCGAGGCGGCAATGTCCGAAATCTGGCCGATGGTCGCGCCGATCTCCTTGATGGCGGCAACCGACTCCTGGGTTGCCTCCTGCATGCCGGCGATGTGGTTGGAAATGTCCTCGGTCGCCTTCGCGGTCTGACTCGCCAGCGATTTCACTTCGGATGCGACCACCGCAAAGCCACGGCCGGCATCGCCGGCACGCGCGGCCTCGATGGTGGCGTTGAGCGCCAGGAGATTGGTCTGCTCGGCGATAGCGGTAATCAGCTTCACGACGTCGCCGATTTCGGCCGCCGCGCGCGACAATTTGCCGATCCGGGCGTCCGTCTGTTGCGCCTGGCTCACCGCAGCCTCCGCGATGCGGTTCGATTCGCGGACCTGCTTGCCGATGGCGTCGACCGAGGCCGACAATTCTTCGGTTGCGGAAGCAACCGACTGAATGTTGCTGGATGCCGTTTCCGACGCGCCGGCGACCTGGCTGGAGAGGCCCTGCGTCGTCTCCGCCGTGCGCGTCAGGGTGCCGGCGGCCTGTTCCAGATGGACCGCGGATGCCGAGACGTTGGATACGATCGAGCCGACCGCATTCTCGAACTGATCGGCGAAACGGATGAGCTCGGCGCGGCGCGCGCCGGCCGCTTCCCGATTCTGCGCGTCGTGGGCGGCGGCATCGCGCTCGGCCTTGGCGATCGCCTGCAGCTTGAACTCTTCGACCGCGCCGGCCATCTCGCCAAGCTCGTCCTTGCGCCCGAGACCGGGCAGCACGACGTCAAAATTGCCGCCCGCAAGCTCGCGCATGGCCTTGCACATCGCGATCATCGGCCGGGAAATGCCGCGGCCCAGCAGCAGCGCCAGCACCGCGCCGAGCAGCGTGCCGCCGACGGCGAGCATGACGATCAGGCGTTCGGTCTCGCCGATGATCGCGTTGGACTGCGCATCAAGCCGCTGTTGCTCGGAAACGAGATCGGCCTTCATCGCGCCGGCACCCTGGCTGATCGCGCCGGCCGAGCCGCTCATTTCAGTGAGGAGATCCTCGACGGTCCTCGCGTTCTCGATCAGCTTTTGCAGGGCTGCTTTATAGGTCGTCAGGAAGCCCCTCGCCTCCTTTAGCTCCGCCTTGAGGTTGTCATCCATCGAATAGATCTGATCGAAGGCGCTTGCGACGAATTCCAACCGCGCCAACGCACTCTTGGCAACCCCCTGATCGGCGTTGATGACAAAGGTATTGACGGCGGCATCCGCGGCCGCGAACTGCGTCTGCACCCGCTTGGTGCCGGACTCGATCGCCTGCTGTTCGGCGTCGGTAGCGTTGCTCGCGACATCATCGAGCTTGTATTTGAGCATATTGGCGTTGCTCTGCAGCTGATTCTGCACGATCAACGCGTTCTGGCTCTTGATCTTGACGATATCGGCAAAGGTGGAGGTGAAGTTCTTGAACTCGATGGCAAGGCGTTTCAGCCCCTCGAGCCGGGCCGGCTGCTTGGTTTCGGCAATCGACTTGTCGATCGCCGCCTTCAGACCGGCTTCGGCCGCCTGCGCCGCCTTGGCGTCGTCCTCCTTGTTCGTCACCACATAATACTTGACCAGCGCGCGATAGGAGATCAGCTCACGGTCGATATTGCGGGCGAGATCCGCCTCCGCGACGCTGTCGCGGTAGGAGGCAACCGCGCCGGAGACACGCTCGAAGCCGAGATAGGCGGTACCCAGGCTCACGGCCGAGATCGCCAGCACCAGCGCGAAGCCGAGCAGGATTTTGGCACGGAAGCGTAGGGTCGGAAGCCTGGAGAACAACGATTTCGAACGGACCTTTCCCGACATTCCTACCCCCTTTAACCCCGGCCTTCCCAGCAAAGCCACGCGGAGCCGGAAGCGACGGCTTCCAGCCCGATGGCGCAAGTTACGCCACAATCGATAAAGCCGCGTAAATGTGCGGACGGTTTGGCCTCGCCGTGGGACAGAAAATCCAGCCGTCACAATGATTTTGGCGACGAAAATCCTAGTTGCAAAGTTCCCGGGCCGACATTCTAATCGGTCCAATCAAAAGTCACCGGGAGGAATAATGTGTCGACGGTCAAACTAACAGTGAACGGCAAGGCGGTCTCGGTGGAAGCCGAGGATCGCACGCTTCTGGTCCATCTCCTGCGCGAGCATCTGAACCTGACGGGCACCCATGTCGGCTGCGATACCAGCCAATGCGGCGCCTGCGTGGTTCATGTCGATGGTCGTGCGGTGAAATCCTGCACCATGCTGGCGGGACAGGCCGCGGGTTCCAGCGTGACCACCATCGAAGGCATCGCCAAGGGCGACGAGCTGCACCCCATGCAGGCCGCGTTCCGCGACAATCACGGCCTGCAGTGCGGGTATTGCACCCCCGGCATGATCATGTCGGCAATCGATATTGTGCACCGCCATGGTGGCAAGCTCGACGAAGCCACCGTCCGCCACGAGCTGGAAGGCAACATCTGCCGCTGCACCGGCTATCACAACATCGTCAAGGCGGTGCTGGACGCCGCCGGCCGAATGAAGGTCTCGCAGGCGGCCGAGTAGCCGCTCGCGATCATTTCTACTCGATCACGCCGCCGCGTTCGATGGAATTGGCGGAAACCGAATCTCCGGTAGGGAGGAAGACATGGGTGTTGAAGGTATTGGCGCAAGCGTCGTGCGCAAGGAAGACCGACGTTTCATTACCGGCAAGGGCCGCTACGTCGACGATATCAAGCTCGTGGGCATGACCTATGCCCAATTCATCCGCAGCCCGCATGCGCATGCCAAGGTCAAGAGCATCGACACATCGGAGGCAATGAAGATGCCCGGCGTGATCGCGGTGCTGACCGGGCAGCAACTCGTCGACGACAAGGTCGGCAACCTGATTTGTGGCTGGGCCATCACGTCGAAGGACGGCTCGCCGATGAAAATGGGCGCATGGCCCGCGATGGCGCCGGAAACCGTGCGCTTTGTCGGGCAGGCGGTCGCGGTCGTGATCGCCGAGACCAAGAACCAGGCACGCGACGCCGCGGAAGCCGTGGTTGTCACCTATGAAGAGCTGCCGGCCGCTCCCGATGTCAAAGCCGCGATCAAGCAAGGCGCGCCGCAGCTTCATCCCGAGGCACCCAACAACATCATCTACGACTGGCACCTCGGCGACGAGGGCGCCGTGAAAGACGCCTTCACCAAGGCCGCCAATGTGGTGACGCTCGAGCTCACCAATAACCGCCTGGTGCCGAATGCGATGGAGCCGCGTTCTGCTATCGCCGATTACGACACGGCTGAAGAGCATTATACGCTCCACACGACGTCGCAGAATCCGCACGTCGCCCGCCTCGTGCTGTCGGCCTTCTACAACATCGCCCCGGAGCACAAGCTGCGCGTCATCGCGCCCGACGTCGGCGGCGGCTTCGGCTCCAAAATCTACATCTATCCCGAGGAGATGGTCTGCCTCTGGGCTTCGAAGAAAGTCGGCCGTCCGATCAAATGGACCGGCGACCGTTCTGAATCCTTCCTGACCGACGCGCATGGTCGCGACCACGTCTCGAAAGCGGAGATGGCATTCGACAAGGACAACAAGATCCTCGGGCTGCGCGTGAAGACCTACGCCAATTTCGGCGCCTATATGTCGCTGTTCTCCTCGGCCGTGCCGACCTACCTCTATGCCACGCTGCTGTCGGGTCAGTACGTTATCCCGGCGATCTACGCGGAGGTGGTCGCTGTCTATACCAACACCACGCCGGTCGACGCCTATCGCGGCGCCGGCCGACCCGAGGCGAGCTATCTGCTCGAGCGCATGCTGGAGACGGCGGCACGGCAGTTGAAGGTCGATCCGACCGAGCTGCGCAAGAAGAACTTCATCACCCAGTTCCCGTATCAGACGCCTGTCATCATGGCCTATGACACCGGTGACTTCCACGCGTCGATCGACGCCGCGATGAAGGCGATCGACTATGCCGGTTTCGCGGCCCGCAAGGCCAAGGCGAAGTCCGAAGGCAAGCTGCGCGGCATCGGCGTCTCCTGCTACATCGAGGCCTGCGGCATCGCGCCGTCGAAGGCGGTGGGCAGTCTCGGCGCCGGCGTCGGCCTGTGGGAATCCGCCGAAATTCGCGTCAATCCGGTCGGCACCATCGAGGTGCTAACCGGCACGCACAGCCATGGCCAGGGCCATGAGACGGCGTTCGCGCAACTGATCTCGGAACGTCTCGGCGTTCCCGTGAGCCAGGTCTCGATCGTGCACGGCGACACCGACAAGGTGCAGTTCGGCATGGGCACCTACGGCTCGCGCTCGATCGCGGTCGGCGGCACCGCCATCGTCAAAGCGATGGAGAAGGTCGAGTCGAAAGCGAAGAAGATCGCCGCGCACCTGTTAGAGGCTTCCGAGGGCGACATCGTCATCGAGAACGGCGAGTTCAAGGTGACCGGCACCGACAAGTCGCTGGCGCTGCCGATGGTCGCGCTCGCGGCCTATACCGCGCACAATTTGCCTGATGGCATGGAGCCCGGCCTGAAGGAGACAGCGTTCTACGATCCGACCAACTTCACGTTCCCGGCCGGCGCCTATATTTGCGAGCTGGAGGTCGATCCCACTACCGGCAAGACTACCTTCATCAACTTTGTCGCGGCCGATGATTTCGGCCGGCTGATCAACCCGATGATCGTCGAAGGCCAGGTCCATGGCGGCCTCGCCCAAGGCATCGGCCAGGCACTGCTGGAAGGGGCCGTCTATGATGGCAGCGGCCAGCTCGTGACGGCGTCGTTCATGGATTACACCATGCCGCGCGCCGACGACCTGCCCTCGTTCAAGCTGAGCCACACCACGACGCTGTGTCCGGGCAATCCGCTCGGCGTCAAGGGCTGCGGCGAGGCGGGCGCGATCGGCGCTTCCGCTGCCGTGATCAACGCGATCACGGATGCGATCGGCAACAACAAGCTCGAAATGCCCGCGACGCCCGATCGCGTCTGGCACGCCATCCACGGCTAAAGGAGGACACGATGTACGAGACCCACTATCACCGCGCCTCCTCGATCGACGATGCGGTCGCGCAGTTCGGCAAAGGCACGGAGGCAAAATACCTCTCGGGCGGCCAGACGCTGATCCCGGTGATGAAGCAGCGGCTGGCCGCGCCGTCGGACGTGATCGATCTCTCCAAGATCAAGGAGATGATCGGTTGCGAGGTGTCCGGCGACACCGTCACCATCAAGGCCGCAACGACACATTTTGATGTCGCGACCGATGCCGGCGTACAGAAGGCGATCGGCGCGCTCGCCCATCTGGCCACGATCATCGGCGATCCTGCCGTGCGGCATCGCGGCACCATCGGTGGCTCGCTCGCCAACAACGATCCAGCGGCCGATTATCCCAGCGCCGTGCTGGCGCTCGGCGCGACGGTGAAAACCAACAAGCGCTCCATCTCGGCGGACGACTTCTTCAAGGGCCTGTTCTCGACGGCCTTGCAGGACGGCGAGATCATCACCGCGGTCTCATTCCCGGTTCCGGCAAAAGCGGGTTATGCGAAGTTTCCGCATCCCGCCTCGCGCTTTGCCTTGACGGGTGTGTTCGTCGCCAAGACCAAGTCCGGTGAGGTGCGGGTTGCCGCGACCGGCGCGTCGCAGAGCGGCGTGATGCGGGTCGCTGCGATCGAAGCTGCGCTGAAGTCGAACTGGTCGGCGGGTGCGCTCGACAGCGTGACAATTTCCGCCAGCGGCCTTCTCAGCGATATCCACGGTTCCGCGGACTATCGCGCAAACCTGATCAAGGTGATGGCGCAGCGCGCGGTCACCGCGGCTGGCTGATAGCTACTCAACACAAGTGTGGCGCGGCGCGCAGCGATGCGCGCCGCTTCTTTTTGCCGGGCCCTTTGCGCAAATGACGCTTGCTCCGGCGCGCCGCAGGCGAGACAATTTGGCTGTAGACACCAGGACAAACGACATGCTCGACAAGACCGCGCCGCAACAAAACGTTCGCGCCTCCGGCCCGCTCGCGGGCTTTCGCATTGTCGAGTTCGCCGGCATCGGGCCCGGTCCCTTCGCCTGCATGATGCTGGCGGATATGGGCGCGGAAGTCGTGACGCTGGATCGCGTCGGCGCGAAGAAGAGCATTAAATCGGTCGCAGGCCGCGGCCGCAAGATCGTCGAGCTGGATCTTAAGGACAAGGCGGCGATCGCGCAGGTGCTGGATTTGCTCGCGGGTGCCGACGCGCTGATCGAAGGTTTCCGGCCAGGGGTGATGGAACGGCTCGGGCTCGGCCCCGATGTGGTGATGGCGCGCAACTCGAAACTGGTCTACGGCCGCATGACCGGCTGGGGCCAGGAAGGCCCGCTCGCCAACGCCGCCGGCCATGACATCAACTATATCTCCATCACCGGCGCGCTTGCCGCGATCGGGACCAAGGAGAAGCCGGTGCCGCCGCTCAACCTGGTCGGCGATTTCGGCGGCGGCGCGCTTTATCTCGTGGTCGGCGTACTCGCCGCGCTGCTGGAGGCGTCAAAATCGGGTAAGGGACAGGTGGTCGATGCCGCGATGTGCGACGGCGCCGCCTCGCTGATGTCGATGTTCTTCGACATGGCGGCCATGGGCCGCTGGACCGAGGGCCGCGACCAGAATTTCCTCGACGGCGGCGCGCATTTCTACGGCGTCTATGAATGCTCCTGTGGCAATTTCATCTCGATCGGATCGATCGAGCCGCAATTCTATGCGCTGCTCCGCGAGCATGCCGGCCTGTCGGCGGAATGTTTCGATGCGCAGATGGACCGCAAGGCCTGGCCGGATCTGAAGGCGAAGCTGACGGAAATCTTCAAGAGCAAGAGCCGCGCCGACTGGTGCAAGATCATGGAAGGCACCGACATCTGCTTCGCGCCGATCCTGACCATGGCGGAAGCGCCGAAACATCCGCACAACGCCGCGCGAAACATTTTTGTCGAACGCCACGGCGTGACGCAACCCGCGCCCGCACCACGCTTCTCGCGCACGCCGTCCGTCATCCGGGAT